>JACZCZ010100972.1_pt1 | contig 19895 bp, 18 predicted proteins | sample 8641811 | NCBI WGS metagenome assembly JACZCZ01 (sample SAMN15324610, study PRJNA640507) | soil metagenome | isolation source: intercropping peanut in the first line | place: China: Luxin town, Laibin City, Guangxi Province | collected 2019-07-25 | depth 10cm m | reverse complement strand
CCCGCCCCCCGCCCCCCCACCGCCCCCCCGGCGGCGAATGGCCCCCCCCCGGTCCCGCGGCCGCCCCCCGCCGCCGGCATCTCGGCACCGAGCTGCATCGGGGGAACCAATAGCCAGCTCACGCAAAAGCTGCAGACCGAGATCCTGATGTTCTACGCCGACGCCATCGACGTCATTCTCAGGACGGGCGACTTCGCGAGCGAAGAGCTGCGGCAGCTCGAGAACGCAGCGCTGAGCATCGCGTACTTCCGCGGCGGCGTGGCGCTGCCGGCACGCGAGTCGAGCGCGCCTCTCCCGCTACCTTGCCCCGGCGCGACACTCGATCATTACCTCGCGATCGAGATCTTGGAGTCGTGTCTCGCGCCCGTCCGCCGTGGCCCCAACTTCGTCAGCGCGAACATCGGCGGCCGCGTTAGCCTCGTCCGCCTGCTCCTGTACGAGCTGCGAAGCGGAGCACCGGCCGTAGCTCGCGCGAGCGCCCTCGTTGCGCTCGCGGACTGGCACTTGGCCGCGGTGCCTGCCGAGCGTCGCCGCTTCAGCACGCTCGACGAGCTGGCAGTAGCGTTCTACGAACGTGCGCACCGTGAGCTCGAGGAAAGCGGCGCCGACGTGGGAGCCGCGGCGGCGCAGCTCTTCACGCCGGAGCTACCCGTCACGCTGCCCGCGTACGCGCCGAACCCTTTCACCACCGATACGGCTGCAACGGCTTCGCGCTACATCGATGTCGCTTTCGCTATCACGCAAGAGGGCTCGGCCGATCGGATCGAGATCCTCGACACCGGCAACGGCGCGACGCGCGGCGACGAACGCGGCTTGATCCGCCTGCTCGAAAACACGACCTTTCGGCCTCGGTTCGTCGACGGCGAGCTGCCTGCAGCCGCACGCGTGGTCGTACGGTACGCTTTGCGACGATGACCGGTCACAGCCACGCACGCGCGATCCTCATCGCGGCCGCCGCTGTCGCCTGCGGCATCGCGCACGCGCAACCGGCGCTGCCGCCGCCCTCTACGGATACCCAAGCGGCGCTCGTCGAGCAAATCCTGCAAGTGCGCGCATCAGGCGGGCCCACGGCAGCCGGCGCAGTCGAGCCGTTGCGCGCACTGGCGCTGCAGTACCAAGAAGCCGGCGACGACGCTGTCGCCATCGCCCTCCTTGAAGAAGCGCGCCACGTCACGCGCGTCCATCACGGGTTGAGCTCGGCCGAGGAGGCACTGCTGTTGCTGCAGCAGATTCGCAGCGAAAAGGCGCTCGGCGCCGACCTGCGGGTCTGGGATCACGAGCAAGACATGGTGACGATGGCGCGGCAGCATCTCGACGACATCCGCATGGTGCCGATCTTCCGTGGCCTGGCGGAGGATCGCGCCGAGGTCCTGCGGCTGTATCGCGGTGCGCACCGTCCGCCGGAGATCGAGCTCGGGTGTTACTACGTCGACGCGCCCCTTCCGTATGCGGATACGCGCGGCGCTCGCGGGCTGCAGCCCTTCGGCAGCTGCCAAGCGGGCAACAAGCTAACCGTCTACCGGCAGCTGCGAACCGAGATCCTGATGTACTACGCCGACGCCATCCAGGTGATCGTGAACAATGGCGACTTCGCGAGCGAGGAGCTGCGCGACCTCGAGAAAGCGGCGGTTCGCTTCTGGACTTTTCCGGCCGCGAAGATCAACGGCCCCATCGAGACGGGGGTGCCGCCCGCCACGGTGAACGGTTGCGAGAAGACACCGCTCGACGAGCTGCTCGCGTTGGAGCTGCGCGGCACCTGCTTGGAGCCCATCATTCACGACAAGGGCACCGTCGCACCGAACGTTGGCGGCTGGGTCGGCCTCGTTCGCTTGATCATCTACGAGACGCGCAGCGGTGCGTCGGCTGCGGATCGTGCCAGCGCGATCGCGCGGCTCGCGGATTGGCATCTGCAGATCACGCCGGCCGAGCGGCGTCACTTCGGCGACGGCGACAAGGCCCTCGCCCTTTACCGGCGCGCCTACCGGGAGCTGCAGCAAGGGGGCGACCTGCCGGCGTCGACGCAGCAGCTCTTTGCGCCGGAGCTGCCCGTGGTCCTCCCGGATTTGGAGCCGAATCCATTTGCGACGGCACCCTCGGCACGCTACATCGACGTTTCTTTCGACATCACGAAGCACGGCATAGGCCAAGGGATCGAAATCCTGGCGACGAGCAACGGCGCGACGCGTGCCGAGCAACGCGGGCTAACCCGCTTGATCACGCTAAGCAGCTTCAGACCGCGGATGGTGGACGGCGTGCTAGCGGCAACGACGTCGGTCACTGTCCGCTACCACTTGGCACCGTGAGCACGGCGAATGCAGCAAACGACTAAAGTTCTAGCGCTCCTGGTGGTGTCGACCCTCGCGGGCTGCGCGTCGCTGACGAATACGGACCCGCTGACGATCGGCGTGGTGGGCATCGAGCCCGTTCCGAGCGAGGGGGTCGAGCTGCGGTTGGCCGTGACGATTCGTATCCAGAACCCCAACGACGCGCCCGTGGAGTACACGGGTGCGGCGCTGGCGCTCGAGTTGAACGGGCGCAATTTGGCGAGCGGCGTCACTCCGGCAGTCGGCGTGGTGCCGCGTTACGGAGAGACGACCTTCGTCGTACCGGTGACGATTTCCGCATTCGACATGGTGCGGCAGGTATTCGGCTTCGTCGAAGCGGATGCCCGCGGAGAAGTACGCTACCGCGTGCGCGGCAAGCTGGAAGGCGGACTATTCGGCTCTCGCCGGTTTGTCTCGGAAGGCGCCCTGCAACTGCCGTCGCCACCGGCCGGCGTCGGAGCGACGCCGACTCGGTAGCGCAGCGGCCGCGGGCCGCAGCGTCGGGGAACCAAAACTGGTTCTCTTTGTTATTGAGACCCTTTTATGGTTCACTATCACCAATGTGGCCCATAACAGGTTCCCTACGTGGCAACCAAACGTAACGCCTATGCAGTGCTCATGGGCGACATCGTGGGCAGCGAGCGCGCCCCTTCTCTGCGCACCGTCCACAAGACTTTCAACAAAGCCATCGATGCCGCGAACCAGGCCTACGCCGCGAGCATCGCGTCGCCTCTGACGATTACGCTCGGTGACGAGTTTCAAGGCCTGATCGACAGCCTCGCGCACGCCTGGGACATCGCCTCCGCTTTGCGTCTGCGACTGCTCGTCGACGGCGTAGCGTGTCGGTTCGTGATCGGCTTTACGGAGCTCGAATCGCCGCTCAACACGAAGCAAGCGTGGAACATGCTGGGTAGAGGGCTTGCCGCGGCGCGCGACACATTGAACGACAAGAGCTCGGGGAACGCCTACCGTTTCTCGCTACCGGACGAGCCGCTGATCGCACCGTTGCTGAACGCGGTGGGCGATACGCTCACGCTGGTCGAGCGCGATTGGACCGCGACGCAACTCGCGTACTACGCGCAAACCCGCGAGTCGACGCGCTCGAACGCAGCTCTGGCGAAAAAATTGGGCGTGACCCCGCGCTCGCTGTATAAGGTCTTGCGGGCCGCGCGCGCGGATTTACACGCGCGGCAATCGGGCGTCGTGCGGGCGACTCTGCAATCGTTGGACGAAAAGTACGCGCTGTCATGATCGTGACTCTGCAAATCGTCGGCTACGCGCTGTTGGCGCTGCTACTGACGTTCGGCGGCAATCTTGCTTGCAAGTGGGTGTTGCGGCTCAGCGCGACGAAGATTCCTGCCGAGACCGGCGAAACGATCACGCTGCGCGCCGGCCGCGTGATCGGCGTGCTCGAACGCCTGCTGATCTTCGTCGGCCTCACGGCCAGCAGCTGGGAAATACTCGCGGGCGTCGTCGCTCTGAAAACGGTCGCCCGCTACAGCAAGCTCGACGAGCAAAACAAAGCCGAGTATTTCCTCATCGGCTCGCTCGCGAGCATTCTCTGGGCCGTCGTGATGACGGCGCTCGTCGCCGTCTACGATCGCGAGTGGGGCTTCGGCTTGCTCGCGGGGTTCAAGGAGCTGTTCGAGCGATCGCCCTCGCCGCTCGGCTGAGCGCGAGTTGCCTACTCGCGCTGCCCTTGAACCGCGGGCGGCGGGCCCGGCATAACGATCGCGCCGGGCGGCAGCACGGGCGCGCCCGGAATGACCATCTGACCCTGTGGCACGGGACGAAGCATGATCGGTTGCCCGTTCGGTCCCATCACCGGGCCGGCTCCCGGAACGGCGCCGGGCGGAATCATGCCGGGCGGATAGGAGCCGATGAACGTCGGGCCGCCGACGACGCCCGTAGGCAAGCCGCCCCCGCCCGTGGGAAATGCGGGATCGCCGCGCGCAATACCATCGACGACCTGCTCGGCTTGCGTTCGCATGCGCGGATCCGTGATCTGCGCGTCGATCAAGCGTCGCGCCTCCGCGACGTCGACTCGCGCAGTCGCAAGCACGGTCGACATCAACGCACTTTGCCGTAAACGGTCGTCGCTGAACGCACCGAGCAGCGCGGCATTCAATGGCCTCGCTCCGCGCGCTCGGAGTACCGCCCCGCGCGCGGCGTCGCGCTTCTCACGTGCCGGAAGCCCGAGCGCCCACGATTCGAGCGCCGCCGTATCTTGCTGCTCCAACGAGGTTGCAGTGATCTGCATCACCATGTTGCGTGTCATCGCCGGTAGGTCTAGAGCCCACGTCATAGCGGCGACGGGATCGCGCGCGGCCCAAAAACGAGCGACCGTGATCTCCGGCGTCGGCCCTTCCGGGCCGCGGGTACCGACGGACGAGAGCAAGCGCGCAGCGGCGGGCGGATCGGCTAACGCCAACTGTTGCGTCAATACGATCGCGGCACGATCGTAAGCCGGGTCGCCGCGGAAGCGCTGTAGGAACGACTCGGCATTCTGCAAGTCGGTCTGTGCGTACACGGCAGTGACCGCCATTACCCACGCGGAGCGCGCGGCGCGCGGCAGCCGGTCGATGGATGCGGCAGCGCCGGCAGGGTTCTGCTGCGCGTAAATGTAACCGACGCGCTCGAACAACTCGGCAGGCAATTCGTTCGCGGACGACAGCATCCAGTCGAGCGTGCGTGCCGCGTTGTTGGGCCGGCTTGCCCAAGAGCCGACGAGCGAAACGAGCAAGCCGGTCCGGCTTCGATCTTCCGGCAGCTCGCCGATGCGGCCTGCGAGCGTTGCGAACTGCCGTTCGTCGTTCAATGGTACGGAAAGCGCAGTGTCATAAGCCTGCGACCGGGCGGGCTCCTCGAGCGATGCTGCGACGTCGAACGCCCGCAGCGGATCCTGCGCGGCGATACCTCGCACGACGAAGGCCAACAGTTGCGGATCCGGGTTCTCGAGCGTGCGCACCCAAGCGAGGGCGCCGTCGGCGTCGATTCGCGCGTAGGAGGTCGCGATGCGCATCAGCAGCATGCGCCGCTCGTTGCCCTCGGGCAGCCCGATAGCGGCGGCCGCGACGCGCTGCGGGTCTTCCGCGATGACGCGCTCCAAGTCACCTCTCACGAGAGCCGTGCGCAGCGATTCGGGATCGAGCACCGCTATGTAGTCGCTCAAGGTGCCGAGATCCTGCCAGCCTCGCAGCACCGTGGATCGCAGCAGCGCTCGCAACTCCGGGTCTTGAACACGGTCGACGGCTTCCACTGCGTCGCGCGGCGCGATGAGCGCCCAGCGAGCGACGATCGGCGGCAGGGCGATGCGGGGGTCCGGCAGCGCGAGCGCCTCGGCAAACGCCGCACTCGGCGATATTTCGGCGAGCAGCGAGAGCGTGTTAGCCAGAAACTCACTGCGTGCCGCTCCCTGCAAGCTCGCTGCCACGAGCTCGCGTGCGCGTTGGCCGCTGGCGAGCCCGCGGAACACGGACAGTGCTGCGACGCGCGCCTGGGCCGCGTCGTCGAGCTGGCTCAACACCGACAGGGCGCCGTTGACGTCGGCGCGCGCGAGACGCTCGAAGTAAAGTGCCGCACGCGCGATCTCGCGGCCGCGCAACACCTCGGCGGCGAACGCGACGGCTCTCGTTGCGTCGAGCTCGAAGTAACGATCGAGGATCAAATCGAGCTGTTGACGCTGCCCCGGGTCGTCCGATGCGACCGCCTCTCGCGCCAGACTCTCGAGCTCGTCGGTCGAGCTCAAGCTAGCGATGCGTTGGTAGAACTGCGCGCGTTGCGCGACGGTCGGCGGCTCGACGCTCGGCTGCGCGCCCGTGACGAACGCCGCGAATGCGGCAACGACCGTCGAAATTCGGCGCAGCATGGATACCCTCCGTCGAGGATTCAACGCCCAGGCGCCAGAAAGTGTCAATAGCGGTATTGACCCGTTCCCGTGAACACCGCGGAGCGACGTCCAGCGACGCTTCAGCGTCGCGGCAGCTTGAAGGCGAGCAACTCGCCGGGATACTGAGCGCCGCTGATCGCCACGACGAGGTACTGCTCGCCGTTCAGCATGTACGTCATCGGCGAGCCGCTCTGCGGTGCCGGCAGGTACACGGCGCCGACCTCACGGCCCGTCGCCTTGTCGTACGCACGTAGCATCGCGCCCAAGCCTTCCGGCGTCGTCGTGTTCAAGCGCTCGCCGGAGATCAGCAGCGTTTTCGTGACGAGCGTGCCCGGCGAGCCGGACTGGCCCGTGCGCGGGATCGACAGGCCTTTCAGCAACGGATGGTTCTTGATGTCGTCGGGCGTCTCGCCGTGCGCGACTTGCCAAAGAATCTCGCCGCGCTTCGTGTCGATGGCGGTGATGCGGCCGTACGGCGGCTTCAACAGCGGCAAGCCTTGCACGGGGGGCGCGGGCTTCGGCGAACCGCGCGACGCGGCGTCCCGCACGAGTTGCCGCCGCTCCGTGGGCTGGAACTCGCTGCGGCCGCCGCCGGCCGCCGAGCCCGAGCCGCCCGTGGTTCGCGGGCCCGTCACGGCGTTGCCTTCGATGTACGCCATCTCCGATTGCCCGGGATACGGCGGCACCACGGCTTTGCTGACGACCGTCGAGCCCGACGCGACGTACAGAATGCCCGTCTCGGGATCGAACGAGCCGCCCTGCCAATTCGTGCCGCCGTCTTGGCTCGGCGCCATCAACGTGCCGAGCGGGCCGTTGATGTTGCTGACGACGGGGGGTGTGAACAACGGCCCCATCTTGTGCCAGGACACGACCTCGAGCGCCTCGCGGCGCAGCTCCGGCGTGAAGTCGATGAGATCGGCCTCCGTGACGCCTTGGCGATCGTACGCGGGCGGCTTCGTCGGGATCGGCTGCGTCGGCGAGTACCACTCGCCGGGCACGTCGCCCTGCGGCACGGGACGCTCCTCGATGGGCCAGAGCGGCTCGCCGGTAACGCGATCGAACACGTAGAGGAACGCTTGCTTCGTCGGCTGCGCAACGGCTTTCACGGGGCGGCCGTCGACGACGGTGTCGAACAAGATCGGCGCGCACGGAATGTCCATGTCCCACACGCCGTGATGCACGAGCTGGTAGTGCCACTTGCGCTTGCCCGTGTTGAGATCGACGGCAAGCAACGTCTCGCTGAATAAGTTGTCGCCGGGCCGATCCGCACCGTAGTAGTCGCCCGTCGCTTGCTCGACGGGCAAGTAGACCGTCTCGAGCTCCTCGTCGACGGAGATCTGTGCCCAGACGCCGGTGTTGCCCGTGTACTCGTTCGACGCGCGCAGCCAGCTTTCGGTGCCGAACTCGCCGCGCATCGGCACGGTGTGAAAGATCCACAGCCGCTCGCCGGTGCGCGCGTCGTACGCGCGCACGTAGCCTTTGGTCATGCGCGCGCTCGTCGGGTTCGCGCCCGTCGGATGGGCCGCGCCGACGATGATGACGTTCTTCGCGACGATCGGCGTCGCATGCAGGCCGATCTCCGGCGTCAGCGGATCGAGCTGCTGATCGATGTTCTCCTTGAGGTCGACGATGCCGTCGTCGCCGAAGCTCGCGACGCGGTCGCCGGTGCGCGCGTCGAGCGCGATCATTTGGTAGCCCGGCGTCACGTAGACGATGCGCTTGTCGTCGCCGTTCTCCCAATACGCGAGACCGCGGCCCGAGAGCTGCCGCGGCGCGACCTGCCCGCGTTGCCCCTCGTCGAGCCGATGGATCCACAACAGCTCGCCGTTGGCCGCATCCAGCGCGACGACGGCGCGGCGCGACCCGGCCGTCGAGTACACGACGCCGTCGATCATCAGCGGCGTCGATTGAAAATTGAACTCGCGATTCGGGCCCAAGCTGTCGGTCTTGAACCGCCACGCGACCTGGAGTCGATTGAAGTTGCTCGCATCGATCTCGCCGAGCGGCGCGTAACGCGTGTGGCCGAGATCGCCGCCGTACGTCCGCCATTCGCCGCCTACAGCTCCGCGCTGTGCCTGCGCGAGCGGCGCCGCGAAGGCGAGAACCATCGCCAACGACCAGTGTGCGTAGTGCTGCTTCATCCCCACCTGTCCTTCTTTCGGCCCACCATCGGCTCTTCCCCGACGAACCCCGCCTGCGGAATCGTGGTCACACGGTGAACATCCACGGCCGCTCTCGGGGGCAAAGTGTGAAACACGGCAGCGTCCAAGACCATCCTCGGGGCCATGGTCGGGCCATGAGCCTCGAGCGTGTCGCCATAGCACGAGTCGTCGCCGCAGCGGCGGTCGCGCTCGCGCTGGGCTCGGCACAAGGAGCCGCCGCCGAGGACGTACCGCAGGCGAACCCCTTGGCGAACGCCGAGTTCGCGTTCGCGCGCCTGCACTACGACAGTGCCGGTAGCAACGGCAAGGCCTACTACCATTACCGCGGCCGCATTTGGGAGCGCTGGGAAACCGATTATCCCGAGGGCGACGAGAACTTCGCGCACCGCCTCGCGCAGCTCACCTCCGTCGTTCCCGCGCAGTCCGGCGTCGCGCGGCGCATCACGGATCCAGACGTTTTCGATTTTCCGTTCCTTTATTTGTGCGACCCCGGCTACATGCAGATGACGGCCGAGGAGAAAGCGCTGCTACGCGAGTACCTGCGCAGCGGCGGCTTCGTCTGGGTCGACGACTTTTGGGGCGAAGCGGAATGGTGGAACTTCGAGCACGAGATGGCGGGCGTGCTGCCGGAACGCGGTTGGCGCGACATTCCGGCCGGCCATCCGATCCTGCACACCGTGTTCGACTTGCCGAGCGCGCCGCAAATCCCCGGCGCGGAGTTCGCGGCGCGCGGCTACAAAACCGACTTGGCGTGGCGCCACCGCGCGCCTGCCACGAAGCTCACGCCCGTTCACTTCCGCGGTTGGTTCGACGAGCAAGATCGGCTCATGGTCGTCGCCACCCACAACACCGACGTCGGCGACGGCTTCGAGCGCGAGGCGTACGGGCAGTGGTACTTCGAGACCTACTCGACTCAGGCCTACATGCTCGGCGTGAACATCGCCGTCTACGCACTGAGCCACTGACCCTTCGCGCGCGCACCGTCGGGAGCGCGCGCGGCGCGTGGCACACGTCTTGCACCGCAGGCGGACCCACCAGATCCGGCTGCCCACGATGCGAAGCTTCCGCTGCGACGCGTGCGACAACACGCTGTTTTTCGAGAACGACACCTGCCTCAAGTGCAGCCGCAAGGTCGGGTTTCGCAGCGACGAGCTGACGATGACGACCCTCGATGCCGCGCGCGCCGCCGGCCTCACGCTCTGCCGCAACTGGTCCGAGCGCAACGCCTGCAACTGGTACGCAACGGCGGCTGTCGCGCAGCAGGGCGGCTACTGCTTGGCGTGCAGCTTCGACGAGGTCGTGCCGAACTTGAGCGACCCGCAGCGGCTCGCGCTCTGGATGGAGACGGAGCGGGCGAAACGGCGCCTCGTCTACACGTTGCTGCGGCTCGACTTGCCGCTCGGCCCGTCCCGCGACAAACGCGGCTTGACGTTCCGTCTGCTCGCGGACGAGCGCGTCGACACGGGAACGGTGGACCCGCCCGCGAAAGACGCGGTCACGATCGGGCACGACCAGGGACAGCTGACGATGAACGTCGTGGAAGCCGACGATGCGCACCGCGAGGCCATGCGCAAACGGCTCAACGAGCCGTACCGCACGATGCTCGGCCACTTGCGGCACGAGATCGGTCACTACTATTGGTACCGCCTCGTCGAAGGCACCGAGCACGTCGAGCGCTGTCGCGCCTTGTTCGGCGACGAGCGCACCGACTATGCGGCCGCCCTTTCGGCGCACTATGCGCGCACCGCCGCCGACGGCTGGCAAGACTCGTTCGTGAGCTTCTATGCCAGCGCGCATCCGTGGGAAGACTTCGCCGAAACCTGGGCGCACTACATTCACATCGTCGACACGCTCGAGACGGCGAACGACGCCAAGCTCAGCATCGCGGGTCGCGCGTTGTCCGCCCCACTGCCGCTGAAGTCCGACCGGCCGTTCGCCGCGTTGCTCGGCGAATGGTTGCCGCTCACGGTCGCGCTCAACCAGCTGAACCGCAGCATGGGGATGCGCGACGCCTATCCGTTCGCGCTCAGCGAGCGAGTCGTCGAGAAGCTCGCCTTCGTGCACACCATTTGCGCGACGGCAGCAGGGAGCAAAGCTCCGTTGGCCGCCACCGGTTGATTTCCAGGTAGTCGGCCTACGTGGCTGATGCTTTGTTGTTATTGGTACCATCCGACTGCCGCGCACCCGATACCAGGCGCACCTTCGGAGACCCGATGCGTAACAAGCTCTGTGCAATGCTCTTGGCGACGAGCGTCGTGCCGTTGTCGTACGTCGCGGCACACCATTCGCCGGCGATGCTGTACGACCTGAGCATGGAGATCACGGTGACGGGCGTCGTCACTCAATACGAGCTCGGCAACCCGCACATGCGTATCTATCTCGACGTCGACAACCAAGGCGTCACCGAGAAGTGGCTCGCCGAGGGCGGCTCGCGAACGCAACTCATGCGCGTCGGCTGGACCGGCGAGGAAGTGAAGCCGGGAGACAAGATCAGCGTTCGCGGGCACCCGCCACGCGACGCCGCGCGGCACCTGATCCACATGGAATACCTGACCTTGCCGGACGGCACGGAGCGTTTCGCCGAGGACATTCGTTACGACCAATTCACGGAGCGCCGAAGGCGGCCGCAATGACGACGAGATTGATGTCCCGCCCTCTGCGCTCGACTTTGCTCGGAGCGCTGGTCGCAGCATCGTTTGGCGCCACGGCGCAGCCGGCCGATCCCGCCGCGCCCTTCGTAGGCACGTGGAGCGGCGTGTTCACGACGCAAGAGCACGAGTACTGGACGTTCGCCGACATCCAGTGCTTCGTCGGCTGCACGCAGGACTTCTACGACCGCTTGAGCAAATTGCTCGCCGATCCCGCCAACGACGCGCTGCCCGCGATGGCGTTGTCCGGCCAAGCGAACGCGGCTTCGCTCGCGGCGCTCGACGCGATGCTGACGCCTGCCGGCAAACAGGTTCGCGACGCGAACCTGCCGGAAAACGATCCGAAATTCCTGAACTGCCAACCGTACGGTTTCGTGCGCGAAGTAACGAACCCGTTGCCGATGCAGATCACGCGCGACGGTGACCATCTCCTGGTGCGCTACGAGGAATGGTCGTTGCTGCGCCCGATCTACATGGACGGCCGCGCCCAGCCGTTGTATCGCACGCCGAGCTTGCTCGGCCATTCCGTGGGCCGCATCGACAACGGCGCACTCGTCGTCGAGACGACGCGCGTGACGCCCGACTTGATATCCGACGCGACGCTAGTCGGCCATAGCGGTGAGCTCACCGCGGTGGAACGCTACACCGTGCGCCAAAACCCGCATCGGCTCGAGCTCGAGCTGACCCTGACGGACCCCGTGACGTTCACGAAGCCGTTGGCAATCACGAAGACCTGGCTGTACACACCGGACGTCACCCTCGTCCAAGACACTTGCACGCAGCAACCCGGTAAGCCCTGAGAACGCGCCGCCGAACCACTTCCCTGCCCAAACCGCAGCCGTTATCGTGGGCTGAACCTCAGCCCTGACCCGCGACGTGACCTGATGCGCCGCTCGCGCTCGCTTATCGGCTTGACGCTCGTAACCGCCGCGGTCGTGCTCGTGACGGCCGGCAGCGGCGTGCTGTTCGCGCTCGACAACTTCACCGCGGCCAATCGCACCGTGCTGACCGTGCGCGATCGGCAAGTCGCGTTGGAGCGCGTGCTATCGATCGTGCGCGATGCCGAGACGGGCCAACGCGGCTTCCTGCTGACGCAACGCGAGCCGTACCTCGAGCCGTACACCGCGGCCTTGCGCGCGATGGAGCCTTTGCTGGTGCAGCTCGCCGACCTGTTGGCCGACGACCCGGCGCAGCAGAAAGCGCTAGCCGAAGTGGAGACGCAAGTCAGACGCAAACGTGCCGAGCTGGCCGAGACCGTCGAGCTGATGCGCTCCGGCGCGACCGACGCCGCGCTCGACGTCGTGCTTACGAATGCCGGCAAGCTCCTGATGGACGACATCCGCGACACCATCGCACAGATGCAGGCCGTCGAGGACCGGCAAGCCGCCGAAGCGCTCGACCGAACGGCACGAGGCCGCACGATCGCGCTCGGCAGCGTGGCGGCGCTGACGGCGCTCGCGTTGATGATGCTCGTCGTGCTGCTGTACGTCGCACGTCGAAGCTTCGATCAAATTCGCGCCAGCCAACAACGGCTTGCGATCACGTTACGCAGCATCGGCGACGCCGTCGTCACGACCGACGCAATTGGCCGCGTCGAGATGCTGAACCCCGTCGCCGAACGGCTGACGGGCTGGGCCACACACGAGGCCGCCGGCAAGCCAATGCACGACGTGTTTCGCATCATCAACGAGCACACGCGTGCGGAGGTCGAAAATCCGGTCGAGAAGGTGCTGCGTGACGGCACGATCGTGGGGCTCGCAAACCACACGCTGCTGATCGCGCGCGATGGCGTCGAGACGCCGATCGAGGACGCGGCGGCACCGATCGTCGACTCGCACGGCCACCTGCATGGCGTCGTGCTCGTCTTCCGCGACGCATCGGCGGCACGCGCAGCCGAGCGGTCGTTGCTCGAAGCGGACCGGCGCAAGAACGAATTTCTGGCGGTGCTGGCGCACGAGCTGCGCAACCCGCTCGCGCCGATCCGGCACGCGGCGCTGATTGCACGTTCGGGCCATGCCACGCCGGCGCAGATCGCTTGGGGCAACGACGTCATCGAAAGGCAAGTTGGCCACATGGCGCGATTGCTCGACGACTTGCTCGACATTTCGCGCATCACGCGCGGCACGCTCGAGATCCGCCGCACGACGGTCGCCTTGGCCAAGATTGTCGAGGATGCGGTCGAAATGGCGCGGCCGCTCTTCGACGCACGCCGCCACACGCTCGAGGTCGAGTTGCCCGCCGAGCCGTTGTGGCTCGACGCGGACCCGCTGCGTATCGCGCAAGTGCTCGGCAACCTGCTCACCAATGCGGCCAAGTTCACGGACGTCGGCGGCCGCATTACTCTCACAGCCGCACGCGAGGGCTCGGACGTCGCGCTCAGCGTCACCGATAGCGGCATCGGCCTCGCGCCCGAGACGCTGCAAAACATTTTTCAAATGTTCGTGCAAGCTGCCCCGCCGCTCGAGCGCACGGAATCCGGGCTCGGCATCGGCTTGGCGCTCGCGAAGGCGCTCGTCGACTTGCACGGCGGGCAAATCACGGCCGAGAGCGACGGCGTCGGCCACGGCACCACGATCCGCGTTCGATTGCCGCTCGCTGCGGCTCAAGGGGACGAAAGCGCGGCTGCACCGCTAACAGCTGCCCGCGATGAGCCGGCAGAGAACCCCGGGCTCGTGTTGATCGCCGACGACAATCGCGATGCCGCCGACAGCTTCGCGGCGTTGCTTCGACTAGCAGGTCACCGCGTCGTGACGGTCAACGACGGCGCTGCGGCGATCGCGGAGATCGAGCGCTCGCGGCCGCGCGTCGCTCTGCTCGACATCGGCATGCCCGGCAAGACGGGCTACGACGTCGCCGCGCACGTGCGCGCGCAGCCGTGGGGCGCCGAGATAGCGCTCGTTGCCACCACGGGTTGGGGCCAGGCGACGGATCGGGCGCACGCGCTCGCCGTCGGCTTCGACGAGCACTGGGTCAAGCCAGTGGACGCGACGCGCGCGATCGAGTTCTGCAACGCGAAGCTCGCCTCGCCGCGGCCTCAGTGAGTTAGCGCGTACATCGCGATGTTGACGCCGAGCCGTAACGCAAGATTCACGAGGTCGCTGGGATAGCGCGGATCGTCGGCCCATTGCCACGCGTCTTGCACGTCGTTGTTGTAGGCGATCAGCACCATGAGCCGGCCGTCGTCGTCCTCGATGCCTTGCCAGCGCGGCGGGCCGCGGCCCATGCGGCCTCCCCAGAACACCTCGTTGGCGTTGGGAATTGCGACCTCCATCAGCTCGGGCACGTCGAACATCTGATGAAAGATCGGATGGTCTTCCGTGAGATCGACGATCGGCCGGTCAGGGAACACACGCTTCATGCTCTCCGTGAACATGGCGTAGTTGCCGGCGCCGAAGAAGCTGTCGCAAAAGAGGAAGCCGCCGCGCAGTAAATGCTCGCGCAGCTTCGCAGCCTGCTGGTCGCTCAAGTTCATGGAGAACGCGAGCCCGGACATCAGTAACGGCCAGTAATGCACGTCGTCGCCGTCCTCGAGATTCACGGGCTGCTCGACGGCGCGCACGTGCGTCCGCGTAAAGCGCCGCAGCATCTCGATCAGCGCGCGGTCGCCCCTCGGATAATCGTCGGTCCAACCGGTGCCGCCGTAACGCCATTGGTTACCGGTGCGGGCATCGGGAAACATCAGGTGGCCGACGACGAGCTCGCCCGGCACTTGGTAGTCCGGCGGCAGAGGCGCCTCCGCCACGTCGCCTTCGAAGCTCGGGTAGACGCGAAACGCCTGCTGCGCGACGGCGGGCGCCGCGACGGCAAGTACGCCGGCAACTACCAGCGAGCGAACCAGCATGAGTGAGCGGCGCTGCGTCACGTGCACACCATACACGGTGCGTGGACGCGCCGGCCACCGAAACATCGCCCTGGCCGCGAACATCCACTACGATCGTCGGCGCGTGCGCGCATTCGGCGAATGGCTTTACGGAACAGCTCCCAGCGTCGCGGTCCACTCGACGTTCTGGCTCATTCGCTTGCTGCAGGCAGCCCACTTGCTGACAGCGGGCGTGGCCGTCGCGTCCGGGGCGATGATGGCGCTGCGCGTGCTCGGCTTGACGCGCGCCGACGAGCCGTTCGCAGCAGTGTGGCAACGCTTCGCGCCGTGGCTCACCGGCAGCCTGGCCGTGATGGTGGCGACCGGTGTTGCCCAAACGCTCGGCGACCCCGTGCGCGAATTCACGTCCACGTCGTACTGGCTCAAGCTGACGTTGCTGCTCGGGTGCGTCCTCGGCACGCGTTGGCTCGCGCGCGCCGCTCGCGGCACGGCCGTGGAATTCTCGCGCAGCGCACAGATTGTCGCCGCGGCGATGCTGCTGTCGTGGCTCGCTATCGCCCTGCTCGGCCGCATGATCGGCTACGACGCCGCGATCTGGGGCAGTTGGTCGCTGCGCACGTGAGCACGCAAGCGATACTCGAGCGCATCGAGACTTCCGCCCTCGCGGACTGGATGCGCGAGACGTTGCCCGCGATGCAAATCGTCGAAGCGACGCACGTGCTCGCGGCCGTCGTGCTGTTCGGCACGGTACTGATCGTCGATCTGAAGTTGCTCGGCGTACAGGACGCGCACCGGACGTTCGCGCGCATCAGTCGCGAGACGTTGCCGCTGACGTGGGTGGCATTCGCCGTCGCCGCCGTCACGGGGGCGCTGATGTTCACCACGAGCGCGCAGACGTACTTCGGCAACGCGGCGTTTCAGTGGAAGGCGTTGGCCCTGGCCGCGGCAGGTCTCAACATGGCGTGGTTTCAACGCAGCGTCGCGCGCGGCCGGGTTTCGTGGAATGCCGATACTCCGCCGCGGGCGGCGCGCATCGCCGGACTGGTCTCTTTGCTGCTGTGGGCCGCCGTCGTGCTGCTCGGCCGCTGGATCGGCTTCACGAAGGGCTACGACTTCACGATCCCGCCCGGCGTCGACTTACCCGGCTGAGTAGCTTCACTGCGTGCTCGAGCCCGCGGCCTCGGGAGTGAAGGTCTTGCACAAGCGCTCGCTCCATTGCACTGCCGCCAACCAGCTCCGCCGGCCGTCCGAGCGCCGCTCCATCACGGCGTTCAGCACCCGCTCGGATTCCGCCAGCGCATTTTGCAGGTCGGTCTGCGGATGCACCGAAAGCCGTGCGTAGACGACGATATGGCTCGCCTTCACGTCGCACTCGACCGACGACCAGAGACGGCCGCCGCTGTTCCGCAGCTCGGTCACGATATCGCGCTCGTCGTACATACCGCCGCCTTTACGCCCAAGCGTCCGTAACGAACGTGAAATGCGAGCTCGGCGAGCGTGCCGCGATCTCGGTCAAGCCCGTCGCGATCTCGATACGATTGCGCCCGCCGCGCTTGGCGGCGTAGCACGCCTGATCCGCTGCTTCGAGCAGCTTGCCGGGGCTCGTGCACAAGTCCGCGCTGCACGCCACGCCGATGCTGGCGGACATGCGCCGGCGGCGCGTGCCGCAGGTCAAGGCCAAGCCGCGGATGCGCTCGAGCACCTGCGCCGCGACCTGCGTTGCCTCGTCGGCCGAGCAGTCGTGCATCAGAATCGCAAACTCGTCGCCGCCGAGGCGTGCGGCGAGATCCTCCTTCCGCACGGCTTCCTTGAGCACGGTCCCGACGTGCTGCAAGAGCTCGTCGCCAGCCAAGTGCCCGGCCGAGTCGTTGACGTCCTTGAAGTGATCGAGGTCGATGAACACCATCGCGTAAGGCCGGTCGCTCATGATCTCGAGCGTGCGTGCTCGCCGATGAAACTCCGCCCGATTCGCAAGACCGACGAGTGCGTCTTGCGTGGCCCGCGCATAGAGCTCGCGGCGCGCGGCCATGTCCGCGAAAAACAGCCGTCGCGTGGTATGCGCGACAGCTCCGAACACGATGGCTAACAGCAATAAGAGGCTGCCCATGGTCGTTTGAGGGGGTTCGGGGGAAGCGAGAAGAGCAAACGCCATGGGCAGCAAGCCAGGAACCGCAAACACCAAGAAAGCGAGGCGAGTCAATGCGAACAGCGGCAGCCACAGCGCCGTGATCGCGACGAGAATGAAAGCGAGGAGCAGCTGGTGCGCGATCGAGTCCGCGGGAAACAAAGCCATGCTGCTCAGGCCCCAGAAAGCGCCGGACACGAATGCACTTCCCACGACCCAGCGCCGCCGCGCCGCTTCGGCTTGCGGGAGCGCCGCGCCCGCGTCGAGCCAACGCAGCGACTGCCATTGCGCGACCGCGATCGCCAGGCTCGCGACGAGCCACGCAGGCAGGAATTCCTGCGGCAATTCGGGCCACAGGCAAGCGGCGACCACGCAGCAGCCGCCGGCGGTGGTCAATGGCACGACTGGGGCAAAGCGCAGGACGTCGCGCGTGCGCGGCGCTCGGGCTTGGTCGTCGTCGATGCTGATGTCGCGAACCCTTCGCTCGTTCATTGTTGTTCCTCGTGCAGTCCGTTGTTCCGCCCTGTATCGCAGTAGTGTCGCGACTGCGACCTGCATCTCACCTCGCGAAAAAAAAGAATTTGCGCGCGAGGGGACGGCGACGCGACGGTGCGCAACGGAGCGCTACGCCGAACGAAAAGAATCGGGAGGTCTCAGGGCCGCGGAGTGACGGTCAGCGGCGTGCGGCTCAACACGTCGCGCGCGCGGCCAGCGGGCCAGTCGCGCCTGCCGCCGTCGAGGCGGACGTCGTAGTCGCCGGCCGGGAGCGCGCTGCCGGGCAAGACGAAGGCAACGGAGCCGTCGGTCGCGGTCAGGTCGTCCGCGCGCTGCAGCTCTTCTTGGGTACCGGCCCGCAGCAGCACGGCGTCGAACACGTCGTAGTCCGCGAAGCCGGTGTCGAGCCGCAGCACCGTCCACTCGTCCGCCGCCGGGGCCGCAACGCTGTTCGTGCTGGCGGCGCCACGCACCGTAACGAGCTCGAGCACACGGGCCGGATGTGCGCCGCCGGCGGAACGCAGGTCCACGTTCTCTAGATACAGGCCGCCGGCAACCACGGACGCGACCACGGCGGCAGCGAACGAGGCCGCCATGCTGTACCGCGGCGAGCCGGTCACCGCGCGCCAACCCGAGGTACGCGGGCGCTGCGGCGCAGTCTCGGCAGGCTGATCCTTGAACCCCTGGCGCAGCCGCTCGGCGAGCTGAATCTCTTCCAGCAGGCCGGGATCGGCCAAGTACGCCTCCTCGAGCGCCTGCTCCTCCGCGGGCGACAGTCGCCCCGCGAGATAGCGCTCGATGAGCTGCGCGTCGTAGATATGCTGCCGGTCCATGTCGGTTAGCTGCTGCGATCCGCCGGTTTATCTCACCCGACCAGCCGTAGCTTGTTGCTACGGTCGGCGCGGACCAAGAGCTCGCGGAACCGCTGCTTGGCCCGAAACAGGACCCGGTTGAAGTGGTTCGAATCCACTCCGAGAGCTTCGCAAATGTCGTCTTTGTCCTCGTCGCGAAGGTAAACGCGGGTGAGGATCTCGCGGTCGCGCGGCGTGCCGAGCTCCTCGAGCAGCGCGCCGACGGCCACGCGTACCTGCTCGCGCGATACGTTCTCGAACGGCCCCCTCTCGCCCGTGTCGACGGCGATCTCGACGGCGTCGGAGTCGGCCGTAGTGGCGCGCCGCACAGCCTTGCGCTGGTGCGCGATCCACAGGTTGAGCGCTACGGCGCGCAAGTAGGCGGCCAAGTGCTGCGGCTCGTCGAGCGGCGAGCTGCGCAGCTTCTCGATCGCCACCCGAAACGTGTCCTGGCGCAGATCGAGCGCGAGATCGGTGTCGCGCGTGCGGCGTTTCAACAGATAGAGCAAGCCGGGGCCGTAGCGGCGGACCATCGCCTCCTCGGCGTCGCGCGCGCCGCGGCCGATGCGTGCCACCAGGTCAGCCGCAATTTCCGGCTCGCGCTCTGAATCCGACCCCTCGGCCACTCGGTCTCGCTCTCCGCACGACTGCCCCCGGCTACGAATGCTACCGCGAGACAGCATCGGAGCGCTCCACGACAGTCAGCCAAGCGGCGGGCGGCTGCGCGCGCGAGCTCGCGCGCTCGGGATAACCGGCGGGCGTCTCGGCCGGAGTGCGGCTCACGACGTCCGCCGTGAACGAGTAAACGCCCGGCGTTGCAACGGCGAGCCCGGACCACGTGACGGCGTGCAACGGCTGCCCCTCGAGCTCCGCGGCGTGGGCCGCGTCGAGCTCGGCGGAACCCGTGCCGTGCCCGCGCCACGACACCGAGGCTAGCCCGTAGGGCGCACTACCCCTGACCGTAATCGCAAACGGCTCGCCTGGCGCCACCACGCTGGGCGCAACTTCGATCGTGGCCGCGGGCGTCAGCGCCCGGGCGGCGTTCACTCGGCCGTGCCCGGCGCGCAGGCTGAAGCCGGCCGCGTCGTACGCGGCACGCGCGTGATCGATCTTGTCGGCGGTGTGTTCGAGGATTCCCTGCAGTTGCGCGCGCGTCAGCTCGGGATTCAGCGACAACAGCAAGCCGGCGACTCCCGCGACGAGCGGCGCTGCGGCGGACGTGCCGCCGAAGTCGACCAGATAATCGCCGGCAGCGTAACCCTCGAGCCCCGCGCGATCCGTCGTCGGCACACCCTTCGTCGCGCGATCTTCAGGCTTGGAGCTCGCAACGAGATCCACGCAATCGCCGTAGCCGGACCCGCCGAGCTCGTCACGATGGTTCGCGACGCCGATGGCGATGACCGTAGGAACCGCCGAGATATCTCGGTCCGCGCCGCGGCAGACGTCGACGCCGTCGTTCGGCGCGCCGAACACGACGAGGGTCCCGCGCCCGCCGCGGCTGTCCAAGGCCACTCGCTGCAGCTCCTCGCCGAGCACCGCCTCGAGCGCGCGCCGCTCCGCGGCGTAACCCCAGCTATTCGT
>JACZCZ010174519.1_pt1 | contig 19906 bp, 23 predicted proteins | sample 8641811 | NCBI WGS metagenome assembly JACZCZ01 (sample SAMN15324610, study PRJNA640507) | soil metagenome | isolation source: intercropping peanut in the first line | place: China: Luxin town, Laibin City, Guangxi Province | collected 2019-07-25 | depth 10cm m | reverse complement strand
GGTGCTGTGGCTGCTGTGGGTGCTGGAGTCAGCGCTGCAGGCGCGGCCAAGCGCCGGATTGACGATGCCCGCTACCGCTACGCCTACGGAGGTTGATGTGACCTTTTCCAAGCACGCCGGAGCCCGGGAGTTCTTCAAGGGCATCTTCGAACACGGCAAGACCGTTGCAAAGGACCCGTTCTTTCAAGCCAGCGCGGCATTGCCTGTGATCGGTGCCGCGGTGGGTGGGATCGGGTCGGCAGTGTCCTCCATGGCGGACGCCCGAGCCAAGTCCAAGTCCTACCAGGAGATGCTGGACCTGCATCCTCGCATGCAGAAGTACGACCCCAAGATGGTCAGTCGTGTGTTCAGCTCCATCCATCGTCTCAATCCCACAGTCGCGAAGGACCCGCTGCTTGCAGGTGCCTTCGTCGACCGTGTGATGGAGACCCATGGGCATTACGAGGGTGGCGGCAACATGGCGCTGGCGGAGGTGGCCAAGGACCTGGCCCAGTTGCGCAGCGGTATTTCGCAGGCCACGAGCCGCGAACCGGCGGGCATCGGTAGTACGTTGTCCCGCACCATCAAGGAAGTCGGCGGAGCCGGTGTCGCCCGTGCTGCGAAGATCGATGAGCTGCATGGCGTGGAAGCCGATCGTAAGGCTGAGAGACAGGTGCGAGCCTACGAGAAGGTGTACAGTGGCTTGAAGAGCCTGGCAGACCGTGGGCATCCGATCGATCCAGATGTTATCTCTGGGATGGTCGAAGATGCGATCTACGGATGATGCATGCTCATCAAACGCGCCTACTACAGCGGAACTGAAGACGAGCCGCTGGTTAGGGTCCTGACACCTGGTGAGAGCGTGAAGACCGCGGGCCTAGAGCCTGCGGTTCTCGCTTACATCAACGCATTGAAGCCGGACTCGAAGTACACCTACACGTTGTGCAACGCGATGGGGTATTCGGAGTACTTCGGCGCTAACAGCAACGCCGATTGGTACGGCTTGAATCCGCACCTGTCGTTCAACGGGCTGCTGAACGACTGGGCTGGTATCGGCAACGACATCGAGCTCGACCAAATGAAGGGCAAGCAGTGGGCCTTTGGTTACCCCTGCTTCTACAACGCCGCTGTGTACGCCCACCACAACAACACTGACCCTCTGAAGCTTGGATTCGGCGACGTGATCTACGCCTACGCCAATCATGTGATGAAGAGGATCGAGCTGGTGATGCGGGTGTCCAACGACGAGGCCGCGAAGAAGGGGCACTCCAGCATCCTCGATCGCGTAGCTCGTGGAGAGCGCGTCGATGTCAGCATGGGCGCCAAAGTACCGTTCGATTTGTGCAGCATTTGCACCGACTGGGCCGAGGTGAAGAAAGCGTTGCGTCTGTATGAGAAGGCGCTGATCACCGTTCAAGAAAAGAAAACACCAGGGCCAGTACCAACACAGGGTCAGGCCATCCTCACCCACCATCGATTTGTTCGTCCGATCCGCGGTCTTGCTGTCACACGCGCTGACTACTGTGACTGCATGAGGACGCGGAAAAACCAGGTCGGACAAGACGGCAAGAAGGTCTTCGTCTACAACGACTTCCCCAGGTTCTTCGACATCAGCTACGTCTGGGTCGGAGCGGACCGTACTGCTCGAGTGATCTGGCATCTTGGTGCCACGGAGCCATCGCGTACCCGACCCAGTGCATCACCAGAAGTAGTACGTATGCTCGAGACTTTGTTCAGCGGCGGGGCGAAGACAGCTTCGATCGACAAGGAGATTCCGGGCGGGTTGGCCGAGTCCGTTCACGCCGACGCCGACTCCTCTCCTGTGATCGACACAAAGCCTGTGATTGATTCTATCGGCGGTAGCTCTGTCGATGCTGTGAAGAAGGTCCTCACTGCACTTGCTGCGCTGGGCATAGTCGTATCGCCGGCGGAGTTCCATGCCATGGTGTTGCCGGTCATCGGCGGTGGGGACGTGTGTGAGCTGTTGGAACAACACGGGGCAACGTTCGATACAGCACAGCGCGGGGTGGACAACACCTTCAGTGTTAGCGCCTCGCTGTTTTCCTCACCTGTCGCGGACGCACTGAGCCCGTGGCTCGGGCAGCGCTCTTCGTTTGCCCCGTTCTTGAGCAAGCGCCTGCAGTCGACCAACAAGACAGCCGGTACAAAGCGTTCAGCCCTGAAAACACCGCTCTTGGACAAGGTCGCGGCCCAGTACAACGGCTATCGTTTGTCTGTGTTGGAAGCTGCGCCGGAGCTGTTTCCTAAGGTCGCTGCATACATCGAAATCGATCCACTGGAAGAGAAGCGATCTGGCGTAGCGGAGGCAGCCCTTCTCCTAGGTCTTGCGCCCGTGATACATTTGGTTTCATCGCACATCAGGCAAAGTCTTGATGAAGGCAAGCAGGTTGGATCGGTGGCACAGTTCGTAGCAAACAACCCGACGTTCTCGACGATGCTTACGGTAGGAGCAGCGCTCCGTGCCGCGATGGCGATCGGGACCGTCGGCAGTATCCCGAGTGCCGCCAAGGCGGTTGCCTCAGCGTTGGCTGGAGTGACCTGAAATCATCCTTCTGAGGCAGCCCCGTGCAGCCGAAGACGAAGGGTTCACGCAAAACGGAGACACAATGAGCGATCTACATGACATCCTCGAGTCCGACGCCAGCGCAGAGCATACTGCGCTCGACATCGCGCTCATCGAGGCAAGTGCGCTCGTTCAGAAACAGGCGGCGGCACAAGGCATTGATCTCTCGAAGCTGCCCGAGCCTGTCGTTGCGGAACTTCTCGATCTTGCGCTCCACGAGAAGACATCCTCACTGTCGGAGCCGACCAACGGAGAAACCCCAATGTCGAATCAAGTGCAAGTGACTCACGCGGAAGTGGCCCTCGAACTCTCGAAGATCGCGCAGAGCGAGAAGATCGATCTGTCGAAGGTCGCAAAGGCCGAGCTGGAAGAGATGTACAACACCGTCGCGCAAGCGATGGCCCAGCCCGGCTACCACGAGAAGAAGGCGGCGCTTGACGCCGAGAACGAGCGGCACGTGGAGCTTGGTCGCATGATGGCCCAGGGTTTCCACGAGGAGCTGCTGAAGAAGGCCGGCGAAATGCCGCCCCAGTTTGCCGCGAACAAGGGCAAGGCTGAGGGCGAGGACGGTGACGACGAGGAAGAGAAAAAGAAGAAGGGCAAGGAGAAGGAAGCTGCGGACGCTGCAGCCAAGGTTGCGGCGGCGGTGGGCGGCAAGCCCGCAGCGGCTCCCGCGGCCGACCCCAAGCTCGCGTTCGACACGGCGGTCTTGAATCGCGCCCGTGCCATCCTGCTCGAGTCGGGCATCAACCCGGACACCGGCACCAAGATTGCGTCGGACGAAGAGCGCATCGAGCTTGGTGCTCGTGAGCTGCTCGCCGCCAACGGCTTCCTCACCCAGGCTCAGGGATGAGCCGGCGCCCGCCCCGCGAAATGGTCGATGCCTTCTGCAAGCTTGCTGCTGCGGAAGGTGTCACCATCGCGGGGCAGGGCACGCAACAACGCCAGATGAAGCGAACGAACACCATCGGCCGAGAGAGGCAGCAGTACACAAAGCCAACTCCGGTCGTTAGTGAAACGAATCCGAGCCTGGCGGTTCCGAACATCCCACCACCCCCAGTTCAGTAGAGGACACCATGGCAGAACGTACCCTACGCGATCTCATCGACTTTGCGCTTTCCGACGCTGACCAGGCGATCAAAACAGCGTCATCGGCCGGAGCACCGGCAGGTGGCGATTTCGACTTCCTGGAGGCAGAGCTGGAAGGCACCCAGCAGCACGCTGCGCCTCCCGCTGCAGCACCGGCTGAGACCAGCCCGAAGCTCGCCAGCCTCAAAGACGTGGTCGAGGATGCTGACTACGCCGAGAAGTTGGCGCAGGCGTTGACCATTGGCGCTGTGGAAGTGGCGAAGCTGGCATCAGGCGGTCCCGCTGTCTCCGCGTCAGGGCGCATGGGCGAGACCACGGCCCACCCGAAGCCGGCGCCCACCGCCGCCAAGGAAGTCCACGGCGTGGCCAACGGGCAGATGGCCAACACCGCACACGACTTCACGTCCCAGTCGGACACGTCAGGTGCGGCCAAGAACCACCCCGCCAAGACCGCGGCCGATGCCCGTGTCATCGAAGGCAAGATGGCGCAGGCTCAAGTGTTGCGCAGCCTTGGGCAGAAGACCGCGGCCGATGCCCTCGAGGCGGAAGCCAAGAAGCTCGCCGCAGGGAACGGCATGGACGGTCCGGCGCCGACTGGCGGCGGCTCGCCGTCGCCCAAGGCGTCCGACTTGGTCGTGGCTCCCGGTACCGGCAGTCACTTCCCGGACAACAAGGGTGTGGCCAACCTGACCAAGGGCCAAGCGCGCGACCGCAACACGCGAGACATCTCGCAGTACTTCTCGCAGCCACCCCACAAGGATCCGGCTGTGGCTGCGAACAACATCTCGGATGTGGGCTTGAAGCTCAGCGCCGATGAACGTGCACAGGCCGTCGAGGCCTACATCAACAAGCTGGCTGCCGTCGCACAGGACGCGAACAGCTCGGTGCAAGATCGTGAAAAAGCGTCGTCCATTCTTCGGTCACTGAAGAGTGCAACCACCAACCCCCAGGAAGCTCTTCTGAGCTGAGGTGATTCCAATGAGCCAAGAACAGAGCAAGATCGCCGGTCAGATCCCCGGCATCATGTCGGAGGCTGCGGAACACCTCCGAAGTTTGTCGCAGACCAACGTCAAGCTGGCGCAAGCCAACACGAAGCTCGCCCACGAGGTCCGTGTCTTGAAGCTGGCGAAGCGCATGGAAGACCGCGGCTTGGAGAATGGCCTGAGCGTCGACGAAAAGGTCGCCAAGCTCATGGGTCTCTCGGCCGAGAAGGTCGCCAACATCGAGAACGCAGTTGAGATGGCTGCCGGTGGTTTCAACCTCGGCACGATTCGCAACGACGAGACTGAGAAGTCGTCCTCCGCTGGTGGCAGTGACGACTTGGAGAACTACATCACGAGTGAATCGGCCTTCGGCGCGTAAGCGCGGGACGATAGGTAGGAGGAATCATGGCAAGCTACGATCGCAAGTTCGAAATCGTCCAGCCGTCACTTGACGTGTTGACACGTCGGGTGCTGACTGTGTCCGACGTTCGGTTGCTGGACCCGACCAACACGGCAGTGGTCCCGCTCATCCCAGGTGAGCTGGTCCAGCTCACCAGCGAGTACAAGTACGCTCGCGCATCGGATGCGGCGGTCCCGTCGTACTTCACGATCGAAGATCGTGGAGACATGGGCGTCCAAGCCAGCCGCAAGCTGTCGGCTCTGATGGGTCCGACGTTCGAAGCCGACACCATCGTCTTCGACACGGCCTTGCTCACCTTGGGTGCCAAGGTGATGTACGGCGCAGTGAACAACGCCCTCTCAGGCAGCTTGGCCCGTGCGGGTTTGATCGCGCACACCGGCTCGAACTTCGTCATCGGGTACATCACCCGTCTCGCAGCTGCCAATGGTGGTCGGTTGCGCATCATCCAGACCGGACTCTGAACCCCGGATCGGACCACTCAACAGCAGGTAGGAGGAAACCAATGTCGAATGCAAAGCAGATGCTCCTCTCCCAGCTCTCAGATCCGGGAGCGAAGAGCAAGTTGGCCGCCAAGTTTGGCGGCTATGTTCGTGATCGTCTCCGTGAAGCAAGCTTCGCGGAGCAGGTCCTTCCCCCAGAGACGGTCGACTCGAGCTCGTGCCAAGTCTCGCCGAATCACGACTCCCTTGTGAAGATCGTGTTCGTCGAGCCGAAGTCACGCGCTCAGGTCGTCAACTTCCGCGGTGCGCCGCGAACGTCGTTCATCCGCGGTGAGAAGGTCGAAGTGCCGTTCTTCTCCGTGATGAGCGACATGTTCCAGAAGCCGGAGCAGGAGTTCCTTGCCTACGGCTTCCCCATCGGCAAGGTCATCGAGGACAACGCGGTCAAGGATCTCGGCGAGGTTCAGGACCGTGAGTTCTTGATTCACATCGAGTCCGCTGTGCAGGCGCTGCAGGCGGAAGCCAACGGCGCAGTCACATCGCTGACCGGCGCGTTGCTCTCGGGCGCGACCCCGCCCATCGAGTTCTCGGTCTGCAAGGGCGAGCTCGCCCGTGCCGAGACGGGCAACACCTCCAAGGTGTACCCGATCCAACGCCCCGACATCGTGCGGCTGATGAAGCTGCTCGATGGCAACCGCCTCCAGTCGGAGTCGGTGCTCATGACGACCGTCGACTGGGACGACGTGCTGCAATGGACGATGGAGGACACCGGTTCGCAGAACCAGTCCGAGTCCATGGTGAAGGGCTTGCTGCAGAACACCTTGCTCGGCAAGAAGGTGATCCGCACGGTCAAGACCGACATCCTCCGCCCCGGCAACGTGTACGCCTTCACGTCGCCCGACTTCCTCGGCCGGTTCTTCCTGCTCAACGCGGTGAAGTTCTACCTCGACAAGGTGATCAACCTCGTCAAGTTCGTCGCGTGGAAGGACATCGGCATGTCCATCGTCAACATCGCGGCGGTCCGCAAGCTCGAGCTGTACCCGGGCGACGCGACCTCACTCGACACCGGCAGCATCCTGTCGGCTGTCACGCCGGTCGACGAGGAGAACCTCGGCGCCCAGAACAACCGCGCGGGCAACCGTCAGTTCTTCCCGCAGGTCGTCAGCTTCTAAGCCCCCAGCTGCAGAAGCTCAGCCACACTGGAGGGGCATCGGCACTGCCGGTGCCCCTTTCGTGCTTCAGCTCAATCAGATGCAAGGAGACCGACATGGACCAAGACAAGACAGTGGACGCGCCAGAGGCGCAGGAAGAGACCGCGCCGATCCGGCTTCAGATCCTCGGCTGCAACACCTTCCCCCATCGCACGCGGCAACTGCGCCGCAACAATGGCTTTGGGGACCGCAAGTTCTACATCGGTGACCTCATCGTGCGACCCACGTCGCGCATCAGTGTCAACCTCGAGTTCTGCGGCAAGTACTTCGACGAAATCGTCAAGCGCATTCAGGCAGGCAACCTGATGCTGCAGTCGAACTACGACAAGTTCATCACTCCCGCCGAGCTCGCTCAGCTCCTGGGCATGGACGTCGCGGTGGAGGACTCCGACGAGCTCAAGTCGCTGAACGCAACACTCAGCGACCCAGGCAACACAGACCCTCCGGCACCGCCTGCCAACGACCCGCCTTCACCGCCCGCGGACCCGGAGCTGAAGGACCACCTGGAGCCGCCGGCGTCTGACCCGGAGTCGACGGCCGAGGAAGGCTCCGCGGAGCCTGACGCTCAGCCAGAGGCTGCTTCTACGCCGGTCGAGCCCGAACCTGTGCAGCGTCAAGCTCGCGAGCTCCCCGCGGGCTACGAGGGCTTCAACAAAGACCGCTTGACCCAGCTCTGCAGCGAGCGTGGAATCGAGTTCGTGGAGTCCGACGTCAAGAAGGTCTTGGTCCAACGTCTCACCGATTGGGTCAACGGCTAAGTGCCGTCTCAGCTACAAGGGCTGAACCGGCCTACCTCAGCGGCGTTAGACGCGCATGTTCAAGCCGTAAGGCTGTTCATGCGCGACTACTCCGAGCTCAACCTGCTGATCCGCGGAGAGGAAACCAGTGACAGGATGATCGCATGGGCAACCATGGACTTCCTGAGCGACTTCAACGGGACACCACCGTTCTCTGTGTACTCACTGGATGACCTCTTCTCATATCAGCTGCACTCGTTGGCTCGTCGCGGCACGGTTGTCACGCTGCTGACCAGCCTGCAGATGCTCTACACACGCAACTACTTGCCGTTCTCGGACGGCGGTTTGAGCGTCAACATCAACGATCGAGCCGCGGCACTGCAGTCCATGATGGGGTTCATGCAGTCGGCCTACGAACAGAACAAGCGGCAGGTCAAAACAGCCCTCAACGTGGCCAACCTTTTGGACGCGGCACCGAGTGGCGTACACTCCGACTACCTGACCCTGGCGTCAGTCGGCTACTACTGAGGAGCGGTCATGCCCTACGTCCTGTATCAAGGCGACAAGCGCACCATCGAGGACATCCTCAATGGTCGATTGTCGTTGCGCCCAATCCCGAACAAGGGTCTGCCACTCGGTGGCCTAACCCTGATCTTCAACAGCCCGGCAGCGACGGTGACCTTTACAGGTGCTGCGGGGGCTTTGGTCACACCAGATCAAATCGTTACTGACATCAATGCCGTAGTCGGTCTGGCAGGAGTGGCTCGGCACCGCGCAGACCCCGGTGGTCAGATTGCCAGTAACAACTCTGACAGCTCGGTGTCGTACGACAGGATTGTTGAGCTCCAGCTGGATGCCGGCCTCAACATCGACACGGCTGGTACAGCCAACGCGCTACTCGGCCTGTCCACCACAGCCGACACCGTGAGGGCTCTCATCCCGCAAAACAAGATCGCGGCTTTGACCAATGGGTCAGCCAGCGGCATGTACGCTTTGCTCGTCGCGCCATAAGGAGCACCCATGACTCTCGATCAATCGTTGACCGACGTTCGCATTCCATTTGGCACAGCCTCGGCCTTCTTCGCCGGTCTCAAAACTGCGGCGCAAGAAGCTGCCCAAGAAGTCGCGGCCGAACCACCGGTACCGGCTGCTGATGACGTGGTGGGCGAAGGTCCGGCCACATCACAAGCGCCAGCTGTAGAAGCAGCTGGACCCTTCGCTGCACCGACCGAGGACGTTGTGGCGTTTATGGCTCAGCTCGCGGGGCACAACCTCAAGCAGCAGCTGGCCTACGTCTACTACGCCGAGATGGTGCGCGGCGGCGAGCACGAAGGTGTGGCTGAGATCTTCGAGGAGCGCGCGGAAGACGAGCTCAACGAGGCCAAGTACCTGTTGAAGAGAATCTCGGCGCTGGTGCCCGGTGGTGTAGCATTACCGCCGTCTCCAACACCGACACCAGCTGCCACGCTCGACGAAGCGCTGGTTCCTCTCATTGTCGGTGAGCAACAGGCCTTGGCCCTGCTCAAGACGCTGCACTCGATGTGCGGCGAAGACCCCATGAAGTACACCATCGAGGCAACGATGGGCACGGCACAGGGGCACCTCGACACGCTGTTGCAGCTCCAGCCTGCCGGTAAGACTGCGGCGAAAGAGCCCAAGGGCGCCATTCCCATCCCAGATCCCGAACACGACACAACCGACGCCTACCTGCAGCGGGAAGAGGAGCTCAACGCCGCGCAGCTGGCGGCGGAGAACGCGGAGCTCTTCGCTCGAGCCGAAGAACTGCAGCGGATGCTGGAAACGCACCAAGCCGAGGTCGCCTCGACTCAGATCGAGAACGAGAACCTGCAGGCACAGATGCAGGTGGTGCAGCAGCAAGCCGATCAAATGGCGATGTCAGCTCAGCAGGCCACAGAGATGGCGACGCAGCAGAGCCAAGCCGTGGGCGCCGAGGCCGATGCCAAGATGCGCCTTGGGATGCGTCTCCAACAGATCCGCCAACAACTGTCCGAGATCGTTGCTTCGGACCCGGTTGCTGAGGAAGGTGCGGATGTTCCCGCGCTCCAGACCCAGACACAGGACCAAGCCATGGCTGAGGAAGCCGCTCTTGCCGAAGAGACCGGCGGTGCGCCGAAGCCAGCCAAAGAACAGAGCCCGGCGGCCAAGGTCGCCGCGGCTGTTGCACGACGCTTTCACCGCTGAAGGAGCCAGCCATGCCAGAACTCAATGATCTGCTCGACGGGGTGCTCACGAAGACGGCATCGCCGTATGAATCCTCGACCATCGCCGAGCTCGAAGCCGTTCTCGGTATCGAAGACGGCTTGTCCAAGACCGCGTACCACGACGACGAAGACACCTGCTTCGTTGATCGTTTTCGCATGACTCCGTTCTACGCGGATGCCGTCAAGTGGTTCGAGGAACGTGCCGAGCTCCGCAAACAGATCCGCGCAATCGAGCGTGTCCAGAACCGCAGCTCCGCGGTGCAGACCAAGCTCGAGGGCATGCGTGACAAGCTCCATGGCAGCCGTTCCAGCCAAGACGACCTGTTGCTCAAGCTGATGAAGCACAACCTGAAGAAGGATGAGCAATGGAGCTCGAGCCCGAAGGTGAGTGAAGACCACTGTGCGACAGACCCGGTCAAGGCTGTGAAGGCCGTGATCGAGAAGCGCAAGGAGAAGACCGCCGTCTCCACCGATTGGGTGAAGAAGACCGTTGGAGCCTCGGACAAAGAACCGCGACGCATCCTCGGCAGCCTCGCCAACCACTTCACCAGTACCATCGACAGCAATGCGAGCGCCGTCGCCAAAAAGAAGCGCCAAGCCGCGATGGACGCGCTGAGCTCCAAGCTCAGCTCCGAGAAGCTCGCCATCCCGTTGTCGGCGTTCCTGGCACCAGCTGCCAAGGCGGCGCCGGCTCTCGAAGGACGCGCACTGCAGATGAAGTCGTTGCTGCGTCCCCAGGTGACCTCGGCTCGTCAGGCCATGATGGCTGATGGCCAGGGCATGCGCGCGGCGCAGAACGCGGCGAAGCGCGTCAGTGGTCCGCCGCCGGCATCGACCGGCATCCCCACGCGTCAACTGATGCAGGCGTGATGTGCGACTGGAAGTCACAGCGCTGAAGTCACGGTCCCTGGACGTGGACCGCAACGAAGTGACCTGGGAGGTTGAAGCCTCTCAAGTCGATGCGCTGGACTTCACCTTCCAGGTGCTCCGCTCAGAGTCGCCTGAAGGTCCGTTCGATCCGATGACACAGACGTTCTCGGACCGTTACCTCTTCGTGGACAGCCGCATTCCACCTGGCGATAGGTTCCGTCAGCTCTGGTACAAGCTGCGCGTCGTCCACAAGGCGACCAACACGATCGAAGACTTCGGGCCTGTGACGCGCGAGGCAGATCCCGACCTCGTCGCCCAATACATCCGTCGCATGGAGATGACGGCGTTCACGCAGGTCATCGGGCGTCAGGTGTGGTTGCTCAAGAAGCGGACCTTTGGAGCTCGCTGCAGCTGCTTCGACAGACTGACGCAGAAGGCGAAGGTCTCGGGCTGTCTCGAATGTTACGGCACCACATACACGCGTGGTTACCACAACCCCATCGAAGTGTGGATGCAGATCGATCCGTCGTCGAAATCCAAACAGCTTCAGCAACAACAGGCGGATCAGAACACAATGACGACGTCGCGCATGTCGTTCTACCCCAACGTCAGTGTCGGTGACGTCATTATCGAAGCCGAGAACAATCGGTGGCGCGTTCAGAGCGTTACACGGTCAGAGCGTCTTCGCGCTACAATCAAGCAGGAGATGGTGCTGCGGCACATCGTACCCACCGACATTGAGTACAAGATCAAGCTTGACCTCGATCAGGCATTGAAGGACATCCAGCCAAGTCCAGGTCGAATGTTCACGAATCCTACGGATGTGAATGCCGCGATCGAAGAGCGGACTCCAAACGTCTTCGCCAACTACATCACGTACCCAGCCAACGCTCCGGAGGAATGATGCCTGCCCAACATGAATCAGACATGCACAAGACCATGGTTCGCCGTGGTACCCGGACCGGGCTTGTTCAAGGCGCTGCAGCGGGCGGAGCTGTAGGAGCGTTGAGCAGGCGTACTGGTGCTGGAGCTCTCATCGGTGCTGCGTTAGGCGCATCTGCTGGCCGTGCTGCAGGTCGTGAGCGGGTACTGCGTGATGTGGTGCGGGAGGAACGTGGCCAGCTCAAGGCTGAAGCCAAGAAGAGCGAGAAGGTCGCCAATGGCGACATGATCGCTGGTGGTCTGGCTGACAACAAGTCCCCAGGGTCTTTCTCTTCTCGATCTGTCAACAAGGGGCAGAAGGTGGAGATGGAGCACACGAACAACAAGTCAATGGCGAAAGAGATCGCCAGAGATCATCTGACGGAAGACCCCGCCTATTACGACAAGCTACGCAAAATGGAGAAGAAGTCCTCCGGTTTTGCTGATGGCCTTGGTAAGGTTTCGTTTGTGCCTGCTGTGGCCGGTCTTGCCGCCAGGGCGGTGCCGGCGCTTACCAACCTGGGTACTAAGGTAGTTGGTGGTGTTGGCCGTGGTGTGAAAGCCGTGGCTGGTCCGCAGGCGTCACAGGGTTTCGGCAAGCTCGTTGGTCGCGGGGTGCAAGCCAGCGGTGGTCAACAGCAGTTCATGCGCAATGTGGGGATCGGTACTGCTGCACTGGGTACGGCTGGTGCAGTCAACGCCATGAGGCAGTGATGAGCGTCTTCGACGGATTCAAGACAGCAGCCATGGAGCATGTTTCGCGGTCTCCCGCATTACGTGCTGCCGTGCCGCGCGCGGCTTTGCCCAAAATGCCCGGTCTAAAGGTCGCGGAAGAGTTCGAGACGATGACGAAGAAGAAGTGGAAGCAAACGGCAAAGGACCTGCCTGTGGCTGTCCTCGCCAGTGGTGTCGGCTACGGTGTTGGTCGCGTCGGTGCTGAGCTCATTGGAAAGAAGCTACAGTCCAGTGGCTTGAACAATCCGACATGGCTGAAGGGGATGCCGATTGCCACTGCAGCTCTCGGCGGCCTTGGCTCGCTAGCCACTGCGCGGACGAGATCCATTCTGAGGCAGCGTCGTGAAGAGGCAGAGAAGTGAGTACGGCGGGCGGCAACGCGCGCGAACATTTCTTTGAGAACAGCCCTGCTGTTGTCGCTTCGCGTCATTTGATCGACTTCATCCGATGGCGGTTCAGCACCATGCCGGCGGGCGCCTACCACTGGGATGAAGCTTCTGCAGACTCACCAGAACAAGGCCGATCTGAAATCTACATCAGCGGTGGCACCCCGATTGAGCCAGGGCCTGTTGGAGCCCGTCCCGCCGTAACGGTGACCGAGAACGCCATGGCCTTTCAGGGCAGTGGTTTGAATGATCACTACCACGTGGACTTGGCCACCGGCACCAAGGTGAAGATGGACATCCTGCCCACGCACCTGTTCATCAACGTGCTGAGCAAGGTTGAGCAAGAGGCTTCGGCCATTGCTTGGTTCATCGCCAACAACATCTTCACCTACCGTGAACCGATCATCCACAGCGCGCCAAACAAAGTCATCTTGAGCGGCGGCCAACGATTGTCTGTGTCCATGCCGATGCCTGCTGGCAGCTTGGTAGCGGACTCGGCGGCGGATGACTGGCGCTGTGTCGTCATCACCATGCCGCTCTACCTGCAACACAGCACCGTGCTGATGCCGTTGAACAAGCCGATAGTGCGGTCGATCTCCGCGTTGCTACAGGTGTTGCGTACACAACAGCCCGGTCCGGTCCGTACAACAGCACCTTTGCAGGGCACCGCGATCGCGCAGCCCACACAGACCGTGGAAGCGACGAGTCTTCCCCAAACCACACCCCCTGAGGCACAATCATCTGAGCCTCTGCAGGTTCGCATCGAGACGACCCCATAGGAGAGTTCACAATGCCTGACGTCACCATTGATAAGCCTGGAGTAGAGGTCATTCAGCAGTTCGCTGAGGAAACCCCCACGATCATCACCCCGAGTCTGCCGGCGTGCGTCATGGGGCCGTGTTTCCAGATCCTCGAGGCCGTCCAGGACGATGGCAGCCTCAACAGCGGTGCGCGGATCTCGCTTCCGGCGCGGATCGCGTTTCCGTATGTCAGCACCCCGTTCGAGTACACCGGCATCGGAACCGATGCACTGCAGGTGCTCGTCAACAACGCGGCGCCCAACACCATCACGTTTTCCACCGGCCCGAATCTCACGGTGGACGAGGTGGCCGACGACATCAACGAAGCTGCCATCCCGGGCTTCACCGCGGTGGTCGAAGTCAGCGGCACCCAGAAGCGTGTTGTGATTCAGACCGCGAACCGCGGCGAGAACTCCACCATCGAGGTCGGTTCGTCGACCGCAGCTGACGTGCGTACTGCGTTTGCCCTGACCGTTGGTCAGGTTGCCCGTGGCTTTGAGGGGTACGACAACTACCTCTTGCTGCAGCCGTCCTACGCGGACTACCCGGATCCGCGCAGCAATCTCAACAACCTCGTCATCGACTACGAGACTGTTCGCGCCTTCCTGAACGACGGCGCCGGCAATATCCGCGAAGCCATGCGGACCGAATCTTTCATCGACGGCGCCACATCGGCCGTGTCGGTGTTCGATGACAGCGACGGTGACAACCTCAGCCCCTACCTGACCTTCGCGAGCGCGGTGTTCCAGGACGCAGCGGCAGTCCTGACCGGAAACATCGACCTTTCCGGCACCTTCGGTGCGTTGGACGGGACCACGCTCATCCTTGCTCGCGATGGTGTGACGTTGCCTACGGTGACGTTTGCGACTCCCGCCAACGCAGCAGCAGTGATCTCACAGATCAACGCTCAAACCGGTGTCACCATCGCGACCCTTGGCGCAGGCAACCTGCTCGTCCTGACGTCGGCTACCACCGGCGCAAGCAGCACGGTCGAGCGCACCGGCGGCAACGCAACGGCGGGCAACCTCGGTCTCGCTGTGGGTGCCTTTGCCGGCGGCAAGCCGTACCGAGCTCGAGCTCAGGGTACTGTGGACCTCAGCGGTCTGACCTACCCCAACCCGTCAGGTGTCGTAGGTCGCGTGCTCCGCATGTCGCTCGACGGCCGTGTTTGGCAGTCGTTGGTGTTTCCGGCGGTCGCAAACGCCGCGGCCATTGTGACCGCCATCAACGGTCGTTGGGGCTCGGGCACCGCAGCTCTCAACGCCGCCAACAACTTGGTGCTGACTTCTGCCGCGTCTTTCGGCGGCAAGGACAGTGTCATCCGCATCGACAAGAATGTGTCGGATGCAACGTTGCTCACCACCCTCGGTCTCACCACCTCCGGCGCTCCGTTCGAAACCGTCTCGGCGGTGTTCGGCTCTGCCTACTCGCCGCTGGTTGGCGACGAGGTCTGGTTGAACGGTGTTCGCGTCGGCGAGATCGTGGAGATCCCCGTCACCCCCGTCAACCGCTTGCGCATCTCGGCAGAGCAGCTCCTGACCTTCTCGGCCACAAGCTGGAAGATCATTGCCAAGGGCTTGGATAACCAGGCTGCGACGGCGACACGTCCGTCGTCTGAGCTCATCGTTGATGAGTCCAGCGGCGCGGTCACGATCAAGCATGGCTTGTTCCGCGAGTCCAACGGCAACGTCGGCCAAGCCGGTCCGTTGTCCACGTACCTGGCGTACACAGCCTTGCGTCAGGATGTGACGCCTGCAGCTGAGACCTTCGAAATGCTCAGCTTCGGTTCACTCACCTCGCTTGAGGAAGCGTTGTCACCGATCGACACCCAGAACCCTCTGGGCTTCGGTATGTACTGCGCCATGCTCAATGCCCCCGGCATTGAGGTCAACGGCATCGGTGTGGATGAGGTCTCGGACACCGAGGCCAACGGCACATTGGACGCCTACTCCCGAGCCTTTGAGTTCGCGGAGTCCAAGACGCTCTACGCCATCGCGCCTATGACGCACGACCTCAACGTCGGTGTCCTTGGTCAGGTTCACGTTGACCTGATGTCGGAGCCGGCAAACGGTGCTGAGCGTTGCGTCATCCTCAACCCTTTGCACCCGACGCGGAAGACCGACACCCTGGTTGCAAGCGGCCCCACTGCGAACGTCAGCGGAGCTCCGACCAACACCATCGCGACCGGCGTCGCCAACCTGCAGTCCTTGCTCGCCGCCAACGGCTTGCCGGGTCCGACATACACCGAAGATGATGCCGTCTTCATCACCTTCGAGGACGACACCAACAACTACTTGGTGGAGTCGGTCACGGGTGGCAGTGTCGTCATCAACAACGGCCCGCTGTCGGCGTCCAACGACTTCTTCTATGACGCTGCGTCCAGCGACGTCTTCACGGCTGCCATTGTGGACCGCCCGTTCACCCTGCAGATCCGCGGAGCCGCCATCACCAACCGCTTGGACGAGGCTCGCGCCTACAGCGACTACCCCCGCCGGTTCAAGGACCGGCGCGTCATCGTGACGGCACCGGACAAGGCCGTCAGCACCGTCAACGGCCTCGACACCCTGGTGGAGGGCTTCTACCTGGCGGCGGCGCTCGCCGGCAAGATGTCAGGCAGCTTGCCGCAGCAGCCCTTCACCGAAGACAGCATCAACGGGTTCAAGGGCGTGCGCGGTACCACGGACCGCTACTCCGAGACAGGCATGAAGATCATGGACGGCGGTGGTCTGTGGTCGTTCTACGCCGAGCCCAACAGCGTCATTGTCAAGACGCGACATCAGCTCACGACAGACATGTCCACGATTGAGAAGCGTGAGAACAGCATCACACGCGCCCTCGACTTCACCTCATACATGATTCGCGCGAGCTTCAAGAACTTCGTCGGCCGCTTCAACATCACGACCAATCTCATCGACTCACTGAGCCTGGTGACGGAAGGCGTGAAGCGCTTCGTGGAAGCCAACAAGGTTCTGCGCAGCCTCGAGGTCGTCCAAATCCGTCAGTCCGAGGCAGAGCCTGACGCGATGGAGCTGATCTATGACGTCGGTGTCTACTACCCCTGCAACAAGATCCGAGTCACCCTGGTGATTCGCTGAGGTTCCACATGAGCGACTTCAAGTACGAGAAGGCGGCACAAGACTTCGAGGCTGAGCTCATCCGGGACATGACCCAGAGCACAGACGAGAAGGTCACCGTGACACCGGAGGAGACCCACTCCGGTTTCTCGGCCATCGACAAGATCGCGGGTCAAGTCGATCCACTTGAGGCGGCATACGCCGCGGTCGAGGCTGAGATGCCGGAACCGAAGGAGCTCATCACCGAGCACCGACTCAACGAGAAGTTGGCATCCATCAAGGACCGCGGCCGACAGGCCGTAGTGGACTTTTTGAACACCGCCGCTGGCGAGTGAGAGAGGGAACACCATGGCATCGTTCTCAAACTGGAATCCGTACACCTCGTTCATGCAGTCCGGTGGCGAGGGTCCGGGCATGGTCGATGGCCAATGGGTCAGCGGTCAGTTCCTGGGCCTCTTCGCCGGCCCGCCCCGCCTGGCCAGCATTGGTGGAGCACTGACCCTTGGGGCTGCCATCACACAGCCAGCCGCGGCGTCGCAGCTGGTGTACCCCATCGGCATCGTCCAGAACTTCAACGACTCGAAGAACGCCCAGTGGAGCCGCATCTTCGAGCTCGGCACCGAGCGGTCCTACCAGATCCGCGGCCGTGTCCTCGGGCAGCTGGGACTCAGCCGCGTGCTGTACCACGGTCCGAACATCCTGCGCACGCTGTACGCCTACTACCAGGACCTCATCCCACCAGCCATCGTACCGGCGGTGTTCCCGAACCTTGGTGCAGCCACCATGGTCAACCCGCACGACGTCATCGTCCCGCCGGGCTTCGAGAACTTCTACGGCAACCTCGCGTCCGACCTGTTCAGCCAGTCCATCGGCTTGCTGGCCATCATGAAGGACAACAACGGCGACACCTATGCCGCGAACTACTTCGAGAACTGCGTCATCCCGAACTACTCGATGTCGGTCGACGCCATGGGCTGCGTCTACCAGGAGTCCACTGCCCTGCAGTACGAGCAGATGGTTCCGATCGCGACGCGCAGCATTTCACTCATCACCTGATCCCAGGCAAAGACAAGTCCCGAAGCCCCAGCCGGAGTGATCCAGCTGGGGCTTTTGCGTTACTCAGCTGCGATGTAGTTGACAGTCCTCACTTCCGGCGGCGACCACGCCATCTTCAGCCGGTCAGCCCTGGCCAGCAGAGCCTCAAGTCCGTTCTCTCCTGTGAGCAGCTCGATCGGGGCCGGCTCGAAGAACGCCCGGATGTCGATGTGATAGGAGTCCGCCACGGCCTTGAGCTCCGCGAGATCGATCGGTGAGCGCAACCGCATCTGACCGTGATCGTAGTACCGCTGCCAGTCAATCCTGTAGCGCGCTGTGTCCTTGGCCTCTTTCTCGTCAGGGCCGCCCTTGTGGACTGCCATGTAGCGATCATAGGTCACGCCGATCTCCAGGGCTGCGATGTTGATCCTGATTGCTTCGTAGAAACCAGCAACACGCTTGGCCCCTTCTGGGATCATCAAACTCATGGAACTCTCCTCCTTGTTACCAGTCATACAACACCTTGATCTCGCCGTTCTCGGCACGAGTCATCTTCACGGTGGGAAGGCCGAACACACTGTCCCATTCAATCGTGGCGTCGAAGTGCCGGATCCAATCTTTCTTCAGCTTCTTCAGCAGGACCTTGTCGCTGTACGCCACAAGGTCGTGTTCAATCAAATCAGACAGATCGGATGGTGCGTGAATGTAGCCGCCGATCGGCTCCGCGTTTGGATCGAATGGCTGGAGAGTGACCCAGATGTTCATAGATCCCACGGCACTGCAGTACGTGTTGATGAACACGTGCTTCCGCATCAACTCTTTGGCGTCGTCTTCGATCGCTTTGTAGAGGATGCGCTGTGCTTTGTTGAACAACGGCTCGATGCTCTTGATCTTTTTGCGCAACGACATTGTTGCCTCCTACATGCTTATAGGGGCAAAAGAGAAGCCCACGACCGGTTTGATCCGATGCGTGGGCTCTCTGCGTGCCGGCTTCAACTACGGTTCAGGCACAGGAATCAAGTTGACACGTAGTGTCGAGTGATACTTCGCCTGTGGTGAGTTTGCCGGCGTGCGCTTGCTCGGACCTGACTGCACGAGAAACCGTTAGATGTCAGGGTCCTGCATGCCTTACATGAATAGTTAGTAGCGCATGGGACTTCTCCTGGGGTTGCGGGGGTGATCGTTCAGACGTACTGAAGCACCACTACATGAGCTGATAGGGTACTTCATGCCAAAAAGAAAAGCCGCCGGAATCTTTTGGATCCCGGCGGCTGGCCTGAGTACTGCGCGGGCTCACCCCGCAGCGGTACAAGTGTCCCTCGATCCTCTCGGGGTGCGCAGGAGTCTCCACGGTATTGAGACTCCTGCACGGAAGCGAGGAGAACACTGACTCACGCGCAGTGCATCACGCCAGTCCCGCAGCCAGGCCAGGAAGCGGGTACAAGATCTCGTTGAGTTGCGCGGTCGGTACACTAACTCGATGAGCATGCAGCCCACGATCAGTACCGCCACTGCAATCAGTAACAGCATGTGTCCTCCAGACTACCACGCTTCAAACAGAAGGTGGTGCGATGTCCCGTCTATGCAGGTGGAAGTAGTCCAATGTGCAATACCACTTCGAGTACCGGTGGCCGTCGGGATCGAACGTCTCTGTGGTGTACGCGCGGTACACCTGGCTCCCAATCGCGTAGTACTCTACAGCGCCGTCGAAGGCGAAGCACAAGTGCCCCTTTGATTTCTTGTACCGATGATTCACTACTGGCTCAGGACCGAAGCACATCTCATGGAGATCGGCTGAATCTTCCACTACGATGTAGCTCTCCTTCTTCCCGGTAGGTTCTTCTGTTGCGGCCTGTGTCCGTCGCTCGAGCTCTGCGTAGTCGATGTTGATGAAGTCGTTCTTTTTGGAGACGAAGGTGTGGCTGTCTCGGCGGGGATCGATCAGTTCTGGGGGCTGTATGGTACGCCCGGTCTCTGAGATGGCGTAACCCAGTTGAGTACGACCAGTCCCAGCCCCATCATCACGACAGTACCTAACAGCATCCCTCAACGACCGGATCTCTTCGCTGGTCTCGCTATGTACAACGATCAACCTGTCGAACGACCTCGTCGTCACGTCTGGTACTGCCTTCGGCTCCAGGAGCTCAGGATGGATTAGAGGGTGCGGCTCTTTCTTACCGGTGCTCAGCACGTGTCCCCAGAACTCTGCCTGACTCATCGGTTGTTTGCGTGTCATAAGCCTCTCCTTCTACCGGCTTATAGGGCAAAAAGCAGCCCACTTGGACTGCTACCGATCAGATGCCGCGATCTGAGCAGACCACGGTCTCTGATCCAGATCCGTTGCGACCCATCCACCCACCGTCGACCTCGTAGATCGACTGCGCCGATCCCGTTCCGTCGGTACGACACCCGTTGCAGT
>JACZCZ010065960.1_pt1 | contig 19942 bp, 21 predicted proteins | sample 8641811 | NCBI WGS metagenome assembly JACZCZ01 (sample SAMN15324610, study PRJNA640507) | soil metagenome | isolation source: intercropping peanut in the first line | place: China: Luxin town, Laibin City, Guangxi Province | collected 2019-07-25 | depth 10cm m | reverse complement strand
GCGGCGACCGAGGTCGAGATGAAGGAGAAGAAGGCGCGCGTGGAAGACGCGCTCAACGCGACCCGCGCAGCGGTTGAAGAAGGCATCGTCCCCGGCGGCGGCGTCGCGCTGATCCGTTGCCAAGGCGTGCTCGACAAGCTCGAGGTCAGCGACGAGGAGCGTGCCGGCGTGCGCGTTCTCAAGCGCTCGATCGAAGAGCCGCTGCGCCAAATCGCGGCGAATGCCGGCGTCGAAGGCGCGATCGTGATCGACAAGGTGCGCGCTGAAAAGGGCGCCTTCGGTTACAACGCCGCCACCGACACCTACGGCGACCTGATCAAGGAAGGCGTGATCGACCCAGCCAAGGTCGTGCGCACCGCGCTTCAGAACGCGTCGTCGGTTGCGGGCCTGATGCTCACCACGGAAGCCATGATTGCCGAGAAGCCGAAGGAAGAACCGGCGGGTGGTCACGCCCACGGCGCGCCCGGTGGCGGCATGGGTGGCATGGGCGGCATGGGTGGCATGGACTTCTGATCCACGCATCAAGCCAACACATCGACGCCGGATCGCTTCACTGCGGTCCGGCGTTTTTGTTTCAGCGGTGGGCCGCTTCGCGCTGGTGACGGTTCGGATCTCGTCATCGGCGTAGGTGGCCGATCGCTGGGCGGGTCGTGGCGCGGCACCGGTGGCTCGCGCTGCGGATCATAACCAGGCACAGGCACGACATCCGGTGGCGGATCACGGCTAGGCACAGGTTTCTCCGCTGGCGGATCACGCGATGGCACCGGCCTTTCCGTAGGCGGTTCGACCACCGGCGCTTTGCTCGGCTGCGGCTGCGAGCTCACGGCCCTACCCGCGGAAGAAGAACAACCACAGCAAGAACACGATCAGGAACGGCACTCCCGCCCACCACAACAGCAGCGGCACGAGCACGCGGCCTTCCTGCGCAGCCCTCCAGCGTTTGATCGAATGGCCCATCGTCGCCTCCCCTTCGCTACTGGTCGTCATCCAGATCTTCCGTCGCTTCGTCGACCGATTCCTCGGCGTCTTCCATCGTCTCTTCGGCTTCATCTTCGATCTCGTCACCGCTGGTGCGATGCGACTCCGGCTCTTCCGGATCCTTCTTGCAGGCGACAGCCCCCATCAGTGTCGCTGCCAACAGCAAGGTCATCGTCTTGGATTGGATCGTCATGTGGTGGTCCCTTCGTTCGACGATTCACAGATGAGCAACGCGCGTGCCATGCAGCGACGCACGCAAACCGGGGGCATGCTCGCTGCGCTCTAGGTGCACGGTCGGTTCGCGCTGTGGCGTTCCTGTGCGCGCGTCCATGTCGCCTCGTCACGGACGACTCCAAGCGATGCGCGCCAACGCGAGCGCCACCCACGACGCGCCGCCCACCACGACAGCAAGCGACTCTAGGCGCGTGATCAACGCCACACTGCCGAAGCATCCAATCGAAGCCAGCACGGGCACCCCGCCGATCGACCATGGCGTGCGAAACGGTCGCGCGCGATCGGGTTCGCGTCGACGCAGGACGACCACCGCGACATTGACCGAGGCAAACGACATCAGCGCGGCGAACGACGACACGCTCGCCACCACACCGATGTCACCGAGAGGGAGCAACGCGAGGGCCACCGCCGAGACGATCAACGTGGCGATCCACGGAGTCTTCCGCCGCGCCAAGACCTTGCCGAACGCTTTCGGCACATCACCTTCTTCGGCCATCGCGAACACCACTCGGCTCCCCGATACGATCGACGCCAGCGCAGTGTTGGCGGTCGCGAATAACGCCACAGGACCGAGCGCGGCGGCGAGCATCGGTGACCGACCGACCACCGCAAACGTCAATGGCGCCTCAGTGTGTGCAAGCGCTTCGGGGCTGGCGAGCGCCGTCACAGCCAAGGCGACCAACACGTAGATCACCACTGCGGCAGCCAGGCTTCCCAAGATCGCCCGTGGCATCGTTCTGCCCGGGTCTTTGGCTTCGGCGGCGAGGTTCACGACGTTCTCGAACCCCAAGAACGCGAAGAACACCAAGGACGCGCCGGCGAACACCTCCGGCGAGGGCAACATCGCCAGCGCCTCACCGAAGCGCGGCGACCTTGTCCCGATCCACACCACCGCAAGCAGCCCAGCGATCTCGATCGCCGTGAAGATCGCGGCAACCATCGTCGATTGCTGCACGCCTGACACGGCGAGCGCCGTCAACGCCACAACGATGATCAGCGCAGACACGGGGATCGGCACTTCGACGAGCTCGCCGAGGTAACCGCCGAAGGCGATCGAGACAGTCGCCACCGTTGCTGCGGACGACAGCACCACCATCGCGCCCACCGAGAACGCGAGCGAGCGCGCCGTCGGCAACGCGCGCCGCAGATAGATCAGCTCGCCACCCGCTTTGGGAAGCAACGTCGAAAGCTCGGCGTAGGAGAGCGCAGTCACCAACGCGAGCGCGCCGCTCACCAGAAAGCTCATCCAAAGGCCGTTGCCCGCGATGCCCGCGGCAGCGCCGATCACTGAGTAGATGCCAGCGCCGACAATCGCGCCGAGGCCATACAGACCGAGCGCCCAAGCGCCGAGCGTGCGTTGAAGAGTCACAAAAAAAGAGGCCGCGACCACCGTTGGCGAGACAGTGAATCGCGGCCCGTGCCGACGACTGCGAGTCAGGACGCGTCGTCAACGTCTCAATCACGCCATCTGTTTTTGGAGACGGCTGAGTAATGCGTGGGTGCGCTCCTGTTCGGGCAACAAGCGACCGGACACGAACGCGCGCGCAGGTGGCGTCAGGTCGTCGAGACCACGACGGTAGTCTTCACGACCGTGGTCTTCGCCTTCCTCGATCGCCGCGATCGCCGCCTTGTCGCCGAGCATCTTTGCGCCGCCTTCGACGAGCTTCGCGAAGCCACCCCACACGCCTGAGCTGTCCGCGGGGGAACCGCCGATGTCCGAGATGTATTTGCGCAGCAAGTCGACGCGGCGTGAATGCGAGATGCGGCACTCGGAGAGCTCGCTCTGCACTTGTGACTGGGCGAGCTTCTCAAGCGCTTGTCCGTAGGTCTCAACGGCAGACAGCTCGCCGCGCAAGAACGAGTTGAGCTGCTTGATGTCCGAAGCTGTGTTGGCTTGCATGTGCGGTCCTCCTTGCTGGGCACATGCTTCAGCAAGCGATGTGCCACCGCAGAAACCGCGGTAACCGCCGCGCTCACGGCGCCGGGCAGCACGTAAGCGTTCGAATGCGCTGGGGCGTTCGCGTGCGTTGCAGCAAAAGCGCCACGCGCGATTCGCTACAGCTTGCGGAGAATGTGCTCGCGATCGGCATCGAGCAGCGGCGCGGGCTCGCGCGTCTTGGGATCTTCGAAGCCCGACATCTTGATCGGATTGCCGGCCATCTGAACTTCACCGGCCACCGGATCGAACGTGCTGACCACCATGTTGCGCGCCTTCACCTGCGGGTCGGCGAAGACCTGCGCGATGTTGTTGATCGGGCCGCACGGCACCTCGGCAGCGAGCAAGCGTTCAATCCATAGCGCGCCATTCTGCGTTCGTAAGCGCGCTTCCAGGGCGGACTGAAGCGCATCGACGTGATGAGCACGCGCATCGTTGGTGGCGAAGCGCGGATCGTTCTTGAGCTCGGGCAAGTCCAATGCGTCGCAGACGTCACGAAAGATCTTGTCGTTGCCTGCTGCGATCACGATGTGACCATCGGCGACCTCGAAAGCTTGAAACGGCGCGATCGAGGGATGACGCGATCCGAGCGGCCCCGGCACTTCCTTGCTCGCCACGTAGCGGGTGATCGCGTTCTCGAGGATCGCCAGTTGGCAGTCGAGCATCGCGACGTCCACATGACAGCCGCGTCCTGTTCGGCTTCTGTGCTGCAACGCCGCGAGCACACCAATGGTCGTGAACAAGCCGGCGCTGATGTCGCCGATCGAGGAGCCCACCCGCGTCGGCATGCCACCGGGATGTCCCGTCACGCTCATCAGGCCACCCATCGCCTGCACCACCATGTCGTAGGCGGGCCGCGCGGCGTATGGGCCAGTGTGACCGAAGCCCGACGAGGCGGCGTAGATCAGGTGCGGAAAGCGCGGCTCGATCGCAGACCAACCGTAGCCGAGCTTCTCCATCGTGCCCGGCCGGAAGTTCTCCACCAGCACGTCGCCATGCGCGAGCAGCCTCTCGAACACTTCACGGTCGGCCGCCTGCTTGAGATCGAGCGCGATGCTCTCCTTGCCGCGATTGAGCGACATGAAGTACGCGCTCTTGCCGTTGATGAAGGGACCGAATTCGCGCGAGTCGTCGCCCTTGCCTGGGCGTTCGACCTTGATCACGCGGGCACCCAGGTCGTGCAGCAACATCGTGCAGTACGGACCCGCGAGCACGTGGGTGAGATCAATGATGGTGATCCCGGCCAGCGGCCCGCGGGGATTCTCGTCTGTCACGACTAGCGGTCGGGGTGGCGCGCGACGATCTGCTCGGCCTTCGTCAGCGTCTCACGCGAGTACAGGCGACCCACGAAGCGCTCACGCAGCTGTTTGCCAACGCGCTCCCACTCCGGGCGGTCTTCCACCGCAATCGGCTTGATCCCGCGCTGCAACAGACGCGCGTAGGTCTCGTCGTCGCTGCGCCGAAGCATGTCTACGACCTGGCCTTGGTATTGCGCGGCCATGCCGGTGAGCGTGTTCTGAATGTCGGTCGGAAGGCTGTCGAACTTCGCGCGCGAGATGATCAAGCCGGCGTTGATGAAGCCAACGCTGTCCTGCGACACGTGCGGGGTCTTGGTGAACCATTGCAACGCCAACGACGCCAGCGCGGACGCGAAGACGGTGTCGACCATGTTGGTCTGCAGGCCGCCGTACACCTCAGGCAAGCCCAGCGGCACACCGGTCACGCCGACGACGCTGTAGAACTCACGCATGATCGGGTGCTGATCCCAGACCCACGGACGCATGCGACGAAAGTCAGCCAAGCGACGGATCGGCTCCTTCGAGAAGATACGGATGCGACCAAAGTCGCCCCAGCCCATCACCTTGAAGCCGTTCGCGTAGGCCTCGGACGAGAATCCATCCTTCATTTCGGCGCGGACCGCGTCGACTTGCGCGTAGTTGGTGAAGAGGCCGGGCGCGTCCATCACGAGCACTTGGCGAACGAACTGACTCATCGACGCAGTGGTGACCGCGGTGCCGTCGAGCTGACCGGCGCGCATCTTGCGGATCACGTCCTGCTCGTCGCCGGCGCTACCGCCGAAGAAGACTTGCAGACCGAGGCGACCGCCGGTGGCGTCGGAGAGGCGCTTCTCCCACTTCTTGAACTCGATCACGACTTGCTGCGATCGCGGGACCAAGAAGGCCATCCGTAGGACGTGTTTCTGTGTGTCCTGTGCTTGAAGCTGACCAGCGGCCGGAATGGTGGCGACCGAAAGTGCGAGCAGCGCGGCGATCCAACGACCCTTCATACACGTTCTCCTTGAACCAAAACGGCGTTACACACCCAGACGTAGCGCCCGGCGGTTTCTTCGCAGGGTGACCCCTGTGCGTCAATGCCCGCGTTTTTTTCTGAGCGCCTCGGTCCCCTCGCGAGCGAGGGCAAGCACCAGGTGGCCCATTTTCGGGTGCGCCGGCTCCACGTCGACATGGAGGCCGGCCGCGGCCAGCGCCTCCGTCGTCACTGGCCCGATCGACGCGACGATCACGCTTGTTTTCAGCGCGTTCCGCACCGCTTCCTCGACGTTGAGGTCACGCGCAACGGCGAACAGATGCTGCGCCTGTTGTTGACTCGTAAGGACCAGCGCATCGACTTCAGCGGCCACAATGGCCTTTACGGCCAATTGGAGCGGACGCACATCTTCGGGCATCGCCCAGGCATAGACAGTGAGCGGTTTCACGATCGCACCGCGATCGCGAAGCGCCGCCAGCAAATCATCGTTACGCGCTCCGTACTCCTGAACGAGCACGCGCTTGCCGGTCAGCGCCAGCTCCGCATCGATCGCGGCGAGGAGCTCGCGAAACGTGTTCGGCGCCGGGGCGACCACCGCAGGCTTGATGCCCCATTCCTTCAACACCGCCACCGGCTTCGGCCCGCGGCAGACCAGCGTGGTCGAGCGCAGCGCCTGCATCACAACGTCGCGCGGATGCCGCGTCACCAAGACATCCACCATCATGCGCGTGCCCACGCCCGTCAGCAGCACCAGCACGTCGCATGCACCTGCGATCAGATCCGATCCGATCGTCAGCGCCTCCGCTTGATCGCTCAGCGGAACCTCGCGCATCGACGGCGCTTCAATCACGACCCCGCCATGCCGCGTGACGAGACTCGCCATCTCGCTCCCGCGCCGCGACTCGAGACTCACCACGCGCATGCCACGAAGGTCCGCCATGCGCGCGGTCTAGCACGGGGAGTAAGCGACAAGCCGGGCTCGCTACGTGCACATGCGGGCGCAGAAAGTGCCGAACCCGCCTAACGCCTGACAGACACCACCGCTCGGACCGCAGGGTGCCCCAGGCATCGAGCAACTCGCGGGCAAGGTCGCACCGGCAGGGCCACAAAGGCTGAGGCCGAGGGGCGTTGCGTTACAGATTTCGCCGCCTCGGCACTCGCCGCCGCCCGCGCCGGAGAATCCGGCGGCACCGCCGGATCCACCCGTGGCGCACGCGCAGCTCCCAAACCCGGAACCGTCGGGCAAACAGCTTTGTGCCCCCGGTGCACCGGACACGCAGACGCAGGCCGCGACTTCGCCAGGTGTGCATCCGGACATCCCGCTTGCGCCGCCCTGGCCGCTGCCACCGCTGGTCCCACCCATGCCGCCGGGATTGCGACCACCATCCCCATCCAATGCGCACCCGATGGCCATGCAGAGCAAGCACATCGAAACCGTCGTTCGCATCACAGCGCCTCCAGCCCAAGAGCGATTCAGACCGTGACGCAGGGCCGCCGAAACAACAACGCCTCCCGCGTCGCGTGGACGGGGAGGCGTCGTTTCGAAGCGGCCGTGATGGCTACATGCAGGTCTTGAGGCAGACCAGTTGCAAGAAGCCCATCGAGAAGCTCGACGCGTCGACACACATGCCGCCGCTTGCGCCGCATGGCTGACCCACTGTCTGGCAGCTGGGCGGAACGAACGAGCCCGCCGGACCGCAGTACGCCAGGCCGAACGCGTTGTTGCAGACTTCGCCGCCGCTGCAGCCGGGCGTCGTCCCACCGGTGCCGCCCGTTCCCGCAGTGCCGGCCGTGCCACCGGTGCCACCCGTTCCCGCAGTGCCGGCCGTTCCACCCGTGCCGCCCGTTCCCGCAGTGCCGGCCGTGCCACCGGTGCCGCCTGTTCCCGCAGTGCCGGCCGTTCCACCCGTGCCGCCGGTACCGCCAGTGCCACCCGCGCCCGTGCACATCTTCACGCAGTACGTCCCAAGTCCTTGCAACATTTGGCACGTGCCGCCGCTCGGGCCGCATGGCGTATTTGGCGCCGTACAGGTCGCCGGCAATGGGGAGCCAGTCGGCCCACACACGTTGACGTTGACGACTGGCACCAGGTTGCAGCTCTCGCCGGCACCGCACTCGCCGCCGCCCACACCACCGGTGCCGCCGGTGCCCGCAAAGCCGGCCGCGCCGCCTGTTCCCGCAGCGCCGCACATGCACATGCCGTAGGCAGAGCCGTCGCCGAGACAGGTCTGGCTGCCCATCTGCCCCGAAGTGCAAAAGCAGCCTTGGGGGTTGGCTTGGAACGGCGTGCACGCGGTTCCACCGCCACCACTGCCGCCCGATCCCTCGTCACCGCCGCAGGCGTACATGCCTGCCGCGATTGCGGTCAGAGAGGAGAAGACCAGACCCAATCGAAGACTGCTGTTCAACATAGCGACACACCCTTGTTTTGATGCCGGGCCCACAACCCGGAGGCTTGCCCGAGGAACCAGACGGCGCGATACACCCATCGCGTCGCGTGGTTACCTAACCCGATTCGGATTCCCGTCGCAACCCGAAGACCGCGATTGCACGGCCTCAAATGCCCCTTTCTTTTGGCAACGCCAAGCACTCCGACATCGGCTGGGTGGTTCAGATGCGCTGGGGTGTCGCGGCCGCATATGCGCTCAGCCTCGCGTTGGCTGCCACCGGGGTCGTGCAACACATGCCGATGGCCCCTGGGGTCATTGCCACGCTACTGACGGTGGTCAGCAACGTGATCGCCATGGGCCGGGTCGATCCGCAGACCGCCGGCAGTCGCGCCATCGGCCTCTTGATGTTCGATGCGATTTTGCTGGCCGTCGTCCTCTATTTCACGGGCGGCGCGTCCAACCCGCTGAGCGTGTTGTTCTTGGTGCAGATCGCGTTGACCGCACTGATGTTCCGCGCGGTCTGGGCCTGGTCGCTCACGGCATTGAGCATCGCGGCGTTCGGCTTGCTGTTCTTCGCGCCCGCGCTTGGAGACGACCACAGCGCACACGCGCATCACATGCACCACGGCACGACCGCAGTCAGCAGCATCTTCAACCTGCATCTGCGCGGCATGTGGCTCGGCTTCGCGTTGAGCGCCGTGCTCGTGACGTACTTCGTGACCAGCGTCTCGACGTCGCTGCGAATGCGCGAGCGTCAGCTGGCCGACGCAAGGGATCGCGCGTTGCGTGCAGAACGTGTGGCGTCGCTCGCAGGTCTGGCGGCCGGCACCGCGCACGAGCTCGGTACACCGTTGTCGACGATCCTGCTCGCGGCATCCGAGATCGATCGTGGGCTCGACCAGGGAGCTTCTCATGATCGACTACGAAGCGACGCTGGCCTGATTCGCGATCAGGCCAAACGCTGTCGCAGCATTCTCGACGCAATGATCGCCGACAGCGGCGACACGCTCGGCCAAGCCCCTGAGCGCTCGTCAGCGCGCGTGATCGCTCAAGACGCGATCGATGCCCTGCCCGCCCCCGACAAGACACGCGTCATATTGCATGTGGAGCACGCGCCCGACGTGCACTTGCCGCGGCGAATTGTCGCACAAGCAATTGGTAACTTGCTGCGCAACGCGTTTGATGCGAGCCCGACAGATGCCACCGTAACGCTACGTGTGGAAGCAGGAGAGGCCGGGCGCGTGCGTTTCAGCGTGATCGATCAAGGCCGCGGCATGGACACAGACTTGCTCACACGCGCGCAAGAACCGTTCGTCACCACCAAAGAAGGCAAAGGCCTGGGCATGGGTTTGTTCATCGTCACGGTGGTCGCAGAACGACTCGGCGGTGAGTGCAAGCTGGTGTCGTCGCCTGGGAAAGGCACCACTGCGCTGTTCGAGGTGGCGATCGATCCGGTGCGTGCGTGATGAGCGCGACGACCGACGAAGCAGCCCGCAGCATCCTCGTGATCGAGGACGACACCGTGTACCGCGAGCGGCTGGTCCAGGCGTTGATCGATCGCGGACTGGAAGCGATTGGCGCCGAACATGGCGAGCGCGGCTTGGAGCTGGCACGACGCGAGAGCCCTGAGCTGGCCATCGTCGACATGCGCATGCCGGGGATCTCGGGCCTCGAAGTGGTGCGCGAGCTGCACGCGATCGACCCCACCACGCGCATCGTCGTGTTGACGGCCTACGGCAGCATCGCCACCGCCATCGATGCGGTGCGGCTCGGCGCTGTGCACTACCTGACGAAGCCAGCCGACGTGGACGAGATCCTGCAAGCGTTCGACCGCTCGCCACTGCCAAGAGAGACCGATGACCGCGTCGGCTACGAGCCGCTGAGCTTGGCGCGCGTGGAATGGGAGCACATCAACCGCGTGCTGGCCGACTGCGGGGGCAACATCTCGAAGGCTGCGCGCGTGCTCGGCCTCCATCGTCGCTCGCTTCAGCGCAAGCTCAGCAAGCACCCGCCGCACCGTTGATCGCATGGCAGAGGGCGTGCGCGATCACCATGCATGACGAGCGTCAGCGTGCTCGGCAGGGCGCGCTCAGGCAGCCGGCAACGTGCACGCTCGCGAGCAGATTCGTGATCGCGTACAGGCCGCCACTGCTCTCCACCGCGGAGGTGATATCGACACCGTCCAACACGCGCGGCGTTTCGAACCACACATCGACTGCCACGTCACGTCGCGTCTTGCTCAACGACAGCGGCGCCTCCGCTCCGTGGCTATCGAGCAGCCGAACATCGATGCTCTGGACGCGCGTCGACGACACTGTGAAGGGCTGATCGATCGGCTCACCCTCGCGGCCATAGCGACCACGCAAGCGCAAGGCGGTGTCGGTCAGGTTTTCGTCGTCGGGCATGCCCACCGCGTCGCGATCGGCAGGACCAATCGTCAGACGCACCCAGCAGTAGGCCCCCGGCGGCGGATGGTTGAGCGCGACCGCCCAATGCGATGTGTCGTTCGACAAAAGATCGATCACGTGCGGAACCGCCATCCGCGTCGGCGTCGCGCCACCGTGGGCCTGCGCATGCGAGAGCCAGGACATCGAACCCCAACGTGCAGTCGTCGCATCATCACAAGGGATCGCTTCCAGCGCGACCACGGACACCAGCGCGCGTTCGAGCTCCACCACCAACGATTGATCGCCAACGGTGACATCGCCCGTGGTCGGCACGCTCGCGCTCATCGCAAGATTCCACTCCCACGTGGTGCCCACTTCGGTCACGACGCACGCGCTCGGCCACAGCGCCGCGCTGATGCACACGCAAAGGCTCACGGCGAACATCCGAAGCTCAGAGGTCAAGCGCGGCTCCAAGCTCGAAGATCGGGCCTTCGTCGTGATTGCCGTAGAGCGCGTTGATCACGGGTACGTGCACGACGAGCTGCACCACCACGTCTTCGACAGGGCTCAACACCACACCCGGGGCAACGTGAGCAATGAAGCCGCCCGTGTCGGCGACCGCTTGCTCGTTGACGGTGGTGCGGCGTTCCCAGCGAGTCTCGATCGACAAGCGTGCAGCCAGGACTTCGTGCCCTTGGTACTGCCCACTGTATGTGCCGCGCCAGGCGAGACCCGCACGCATGTCGTGGGCACCCCGGGTCGGGACAAACAGCATCTCGCTGACGAACAGCGACCAAGGATCCGCGAAGAATGAGTACGTCGCACCGAGCAAGGGATCGAACGAGCCTGTCCCCGCCAGCAGCTCGGGGTTCTGCGTCATTGAGGGCAGCGTCTTCACGGGTCCGGTCGGCAGCTTCATCCCCACCACCGCGGCGATCAGATGTCGCGGTGCCAGCTCACGATCCCGAAAGACGAACACACGCGCGCGTAGCTCCGAGTCACCGAGCCCGACGTAGCCGTCACGGGAGAGGTCGGCGAAGTCGAGCTGACGTCGCAACAACGGCGCGCTCAACGAAAGCATGATCCACTCGACCGGCGCGTACGCTGCACCGAGCTCCAGCCGTTGCTCGCTGAGCTCGAGCCGATCGACGCCCTCGCGCCCCACGGCATCGGTGCGATGACGCAGGCCGAGCGAGAGCCGGAAGCGCCGAGCGAACGGTTGCTCCGCGCCCATCACCACCAAGGTCGGATCTCCGCACTCGCAAGTAGCGCACGCATGCGCCCGATCGACGGCAAGCAGGCAAACGGCGCCGATGACCCATGCGAGCCTCGCCCAGACAACCTTCACGCGCTGCCGACCCGGCACCACAAGCACGGCCGCTCTTGCCAGTCGCCCACGATCAGCTCAATGCGGCGAATTGTCGCAGCAAGCACTGCCATCAATCTGACGGCGTGCGACATCCTGTCGCGTTGGTCAGGCTGGATCCGTGGGCTATGGTTGTCACGGGTCGGGTGGAGGTGACGTGATGCGTTGGGTTGTTCCGGTTGCCTTGTCGTTGTCGGCCGCCGCTTGTGCGGAGCCGGCGCCCACCACACCGACGGCAGATGAGTTCGCGCTTCCGTTGACGAAGCAGAGCCTCGACGAGGGCATGAGCGCGACGCTGGTCGAAGCCGATCCGGCGCCACCTGCCCGCGGCAACAACACCTGGGTCATCGAGCTGGCTGACGCGGATGGCAATCCCGTGGAAGGCTTGGCGTTGAAGGCACGCCCGTTCATGCCGCAGCACCGTCACGGCACGAGCCCCACGACGGTCAGCGCGACGAACGTGCCGGGCGAGTACGAGATCGATCGGATCAACTTCATCATGGGCGGTGTCTGGGAGATCCGGCTCTATGCCGACGCGCTCGCCGCCGACCGCGAGGTCTTCTTCTACGTCAATGTGCCGGACTGACGCTCGGTGCGCGCGCGCTTCCGACTTGGCATGTTCATGATCCACTTCCTATGACGCGCGCCTGGATGCTGCTGATGTCGTGTTGCCTGTTTGCGTGCGGTGGTGAGGAACCCGGCGAATGCTTGCTTGCGCTCAGCACCGATTGCGAGGCTCGCTTTGCGCCCACGTACACCAACATCTTTCAGCAAAGCTTGCGCGCGTCGTGCGGTGGCCCGGGCGTGAGCTGTCATGGTGACGCCGGTCGACAAGCGGGTCTCGCGTTCGTGAGCGAACAGGAGAGCTACGACTTGCTACTGGGCAACTTGGGAGATCGACCGCGCGTGATCGCCGGCGACCCGGACGCGAGCCTGTTGCTGCAGCGCTTGGAATGCAGTGCCCCGCAACGCCGCATGCCGCTCAACAGCGAGCCGCTCCCAGCCACCGTGCGCTGCGCGATCGTGCAATGGGTGGCGGCCGGAGCACCTCGATGACCCACACGTCTACATCACGCGTCACGCAGCTTTGTGTTGCGACGCTGCTGGCTTTCGCTGCGCTCGCTTGCGACGACGAAGGCGACAGTCAGGTCACGCTCAGCCGGGAGGAGCTGCTCGATCCGGAGACCTGCAAGCAGTGCCACGCCGGTCACTACCGCGAATGGGCAAGCAGCATGCACGCGTACGCGGCAGAAGACCCGGTGTCCCGCGCGATGAACGCCCGCGGTCAGCGCGATGCCGAGATCGGCGACTTCTGTGTCAACTGTCATGCGCCGATGGCGGTGGCTGAGGGCGTGTTCACACCGGGCATGGACATCGAGGAGATCCCGCAGCATCTGCGCGGCGTCACTTGCTACTTCTGTCACAACGTCGAGAGTGTCGAGGGCACACACAACAACCCATTGCGGCTCGCCAACGATGTGACCATGCGCGGCGGCGTACGCGATCCGGTGAAGAACAGCGCGCATCGCTCCGCGTATTCGTCGCTGCACGACGGCAATGTCGGTCAGAAGTCAGCCGACCTGTGCGGCAGCTGTCACGACATCGTCAACGACAACGGCGTGCATCTGGAGCGCACGTACGAGGAGTGGCAAGCGAGCCTGTACAACACCCCCGACGTATTCGGACAAACCTGCGTGCAGTGCCACATGCAATCGAACGGTTTGCTGCAACGCATCGCAGACGATCCGACCGCGGACGTGAAGTCACGCGCGAACAGCGTGCACGAGCACTTGATGCCAGGCATCGATCTTCCGTTGACCCCGTTTCCCGACGAAGCGGTGCAGCGCGCGGCGGTTCAGTGCGAAGTAGATCCCGCGGTGTTGATCAAGCTGTGCCCGACCGATGGACCGCTGGGACCGCTCCATCACTTCGAGGTGTCCGTGGAGACCGTGACCGTGGGTCATTCGTTCCCGAGCGGCGCCGCGCAGGATCGTCGGCTCTGGGTGGAGGTGATGGCGGAACACGAAGGCACGGTCGTGTTCTCAAGCGGAAACCTCCAGGACGATGGTCACTTCCGCACGGATGATCCGAACCTGTTCTTGTTCCGGGATCGGATCTTCGACGCCGACGGCAACGAAACGCACAACTTCTGGGAGGCCGCGTTCTCGGCGCTGCATCCCACCGGTGTACAGAGCCAGCTCTTGCCGGTGAGCCCGGATCAATTCATGCCGCACAACGTCACGCGCACCTACGACATCCTGGAAAGCGTCGATCGCGTGACGGCGCGCGTGAACATACGCGCGATGGGCTTGGAGATCCTCGACGACTTGATCGCCACCGAAGGCCTGGATCCTGTTGTGCGCGACGCGATGCAGATCATCAAGCCCGCCAGCGAAGTCGTGTGGACCTCGGCCAACGGCACCGATTGCGGCGTCGTGCAGCCACCACCCGAGTATCGCTGCCCAGACAACTACCGCTGCGTGCTCTACCCCGAGCTCTGCGCAGACTAAGGCGCCGCTCGATCAGCTCACGGGGTGAACTGCGCGCTCCAGTTGCCGCTGCCGCCGTAGGGCATCGTCGGCTCGGTCACCGTCCAAATGCCCATCACCATCGACGCCGTGACTGGATCGTAGTCAGCGGTGATCGGACCTTCCATCGGGACGATGATGCCGAACGCGTTGTAGAAGCCGTTGATCAGCATCGCGTTGAACTTCAACGTCGAACAGTCGAGCTCACCGACGATGTCGAACTCGAATGGGAACAGGCCGTTCGCGGTACCGCGCATCTTGCCGCCGCTGACGGTCAGGATCTCACCGCCGCCCGAGCCTTGCTCCAGGTTGAACTCGAGGCCCGGCATCGTCGCGTCCAGCGCGAACACCGGCAGGAAGCCCGCGACCATCAACGACGACGAATACCAACCGTCGAAGTTGCCTTCGTAGTGCCCCGGACGGCAGCCGCCGCTCGGCGCGGTTTCGGTCCACGTCCACATCACGGCGCCGTTCTTGTTCGCGGCCGGCTCCCCTTCTCCTGTCATCGATCCGCCACCACCAGTTCCGGCCGCGCCAGCGCAGTCGCACATGCTCCAAACACCGACCGAGCACACCATGCGACCCGGCACCGTGCCGCACATGCACGGCGCGGTCTCGTACGTGAGGCATGCGCCGCCAGCCGCCCCGCCGCTTCCGCCGACGCCCGCGACACCACCGGTTCCACCGATGCCCGCGGTGCCGCCCACGCCTGCCATGCCCGCCATTCCGGCAGCGCCACCTGCACCACCTGACGGATTCGCTTCCGGCGCACAGCCGACACTGATCGCAGCCGCACTCGCCAAGACAAGGATCACGACACGCATGAAGCAACTCCCGGTAATACCTGCAGCCAACAATGACGCATCGTAGCTGTCGATGCGTGGCCGAACCCCAGTTTCGCCGTGGCCAAAGCTTGTCGATTGCGGCCCCATACACAGACGTACCTATCTGCCCAAGCGCTCGCTTTCGTTGCGGAATCGGCGGGCCGTGCGGACCACTCCACGTGGCTCAAGGACGGATGAACGCGGCGCTCCATGTGCCTTCGCCGCCGTACCAAGGGTTGGTCGAGCCCCAGGGCGGCATCGAACCTGGCTCGGTGACGATCCAATGGCCGTTGGTCATGGTGCCGGTGACCGGGTCGTAGTCGGCGATGATCGGCCCTTCCATCTCGAAGCGACCGACGCCGCCGAGCGAATAGAAGCCGTTGATCAGCTCTGCCTCGAACTTCAGCGTGTCGCAGTCGAGTGAGCCCACCATGTCGAACTCGAACGGGAACAGGCCGAGCGCGTTGCCCTTCATCTTGCCGCCGCTGACCATCAGGATCTCGCCGCCGCCGGCCCCGGCCACCAGGTCGAACTGCAGGCCGGGGTTGCCGGGCGTGTCGATCGGCGCCACCGGGATCGGCGCGCCGACTACGGTCAGCGAAGACGCGTAGAGCCCGGAGAACGTGCCTTCGTAGTGCCCCGGACGACAGCCGCCCGTCGGTGTCGTTTCCGTCCACGTCCAGCTCAGATCGCCGCGCTTGTTGCCGGGTGGTTGCTCGCCGTTGGAGCCACCTCCGATCCCGGCACCGCCACCGCAGTCACAGCCGCTCCACACGCCGACCGAGCAAACCATGCGCCCCGGTGTCGTGCCGTTGCACGTGCAGGGGGCCGTTTCGTAGGTGATGCAGCTTCCGTTACCGGCTGCCCCGCCGACGCCACCGGAGCCGCCGATCCCTGCCGCGCCGGCCATGCCTGCCGCGCCACCCATCCCCGCCGCACCGCCCGTCCCGCTCGACTGCGGAGACTCGGGCGCACAACCGATCACGCCGACCGTAAGAACGACCAGAACCGCTGTACCCAAATGCATCTGAGTGACTCCATGCCCATCCCGACGCAGCACCAACCCGTCATGAGTCGTCGGGCAACCCCGCGGATTCCATGGCGTCATTGGCCAATCGCTTGTCCGCTTGGGTTCTCTGGGGAGCCGGGCCCGCGCCGAACGCTACGGATCGGGCTGCCGATAGGAGTGCCACTCCTTGCTCACGATCAGGCGCGCACCGCGGGAGAACGTCAGGTACGACCACGCCCACTGGATCAGCACGAGCAGTCGATTCTGAAAGCCGCTGAGGTAGTAGATGTGGATCACAAGCCACGCGATCCACGCCAAGAAGCCGGTCAAATGCAGGCCGTGGGTTTCGACGATCGCGCGGCTGCGACCGATGGTCGCCATCTGACCTTTGTCGAGGTAGCGAAACGGCGCGCGCGTCTTGCCGCCGATCTCGGCGATGATCGTGCGCCCGATGTAGCGCCCCTGTTGCAGCGCCACCGGTGCGATCCCCGGAAGTGACTTGCCATCGGCGGTCGGCACGTTGGCCAGATCGCCCGCGACAAACACCTCGGGGTGACCCGCGACGGAGAGATCGTTGTTCACCGACACGCGCCCGGAGCGATCGACCGCGGCGCCCAGCTGTTTGCCCAGCGGCGACGCTTGAACGCCAGCAGCCCACAGCACGGTCTTGGCGTTGATCCGCTCCTCGCCGACGCCCACGCCCTCGCCGTCGATGCCGGTCACCTTGCTTTGGGTCCAGACCTGCACGCCGACAGCTTCGAGATCCCGCGTCGCCCGACTGGCCAACATGTCCGAGAACATCGGCAGAATGCGCGGGCCGGCCTCGATCAAGATCACGCGCGTCAGCTTGGGATCGATGTTCCGAAAGTCGCGCGCGAGCGTGAAGCGGCTCATCTCACCGATCGCGCCGGCCAGCTCCACGCCGGTCGGGCCGCCGCCGACGATGACGAACGTCAGACAGGCACGGCGCACTTCCGGATCTGTCTCGCGCTCCGCCAGCTCGAACGCCGTGAGCACGCGGCGACGGATCTCGGTGGCTTGTTCTAGGGTCTTGAGCCCCGGCGCGTGCTCCTCCCATTCCTCGTGACCGAAGTACGCATGCAAGGCGCCGGCTGCGAGCACCAGATAGTCGTAGCCGAGCGCGCCGAAGTCGCCCTTCACCTCGCGCACGGTCGGATTGATCGACGTGACTTCGCCATGGATCACCCGCGTGTTGCGCGCGCGAGAAAACAGACTGCGAATCGGCACGGCGATCTCGGCCGGGCTCAGGCCCGCCATCGCCACTTGGTACAGCAACGGTTGAAACAGGTGATGGTTGCGGCGGTCGATCAGCGTGACGTTCAAATCGCTCCGGCCCGCCAGCTCCTTGGCCACGTTCAGGCCCGCAAACCCACCGCCCACGATCACCACGCGCTTGGCCGAATCGCCCATGCGCGCACGCTGCCACGCGCCGGGCGGAAGGTCATCGACAAGCGACCGACGCTTGCAGGTGCCCGATCCCCGCCCCATACAACGCGCGCACTCGACCTCCCGACCACCCCGGGCTAAGCTGCGCGCCATTTTTCCGGGTGCCCGTTTGAACGTGGGAGTCCGGTGTTTGCGAAGGAAGGGTATGGCGAAGAAACAACGGCACGAGAAGGACCCGGATCGCGACGATCACGTCAAGTTGGACGGCATCGTCACGAACGTTTTCGCGGGCGGCCAGTTCGAGGTTCAAACGGAAGCAGGCGCTGTGGTGCGCGCCCAACTCTGCGGCCGCATGCGCAAGTTTCGCATCCGCGTGATCCTCGGCGACAACGTTACCGTCGCCCTGTCGCCCTACGATCTGACACACGGCATGATCATCTTCCGCGCAAAATAGCCAAGCGCGCCACGTACGCCGCACCAAGCTCCACCGCGGCGTCGCTCACGTTCGATGAAGTTGCACCAAGCCCTGCCGCCACAAGCGTCGCAGGGCTTTGAGCGTTTCGATTTCTCGCACGCCGCCGGCGAGCACCAACGTCGAGACGTCCCACCGGCCATTCACGTGGCCGAGCAACATCTCGTCGCTCGCGCTCAGGCTACCTTCGGGCGGCTTGCCCAGATGCACGACCGCATTGCGGGGCAGCTCGGTGTAGAGCGCTTGCACGTGCAGCACCTCGGCCTCGCGCAGCAGCTGCTTCACGCGCGGCAGGCTCGGATCGGTCGCGAGCAGGACACGAAGCACATGCTGGGCCTCGTCGAACTGCCGCGCCTGAATCAGGGCTGCGGCCTGGTCCATAAGCTGTGTGATCAGATCGATCCCGCTCGGCGCCGCCTCGACATCCACGTGTCCGGTCGCGCGTAGCTCCTCCACTGCGCGCAGCAGCGCTGGCCGCGACAACCCCAGAGCCATCCGCGCCTGCGAAAGCGTCAGTCCACGTTGCGCGCAGCTCCACACCGCAGACAGGGAACGCTGTGCGTTCGGATCGTCGATGCTGGCTCCGGTCGATCGCAGACGCGCTTGATCGGCTGGATACATCGCTCGCAGCCGGGGCCACTCGTCGAGCAAACGTAGTCCTTCCATCACGAGCTTCTGCAACGAGACGCGCAGTGGCAAACCCACCGCGCTCGGCACGCCATCAGGATCGAACACGAACCGTTCGCCAGCGTCGAGGAACTGGTCGTAGAGCTGCTCGAGCGCAAGCGTCGCGTCGTCCAGCAACGCCACGCCTTCCAATCCGGGCATGGGTGTGCGCTGCGCGATCAAGCCATCGGGGCGCTGCACGCAGATCACGTGTCGGCTCTCAATCTGAAACCAGAAGCACAGCGAGCCACGCTCCAGCGTCAACACGCCCGCGGTCGAGATCGCGTCCGCCCACTGGAGCAGGTCCGCCAGCGACATCGTCGCAAGGTCACCTTCAAGCATGCCTGGTGCGCCATGGTAACCCGGCGCGCGGACAGACCGCCTCTGGTATCCTTGCCGCCGCGTGTCCGCGATCAACCCGCTTGCCCGAGAGATCTCCGCAAAGATCGTCTATTACGGCCCCGGGCTGTCCGGAAAGACCACGTCGCTCAAGTACATCCACTCTGTGGTTCGACCCGAGCGCCGTGGCGAGATGATTTCACTCGCGACAGAGACCGACCGCACCATCTTCTTCGACTTCTTGCCGCTGCATGTCGAGCGCGTGCGTTCGATGGCCGTGCGGTTGCAGCTCTACACCGTGCCCGGCCAAGTCTTCTACGCGGCCACACGCAAGCTCGTGTTGAGCGGCGCTGACGGTGTGGTGTTCGTCGCCGACAGTCAGGAAGGCGCACGCGACGCCAACCTCGAATCGCTGGAAGGTCTGCGCGAAAACCTGACCGACCTCGGCTTCGATCTGGAGAAATTCCCGACTGTCTTTCAGTACAACAAGCGCGACTTGCCGGACGTGCTGCCGGTGTCTGAGCTCAGCAGCGCGCTGAACTGGTCGCATGCGCCGGAGTTCGCGTCGTCTGCAACGCGTGGGCCCGGCGTGCTCTCCGCGCTCAAAGAAGTCTCTCGGTTGGTGATTCGACGCCTGTGGGAACAACAACCGACGCAGTACACGCGCAACGTGTTGGTCGAGGAACGCTTGGAGCCCGAAGGCGGCATCGCTGAGCAGGTCGCCTCGATCACGCGGGTTGACGTGCCGACGCCAAAGACGCCAGAGCCGCCGGCACCAGAAACCGTGCGTCCTCCACGACCCATCGGCTTGTCATTCGCAGCCTTGTGGCCACGCGCAGACAACGCCGTGACCGATATCGAAGACGCGATCGCAAGCGGGCGTCCAGCGCAAGCCGTGCGTGACGCGGCGTCAGCCTTGGTCGCGCTGTTGGATGCGTTGCCGGGACCGCACACCGAGGATGGTCCGATGGCCAAGGCGCTGCTGCTCGGCATCGATGGTCGCGAATACCTGCGTCTCAGCCGCTTGGCGACAAGCCCGGACGAGAGCATCCATCACGAGGACGCGTTGTTCGCGCTCTATCTGCTGGTGGCGGCGCAGATCAAACAAGGGCGCATCTAGATGCAAGGCAACTTGCAT
>JACZCZ010009402.1_pt1 | contig 19969 bp, 16 predicted proteins | sample 8641811 | NCBI WGS metagenome assembly JACZCZ01 (sample SAMN15324610, study PRJNA640507) | soil metagenome | isolation source: intercropping peanut in the first line | place: China: Luxin town, Laibin City, Guangxi Province | collected 2019-07-25 | depth 10cm m | reverse complement strand
GTGGGCCTGGGCCAGTCGACCTGCATCGGCATCGGCGGCGACCCGATCAATGGCCTGAACTTCGTCGACTGCCTGAAGCTGTTCAACGAAGACCCGCAGACCGAAGGCATCATCATGGTCGGCGAGATCGGTGGCGACGCCGAAGAAGCCGGCGCCGAGTACATCAAGCAGTTCGTCAAGAAGCCGGTCGTGGGCTTCATTGCCGGCGCGTCGGCCCCGGCCGGCAAGCGCATGGGCCATGCCGGTGCGATCGCCAGCGGTGGCAAGGGCACGGCGGAAGGCAAGTTCGCAGCAATGGAAGCCGCCGGCGTCACCACGGTGCGTTCACCGGGCGACCTGGGTGCCGCCATCGCGGCCCGCCTGAAGAAGTAAGGCCAGCCGCCACCGGCCTCGTGGAAAGCCGCCCTCGGGCGGCTTTCTGCGTTTCCGGCCCCTTAAACCTTCCCGCACGAACGGGCATCGTAGTCAGTATGCTGAATGCAACCGTCATGGAACCCATCGCCGACAGCCCCTCGCCGGATGCGGCCGCCGCCGTGGATACCGCATTGGCGCGGTCCGCCGCGAGCGGAGATACCCAGGCTTTCGAGGCGCTCTACCGCCGCCACGCCGGCCGCGTGCATGGCGTCATCCAGCGCCTGGTCGGCTTCCACGGCATCCGTGCGGAGGACCTGACGCAGGAGGCTTTCGTGCGAGCGTGGCAGGCGCTGCCGGCCTTCCGGTTCGAAAGCGCCTTTGGCACCTGGCTGCATCGGCTGGCCGTGAATACCGCACTGATGGAGTTGCGCAGCCGGCGCAACGGTCCTCGCTTCGACGAGGACGAGGACGCCATCGAAGGGCTGGGACTGGCCGACAGCGCGGGGCAGACCACCGCCCTGTCGATGGATCTGGAGCGGGCAGTGGCCACCCTGCCGCCGCGCGCCCGCGCGGTCCTGGTCCTGTACGACGTCGAAGGCTGGAAGCACGAAGAGATCGCCGCCGAGCTGGGCATGGCGGTAGGCAGTTCAAAAGCCCAGTTGCACCGTGCGCGGCACTTGCTGCGCGAGCGCTTAGGAGTACACGCATGAGCCCCCACGATCCCACTTCGCCGTCCGATGACGCACTGCGCTGGCAATTGCGCGCGCTGCGGCAGGACACGCCGCCAACGCGCGACCTGTGGCCCGACATCGCCGCGCGACTGGCATCGGCACCCCAGCAGGCCGCCGCACCGAAGCGACGGGCGCTGGCACCGTTCGCGCTGGCCGCTTCCGTGCTGTTGGCCGTCACCGTGACGTGGCAGCTGCAGCGCGCGCCCACCGGCGATGCGGTGATCCAGCGGGAGGCTGCCGCTTTGACCCGCGACTACACCGGCGCGCTCGCGCAGTTGGATGTGCAGGCCAAGGGTTCGCCCGAATACGGCCCGGCGCTGCATGCGCTGGATGAGAGCGCGGCCGAGATCCGCCACGCGATCGCCACCGACCCCAACGCGCGCTTCCTGCTTGATCAGCTGCGCCGTACCTACGCCCGCCGCCTGGTGCTGACCCAGCGCGCGGCCATGACCTGAGGAGTTCCCCATGCGTACGACACTTTCCTTTTCCCTGCTGCTGGCGATGGCGCTGGTCGCGCCAACGGCATTCGCCCAGACCGCCATCAACGAGACCCGACCGTTGGATGCGCGCGGTCGGGTGGACATCAGCAACCTCAAGGGCCGCATCGAAGTGCGCGGCTGGGAGCGCAACGAAGTGCAGGTCACCGGCACGCTCGGCAAGGGTGTGGAAAAGCTCGACATCGATGGTTCGGGCCCGCAGGTCAGCATCGAGGTGCGCTACCCGAAGAACAACGGCTGGGGTGGCGAAAAGACCGGTCCGACCGACCTGGTGGTGATGGTGCCGCTGCGTGCCGATCTGGATGTCGAGTCGGTGGCGGCCGATGTGCATGTAACGGGACTGGCGTCCAGCGAGATGTCCATCAGCACGGTGAGCGGCAGCGTCGTGGCCGCCGCCGCCCCGCGCAAAGCCGACGTCGAGACCGTGAGCGGCAACGCCACGCTGACGCTCAACAGCGATGATGTCGATGTCGCGACGGTCAGCGGTTCGATTCTGCTGCGCGGTCGCCTTGCCGGAGAAATCGATGCGGAGACGGTGTCCGGGCGCATTGAAGTGATCGTCAACGGTGAGAAAGTCCGCGACTTGGGCGCAAGCACGGTCAGTGGTCGCGTGGAGGTGAGCACCGACGTGGCGCCTGCAGGTGAGATCAGCATGGAGTCCGTCAGTGGTGATCTGATCCTGCGCCTGCCGAAGAACGTGTCCGCACAGGTGAGCGGAGAGAGTTTCAGCGGCTCGCTCAAGGCGACGGGCGTCACCATCGAGAAGCGGCGTGGCCCAGGCTCCAGCTTCACGACGCGCTATGGCGATGGCAGTGCACGCGTGACCGTTGAGACGTTCTCCGGCAGCGCGGAAGTGCGAGTCGAGTAACAGAGCGACGCATGACGGCTCCGACGGGATCGCGATGCATCGCGATCCCGTCTTGTTTTCTGAATAGGCGTCCTCGATCGTGCCACCCGCATCCCACGACGTGCGGCAGTGCAGCAAAGCTTTCGTTGCGACAGAAACCGTTTCGCAAGTAACTGATCTCGCGAGAAAAAACGCTTTTCTCTCAGAAAATCAGCGGGTTCTTCTCATCGCCGTAAAATTTACGTTATCCTTCGGGCACCAGTCGCAGCCGTTGGCGTCTGAACCATTGGCCGGGATCGAGAGATCTCGGTCGTTTATTGAACTTTGGAGAGAGAGCCTCTAAATGACCAACCTCAAGAAGCTGCCCAGCGCAATCCAGTTTGCGTTGTTCGCCAGCGCTGCATCGCTGGCTACCGGCAATGCGTTCGCACAGGAAGCCGAAAGCTCCAGCTCGGACACCAAGACCCTTGACCGCATCGAAGTCACCGGTTCGCGCATCAAGCGTGCGGAGATCGAAGGCGCGCTGCCGGTTACCGTGATTTCGCGTCAGGACATCGAAGTCAGTGGCAAGACCACTGTCGCCGACCTGCTGCAGAACTCCACCTTCAACTCGTTCGGTTCGAACAAGCCTGCTTCCGGTTCCTCGGCGCAGTCGATGTCCGAGCTGAGCCTGCGTGGCTTGGGCGGCGGTCGTAGCCTGATCCTGATCGACGGCCGTCGCATGCCGCTGTCGCCGCAGTTCAGCGAAGCCGGTTCGGACCTGAACTCGATTCCGCTGGCTTCGGTCGAGCGCGTCGAAATCCTGACCGACGGCGCATCGGCCATCTACGGTGCCGACGCGATCGGCGGCGTGGTCAACATCATTACCCGCAAGGACTTCAACGGCGTCGAAGCTTCCATCGGCGTGGGCCAGGCCCAGTACGGTGGTGACACCGAGTCCGGTTCGGTCGTGTTCGGTATCTCGGGTGACCGTGGTCGCCTGTTGGGTGGCGTGTCGTACGCCAACCGCGACATCTCCTACATCCGTGACCTGCCCTGGATGGAAGGCCGTCGTGGCCCGTCGTCGAACGCGAACAACTACTACGTCCCCGCGACCAACCCGATCACCGGCCGCGTCTCGCCGGGCAAGTTCATTTCGTCGGTCCCCGGCGGCTGCACCAACCCGGGCTTCTGGCAGAACGGCGCGGTTTGCCGTTACGACTACAACCTGGTTGCGGCCGACACGGCGTCGCTGGAGCAGAAGGGCCTGTTCCTGCGCGGCGACTACCAGATCAACGATGACTGGACCGTCTACCTGAATTCGAGCGTGACCCGCGTGAGCAGCTTCGGCCGCTTCGCGCCGACGCTAGCCGACTCGGGCATCTTCATCCCGGCGGGCACCCCCAACAACACCACCGGCCAGGACGTGGTGCTGAAGCACCGCTTCGCCGCCGTCGGTCCGCGCGACAACTTCGACGACACCAACACCTACGACACCAACCTGGGCTTCAACTGGCAGGTTACTGACTCCGTGGCTGTCGACTTCGGCCTGCGCCGCGCCGAATCGAAGTTCATCTCGCTGGGTCGCAACTACGTCAACATCCCGATCGCGACCGCGCTGATCCAGAGCGGCGAATACAGCATCTTCGATCCGCTCGCCAACGATCCGGACGTGCTGAATGCCGTTCGTGCCACGATCGGTCGTGATGGCGTCTTCAAGGAAGACGAAGTCTACGCCAGCGCCAACTTCGACCTGTTCGAACTGCCGGGCGGCACGTCGGGCCTGGTCGTCGGTGCCGAGCACCACAAGCAGGAGTTCGCCGACCTGTACGACGCGCAGTCCGAAGCCGGCAACATCGGTGGTTCGTCGGGCAACTCCAGCGCGGGCAGCCGTAACTTCTCGTCGGCGTACTTCGAGTGGCTGATGCCGTTCCACAGCACCTTCGAAGTCGACCTGGCCGCGCGCTACGACTCGTACTCCGACTTCGGTACCTCGTTCGTTCCGAAGATCTCGTTCCGTTACCACCCGATCGACAGCCTGACCCTGCGCGCGAGCTACGGTGAGGGCTTCCGCGCACCGCCGCTGACCATCCTGAACTCGAAGGATGCTTTCTCGGCCGACAGCGTGGTCGATGCCGATACCGCCATCGCTTATGGCCAGCCGCCGGGCTCCACCCTGCAGATCGATGGTCTGCGCGTCGCTACCCCGGACCTGCAGCCGGAAGACTCCAAGCAGTGGAGCGCCGGCGTGGTGTGGGATCCGACCGACTGGGTCAGCCTGAAGTTGGACTACTACAACATCAAGCTGACCAACACGATCCGCTTCTTCTCGGCGCAGACGGTCATCAATCGCGAGCGTACCGGCGCCTTCCTGCCGTCCAACTTGTACAGCGTGCGCGATCCGGCGAACAACGCGATCCTGCAGGTCCGCGCGGGTTACGCCAACGAAGGCTTCACCAACACCGACGGTTTCGACTTCAATGCGGCTATGAAGTTCGACCTGGGCGCGTTCGGTTCGCTGCGTAACAACCTCAACGTCAGCTGGATCAACAAGTTCGAAACGGGCGGCCCGAACTCGGTCACCACGGACTTCATCAACACGACCGACACCCCGCAGTGGAAGGCCGTGCTCGTGAACGAGTGGGAGAAGGGCGACTTCTCGCTGGCATGGACGGTCAACGCCATGGACCAGACCGTGTCGTACACCGAGGACTACCTGGTCAACGACCTGGGCTACACCTGCCAGGACGTCATCGACTTCGGTTACCTCGTGTCGAATTGCGGCGACAACAAGCCGTACATCACGCACGACCTGGCGGCCACCTACAAGACCCCCTGGAACGGTCGCATCACGGTGGGTGCCATCAACGTGACCGGCAAGAAGCCGCGCCTGGATCAGCTGGGCTTCACCCCGCCGTACTACCAGAGCGCCCTGTACTACGGTATCGGTCGTGAGATCTACTTCCGCTACACCCAGAACTGGTAATAACGGTTCCGGCGATACAGGAGGGGCCCCGTCAGGGGCCCCTTTTTTTTGCGTGTAGAATGTGAGGGAAGTAGGACATGACAAGCGTGGGTATGCCGCAAATCGAAGAATGGCTGTCGCGTGCGCGGCATGCGGTCGCAGCCAAGGACATGGCTGGAGCCACGGTTCATTACCGAAAGGTCCTGGAGGCGGGCGACAACGCCGAAGCGCTGCTGCATTTGTCCAGCTTCGAGGCTCGCGCGAACGACAACTATCGCAAGGGTCGCGAATACGCGCTGCGTGCGTTGTCGTCCGCGGTGGGCAATCCAGCCTTGGTACCCAGCGTCCTTCTGTGCCTCAGGCACTTCGAGGAATCTGCCGCCCTGCGTCGCTACATCGATGCATCGCCTTTCCTGCGCAGCATGGCCGATCCCAAGACGCTGCACCTGGTGTCAGCGCAACTGAGCTGGCTGGGTGACCAGGCCCAGGCGATCGAGTTCGTCACCCGGGCCATTCGCCTGCAGCCGCAAATGCCGTCGTTGCGACTTGCCAGGGCGACGATGGAACTCTTTCTGGGGCGCTTCGATGATGCCGAAGCGGACATCATGGAGTGCCTGCGGATGGATCCAGGCTTCGCAAATGCCTACTGGGTACTTGCCTGGATGCGGAAGTGGAGCGCGGATAAGCACCACGTGGACGGTATCCGCCGTGCACTCGAGAAGCCATCGCTCGGCTTGGCCGACAAGACGAGGCTTTACTACGCCCTGCACAAGGAGCTTGATGATCTGGGCGATATCGCGGGCGCTTACGCAGCGCTGGATATTGCGAACCGCATCCACCGCGCCGCGAACAAGTACGACAAGAAGGCGACGGCTAGCCTGTTCACCCAATTGAAGCAGATGCCCCTCCAAGCCAGGTCCTCCGGTTACACGTCGGACGTGACGCCGATTTTCGTGGTGGGCATGTACCGGTCCGGCACGACGCTGCTTGAGCAACTGATGGGGGGTGATCCCGGGGTCTTCAATGCGGGCGAGTTGCACGACATGGCAGCGCGCGTCCGCTATGCGACCGATCATTACTTCCCAAGCGCAACGGACCCAATCGCCGTCGCACGCGCTCCGGGCATCGACTTCGCTGAGCTGGGTCGCAACTACATGGAGGGCGTAGCCTGGCGATTGAACGGGCACACGCACATCACCGACAAATGGCCCCCCAATCACATGAACGTGGGTTTCATCTGCCAAGCCCTGCCGCACGCGAAGATCATCCACATGTCGCGCGATCCGAGGGAGACGTGCTTCTCCAACTTGCGCGAGCTGTTCGCGCATGCCGCATCGTATTCCTACGATCAGGTCGAATTGGCCGACTATAGCAATCAGTACCGCGACCTGATGAATCATTGGCACCAAGCGTTTCCCGGCCGGATCCTGGACGTCACCTACGCCGACCTTACGCGCAACACCGAGGCGACCATGCGGAAGGTCGCCGAGTTCTGTGGACTGCCGTTCACGGACAAGATGCTGCAGCCCAATTCGCAGGGAAAGAGCGTAGCCACTGCCAGCGCGGTGCAGGTGCGCGAGAAAGTCATCTCGCGAGAAGTTCCCAAGTGGGCGCCCTACGAAAAATACCTGCAGCCTCTCCTCAACGAGTTGCGCTGAAGCAAATCCAAATCAGGAACGTCATGAAATCCGACAATCGAGACACCAAGACACGCTACGACGACCTGCCGTACAGCTCGTATGCCTATCAGTACAGCGCGCCAGAACAGCTGGCGGTCGTGGCGAGCCTGTTCGGGTTGCCGGCGGGTAAGGTGACGACGGCCCGCATCCTCGAGTTGGGGTGCGGCTCGGGGGGCAATCTCATCCCCATCGCGCTGCGTCATCCTCGCGCCGAGGTGGTTGGCGTGGACATCTCGGGCGTGCAGATCGCCGAAGGCAGAGCCTCCATAGAGCGTTTGGGGCTCGGAAACGCGTCGCTCATCGAAGCGGATCTGCTCGATCTCGACGCCGGTTCGCTTGGCGAGTTCGATTACATCATCGCGCACGGACTGTACAGCTGGGTACCGACTCAGGTGCAGGATGCGCTCTTGGGATTGATCGGTCGATGCCTTGCGCCGGAAGGTGTCGCTTACGTCAGCTACAACACGTATCCGGGATGGAAGACCAAGGAGATCGTCCGCGATGCCATGTTGATGCACGGGGGCTCGCGGCCGACCGTCGACGAGCAGGTCGGCTACGGACGCTCCATGCTGAATTTCCTGAAGCAGACCGCATTGCAGGGAGGGTTGACGGCCGCCGCCGTCGACGAGTGCATGCCCGCGATCATGAATGGTCCGAACGACTACGTGGCGCATGAGTATCTGGCGCCCCATAACCAGCCCTGTTACTTCCATGAGTTCGTCGAGCGCATCCGCGGCCAGGGCCTCGCGTACCTGGGTGAGGCGCAGCCTTCGACGATGCTGCCTTCGAACTACAGCCAGGAGCTCTCTGAGCAGCTGTACGGGGCGCTCGGCGGCGACCAGGTCCGCGTCGAACAGTACCTGGATTTCGCGGTAAGCCGCGTTTTCCGGCAGACGCTGATCGTGCGCGGCGACAGGGCACGGGAGCTGTGCTGGGAACTTGACCGAAAGGTCCTGCAGGGAATGCACTTCGCGGCGAACCTGTTTGCTGCCGACGGCGCGATCCGCTTGGATGGACAACTGCAGGACTTCATCGCGCCGCCGAACAGGGCGAGCATCGGCGCCAGCTTGAGCGGCATCAAACAAGCCATCGACTTGCTCAGCCGGGCATGGCCCGGCACGGTGACGCGGGAGGACATGATCCGCCATGCGGCATTGACCCAAGGCACAGCGGATGCCGTATCGCCCGAAGTGCTGGGCGAAGCGATCGATGAGCTGTGCGAGCGCCTGACGCTGCGCGGCCTGGCGCAGGTTCGCTTGGAGCCTGTCGAGGTGGCAGCAAGCAGCGACCACCCGTTCGTGGATCCCGTCGTCATGCGGCAGGTCGCCGCGCTCCTGCCGGACAGGAAGCATGTGGCCAACGCTTGGCACGACAGCGTGGAAATCACCCAGATCGACAGGCTGCTGGTACCGCTGATGGATGGAACGGTCGACCGGGCTGGACTGGTTGCCGCGGCGGCAGCGGCGATCCGCGATGGTCGGCTTCCGTCGTCATCCTCTGAGGATGTTGATTCGCAGGCGGCAACCCGCGTAACGGAGATGCTGCAGCGACTGGCGGGCTCCGCCATGCTGCTGCGGCATGTACCTCAGTAGCGCTGACCGAGCTCCGACAATCGCCAGGCCAGTGGTGTGAGGTAGTCGCGGTAGGCATGCCACTTGGGTCGCAGGGGCAGGCCGGGCTTCTGTCGGACCTGCACTGCGCTCGCCGTCGTGACGCTGCTGGCGGCCGCTTCCGGATCCAGCATCGCCGGCTGGAATCCGGTCCCCAGGTAAGCCATCACGCGCTTCAGCTCCGCCGCCGGGTCGGTGGCCAGGGCGGCATAGGTCACGTCATGGATGCGGCCGGGGAAGCGCTGGCGCCAATGCTGCATCAGGGCGAAGTACTGCCGATAGTAATTGGCAAGCTCGGCCTGATCGTAGGAATATCGGCACGCGGTTCCCGAAAAGGGTTCCCGCAGGTTCGAAAAGCAGGTCTCCATCGGGTCGCGCGACATATGGAGGATCTTCGCCCCGGGAAGCGCCCGGAGGATGAAGCCGATGTTGAGGAAGTTCGAAGGCAGCTTGTCGGTGACGAAGCGTTGTCCGGTGGAACGACGCCAGTCCACTGACTCGAGATAGCCCCTTCCGATTGCCTCGTAATCGAAGTCTGCCGAAGCTTGGACGATCTGCGCGTCGAGCTCCGTGCTGCAATGGTGGTCGGCGGCCAGACGAAGCTGGCTGGTGAAGTCGTAGAGTTCGCCGCCCGAACAGATGTCGGTATGGCCGGACAGCAATTGTTCCAGCAGCGTGGTGCCGGAGCGATGCATGCCAACGATGAAGACGGGCGTGAAAGGCGCGTCCAACGCTGCCATGTTGCGGTCCCCTTCGCCGGCAGGCAAGGATTTCAACAGCGTGAACAGGCCCTCCTCGTCCTCGCTGGAGTAGGCCACCACTTTCCTCATCGACGTGCACGCCAGCTCAAGCGCGTCGGAAGCGCCGGCGTGGTCGCCTTGGCTATCGAGCTCCCGATGCAGGGCATAGGCGAGCAGGCCCGCATTGCGAGGATCCTTCGCACGGGCGATCGCCTGCTTAAGCCCGTCGACATGCCCGGCATTGGAACCGCTGCTCTCGTGCAGGCGCGACAGGTGCCACCATGCGGGTGCGTGGTCCGGCTCCAGTTCCAGCGATTCGCGGAAGTGACGCTCTGCCTCATCGAACCGTCCGAGGTTGAGTAGCGCCACTCCGATGTCCGACTTCAACGGTGCCGAGGATGGGTTGTGCGCATCGGCGAGTTGCAGATGATGCAAGGCCAGCTGCGGCTTGTTCAGTGTTTGCAGGAACAGCGCGACGAGTTGCGCCACGTCCACGTCGTTCAGGAGGTTCGGCGGAATCCGCGGGATGAATCCGTGCAACTCGGGAATGAGATTGAACGTCTTGAGGCGACGCAGCAGAAACATGCATTGACGCTTGTTCCGGACGCCGACACGACAGGCGGACAGCGCGTACTCGCGCGCCAGCCGGTAATTGTCGCCGATGGACTCCAGTCTGGAGCGCTGGATCAGCGCTCCCGCATCGAGCGGGTGCTCTGCCAGGATGGAGTCGCTGATCGCACGCGCTTGCTGCAGGTCGCCGGCGGTGAGGAGGCTGCGTACCTTGAGGAGCTGGCTTTCGAGGCTCGCGCGCGGTCCGCGCGAAGCGGACAACCCGTCTTGGGTGGACAAATTACAGATCCTGCTCGTAACGGACGTAAGGCACGGTGCCTTCGTCGGCGTTCTCGTTGGTCAGCGAGAAGGGATTCTTGCCGCGGGTGATGACGTTCTCCGCACCCACGGTCAGTTGGCCACTCCATGGCGTGCGCCAGGTCAGACCGAGGCCCAAGCCCTCCCACTTGCCGGGTTGCCCAGGCACATCGACGACGCGGCCGATGATGTTGGCGCTGAAGGGGCCGTAGCCGCCGCCGACGGTCAGGCTGCGGGTGTTCCATCGATCGGCGAAGGCGGGCAGATCGGAGGCGGGCACGAGCGTCGCCTTGGCCACGGCCCCACCGATCGACACAAAGCCCTCGCGACCGATGTTCTTCTGGCCGAACACGGCCAAGTCGTTCTGTTCGATGCGGCCGGTTCCGCGGCCGGACGACAGCCATGCGGGCAACGTGTCGCGGCCCGTGCCAGCGGACAGGCCGAGCTTGCCACCGGGGCGGCTCAGCACGGCGGAGGCGCTGACGCGCTGGCTTGCCGTTTCGTCGTCGTCGTCGCCGAGCGTGGCCAGCATGCAATGGCTCGCCAGGTTGCCGATGTTGCCAACGACGCCGGCCTTGCGGTTGCAGACCAAGCCCAGCGCATCGCCGCTATCCAGGCCGAAGGCGGTCGTAAGCGAATTCCTGCCCAGGCGCCAGCGAGCGCCTGCCTCGGCTTGGCCGGTCGGTTCGAGCAGTAGCACCGCCTCGACCTTGCCGTCGTTGTTCCAGATGGGAAGGGCGGTTGCCTGAGGGTCAGCGGCCGGCTTGCGCGTGCTTTTCTGCGCATGCGCATCCGCCGCCACGCCGGAGGCGAGCAGCAGGGCAAGCGACAGTGAAAGGCTACGCAGTTTCATGGCTGGCTTCAGACTCCTGAATCGACCCGGAGTTCCCCTCTCGAAGGGGATCCGATGCTATGCCGTTTATGTTTCTTTAACAAGTCCCCGCGGCCCCTGACCGACCGCCGGACTACTGCAGGCGGCTGGGCGCATCCACATCGACCCGGGGCTGGCTGAAAAGTTCCGCAACCTGCGGCGCCGAAAACCGGTATTCCTGCCCACAGAACTCGCAACGGACTTCAGCCACCCCATCGGTCAACGCGGCGGTCGCTTCTTCCTCCCCCAACGACTGCAGCATGCTCTCGACCCGTTCCCGCGAACAAGAGCAGCCGAAGCGAACTGAGCGCTGCGTCAGGATTTGCGGGGATTCTTCGTGGAACAGGCGGTGAAGCAAGACCGGAACGGGTGTGTCCAGCAGCTCTGCCTCCCCCAAGGTGTCGAACAGGGCGCTGGCCCGGCTCCAGCCGTCGTCGTCGCCTTCGTCGCCGGGCAGCTTCTGCAGCATCAGGCCGCAGGCGCGGTCCCGGTTCGCCGACAGCAGCAACCGGGTGGGCAGCTGTTCGGACTGGCGGAAGTAGTCCTCGAAGGCTTCGGCCATCCGGCTGGCGTGCAGGCCCACCAAGCTCTGGTAGCGCTGCGGTTCGCGTGGGTCCAGGCCCGGGTTTTCGATGGTGATGGCGAGCAGGGCGCCATCACCCAGGTCGCGCAGATCGCGCGGTGCGTCTTCGCCATCGGCCAGCTGCACAATGCCGCGCACGGTCCCTGAGGCCGTGCATTCTGCGAACAGGCTGCGCAAATGGCCCTGGCTGCGCAATTGGATCGACAAGCGGCCGTCGACTTTGGTGTGTCCTGTGAACAACACCGCCGCGGCGCTGGCTTCGCCGAGCAATTCGCGTGCCGCAGGCGGATAGTCGGAACGTCCGGCGATGGTCTGCCATGTCTCGTCCAGCCGCACGGCCACGCCGCGTACCCCGGCGGTGGGCAGCAGGAAGCGGGTCAACAGATCGTTCAAAGCTCACCCATGGCGTCGCGGCCGTTGTAGTCGATCATGCCCTGAATGGTGTGGACGACGAGGTCACGCTCCAGCGGCGTCAGCATCGGGTGCCACACGTCGAAGATCAGCACCACGCGCAGGCGGTCGCTATTGTTCCAGGCCTCGTGGAGGATCGTGTCGTCGAACATGACAAGCTCTCCCGGCTTCCAGACGTGCGTCTCGCCTCCGACGCGCAGGGCGCAATCGGGCGGGATGATCAGCGGCATGTGCACGGTGAGGCGGGTATTGGTCGCGCCATGATGGGGCGCGATGTGCGTGCCCGGCTTGAGTGCGGAGAAGAATGTCACCGGCGCGCGATCGGGCACGGTGCACATGGGCGCGTGGTCCATCAGCGCGGCGACGGTCTTTGGGCAGCGTCGGGCATGCTCCTCATCCAGCTTGCCGCTCTTCCAGAAGTAGTACGCGCCCCAATCCAGGTTCCTGTCCAGCGGTGCGAACTGGCCCTTGGGCTCGTAGTGCGACATCTCCACGTAAGGGACGAATTCCGCCTGCTCCTCCAGCAACGACTGGAGCTCGCGCAGCATGTCGGGAAAAGCTGCCTCCACCGCCGGGGCCCAATCGAAATCCTCGCGGTGGAAGATCGGGATCGACGGTAGGCGCGGGAAGGGCAGGGTCAGCGGCTTAGACTGCGCCATGTCGCGGCGCCCGGTGACGACGTCCAGGCTGTGCTGGAAGCGCTCCAGCTGACGCGGAGACCCGGTACGCAGCAGATCCCCCATGCGGGACATCAGGAACTCGCGCATTTGCGCCTGATTTTCCGCGATCAGTCTCTGCGCATGCTGGATCAGGGGTTGCAGTTCGGGCGCCTGTCGGGCCGGCTCGGGCAAATAGGCCATCGCCGAGCCATAGGAGGTGGCCGCCCCGCGCATGTTCCCCCGCTCTTCAAGCAAGCGCGCCTTCTCGACGTGCACGCCCCAGGCCACCGGCTCGGACCTGATCGCGGCATTGATTTGCGCCAGCGCCGCGTCGGAGTCGCCCAATGCGGAATACACGCGCGACAGGTTCGCATGGGCCATCGTATAGTCCGGTGCCGCCGCCACGGCCCGCTGCAGCAGGTCGCGCGCCTGGGACAGGTCGCCCCGCTGCATGGCTTGCATGGCCAAGTGATTGAGGGCGGGTGGGAACTCCGGCTCGAGTTCGAGCACCTTGTGCCAGCGGACCGCCGCGGAAATGGCCTGCCCGCTGTGGGCCAGCTGGTCTCCTTCTCTCATCAGAGCGGCGACCTGGGACTCGGCGGACGTATTCATGAGGGCGGATTGACCGGCAGGTTGTTGAAGCTACCATTCTCGCATTTGGACGCCATGCTCTCAAAATCCGACGTTGCCCCGCCTCCACGCCGACGCTGGCGCCTCCTGCATTGGCTTTGGAAGCTGCCGTTGGTGTTCGTCCTGGGCACGACGCTGCAGGTGCTGGCCCTTCGCTTCATCGACCCGCCGTTCACCGCGTTCATGGCCGCCCGGCAGTTCGAGGCGTGGGGCCAGGGTGAATGGGGTTTCCGTCTGGCGCACGAGTGGCGCGACCTGGATCGGATGGCCGCCAGCCTTCCGGTTTCGCTGGTGGCAGCCGAAGACCAGAATTTTGCGATCCACCATGGCTTCGACCTGGCTGCCATCGAGAAGGCGCAGGCCCATAACAAGCGGATGACGGCGCGCGCCGAGAAGCGTGGCCGGCCGGCCACGCGCCTGCGCGGCGCCAGCACGATCAGCCAGCAGGTCGCCAAGAATCTGTTCCTGTGGCAAGGCCAGAGCCGGGTGTCGCGCTGGGTGCGCAAGGCCCTGGAGGTCTGGTACACGTTGCTGATCGAGACGCTCTGGCCGAAATCGCGCATCCTTGAGGTCTACGCCAACGTGGCCGAGTTCGGCGACGGTGTGTACGGGGGGCAGGCCGCCGCGGTGCGCTTCTTCAACAAGGATGCGGCGCGCCTGACACCCGCCGAAAGCGCCCGCCTCGCGGCCGTGCTCCCGGCGCCCCGGCGCTACAACGCCGCGAACCCGGGCCCCTACGTGCAACGCCGTGCGCGCTGGATCCAGCGGCAGGTGGGGCAGTTGGGCGGCAAGGCCTATCTGGAGAACCTGTAACGCATGCAAGCGCCCCTGTTGACCGTCGTGATTGCCGCCTACAACGAAGCGCAGGCGATCCCGCTGTTGCAGCCGCGCATCGCGGCCACGCTGGATGCATTGCCCGGCATCGAGGGTCGCGTGCTGTATGTCGACGACGGCAGCCATGACGGCACCTGGGCGGTGCTGCAGGCGTTGGTGGCAGCCGATCCGCGCGTGTCCGCCCTGCGCCTGTCGCGCAACTTCGGCAAGGAGGCGGCGCTGACCGCAGGCCTGGATCGTGTCCAGGCGGGTGCTGCGCTGATCCTCGATGCCGACGGGCAGGATCCGCCGGAACTGATCGGCGAGTTCGTGCAGCAGTGGCAGGCCGGGTACGACAATGTACATGGCACGCGGATTGAGCGTGATGGCGAAAGCTGGATCAAGCGCGGTACCGCGCATGCGTTCTATCGCGTGATCGGGCGCCTTTCCAAAACGCCGATCCCAGCCGATACCGGCGATTTCCGCCTGCTTTCGCCGCGCGCACTGGCGGCGCTGCGCGAGCTGCGCGAGCGCCACCGCTTCATGAAGGGCCTGTTCGGCTGGGTAGGCTTCAACCAGATCGCCGTGCCCTATCACCGCGAGGCGCGCGTGGCCGGGCGGAGCAGCTTCGGCTTCTGGAAACTGTGGAACTTCGCCCTGGAGGGCATCACCAGTTTTTCCACCGCGCCGCTGCGCGTGGCGACCTACGTGGGCGTGATGACCGCCGTGCTCGCCTTCGGATTCGCGATCTGGGTGGTGCTCAAGGCGCTGCTGTGGGGCGACCCGGTCGCCGGCTGGCCGACGATGATGACGGTGATCCTGTTCCTGGGCGGCATGCAGCTGGTCGCGCTGGGACTGATCGGTGAATACCTGGGGCGCTTGTACGAGGAGTCCAAGCAGCGGCCGCTGTACCTGGTGGACACGTGGCAACCCGGGGCAGCAGGAGTATCCTTGCCTGCACCAGATCGACCCGCTCCCCACCCCGGAGATCGCCATGCGCACGGTTCGTCATTTGCTGGGGGCCAAGACCCCTGAAGTCTTCGCGGTATCTCCTGACGCTTCCGTCCTGGACGCCATCAAGCTGATGGCGGAGAAAGGCGTGGGTGCCGTGCTGGCCATGCAGGGGCCGCGACTGTGCGGCATCGTGTCCGAGCGTGACTATGCGCGAAAGGTCGTGTTGCAGGGGCGCTCATCGTCGAACACCCCGGTGCGCGACATCATGACGGCGAAGGTGGTCACGGTCGCTCCCGACGACACCGTCGACCACTGCATGCAGGTCGTCACCACGCACCGCATCCGCCACCTGCCGGTGAGCGAGGGCGATGCCATCATCGGCGTGATCTCGATCGGTGACCTGGTCAAGGCGGTGATCGAGGACCAGCAAGTGGAACTCGACCAGCTTCAGCGCTACATCGCCGGCTGAGCGACGCGACTACTTCGCGTACTGCCCGCCGCAGCCGCTGTCTTCGCCGGGCCCGACTTCGATCGTCGCCAGCAGCGCGGCCGGCGGCGTAATGCTGGCCAGCACCAGCGCCGTCGCACCGCGCAGGCCAAGGCGCTTGGAGTCAGGGCGGAACGACGGGTCCTTGAACGTGCCGCCAATGATCAATGGCGAGCGCAGCGCGAAGATGCTGCGGTCCTTCGGTCGCGGTTTCAGCTCCAGGTCCAGCGCTTCTTCCTTCAGGCTGACCTGGCCCTTGCCGACGATGATCGTGTCCGTGGTGTCGAAGGCCAGGGTACGCGTCTGCATCACGCCATCCTTCACCGCGAAATCGCCGAATGCGCACCGCACCGCCACGGTCTTGTCCTTCGTCAGCAGGAATTTCAGTGCTTCGGCGATGTCCAGGCCGGCGAGTTCCATCAGCAGGTTGCTGACCTGTCCGCGGCCCATGCCGAGCGCGATGTCGCCATTCGCGCTGCCGAGGATGCCGGCGATCGAGTTGCCGGTGCCGGTGAGCGATACGTTGCCGCCAATCCGGCCGATCGCGCTCTGCGTCAGCTGCGCTGTAGGAAAAAGCTTGCCGAGATCCAGGCCACGCACGGCGATGTCAGCCCGCGTGCGGATCACGTCGCTGCGGGCGTCCATGCGGATCGTCGAACGGATGTCGCCTTGCGCCACGCCGAAATTCAGCGGCTCCAGGCGCAGCAGTCCGGCGTCCAGCAACAGGTGCGCATCCATGTCGTCGATGGGCAGCTTCGGTGCATTGATGCGGTGCGCCTTCCAACGCACGTCGGCATCCATTGCACGCAGCTTGGTCAGATCGTAGGGGGTGTCCGGCAGCACGCGTGCGTCGACGGCGAGTTCGGCGGCTTCCTTGCGTTGTTCCACATTGCTCGCTTCCGAACCGCCGGTTTGCGGTGGGGCGCCGATGAAGCCCGCGAGATCATCGAAGTCAAGTCGCCTGGAGACCAGGTTCGCCTTCAGCAACGGACGTTCGCGGCCGACGGTGACGCTGGCCGACCCGCCCAGATCGCTGTCGCCGACGATGCCGTTGAAGTCGTCGTAGTGCCATGTATTTCCGTCGCGGGTGAAGCGGCCGTCCAAGCGATAGGGCGGCGAGGAGGGCGTCGCCACGCCGATCAGCGGGAACAGGTCTTCCATGTTCTGGCCTGCCAGCATCAGGCGCAGATCGAAGTCGCGGAGCCGGAAGGGATCGAGCACCGTGCCACGCGCGTGCGCCCGGGTGGGGCCGGCGGTCGCACGAAGATCGATGCGGTACGGTTTGTCCGTCTGGCGCAGCGCCAGCGGCGACTCGACGCGTCCCGCCACGGTGAAGGCATTGCCGGCCCAACGGCCTTTGCCCTTTACGTCCACCGGCGGTGACGCGGCACCGTCGCCGGCGACGCTGTCCAGCTGGATGTCGAGATCGGTGCGCCGCTTGGGATCGGCGAACACCAGTCGTCCGTCTTCGATCCACAGGCCGTCGTAACGGAGACGGCTTTCGCCGGTGTTGTCGCCGAAGACCCAGTTGCCGGTACCGTCGGGGCCGAACTCGAGGCGCAGCCGCGGCCGCGTCAGGCGTATGGACGTCAGGCGCGTCTCACGACTGAAAACCAGCGGCCACATCGCCACGCTCACCTCCGCGCGATCCGCGACGGCCATGGCCGGTGTCTTCGACCACGTCGCATTGCCGAAACTCAGGGCGTCGGCGCGGATCGTGGTCACCCGACCGAGGTCGACATCGAGATTGCCACCGATGTCGAATGCACGTCCGGTCTTCCAGGTCACGACGCGTTCGATCGGGCCGCGCAGCCAATTCCATTCGAAAAGCAGGGCGCCGACCACGGTGAGCGCAGCAAACACGCCGAGCACGACGGCACGCGACCGCGAAAGCGGGCGCAGGGCGAAACGGCGGCGGGGACGGGGCGCGTCGTTCATGCCCCCATGGTTGAAACCCATGCGTTCATGCGCCGCGAAATCGGCCGTAATCGGTTCATGTGCGGGACATGAACCTCGCGATGGCTTCACATGCGCGTCAGAGCACCTGCTTGGTCACGGCGACGAAGTGGCAGACGCTGCCACCGATCACGAACAGGTGCCAGATCGCGTGCGAGTAGCGGATCGATTCGCGGTGGTAGAAGAACGTGCCCAGCGTGTAGAACAGACCGCCGGCGAACAGCCAGCCGAGTGTCCAACCATCGATCGACTGCAGCATCGGCTTGATCGCGACGACCACCAGCCACCCCATCGCGATGTAGATGAGGGTGGACAGCAATTTGAAGCGGCCGGTGTAGAACAGCTTGAAGACCACGCCGGCGATGGCCAGCGTCCAGATCGCTGCGAACAGGCCCCAGCCCCAGGGCCCGCGCAGGCCGATCAACGTGAAGGGCGTATAGGTGCCGGCGATCAGCAGATAGATGGCGCAGTGGTCGAAGACCTTCAGTCGCCCCTTGGCCACCGGATGCTGGATGGCGTGGTACAGCGTGGAGGCCGTGTAGAGCAGCAGCAGGGTGATGCCGAAGACGATCGACGCACCCAGCTGCCAGCCGTCGCCATAAATCGCGGCGAGGGTGATCAGCACCGCGCCGCCGGCGAGCGCGGCAACCGCGCCGAGCCCGTGCGTGAGGGCGCTGGCGATCTCGTCGCGCAGGTCGACGAGATGGTCGGCCCGTTTGCGTGCGCGCAAGGAATTCAGCGAGGGGGATCGGCTCATGCAGTCACGTTACCGCAATGCAGCACGGGCTGCATGACCCGGGCTGCCGTTGGTTAGCAACGGGAGGGCTTCCGGCCGTCCGGAGCCCTCCGTCGCGGTAGGGCGGGTCAGATCGCCACGGCGCCGGTCATCGCCGCCATGTCCGGACGGAACACGACGCAGACCACCAGGCCCACCAGGAACAGGATCAGCGGCACCTTGTTTTCGGCGAAGTTCTTGATGCCGTAGTAGATCGTGTAGAAGCCGCAGATGAAGCACAGGATCGCCGCGACCGCGCCGTCCTTCTTGGCGGCGTTGACGGTCATCCAGATCGCGCCCGCCAGCAGCAGTACCACCCCAAGGAAATACATCGCCCTTCTCCCCATGAAACCGCCGGATGGCGGCCCGGGAAGCGTAGCGGATCGGCATGACGGGAGGAATCCGTGGATGCGACCTCGTTGCAAGCGTAACCAACGAAACGCCGGGAACGCCGAGGTCAGCCCAGATCGACGCTGTGCGCGTGTTCGCGCGTGGCCAGGAACTGCACGTCCGGCGCTCGCTCCTGCGCGAGTTGCAGGTTGACCCGCGTCGGCGCCAGGTAGACCAGCTGGCCGGCTGCGTCCAGGGCGAGGTTCATCGCATTCTTGTCGCGGAACTCTTCCAGCTTCTTCGCGTTGTCGCAGCGGATCCAGCGCGCCGTGGCGACGCTGACGTTCTCGAACGACGCGTCCACGCCGTACTCGTCCTTCAGCCGGTAGGCCACGACGTCGAACTGCAGCACGCCGACCGCCCCGAGGACCAGGTCATTGCTCATCAGCGGGCGGAAGAACTGGGTCGCGCCTTCCTCGCTCAGCTGCGCGAGGCCCTTCTGCAGTTGCTTGAGCTTCAGCGGATCGCGCAGGCGCGCGCGACGGAACAGCTCCGGCGCGAAGTTCGGGATGCCGGTGAACGACAGCGCTTCGCCCTCCGTGAACGTATCGCCGATGGAGATCGTGCCGTGGTTGTGGATGCCGATCACGTCGCCGGGATAGGCCTCGGCGGCGATCTCGCGGTCGCTGGCCATGAAGGTCAGCGCGTTCGCCAGCTTCATCTCCTTGCCGCTGCGCACGTGGAAGGTCTTCATCCCGGCCTCGAAGCGGCCCGAGCACACGCGCATGAACGCCACGCGGTCGCGGTGCTGCGGGTCCATGTTGGCCTGGATCTTGAAGACGAAACCGGTGAGCTTGTTCTCGTCGGGTTGCACTTCGCGGCCGGTGGTTTCGCGCGGCTGCGGCGACGGTGCGTGCTCGACGAAGAAATCCAGCAGCGGCTGCACGCCGAAGTTGTTGACGCCCGAGCCGAAGAACACCGGTGTCTGCTTGCCGTCAAGATAGGCCTGCTTGTCGAAAGGATGGCTGGCGCCCTGCACCAGTTCCAGTTCGTCGCGCAGTTGCGCCAGCATTTCCCCGCCGATCTTCTCCGCCAGACCAGGTGCATCCAGCGACGGGAAAATCGTCGAATCCTGGCGGGTGAAGTTGCGGCCCGGTTCGTACAGGTGCACTTCACCGGTGATCAGGTGCACCACGCCCTTCAGGCGCTGGCCCATGCCGATCGGCCAGGT
>JACZCZ010129723.1_pt1 | contig 19996 bp, 14 predicted proteins | sample 8641811 | NCBI WGS metagenome assembly JACZCZ01 (sample SAMN15324610, study PRJNA640507) | soil metagenome | isolation source: intercropping peanut in the first line | place: China: Luxin town, Laibin City, Guangxi Province | collected 2019-07-25 | depth 10cm m | reverse complement strand
GTTTCCTCGTGCATTTCGCGTACGGCGGCTTCGAGCGGCGACTCGTCGGCACCCAAGCCGCCGGCCACCACGTTGTCCGTGGAAGCCCGAACGCCTGCGTCGCGACAGCCTGGACGGAATTCATTGATCAGCACCACTTCATCGCGATCCGGGTCGTAACCCAGCACGCCCACCGCATGTCCGCGATCCGTGATCTCGCGCGTGACGCGCTGGCGTCCACCGGTGTGCATGGCGGTGTCGAATTCCACGCGATCGAGTTTGATGAACCCGGCCGACAGCCGCGTCGACGAAACTATCGTCGCAGTCAGTTTGCTGCTCTCATTGCTCTCGTTGGTCAAGGGGCGTTCTTCCTTGTGTCAGCGCTTCCAGGTATCCGCGAACACCCGCAGCAGATTGCGGCCGAGAATCTTTTCGATGCGGGACGAGCTGTGCCCGCGTCCGGCGAGCATGGCGGAAAGCGTTTCGAACCGGCGCGGCGTATTGAGATCTCCGGCGAAGAGATAGCCCGTCTCGTTCTCATCCGGTGCGCCGATCCCGGCGGCACGGCGATCGCGCACACTGCGGGCGAAGGCATCCTTGTAGGCCTGGTCGAGCACCGCTGGAGATATCGTGCCGTCGGTGCCGATGGAGACGTGATCCTCGCCTGCGACGTTGATCATGTGCTCGAGGTGGCGGATCACGTCGGCTGCCGTCGGCTGCCGGCCGGCCGAGAGGTACGGCATGATGTAGATGCCCGACACGCCACCGGTCTTCGACACGGCGCGGAGCTCCTCATCCGTCCGATTGCGCGGGTGATTCGCCAGCGCGAAGCATCCGGTGTGAGTGAAGGCGACGGGCTTCTTCGAGGTCCGGATCGCATCGGCAGCGGTCTGACGTCCGCAGTGACTGAGATCGACGAGAATGCCGAGCGTGTTCATCCGTTCGATGGCGTCGAAGCCCGAGCGACTCAGACCTGCATTGGCCGGCTCGAGGCAGCCATCGCCAAGGAGGTTGCGGCGGTTGTAGGTCGGCTGGATGACTCGAATGCCGAAGTAGTGCAGATCGGTGAGCCGGTCGAGATCCGTCTCGAAGGCCACACCGTCCTGGAAACCGTAGATCAGGCCCGTACGCTTCGCACGCTTCGCCGCCGTGATGTCGGCAACCGTGCGAATCCTGGCGAAGGTATCGGGATGTGCGTCGATCTCGCGCTCTACCCAAGCTATGCCACGCATCGCAGCAGTGAACGCCGCATCCGTGGGTGTCGTACCGACGGGAAGGATCGTCATGTGCGCGCACGTGAGACCCGACGCGCGAACGTCGCTCAGATGCTCGGGAGTCCATGCGGTATTGGAATCCGCCGTCAGGCTCCCGGGACCGCCGAGCCCCTCGATGACGATGGCCTGATCGTATCCGCCCCAGCTCGTGTCCGCCGTGCGAGCGATGCCGAACGGCACCGCGCTCAAAAGCCCAGCCGCAAGGACATCACGACGCGTGATTGCCGTTGTCATTTGCCCGCCCATCTTTGATCCGCCCTCCTCCCAAGTCTGCCACGACAACTCGCCGGTGGGCTCGCGGTGTTGCCCGCACGATCCATTGCATACAGGTCCACTGCCGGCGTTGCGGCTTTCCCTGAGCCGACGTAGCCGCGGCGGCACATCAATGGGGCCCGTGAAAGCCTCGAAACGAATGAAATCCGGAAAGAAAAAGAAGTCTTGTGGCATGCGCCGCAAGAGGGATTCGTGTCGCACAATGCGCGCGCAAGCGAACGGGAGCGGAAAGATCCAATGAAAACGAACAGGGAACTGAAGATCGCAGCGCTTGGCCTGATCGCACTCACGAGCAATGCGTTCGGCGCGGAACCGGGCTTCTATGTGGGTGCCGGCATCGGCGAAACCTGGCAGGAGATGGGCGACAGCAAGGGCTCGGTGATCGGGATCGGACCTCCCTTCGGCATCGTGTTCCAGGCGTTCCCGGAAGAGGTTGCGGTGGAGGACGGGAATCTTGGATGGCAGGCAACGATCGGCTACCGACTCAGCCGTTACCTGGCGGCGGAAGTCGCCTACCTGAGTTTCGGCGAATCGGAAGTGACCGAGACCTACCGCATCGATCCCGGCTTTCCTTTCCCGGCTCCCATCGAGTTCAAAAACCAATACTCGTCCACAGTGTCGGGCCCAGCCGTGTCGGTGCTGGGATCGCTCCCGCTCGGGCGCATCGATCTCTTCCTGCGGGCCGGAATGCTGTTTGCCGACCAGGACGTCGAAACGCGATTCACCAGCGGATCGCAACAGATGACCTTCGGCGAAGAGGTCTGGTTCGGTGGCGCCGGAGTGGACTGGTCCGTCGCGGATCGCTGGATGCTACGGGCGGAGTACCTGCGCACGGCCAAGCTTGCAGCGACGCTCATGTCGGCCGAGGCCGAGATCGAAACTCTCTCGTTCAGCGTATTCTTCCGCTTGTAGAATGACCTCGACGACGTCCGGGGCGAGGCCGCCGGCGGACGTCGATTCACCCTCCACGCGGGAGATCGTTGCATCCATGAGCGCGCGCACGTGGATCGTGTTTGCGGTTCTGTGCGTCATCTGGGGCGTACCGTACTTCTTCATCAAGCTCGCCTTGCTCGAGCTCTCGCCCGCATGCGTTGCGTGGTTGCGCATCACGCTTGCTGCCGCAGTCCTGGTGCCGATCGCATGGAAGCGCGGCATGCTGCGTTCCGCCGTCGGTCGCATCCGCATGGTCGCTGCTTTCGCGGTCGCCGAACTAGTCGTCCCCTTCTTCATGATCGCCTTCGGCGAACAATGGCTCTCCTCTTCACTCACGGGAATCCTGATTGCGACGGTGCCGCTGACCGTTGTCGTCATCGCTCCGTTCTTCGGCGTCCATGAAAAACTGAGCACGCGGCGGCTGGCCGGCCTCGCGATCGGATTCTCCGGCGTCGTGACGCTGCTGGGGCTGGATCCCGGGCATGGGCCGATGCTGTGGGTCGGCGTCGCGTCGCTGCTGCTCGCGATCATCGGCTACACCATCGGCCCGCTGATCGTTCAGCGCCACCTGGCCGACGTCGATGAGCTCGGCGCACTCGCACTGAGCCTCGTGATTGCCTCAGTGATCCTGCTGCCATTCGCACTCGCTTCGGCGCCAGCGCAGATGCCGTCGACGCTTACGATCGCATCCGTAGCGGTGCTCGGACTCGTCTGCACCGCGCTCGCTCTGCTGCTGTTCTTCCACCTGATCGGAACGGCCGGTGCGGCTCGTGCCGCGCTCATCGCTTACGTGAATCCCGCGGTGGCCACGCTCCTGGGCGTGCTGGTGCTCAACGAGCCTTTCGGTGTCAGCACCGTCGTGGGATTCGCGATGATTCTCGGTGGTTCGTGGCTCGCGAGCAGCCGGACACCGGAACTCGCGCCCGCCTGATCAGCGATTCGCTCGCGTGAGCAACCACACACCGACGAGCACGAGCACAGTCCCTCCGACCATCCACGCAGTGAAGGGCTCACCGAGCAGCAGGAAGCTCATCGCGATCGTGGACAGCGGACCCACCATTCCGACCTGTGCCGTGACGCCCGCGCCGACGCGCTCGATCGCCAGCATCACCATCATCACCGGCACGAACGTGCACAACGCCGCGTTCAGGATTGCGAGCCAGATGACTTGCGGGGCAACTTCCATTGCCGAAACAGGGCGCAGGATGAAGAACTGCGCGATGCACAGCACGCACGCAATGCTGGTCGCAATTCCAGTGATTCGCAGCGCACCGATGCGTTTCACAGCTTCGCCGCTGTAAGCCAGATACAGCGCGTAGCTCACGGCGCTGCCGAAGACGAGTACCGCGCCCAGCAGCACATTCTCTCCGCCGATCACGATGTCGTGTCCGAAGACGACGAGGACGCCGAGGTAGCTCACGCCAAGCGCCATCCATTGCCGCTTCGACACCGGTCTGTGAAAGAGCACGACTCCGAGGAGCAGCACGATCGTCGGGTTGAGATACAGGATGAGCCGCTCGAGATTCGCAGTGATGTACTGCAATCCGGCGAAGTCGAGGAAGCTGGCGAGGTAGTAGCCGCTGAAGCCGAGCCCGAAGAGGACTTTCCAGTCCCGGGCGCTGAGCACTGGCTTGTCCCGGCTCGCCCACCAGGAGAGCGCGAGAAAGAGCGGCATCGCGAACAGCATGCGGTACATGATCACCGTCACCGCATCCACGCCGTAGCGATACGACAGCTTCACGATGATCGCCTTGCCTGAAAACGCGATCGCACCGGCACTCGCCAGCAGAATGCCGGGCCAGGTCGAACGGGGAAGGGCTTCGGTTGCGGTGTGCATGGGATGAACGGTTCGCGCGGCCTATTGTATGCGGCGGCCCCGCATGACGACTTCGTCATCGACGATGCGTGCCTCGCCACCCGCGATTGCGCCGGCCGGGGTTCCCTTCGACGCGTGCGGACGTCTATTCTCCTCGTCCGGTCACCTCTCTGGCGCTTCCATGAAAACAACCAATCGCCTCGCTCTCGCCGGCACGCTCCTGCTTTCCCTGATGGCAGCCTCCTCTCAGGCCGCCGAGAAGGCCGATCCCGCGTTGGCTCACGCCAGGGAACTGCTCAAGAAAGTCATCCTCGTCGACGGGCACAACGACCTGCCGTGGGCCATCCGCAACGACAAACGGGCGCCAGGCAACGTCGAAGCCTACGACCTGCGCAGCAAAGTACCGGGCCAGACCGATCTGGCGCGACTGCGCGAGGGCGGCGTGGGCGGCCAGTTCTGGTCGGTGTATACGCCCGGTGAAGCGCCCGGCCACTACGCGCGCACACAGCTCGAACAGATCGACATCGCCACGCGGATGATCCAGCACTACCCCGATGCCTTCCGGGTCGCGCTGACGGCGGCTGACGTCCGGTCCGCTCACAAACACAAGCGGATTGCTTCGATGATGGGCATCGAGGGCGGTCACGCGATCGAGAATTCGCTCGGCGCGCTGCGCACGTACTACGACCTTGGCGTGCGCTACATGACGCTCACTCACAACGTGCACACCGACTGGGCCGACTCCGCCGCACTGCCGCCGAAGCACGGTGGACTTACGCCATTCGGAGAACAGGTCGTTCACGAGATGAACCGGCTCGGCATGCTGGTCGATCTGTCGCACGTCGCAGTGGAAACGATGGACGATGCGCTGCGCGTTTCGAAAGCGCCGGTGATCTTCTCGCATTCTTCCGCGCGCGCACTCTGCAACGTTCCGCGCAATGTGCCCGACGACATCCTGAAGCGACTGGGTTCGAACGGCGGCGTGGTGATGGTGACGTTCGTTGCCGGCTTCATCGATCCGGCCGTGGCGGCCGTTCAGATGCCAGCGATGGAAGAGTATCGACGACGCGCTCAGGGCAAGTCGCTCGAAGAGCAGCAGCGCATCGAAGACGAAGTCATGGGCAAACTGAAAATGCCCGTCACGAGCATCGCGAAGGTCGCCGATCACATCGACTACATCCGCAAGGTCGCCGGCGTCGAGCACGTCGGCATCGGCGGCGACTTCGACGGCAACTCCGACTGGCCGGAGGGACTGTCGGACGTGTCCATGTATCCGAATCTCTTCGCTGAACTGATCCGCCGCGGCTGGAGCGACCGCGACCTCACCCTGCTGGCTGGCGAGAATGTGCTGCGTGCGATGGAGAAGGCTGAAGCGGTCGCGCGCTCGATGAAGAATGAGCCGGCGCCGCCGGGATTGGGGAATTGAGCCCTCGATGCGGCGCTGGCCGTGGGTCCGGCTAAAGCCGGACCCACAACAAGACACGAGCCAACCGCTGGGACTTCGGTGCGCCGCACGACGGGCCTACGGCACCGTTCCACCGGCCAACGCCGTACCCGAACCGCCGCATTTCCCGTAGTCTTCCCTGCACTACCGAGGAAGGTGAACGGATGCTGCGAAAAATAACCTCCGCCCTTGCAGTTTCGCTTCTGTGTCAGCAGGCGCCGGCCGCCGACGTACTGATCGAGAACGTCACGATCGTGTCGCCGGAACGATCGCAACCGCTGCGATCCCAGTGGGTGCTGATCCGCGACGAACGGATTGCGCAGATCAGTTCGAAGCCCATCGAAGCAAAGGGTGCGCAGCGGGTGTCGGGCGCCGGCAAATTCCTGACGCCTGGACTGACGGATTCGCACGTTCATGTGTCGGATGCAGTGGGACTGCCACCGGGCGCGGATCTGCCGGAGCTCAAGCAGCTCGCCGACGCGTTCCATCGACAGCAACCGCGCAGCTATCTGTACTTCGGCGTCACGCAGGTGCTCGATCTCGCGAACGTCCCGGAGGCCATCGCAGCGTTCGAAGCTCAGCCGCAGCATCCGGATCTGCTCCGATGCGGCGCGACGATGCCGCTCGATGGATACCCTTCCGTCTTCGTCGACAAGCCATTGCGCTACACGGTGATGCCGGATTACATCTACGAGCCCGCGAATGCAGCGAAGCATCCTCTTCCTGAAGGCGCGGACGCTGCTGCACACACACCGGAAGCCATCGTCGACCGCATCGCTGCGAGCGGCGCGGTCTGCGTGAAGGTCTTCATAGAGAACGGCTTCGGCGATTCATCGGACTGGCCCGTGCTGAGCAAACAATCGCTGCAGCGATTGCGTGCCGCGGCGACCAAGCGAGGCCTGCCGATCGTGGCGCACGCCAATGCACTCGACATGCAACGCGTTGCGCTCGACGCGAAGGTGGATGTCCTCGCGCACGGCCTCTGGAACTGGGGACCTGCGTCGGGCAAGCCCGGCGTGCCGCCCGAAATCGCTGCTCACATGAATCGCATTCACAAGAGCGGCACGGGCTATCAGCCCACGCTTCGCGTGCTGGCGGGAACCGCCGATCTGTTCCGCGCCGACACGCTCGAAGATCCGACTTACAAGAAAGTCGTTCCGGCGCCGCTGCTCGAGTGGTATCGCACCGACGCCGGTCAATGGTTCAAGAAGATCATGAAGCAGAACTATGGCGACCTGCCCGACGCGAAGATCGCGTCGATGGAACTGCAGATCGGCGAACAAGGCATGCGTGCCGCGCGCTACCTGCGCGACCTGGGGCATCCACTGCTGCTCGGTAGCGATACGCCGTCCGCGCCGACTTACGGGAATCAACCAGGCTACGACACATACCGCGAGATGCGCCTGATGGCGACAGCGGGCATTCCGCTCCTCGATGTCTTCCGGGCCGCGACGATCAACAGCGCCCGCCAGTTCCGCTGGGAGAAGACTTATTCGACTGTGGCGACCGGCAGGATCGCCAACTTGCTGCTGCTCGACGCGAACCCGCTCGAATCGATCCGGGCGTGGAGTCAGATCGACAAGGTGGTGCTGAGGGGAAAAGTAATCGAGCGCGAGACGTTAGCAGCGGACCGGTGATACGGGAACCGACTCGGGCAATCTATCCATGTCATTCCCGCGCGAGCGGGAATCCATGCCGGATGGCCTGCGCGGGGATGACGAACCTTCCTCACTCTCTCTCTTTCACCATCACCCCACCCGCACTCTCCCACTGGATCGCGAGCTCCGTCGCATCCTCCGCTGACTTCGGCTTCACACCCATGAGGATGCCGCCTTCGCGGATCTGCTTCTCGTAGGCCTCGACGCGGCCTTTGGGAATACCCCAGTTCGTGAGTGCCCCGGCGAGTCCGCCTGCGACGCCGACAGCACCTGCGGCGGCAAGCGCAACGGCAATGGGTCCCGCGAGGATGAGTCCAGGCAACAGCAACGCTGTTCCGACGGCGGCCGCAGCGGGCGCGATGGTTCCCGCGGTGGCCCCAGCCGGGCCGCCGAGTTCAGTCGCATCCGGAGGCTTGTGCTCGGTGCTTTCTTTCGCCTTTCGCGCGAGCCCCGCACTCACTTCACCCAGTGTGAAATGCTGCTGGCGGGTCTCTTCGGAGAGCACCAGGTCGATCTCGGTGGTCGCGTAGCCCAAAGCCATCGTGGCCCGATAGGCCCGCTCGGTGTCAGCTGCGCGGCTGAACAGCGCAGTGATCATTGCCGGTGTTTTGCCGGCATCGGCAGCAGGACTCATGACGGCCTCGCACGTTGCAGCTGCTGTCACTGCAACGCCAACGGGCGCGCCTTCGTTCCTCCGCGAGCGGGAATCGACGTCAGCCGTTTCTGCCGCAGTCCCTGCGATAGTAGGCGTCGGCGTCGCAACTGCGGTCCCGGAACGTGCAGGTTCCCTGTTCCGGCGGACCGTCGCTCGTCACGACGTATCGGCCACCCGTGATGGCGCAGAACCTTGCTGCATCGGTCAGGTAGCCCGTGACGCGAACGCCGCCGGCCCGACATTCTCCGCGCAGCAATGCCCATTCCTCGCACTGGTAGTTGTCCTCGAAAACGCAGACGCCGTACTCGTCGCCGCGCGGTGTTTTTTCGATTCGCAGATTCCCGCCCTGCTTGATGCAGTTCTCCGATGCCGGGTTCGCGCGTGCGACCGGCTCAGCTGACTGATCGGCTTCGGTCGCGATCGGTGTCCATGTCTCATCCGGATCGAACTGCTTGATGCCCGCCGCGATGTCCGCGGTGTCGTCCCCAAAGTCCCGCTGCCAGACCACGCCATCCTGATTCACCATGAAAGTCATGATGCCGCTCGCGCCATAGTTCGCAGGCCACGCGATCATTGCGAATCCGCCTGTCTGCTTGCCGTCGACGACATATTCGCGTGCGCCGCCATTCGCCGCAGCGCCCTGCCCGAACAGCACGCGATAGATATAGCCGTGATACGGCGAGTTCTTACCCGCGTCGTAACCTTCCGCCGATGCATCGGCCAGGAACGGACCCGCGGGACTTTGCGGCTCGTTCGCAGCGGCTTCCCAGTACAACCCATCGTGCTTGCCTGGCTCGCTTCGCAGCCGCTGCGCATATACACCCGGCTGACCACCATCCCGTCCGACCGATGCGTACTCATCCTGTGCCTGCACATAGCCGCGCATCACATCGATCGTGCGCAGTTCATTTGCACCAATGCGCCGAACGACCACTTCGTTCGCGCCAGCTTCGCCATCGAAGTACCACTGACCGTTCCTGCGCACGAGAGGAATCGGCATCGGCCAATCGTCCGCGCCGACTTGCAGGACCTGGTCGTCGGGTCCGCCGGCAACGAGCGCATGCTTCTCGCGATAACGCGCAACGAAAGCTTCGCGCTCGGCCCGATCCTGAACTTCATCGCCTGAGCTGATGAGATCCTCGGTGCCGGAGCCCAGCAGTGCCTTGAGCGCCGCGGAATCGTTCTTCTCGAGCGCGACAACAAGCGCTTCGATGGCCGCTTCCGGCGTTTCGAAACCGGTGGACGCCTGAGTCGTACCGGGCGGGCTGCTGGCCTGCTTGCCGCAACCGACGACGCTCAACGTCAACGCGAGTCCGCCCATCAACACGAACGCAAACTTCATGAGAGTCACTCCGCCCATTGCAGATAACTAGCGCCGACGGCCGCCGCCACTGCGTGCATGACCCGCGCTTGCATGGCCGCGCGTGCTGGCTGCGCGATCGAATGATCCGCCGCCCTCCCGATGCGCGCCTGAGAATGCGTTGTCCCGCCTTTCGGGTGCCGCATGCTGAGTTGCCGGCCGTTGCGACGCAGTTGCGCCACTCAGATCTCGCGTCGGCGTGTGCTCCCTGGCATCGGTTCGGCTCGAGCCTCCGTAACCGCGGTCCGCATACTGAGTGCGCACCGGCTGCTCGCGCTGCTGCGTCTGAGCGAGTGCGGGATTGCGGGAACCGCCAGAGGCGCCAAGATCACGCGACTGATCTGTGCTTGCACGGCCACCCGCTGCCTGATTCAACCGCTCCGCGGTCGCAGGGTTCTTCGCGCCTTGATACGTCGATTGTCCCTTCCAGCTCTCGGCGGTTTTCGCCTGGCCGGCGCGTTGTGTGCCACCCGTCTGACCCACCCGCTGGGTGCCGCCTGTCTGGCCGACGCGCGGCTGTTGCGTCGGACGCAGCGGACTGTTGGTGTTGCCGCGCAGGTTCTGGTTGTTGTCGAAGCGGTTGAAGTAGTCGTTGTTGATGTTGATGTTCACATCGTTACGAATATTGACGTTGTTGTAGTTGTAGCGATAACCGGGAGGCGACGCGTAGCCGTAAGCAGGCCGGAATGCCGGCCCGTACACCGGGCGATAGACGTACGCCGGCGGATAGAACGGGCGCGGACCATAGTAGACGCTGCCGTATCCCCAGTGCGGATAGTAGTCGTCGTTCATCTCGTTGCCGATGATGACGCCGAGCCCGAATGCAATCAGACCGCCGGCGACCGCGGCCCCCGTGCTCACGGTGTCTTCTTCATGGACCACGGTCGTAGTCGTCGTCGCGGGCGGTGGCGTCGTGTAGACCGTCTGCGGGTTGTACGTCGGCACGTACACGATCTGCGGGTCCGCCGGTTTCACTTCCACGACGACCTTGCTGTTCTCCGTCTTCGTCTCGACCTTCTGTTCCTTCGTCGATTTCAGGTTGCCCGTCTCCTGCGCCTGCATGCGCAGGCGCTGCACGGCATCGAGCACTGCCGCCTGATCCGAGCTGAACGCCGAGCCCACCTGCCGGGTCCAGTCGATCTGCTGGCACAGCATGTCGACGACGGTCGGAAACTGGACGAGCGAACGCATGGCCGGACCGAACCCGGCCTTCTGGGCAGCCGCGTCGAGCTCGTTGCCTTTCAGGTTCTCGTTCTGCAGGAGCCAGTTGCCCGCATCGAGGACTTCCTGCGAGTTCACGGACGCGGCGAGGATCTGACCCAACAGCTGATCCGGATACAGCGCGATCGGCGCCAGCAGCTCCTCGAGCGCATCAGGTGCCCACGATGCCTGCGTCACCGCGGGCGCGGGAACGGGGGGCGCGACTTCGGCTGGGGCTCCAGACTGCGTCATGTCGGTCGACTGCGCAGCCGGGTCTGTCGACGCGGCGGGGCCGGTCGATTCCGTCTTCGACCCGCACGCGCAGACGATACCGGCGATGGCGGCGAGCAGGATTCCGCGTGAACAGGCGCGGCGTGGATCGGTCAACGACGCGTGCATAGGCAGCCTCCAGGGGTCGAAACGGCACTGTGGACCGGCGCGAAGGCGGCGAAAATAGGGGAAGTGGGCAGCGTCCGCGGCTTGCGGCAAATCGGCGAATAGCGCATCGGCGGTCGCTTTCACTTTCTACGGATGCCTGCCTGAAGCCCCACGCCGACAATAGCGTCGAGCCATAGAAGGCCTTCCTGGAGCCGACATGCGTTCCCGCTCGCTGCTCCTTTGCATTCTTCTGATCGCAGGCTGCGGCGACGGCCCGCAGCAACAGACGTCGACGCCCGCCACACCACCGCCCGCAGAGCACAGTGCTACGAGCCCGGCAGCCGACGCTGCCCCGCCCGCTCCCGCCGCCGAAGAAACTGCGGCAACCGAGGCCGACGATGACCTCAACTTCACGGTGAACACCAAGCCATGGACCGGCGACCTCGACGGCATGATCGAGCGCCGTCAGATCCGTGTGCTCGTGCCTTACAGCAAGACCTTCTACTTCCTCGACAAAGCGGCGCAGCGCGGTCTCAGCTACGAGCTCATGCAGGAATTCGACAAGGCGGTAAACGCGAAACACAAGCTCACCAAGCTGCGCGTCGTCGTCGTGTTCTACCCGACTTCACGGGACCAGCTGATTCCGCAACTCAACGCGGGACGCGGGGATGTGATTGCTGCGAACATGACCGTCACCCCGGAGCGCAGCAAGCTCGTCGACTTCACGACGCCACTGGCAACCGGCGTCAAGGAGATCGTGGTCACCTCGGCCGACGCTCCGCCGATCGCGTCGCTCGACGATCTCTCCGGCAAGGAAATGTTCGTTCAACGCACCTCCAGCTACTACAGCAGCCTGACGGCACTGAACGCCGATCTGCAGAAGCGCGGCAAGCCCCCGATCGCCTTGCGCGACGCGCCGCCGACGTTCGAAGCGGAAGACGTGCTCGAGATGGTCAACGCCGGCCTGGTCAAGTACAGCGTCGTGGACCGCTACCTCGCGATGTTCTGGAGCCAGATCTACAAGGACATGAAGGTTCGCGAGGATCTCGTTGTGCGGGAGGCCGGCGATATCGCCTTTGCCGTGCGCAAGAACAGCCCGCAGCTGAAGGCCGAGCTCGATGCCTTCATCGACAAGAACAAGCGCGGCACGGCCTTCGGCAACATCGTCATCCAGAAATACCTGCAGGACACTCGCTGGGCGAAGAGCGCGACATCCGATGCGGAGCGCAAGAAGTTCATTCAGCTCGCCGATCTGTTCAAGAAGTACAGCGAGCAGTACCAGATCGACTGGCTGCTGATGGCCGCGCAGGGCTACCAGGAATCCGGACTCGACCAGAAAGTGCGCAGCCGCGTCGGCGCCATCGGCGTCATGCAGGTGATGCCAGCAACGGGCAAGGACATGAAGGTCGGCGACATCCGCCAGATCGAGCCGAACATTCACGCCGGCGTGAAGTACGTGCGGTTCATGATCGACCAGTACTACGCCGACGAACCCATGGACGAGATCAACAAGGCCCTGTTCGCGTTCGCTTCGTACAACGCCGGCCCGAACCGCATCCGCAGCCTGCGCGAGACGGCCGCGAAGCGCGGCCTCGATCCGAACAAATGGTTCAACAACGTCGAGGTCGTGGTCGCGGAGAAAGTCGGCCGCGAGACGGTTCAGTACGTCAGCAACATCTACAAGTACTACGTGGCGTACTCGCTGGTCGCGGAGCAGAGGGAGAAAGAACGGCTGGCGAAGGCCGCGCAGGCGAAGGATTGACGGTTCTCACCTGCGCCTCTTGCTCCTTCCCGCTACTGCGGGAAGGCGGTACGTCAGCTGGAAGAGGCCCCTCCCTGCCCTCCTCGCGGGGCGGGGGGAATCGGAAGTGAGAGTCAGCTCACCCGTTCGCGATACGCCCTTCCGATCTTCACCGTGCGGCCGGACCGCAGCACGAGCACGCCGCCTGCGCGACGCTCCTGCAGGCAATCGCGATTCACGATCGTGGAGCGGTGCACGCGCACGAACATCCCGGGATCGAGCAACCGCTCGATCGACGCCATCGTCTGGCGAACGAGATACGTCCGGCCTGACGAGTGCAGTACGCTGATGTAGTTGCGGTCGGCTTCGAGACATTCGACTTCGCTGACATTGACGGTCGTGCGCCCCCGTCCCGTCATGACTTCCAGCGTCTGCGGGAAGCTCTGGGCGATAGTCGCCGGCTCGGGCTCGATCTCTTCCACGGGTGCGCTGTCCGCAACGAGCGGCGTGACAGTGGGCGTTGCTGCCGAGACCTCCGGCTGTTCACGATCGCGCTGCATCCACACGAAGCTTGCGACGAGCAGCGCTGCCACGGCGACGTGCAAGGGTGCGCGCCCGTAGACGAACTTCATGAAGATCGCATCCGGATGCGCAAGCGCCCATTCGCTGACGAGCGTGAACCCTGCGATGAGCGCGGCTCCGAGCAGGATGGCCACAGCCGGATGCCCGATGGCCCGCGCCATCTGACTGATCCTGTCTCCCCACTGCAGCAATGCGGCCCCCGCCAGGATCCAGCCCGCCGCGACCTGCACCGCCCAGATACCCGATACGCACAGGCCCGGCGATGTACCGCCGAACAGGGTGGTGTGCAGCTCGCACCAGCCGATCAATGCCAGGACCAGCGAGGGACCGAGCAGCCACAGGCAATTCATGCGATTGCCGACGAGTCGGCGCTGCACGCTCGCAAGCATCGGGAATTCGGTGAGTGTCGTCATAGCCGTTCGTCACATGGAGCCGTCGGTGAGCACAGGGCCGATCCGGCCCGGACCGCGCCGAGCAGAATAGGGCTTCGCCGCCTGCGCGCCCAGTCACCGAAACCTTCGGACGGATCGCGATGACCCAGGTTCCCCTGACACGACGACAATTTGCACGAATGCTGCTGGTCGGAGGCGTTGGCCTCGCCTTCGTGGGGTGCAAAGCAGCACCCGAGCGCGTCCTGGCCCCGCAGTGGTGGGTCGAACTCCATGGCGACGGCCGCATCCTGATGCTGACCAGCTGCGTGGAAATGGGCCAGGGCGCTCACACCGGTCTCAGAACCCTGCTGGCCGAAGAACTCGACGTCGGCCCGGACCGCATCGAAATCGTGCAAGTGCCTTCCGATCCCCGCTTCGGCAGGATTCTCACGGGCGGCAGCTATACGGTCGCGGGCTGGCAAGAGCGCATGCGCAGAGCCGGGGCAACGGCTCGCCTGATGCTGCTGCAGGCTGCGGCGACGCGCTGGACGGTTCCAGTCGCCGAACTCAGCACCCTCGATGCTGAGATCACGCATCGGCCCACCGGGCGCAAGATCGCCTACAAAGAACTGGCAGATGAGGCTGCTGCGCTGACGCCTCCCGCCGCTGGGGCCGTGAGCCTCAAGAGGGCGGAGACGTGGCGATACATCGGGCGACCAGGAAGGGTTGCGCATCACGAAGAGATCATCGCTGGCAGGGCGGCCTACGGGATCGACAAGCGCCTGCCGGGATTGTGCTTTGCCGTGCTGGTGCGCGCGCCGGTACCCGGCGCAAAACTCGCACGCTTCGACGATTCTGCTGCACTCAGGACACCCGGGTTCATCGCTACGGTAGCCCAGCGCGGGAATGCGTGGCCTTCGACGGATCACCTTCGCGATGCAGTGGCGGTCGTAGCCGAGGATTCCTGGTCCGCGCAGCGCGCACGCGAAGCACTCCGCGTCGAGTGGACGCAGCCCTCGTCGATCGCGCCCTCCCCGCTCGAAACGCTGACGCAGCTTTGCAGCGAACCGGGCATCGTGTCGCTTGCACGCGGAGAGATCGATGGCGGGGCAACGATCGAGGCGGAATATCGACAGCCCTTCCTCGCGCACGCGCCGATGGAGCCCCCGAACGCGACCGCCCGCATCGTCGATGACCGCATCGAAGTGTGGTGCGGCAACCAGCGCCAGACGCGTCTCAAGGATGCAATCGTGCGCGAGCTCGGCTTCGCGCCGGAGAAGGTCGTCGTTCATTCATGCCTGATCGGCGGCTCGTTCGGACGCCGCCTGGAAATCGACTACGGCTTCGAGGCGGCGCGACTCGCGAAGTCACTCCGGCGGCCTGTGCAAGTGCTCTGGACGCGCGAAGACGACGTACAGTTTGGCCTCTATCGCTCGGCCAGCGTGCATCGTCTGCGCGCGCGCATCGACGCCAACAGGAAGCTCGTGAGCTTCGAGCATCGCTGTGCCGCCGAATCCGTGCTTCGTCAGCAGGAGCCATCCCAGATCGACGCGGCAGGCGCCGACTGGACGATTGCCGCGCCCCTCGTCTCGTTGCTCTATGACGTTCCGAGCGTTCGCATCGAGCATCACGCCGCGAAACCCATGACGCCCTGCGCGTGGTGGCGCGGCACGTACTGGAACAACGTGACGACGGCAGTCGAATGCTTCATGGACGAAGCTGCGCAGCGATGCGATGAAGACCCGCTCGAGTTTCGCCTCCGGCATCTGCATACCCAGCCGCAGTCGTTCGTCGTCAACGCAGGGACGCGCGTGACGTTTGACCCGAAGCGGATGCGCCAGGTGCTGACTTCGCTGGCTGAGCACGCAGGGTGGCGACGGCCTCCCGGCAAGAGTGTCGTTCGCGGCCTCGCTTGCGGCATCTACGATTCACCTGAATGCCATGCCGCTGTGATCACGGAGATGACCTTGCGCGAGGGCACACCGACCCTTCTGAAGGCCACCGTCGCCGTCGATGTCGGCACCGTCATCAATCCCGGCATCGTGGAGGCGCAGGCCATCAGCGGCTTCGTGATGGGCGCCTCCGCGGCGCTGCATGAGCGCATCTCATTGCAGGACGGCACAGTCGAGCAGCGAAGCTTCGCGGACTACCGGCTCCTGCGCATGAACGAATGTCCGTCCGTCGATGTCGTGCTGGTGCCGAGCGACTCGGGCATCTGCGGAATCGGCGAAATCGTGACACCCGCTGCCATGGCCGCAGTCAGCAACGCCGCGTCGCGGCTTCTGGGACGACGCGTGCGGACCTGGCCAGTCCTCGGCGCCTGATTCCGGAACCGCTGCTCGCCACAGCGCATTGCTGCGATGTGAGAGCGTGGACTTTCAACCTTGCGACGCGATCATTGGCTCACATCCGGATGGGCGCACCTGCGGTGCGCAGCAACCCACTGGTCCGCTGACGAAGCGCCGACGCTGGGTGCCGCCCTCGCGTTCTACTGCGCATTCTCGCTCGCGCCGCTGCTCATCATTCTCGTCACTCTGACGGGCTGGATCGTCGGTCTCGAAGCTGCGCACGCGAATCTGGCAAGTCAGCTGCGCTCGCTCTTCGGCGCTGGCACGGCCGAAATCCTCCTCGATGCGATGCGTAACTCGCAGAGCGACGGCGGCATGATTGCTACGGCGCTGAGCGCCGCGAGCCTGCTGATAGGCGCCACGACCGTGTTCGCCGCGCTCGAGAGTGCGCTCGAACGGATCTGGGGCGCGCATGCAGAAGTGCCCGCGGGTATTCGCGGATTTCTTCGGGCCCGACTGCTGTCCTTCGGATTGATCCTTGCCGTCGGCTTCCTGCTGCTGGTTTCGCTGACGATCACGACTGCGCTTGCCGGAGTGAGAGCCGTCGTCGCCGAGCGCTACGCTGAGTTCATGATCATGGTCACCGCAGTGGATCTGCTGGTGTCGACGTCGCTGATCACCGTGCTCGTCGCGGGCATCTATCGTTATCTGCCCGCCCGTCGATTGTCCTGGAGTTCCGCGCTCACTGGCGCACTGATAACGGCCATCTTCTTTCAAGCAGGACGCTGGCTGATCGGACTCTATCTTGGACGATCAACACAGCCATCCGCATTCGGCGCGGCTGCATCGTTCGCAGCGATGCTGCTCTGGTTGTACTACACGGCGCAGATTTTCCTGTTCGGCGCGGAGATCACTGCGTGCGCCGGAGGGATGAAGGAGAAGAAGCCGGCTGGCGAGCATCGAGCCAGCCACTAGCCAGAACAAGAGGGAACCGGAATCGGACCCGGCCCCTCTTTTCTGGCGAGCAGCTAGTGGCCAGCCGGCCGGTGGCTTCCAGCTACTGCTTCTTCGCACTCGGCGTCGACGTCTGGGAAGTTGTCGTCGAGCGTCCCGCGCCCGCCTGCCCATAGCCTCCGTCCTGACCGCTCGCGCTATAGCCCAGCGAACCGTCACGCTGCGACTGTGACGACTGACTCGACGAGCGACTCGTCTGCACGCGCAACTGATTGTCCACATCCTTCACGCCGCCGCAGTTGGCGATCATTTCCTCGACCGCGTACTTCTCGTTGCGACTGTCGACAGTGCCCGTGAGCTTCACGGTGCCGCCGGTCACATTGACTGTGATTTCGGTTGCATCGATATCCGGGTCGTCCGACAGACGTTCGCAGATCACTTCCTTCAGACGATCGTCCGAGCGCTCGTATCCCTTCGGGCCCTTGCCGCGATTGCCGCGACCGGAAGAACCGCCGAAAGAACCCTGAGAACCGTAGTCACCGCTGTAACCGCTCGCAGTGCGATAGTCGGAGTCATATGCGGAGCTCAGGCTGCCGGCCCGCCAGTCCTGCTGGTTGCTGCGACCGTAACCCTGGCCATAGCCACCGCCGGACGATCCTCGCTCGTAGTCGCGCCCGCGGCCGGAAGTGAAATCACGATGCGGGTAGCGCTCGCCGCTCCAGCCTTCCATCGACCTTTCGCGCCACGGCTGTGTGCGGAAGTCCTGTTCGTTCTCGCTGTAGCGGGAGCGTTCGCTGCCGAACCGCGAGCCTTCGTAGCCGGAATCGCGCTCGAACCTCGACTGGCCGGAACGCGGCTGGTTGTAGCCAGATTGGCCGTAGCCATAGCTCTCGTAGTTGCCCTGGCTACCGTAGTTGCCCTGCCCTCGATCACGCCAGTCGTTCTCTTCGCGGCGCGAACGGCGCGGCGAGTAGTCGCCGCGGTAGGACGACTCTTCTTCCGCATATCCGCCGAAACGACCGCCGCTGCTGTAGCGGCTGTCGCTGTAACCGCCGTAGTCGCCGATACCTTCGGCCGACCGCGGCGCATTCTCGTCGTCCCAGCCGCTGTCGTCGCGGAAGCGGCGCGCTTCCTCGCCGCGATGGTTGCGTCCCTGGTTCCGGGACTGATCCGATTGCCTCCAGTCACGCGATTGATAACCCATGATCCTTCTCCTGTTGCATTCGATACCGGTGATGACCCCACCCGGGGCAGCAGCCCGATTCGTTCGGTCCTGGTACGTGGGTTCGGCAACAGCAATCCCTATGCATGCACCCGCGATGTGAATTATGGCCGGGCAACGAACCCCGACGATGGTGTGATGCGCACATGTAGTGAAGCACATCGACGACAAGCTAAGAGATCGCCGCGAGCCTTTGTTCCTGCGGTCGCGATGCGACTTTCAACAACGAAAGAATGCGCGCACAGCGCAAGCGAAGCGCTGACTTGTCCTCGCGGCGGTGATCACATGGATATTTTTTGAGAGCATCGCAGCGACATCGTCTTTGCAACGACACACGCAGGAGGGCCGGACCGACGTGCCGACCAGGCACATTGACACGCGATGATCGCTCGATGATCAAAGCATCGACCGCCCGAACAACATCTGCGGCGCCGCGGAACAACGACACCTCCCGGGGCGTTAGAACCTGCTGCTCGCCGGCAGCGCCCCGTTTTCCTGGTTCTGTTGACCGGGATCCGTGGCGGGAGAGATGACCGGACCCTCCAGAGCGACCGCGACGAGATGCGAGGGGAAGGGTGCAGCCGAATAACTATTACGTAACGACAGAAATCCGACCTACATGACCGACAACGAAGCGGCCGCAGAAGCGTCCCGTCTCCATTCGCTCCTCCCTTTGCCCTGGGGCACCCTCGTGGGATTCATTCTCGCGATCCTCGCGATGCTGCTCATCGGCTACGTCACGTACGTCTCGCTGCAGAACAGGACGGAATCGCGAGAACGGGTCGCGCACACGCTCGATGTGGTCAGCAATCTCCAGCTACTGCAGGCCCGGGTCATCAATGCGGAAACGGGCCAACGCGGATACATGCTCGTTGGGGAAACGGCGTATCTGGAGCCTTACAGCGCCGCAATCGCCGAGATTCCGACCGATCTGCGCCGGCTGCAGGGAACGCTGCAGGACAACCCGAAGCAACTCGAACGCCTCGCGGCCCTGAAGACGCTGATCGAAAACAAACTCGGCGAACTGGCCCAGACCATCACGCTGCGCCAGGCTGGCAGCACCTCAGCGGCGCTCGAACTGGTCCGCAGCGACGGCGGCAAAGTCGTCATGGATCAGATCCGCGCACTGGCCAGCGAGATGGTGCAGGAAGAACAGACGCTGCTGCGTGAGCGCGAGGCCGAGTGGCAGAAGGCATCACAGTTCTCTGTCTGGGTCACCACCGGGGGATCGACGCTGCTTTTCGTACTCATCGTCGTGGCCGCCATCACGACCTCGAAGGACTATCGAACGCGTGAACAGCAGGTCTGGCTGCGCACCGCCCTCATGCAGTTCGGCACGAGGATACAGGGCGAACAGCGACTCAATCGCCTCGGCGACGAAGTGCTGTCGTTCCTCGCGACCTACCTGGATGCGCAGGTCGGTGCGGTGTACCTCGCGATGGCCGACGGGCGTTTCCGGCGGTTCGCGGGTTACGCCTACACACCGCCGCCGGGACGCGACAGCGACATCCAGACAGGCGAGGGGCTGCTCGGGCAGGCGGCAAAGGAACGCCGCGCGCTCCACATTCGTGATGTGCCTGCAAACTATCTGCCGGTAGCATCGAGCCTTGGCTCGGCTCAGCCGCGCGAGTTGCTGCTCGCACCGGCGATTGCCGAGGACGAAGTTCATGCAGTCATTGAGCTGGGCTTCCTGAAAGCGACGTCGACGATCGAACGCGAGCTGCTCGACCGGATCTCCGAATCGCTCGCGAACGCCGTGCGCTCGTCGAAGGATCGCACGCGTCTCGAAGATCTCCTGGAGGAAACGCAGCGCCAGAGCGAGGAACTGCAGACGCAGCAGGAAGAGCTGCGCGTCAGCAACGAAGAGC
>JACZCZ010015344.1_pt1 | contig 20017 bp, 16 predicted proteins | sample 8641811 | NCBI WGS metagenome assembly JACZCZ01 (sample SAMN15324610, study PRJNA640507) | soil metagenome | isolation source: intercropping peanut in the first line | place: China: Luxin town, Laibin City, Guangxi Province | collected 2019-07-25 | depth 10cm m | reverse complement strand
ATTTCCGGCGCCATCCAGCACCTGACCGGCATCAAGGACGCCGGCACCATCGTGGCGATCAACAAGGACGGCGAAGCGCCGATCTTCGAAATTGCCGATATTGGATTGGTAGGGGATCTGTTTACGCTGTTGCCGGAGTTGGAAGCGGTACTCTGACCGCACTTCAGCCGGACGAATGATCAGAAAACGCCACTGTTGAGTGGCGTTTTTTTGGCTATCTCTCGCCAGAGACTCGTGTCCGGCTACTCGCACGAGCACGCCCCGCTGCGCACCGTCGCTGGCATCGCCCACGCTTGGCCACGGCTTGAAACCGACCAAGTCCCGGTCCGTGCGCTTCGCTTGAATACTCGAACAGCCAGTCGCAAAAAAAAACGCCACTTAACAGTGGCGCTTTTTCGTTGCTCATGGGGTGCACTTATTTCTGCAGCGCCCACTCGGCACCAATTCCGCCAATGACATAGTTGCCAAAGTTCAAACCATTACCCAGCCACATGACAACCGACCGGTTGCTGGAATCCATCCAGAGAAGGTCGCCGATACCGTCGCCGTTGTAATCGCCGGTCGTACCGAGCTCAAACGTGGTCGGGGTCGGCACCGCATAGGACGACTGGTAGACCGCACCATCCATCTTCCAGTAGGCGAGGTAGGTCTTCGCCGTGTTGCGCAGCAGCAGGTCTGCCTTGCCATCACCGGTCACGTCGGCTCCGCCGATGATCCGCCAATCGGCACCGTACTGACCGATCTGAGTCACCGAGAAACCATTGCCAGTGCTCGCCCACAGCGAGGTCGACCTCGACGACGGATCACTGAACACCAGGTCCGTGCGGCCGTCACCGTTGAAGTCCGCGATAGCCACGATCTCGAACGAGGCCGGCGGCGAGTACGTCTGGCCACCCTGATACACCGCGCCATTCATCAACCAATAGGCGAAATGGCCCTGCTGGGGATGACGCCAGAGCAGGTCGTCGATTCCATCGCCGTTGATGTCACCCTGACCGATCACCACCCAGCCATCTCCGTACTGACCAATGGTGTTGGGGGTAAAGGCAGTTTCGCCGGACCGGTAAGAGAACAGGGTGCGGTCCGAAGGACGCCGCATCAGGATGTCATACCGGCCGCTGGCGGTGGACCGTCCGATGGTGGACGGCTGATAGGCCGTGCCGATGCCTTGGTTGAAGCCGCTGACGTATGTCGCGCCGTTCATTGCCCAGTACGCCAGGACACCCGCGGAACTGTTCCACCACACGATGTCCGACTTCGCATCGCCGTTCATGTCCGCCTTCGCAGCCCCTGCGAAGGGCACGACGGTTGCTCGGAACGTCGCCACGATCGGAATCGTCTGATTCAGGCTGCGCGCATTGTCCTCGCTGTTGGCTACGCCGCAGGGCAAGTTGCCCGCAGTGCCGCACGTGCTCTTCAGCGGCGTGGAGAAGATGCGATGCGCGGTCTGCCCGGTGTCGCCATAGGCCATGACCGTATAGAAGTTGCCCGCTGCCGCACTCGTCTTGTAGCCGAACGAATACGGATAGCGACCATACTGGAGCGCACCTCCCGAGGTCGTGGAGTTCGCACGATCATGCGCAGAGCCCATCAGGTGGGCCGCTTCGTGCACCAGCGTCTCGTCGGCGCAGTAGTACGTCTTGCCATCCGTGCCCTGGTCGTAGCCATCGCTGATGACCGCAAAGCCCCACGCCGCATCGGCAGCGGTGATCGCCGTCTGGCCCGCACCATTGAGCCAGGCGATGCCACACCCTTCGTTCTCGGGCGTATTGAACTTGCGAACCAGGACCGCGATATCCGCACCATACTGGTCGCGCGCGGTGCGCAACGGTGCCAGGCTGGCTGGAACGGTGACGGCGGACTGTCCATTGCTGCCCGTCAGTTCGGACAGGGCCGTCTGATTGGTGTTGGTGTTCGTGTAGCTGACCTGCAGCGTGTTGACGATACGCAGGTAGCCGTTGATGTCGCTGTTGGTGAATGCCTGGTTGCCTACCTGCACCAGATACACCAAGCGCGTGTTCGCGCCCGAGGCGCCACCGTTCGCCGTGGCGAACTCAGGCGTATAGCCCATGGCCACGTCGATGGTATTGGTGGCATTCGCAGGCGCGCCTTGGGCGACCGCCGTCGCAGACTGCGCTACCGCAGCCGTCTGGCTGACCGCAGCACCCATGGATGCCCGCAGCGCTGCGGCCTCCGGCACCATCATGTCAACGTGGCCCTTGGTCGCGGAGACGACTTTGGAAGGGTCGGTCTGTACCGCGAACAGGGCACCGCCACGCGTTTGCAGGCTCAGTGCGGGCTTGCCGTTGAGCTGCGGGATAGAGCCGAACACGGCCTTCTCACCGAAGGTGATGATCGCTTCCTGCATCGGATCGCCGCCTACTACACGGCCGATCCACGTCCAGTTCCCGTCGATCTCTTCGACATGGCGCTCATAGCGCACCTTGATCTGGCTGCCATCCGGAGAGGGGACCGTCACTTCACCGGTCGCCACGCCCTTGAAAGCGTGAGCTTCGCTGAGAGAGATCGGATACCAGGTGTAGGCACCCTCCTGCTTGGCGGGAGCGCCTTTGTTGGCGTACGAGATCAATGCGCCCCGGTCGGGCGCGTTGGCGATCGAGGCGCCGATTGCCCGCGACAGCGGCAGGACCGGCATGCGGCCGACGTCACCCGTCGCCGCCACGCCCTTCAATCCCGCCATGCCAGCTTCGGGGCGCTCCCCTGTGCACCCAGCCATCACCAATACCAAGGCGCAAGCGCCGATCCGGAGTTTCATACGTAACCTTTGGAGAAAAACGATTAGAGCCCCTGAATGGACACTATAGCCCACCCGGGAGGAGCACAAACAGTCACTGGATTCCAGTACCAGTATCGACCGGGCAGCGTACAGCTGAAAGTCAGATGGCCACCCCGCTTCATGGAAGGGTAAGGCCCTCCCTCCCACGGGCCCCGAGCGGGCCGTTATGTGATGCCCTGCTCGATTCCGTGACCACCGCCTCGGACAATCCGCGTTCCTTACCCCTCAAGAACGACAAAACGGCCACTGTCGCAGGCGTACCGGGTTCCCGAGGACTGATAGCTAAGGAAGAGGTGATACCGGCCGGGGGCAAGTCCCGACAACGAAAAGGTTTCACGAAAGCCACCTTCCGCCACTCCGGGCTCATTCAGCGTCTGCGCGACGTCGTCGCGCTTCAAGCCCAATGTCAGGGGCGCTTCCCAAACCCGGGTCTTGTCACCGTCGGCCTCCACCCGCAGGGAAGGATTGGTCGGCAGACCACGGGTCTTTTCGTCGCCCACCCATCCAGCAAACGACGCTTCCGACCCCTTTGTTGACAGGTCCTGCCCAACGAACAACTCCTCGCCAAGGAATTCCAGATTGCACAGGCTCGAAGGCGTCATGGGCTCCAGAACCTGCTCCGGGGTAAGCTGCTGGAAGGATTTCGCAGTCGGCGCTGCAGGCGCGACGGGAACCGCACTTTCCGCAATTGCAGACGCTTCCGGAGCCGGCTCGGTAGCGGGCGCTGTCGTTTCGGGCGCCGGGGTCGGACGACAGGCAGCCAGCGCTACAGCAGCGAGGATGGGGGCGGCAATCCAACGATGGCGAGGTGTCATGGTCGAACTCTCTGGAGGGCTACGAACAAGGGGATCCGACGGGAACAATGGCGAGACATGCGTTAAGCCCGTGCATCGTTCACGCAGGAATGGAAGAACTGGGCAATTGCCTCAGGTCGCTTTGCCAGGAATGCTCGAATACGTATCCGCCATTCTCGGCCGCAATGACGCCGCTGTGTGGAGCTCCCGGCTTCAGGTGCGCTGGCGGATAGGCGGCCAGCGACGTGTAATGGGTTACGTACGACTTGCGCGTCAAGGCCGCATCCCTGATGGCAGTCCCTTCGTGAGCCAGATTGCCGTGCCAGATCAGCACATCGCCCTTGCGAGGGCAGAACACGCGTGGAGCGACACCCTGTTCCTTCATGCGCGCGTACAGGTACTCGGCAAACTGGCCGGGCGTCTTGTCGCTGTCCGACTCAAGGAGGATCGAGCCTCCGCCCCAGTCGAAGAAATCGGAGACATCGACATTATGCGAGCCCGGGTAGTACGCCAGCGGCCCTGAGTCAGGGTGTATGTCCTGCAGCGGGACCCAGCTGGCCGCCAGGTACGCCAGTTTCGTTTGGGTCCTGACGTAGGGATAGTCGATATGGATGGGCTGCTGGCTACCCTTGTAGAACGTCAGCGACTGGGTTGCACAAGGGGCATCGTCGAAGATGACGCCAAGGAACTGCGCCACTTCCCGGGTCAGACTCAAGCGTGCCGCTGCGCGCGAAATGGTATGAATGCTGTTGAACTTGACCCCATCGGACTCGAGCTCGGCAGGGAGGAAGTCACGGATGTGTCCCTGCCTGCCCTTCAACTCGGCGAGCAGGTCGAAATCCATGTGGTGCTTGCGCAGATGGTCGATGTCGCCGAGCAGGGCGTCGATCAATCGCGTATCGACGACCTGCTCGAAGATCACGATGCCATCGCGCTTCCAGTCGGTAAGCTTTTCCTTGAGATCAAAAGCGCAGGAAGAAGAATACTTCCTCAGATATGGCTCCATGTCCGCGCCTTCCCTGTCGATCCAAGGCTGCGAAGCGATCCAGTCCGCCTTGCCGATGCTATCCATTCCAGTTCCCTCAAGTGCTTGTTATCGGATGATGCGTGGCGCCGCCTCAGCCCCAGGGCGCGTCGTATGCCGGCTTCCCGTACACGATGACATCCTGGTGGTCGGCCCACGCCCTCTCCGTGTAAGAAAATATTCTTACCTCGGGCACGGCCTCCAGCAGCCGCATCATCGCCTGCGGCCTCGCCATGGATATCCCGTAGTTGCCTGGCGTGTACTGGCTGGCCTCCTGGCGGACGTAATCGCTGTAGCCGTAGCCCCCGTTGCGGTAACCCTCCATCACGGTCTCCCAACGCTCCGCTCCGATGTACGGAGAACGTCGGTTAACGTGCTCGCTCCATCGGCCATGCATCGTCGCGACCACAATGCCCGACGGCGTCAGGAACTTGGCGAGGTGCGCCAACCAGCGGCTCGCTTGAGCCTCCGCCACGTGCGTGAACAAGGACCCGACCCAGATGAGGTCATACTGAACCCCAAAATCCATGTCGGTCAGCTCAGGCTTCGAAAGGACAGGCTTCGCGTTGAACCTCTCCGCGCAGTAGGCAATGCCGTCGGTGTCCAGGTCGCAGGCATGCATCTCCGCGCCGGGAAACATCTTGACCAGGTGCCGCAGCACGCGACCATGCCCGCAAGGCAGATCAAGCACCCTGTCGACGCGATGGATGTAGCTCGAGAACATCCCCGAGAGGATGACCTCGACGGCGCTCCGCCCGACTTCGAGATACCACTGGTTGGACATCAGGTCGTTCTCGGATATCTCCGTGTCGACCTGGCTGCGCTTGTAGCCATCCGCGACTTGATTGACGAAATCAAGGTTGTACATGGGCGAGTCCCCTGGGCTCAGGCCTTCCGCAGCACGAAGCAGGCCTGGTCGTACTTGGCCCCGTCGAAGTATCCCGCCACAAACTCGAAGCCGGCCCCGAAGCTGTTCCGGGCGTAATGCTCCGGAATCCAAGTCTCGCCATAGAAGCTCGAATCTCGCGGCCCACCGCCACCCACGCCGCTCGAAGACGCGTGCACGATCTCGCCCCTCTTGTAGGCCGCGCGCGCTGCATCCAGGTCCGGGAACAGGTTCCCCAGCGCGTGAATGTATGAGGAGTTTTCGGGCGGCTGGCTCTTCGCCCATTCACAGAAATCGAAGAACGTTTCGTGACGCGTCGTGAACGCGACCAGTCCACCGGGCTTGAGTATGCGATGGAACTCCGACATCCATGCCTGGCAAGCTTTTTCTGAGAGGTGCGAGAAAACGGAGTACGAGTAAACGAGATCGAAGGTGTCGGCGGCGAAATCGGTGGGGGGGAACGCCGGGCAGGCGATGAACTGGGTCGAATCAAACAGCGACTGGGTCAGCGAGACGAAGTCGGGGTCCACGTCGATGCCGTGGATGTTCGCCAGGCGCACATCCTTCATGAAGACGCGGGAGATACGCCCCCAACCAAACCCGAAATCCAGGACGCTTGAGTCCGGCGTGAGCGGCTTGCCGGCCTTCCCCAAGGCATCCTGCACGTTCTCGTAGAAAGCGTAAGCCTGATTCAACGCTGCTTCGGACGAAAGGCCGGTCGTGTTGCGCTGCATCTGCTCATCGGGAAACCGCGGCAGTGGATCGCCCAGCGGACTGGTCTGCGGCGAGCTCAAGCTGTCGATCAAGGTCTGCAGCCAAGGAGCGGTTGGGTTGGTCATGTAATCTTGTCCAGGTCAGATGGGTGTCTTGTGGCTGGACCGGTTACTCCCGGCCCAGGTGAGTCCTATACCGTCGGCCAACGATATCTGCGGCCGCCACTGAAAGAGCGCTTCCGCTCGCGAAACATCCAACACGATCTCTTTCACATCGTAAGCCCTGCCGGGCAGATACTCGACCGGCAGCGCAGCCCCAGTGGTCTCGCGGATCAACGCGCAGAGCTGGTTCAGGCTGTAGCCCTTGCCACTGCCTGCATTGAGCGTTCCGCAATAGTCGCTGAGTCCGGCGAGGACCGCCAGTTCGGCCAGATCGTCAATGTATACATAGTCCCTGATGACGGTGCCATCTCCCCATATGGACACCGGCTCCCCGCTCCTTGCCTTGGCAAGGAACGTCGCGATCGCACCCTGAACACCGCCCGATGCCTGCCTGGCTCCGTAGGGATTTGAGGGGCGGATGATCAGAGGATCCAGGCTTCCCTGCCGATGATACATATGCAGGTAGTTCTCTATCGCCACCTTCACCACGCCGTAGGAAGAGATGGGCCGCAGCGCGTGCTCCTCGGCCACGGGAAGCGACTCGGGCTCTCCATAGACCGTGCCGCCCGACGAGAAGAACACCAGCCGGCGCACCCCTCTTCGTTGCATCGCGAGCATCAGCTCGAGCGCGCCGACCAGGTTGGTCGATACATCGAACGCAGGGTCCGCATTGGACGTGCCGGGAACCGTCGTGCTTGCCAGATGGAAAACGATATCGACACCCGCCAACGCTTCCTCCAGCACGGCGGGCGAAGCCAGCGAGCCGATCCTGTAGTCGATGCCGCGCCAGTCGAAGTCGTTCCGCGGGTCGCGTACGTCCAGCACTCTGACCGTCGATACTCGATCGGCCAGACGCTCGATCAGGCTGGTGCCCAGGAAGCCGTTACCGCCGACGATCAGGACATTCATGCTCGCGGCTCCACCGAGGAAGGCGCGGGCAACTTGAAATGCTTGCGCAGGACCGCCAGGTAGGCATTGGCCCGGCCGCGACCCTCCGGCCCGACGGGAAAAAGCTCCCTCGCCTTTTGCTGCGCCGCCTCGACCTCCCGGTAGTGCGCCTCTGCCGCACCACCGATCGTAACGCTGGCGGCATGGCGACGATGGAGATTGAAGGCGCCCGGCACATAGGCCACCTTGCCCATCCTCAGTAGATACAGATAGGTGATCCAGTCTCCCGCAATCCTGTAGCTGGATATCTCCTGGATGTGGTTGTCCAGCACCTCCAGCAGCGCCTGGCGACGAAAGAGCACGGCACTGACGTTAGGAATGGTGTTCTTCACGGCCATCCCGGCGTCCGCTTCCTGCTGGCCATCGGCCACATACCGCGCCAACCAGCGTGTCGCCGACAGATCCTTCGTGTATTCCAGATAATCGGACGCGATCACCCTTCCGTCTGCATCGAGCTGCTCGGACTGGCAATAGGCAAACACCGCTTCTGGATGCCGTTCGAGGACGCCCACCATGCGCTCGACGAACTCGGGCTTGCTCAGGTCGTCCGCCTCGGCGATCCAGACATACTCTCCGCGAGCGAGCTCGACACCGCGCTTCCATTGACGGAACACGGAACCGCTATTGGTCTCGTTTTCGACGATACGCGGTTCCGGCGCGATATCCGCGGCGATGCGATCGATGCACTCGAGACTGCCATCGGTGGAGCAATCGTCCAGCACGATGATCTCGTAGAGGGGCAGCGTCTGGTCGGCGATGCTTTGCAGCCTTTCCTTGATCAAATGCGCGTAGTTGTAGTTGGGGACCACCACCGAAACGATGGGAAGCCGGATCCCCGACAACCGCACCAGATCGATCGCGTATCGCCTGAAGGAGAATTCGGCATCGATGCAATGCCTGCCGCTCTGCCCCAGGCGCTCCCGCAATTCCCCATCCCGGAGCAGGCTGGTCAACGCCTGTACGAAGGCGTCGGTATCGAAAGCCGGGACCGCAATGCCGCAGGCGTGATGCTCAATGAAGTCCGCGCCGCCGCCCGTGCCGGCGAAAGCGACCAGAGGGGTCCCCACCGACAGGCTCTCAAGCACGACGGAGGGGAACGGGTCTTCGCGAGAGGTCAATGCATAGACATCGGCCCCTGCGTAGTAGTCGTCCGTATCGAAATCCAGGCCCATGAAGTGGACGTTCGCTTCCACCCCCGCGGCGCGGAGGATGCCATCCACCTGCTCCTGCATGCCGACGTCGCGATGACCGACCCACACGAAATGCAGCCCTTCGATCCTCCTGCATACGCTGGCCGCGACTTTCGCGAACAGGTCGACGCCCTTTCGGAAATCCGCGTACCCGACAGCCAACACAATCCGTGCATCGGGAGCAACGCCGAGCCTCGAGCGCAATCGTTCCCTCGGCACCCGCCGGTCGCGTGTACCCCTGTAGCGACTCTTCGTGAACAAGCCTTGCGGCCGCACGATCGACCGTGCCGCCTGGGGCGTTGGCACGAAAGACGCGAGACCTTCCTGCACGGCGTGGGATCCGACCACGACATGTTCGGCAAGCCGGCAGATGTCCGCCACTGCTTCTTCGAGATGATATTGCTTCACTACACCGGGCAACTCGTGGACGAGGGCGACGGTGCGCAGGCCCGCATCGGAGAACTGCCTAATCCTGCGCCCGGCCACGGCCGTGTTCGCGAGAACCGCATCAAAGCCGCGCGAGCGCAACGAGCGCAGCAACGACTCGATCGCCCCGACGTCCATGTCTTGCAACCTGTGCACGGGCGCAAGCGCCCTGAAATCCTTCTCCAGAGGACCGTCCCCCAGCAGGAGAACCTCCACGTCGAGGCCAAGCGCGACCTTGAGTTCCTTGACCAGGTTGAGAGCCAGATATTGCGCGCCGTGGGGATGAGCATCGTGAGACACGACGAGCAAGCGCTCTTGATCACGCTCCGCATTGAGGGCGCGCAACGTCGCGTCGAGGTATGCGTAGCCGTATTTCCTGTCGGGCTCGAGGTGGGCGCCTTCAGCCCATTCGTTCCACGCATTCAGGAATACGATGTTTTCGCCCAACACGGGATGTCGCCTGGCATGGTCGACGGCGGAAGAAAGCCAGCGATGGTAGCGTTCGGGACTCGAGCCCGCGAAGGTGTAACCCTTGCCGGGCTTTCTCGCCTCGTTGTCCCAACGAGGAGACACCCCCTTGAACAGGGGGTATGGGGGAACGGGCCACGTCTCGCCGCTCCGCGCGAGATCGTCGTACTCGACGATGTAGCCGGCGTACGACGGGTTGATGATCTGTTTCCTGTCGTTGACGCACCGCAGGTCCCGGGCCAGCTTGTGGGGTGGAAACTCCACTGCGGCGTCGAATCCGAGTTCGCGCGGATCTTCCACGTCGAACTGGACCATCGCAAAGAATGGATTGCCCAGTCCCTGCTCGATGCAGTATTGGCGCCACACGCCGAGCGTACGCCGGCAGTCAGGGAGCAAGGACGGCCGATAGACGATGATCAGCGGACGGCCGTCGATGTTGATGTAGCGCTTGTCCCGCAGATAGGGCGCCAGATCGACGATGAACGAGAGATCGTCTTCCGGCGTGTATCGCTGTCCCAGCAGCACGTCCTCGTCGTGCCCATCCCAACGTCGCGTCCAGTTCTCGTTTGCCCAGCAAACGCAGAAGGGCAGGTCGATATCCGGACTGGCGAGCAATTGGTCGAGGGGGCGCTCCAGCAACCTTCGTCCCGAGAACCAGTAGTGGTGGAAGCAGAATCCGTGGATCCCGTAAAGCTTCGCCAACTCGGCCTGCCTGCGCATGTTGTCGACGATGCGCAGGTCATAGAAACCCAGCTCGCCGGGCAGGTTCGGCTGCTCGTGCCCGACGAATTGCGGTACGGCCTTGGACACATTGGTCCACTCCGTGAAGCCTCGACCCCACCACGCGTCATTCTCCGGAATCGGGTGGAACTGGGGCAGATAGAAGGCAATGGCCTTCGCCCTCAGCGCGTTGGGCGGAGAAGCTTCGCGCAACGCCACATGGCAGTCCTGCTGCCCCTTGCGCGCGTTGGCGAACAGATCGGATACATACGCATCAAGCCCGCGGACGCCCCCACGCGCCGATTCCCTGTCTTCCTCCTCGCCTCCCCCGCTCCGGGGCGTCAGCGAGCCTGGCGCTGCTTCAAGCGACGGCGCATCCACCACGCGCCCCGTGAAATACGCCCATCGCCGATACGCCTGTGTGGATCCGAACACCCAGGGAAATGTCCTGAACATCCAGTCCTTCACCGTCAGGCGCCACTTCCAGCCAAGCGGCACATGCCGGTACACGGCGTGCACCATTCGCCCAAGGCCAGCTTTCAGGTCATTCACGGCTTCCACCCAGCAGATGGCGGCTGAGCCAGCGGAGCGGCTTTGTGATCTTCCAGCTCCAGGAGCCCTGGATGCGTTGCAGCTCGTCCTCCTGCCTCTCGATTTCGGCCAACAGCATGAGTTGTTTCTCGCGCACCTCACCCACGTCCGTCTCGATGCGCTTGAGACCCTCGACGATCACTCCGTCACCCGACGACATCAGGTCCAGGCGCGGCCCGATACTCGCCAGCCGCCCCATCAGGGAATCGAAGAGCTCTTCGTTGCGCTGCGCGATCGCTGCCCGCTCCACCTGGCCATGCGATGTCAGTTCGGCGAGCCTGGACTCGAACTGGGTCCGCATCTCGGCGAGATAGTTGTCCAGCACGATACCGTTCTGCTGCAAGCGCTCCTGCACGGCTTCGAGTGCCGCGCGCTGCTGCTCGGAGGCGGCCGCCATCGCATTGCGTCCCTCGTCCTCGATCGTCCTGCGCAACTCGGCGATCACGGCCTCACGCGCGGCAGCCGCGAAGTTGTGCTCGTCCAGCTCGCGCTCGGCATCGACGATGCGTTGCCGCAAGTGCCCTGCTAGTACGTTCGCCGCCTCGATCTCGTTCGAGAGAGAGTCCCGCTGCTGATCGAGGTGATCGACGCGATGGGATTGTTCCTGCACCTTCGCCATCGCCCGCACGCCATCCCCGAGCACTGCGAACAATCGATCGACGATCGCGCGAGAATCCTCGCCATCCAGCGTAGTCAGCCGTACCAGCGACTCGGGCGCTTCGGGGCCGACGAGCAGCACGCCCAATCCATGCGTGTGCAGGAACTCGAAGGAAGGATAACGGCTCGACAGCTCGTCCCAGAGCCGCCAGACACCGAAACCGCGCTCCCTGACCAGAATGTCGTGGAAGAGCACCACGCCGCGGGACGACATCTTGGGCAACCAGGTCTCGAAATCGTGCTTGACCGCCTCGTAGGTGTGCAGGCCATCGATATGGAGAAGATCCACGGAGGCATCGTCGAAGCAGTCCAGTGCATCGTCGAATGTCATCCGCAACAACTGCGAAAAGCCAGCGTAGTGGTCCTGGTGGTAGCTCCACAATGCCTGGAAGACGTCCTCGCCATAGAGCCCGGCGTGTTCGTCACCCTGCCACGTATCGACGGCAAAACAGCGCGTGCCCAGGGAATTCTCCAGTACGGCCTGGCAGAACGCGAGATACGAAGCGCCGTTGTGGGTTCCAAGTTCGACCAATGTGGAAGGCCGCAGTTCCTCCACGATCCACGCCGCAAAAGGAATGTGGCCCAGCCAAGCGCTGGCGGGCAGCAGCTTGGGCCGCATGCCCATGCTCGCGTTCAAGGGAAAGTCCTTCATGCCGTGGTACCCACATGGAACCGGCCCGCTGCCCTGAGCAGCGCCCCCGACACTCTTGCTTTCCAACCCGGCACCACCTTGCGGAAGACCCCCACCGTATCGCCCCAAGGCGCGCTACCCGCGTCCTGGTGGGGCTCCCAGTCCGTCGTGACCTCGATCAGCTCGCAGTGCCCGTATCGAGCCAGCGCGCGATAGCCGTCCGGATAGAACCGCCAGCAGTCCTGCGGGTAACGGTGCTCCGGCCCGCGCGAGGGGGCGATGAGGAAGATCAATCCAGAGGGCTTGAGGACCCTCAGCATTTCCAGCCAGGACAACCAGAAGTACTCCACATGCTCGAATGCCTGTCCGGAAATGACGACATCGATGGAGCCTGACGCGACCGGCAGCCGGTACGGCGATTCGAGGACCACATCGACGCCGGGGCCAGCCTCGAGATCGACCCCCACGTACGACCATGCGGGATCCACGAAAAGGGACCGGTACGACCCGTTGACGTCATAGGACCCTATATCCAGAACCGATAAGGATTGACCTGCCCTCAAGTATCGCGAGACCAGGTCTTCCATGTGTTGGTACGAACTCAGATGCACAGGTTGCTCCTGTTGATGATTCGATCACTCGCTGGCGCTTTGCCCATCGCCGCTCAATCTCTCGAGACGTATGCTTCTGAAAGGGATGCCGACCAGTCCCGTCGATACGCTGGAGGACCGCGATTCAAGAACGAGCGCGTCGTGTATCCAGTCGGCCTGCTCGTGCTCATCGTAGCTGCCATTTGCAACGGCCATGTCGATGGAATAGCTCCCGAGAGGGAGGATGGGCATGACGAACTCGAACGTCGCCATGAGCATGTCTCCAGGCGCGGCATCAACAGGTGAATCCGCATAGGACAGGTAGGTGTTGTCCCCGAACAGTGCCTGGCCCAAGCGGTCCTTCAGGAAGAAACCCACGATCGGCCTCTCGAGGCGGTCATGCGTCCGGATCCTTATCCGCAACTGCACCGTCTCACCGCCGGCAACCCATCCGAGGTCATTGCCGAGCAGATCGGTAAGGCTGGAATGGACGATGGTGGCCTTGCCGTTGCCGAAGCCTGCGTTCGCCTCCTCGAAGCGAAATATCTCGACCCGGCTTTGCGACGCGTGCTCCCGCGCCGACCCGGGTGCTTCGTCGTCCGGCCGGCTTCGCACCGTCGAGCCCGCCTGATCGGAAGGCTTCCTGACCACTTGGCGATAGCCGCTCGCGTGATACGCCTCGCAAACCTCCTTCGCAGCCCCCACCTGGCTGACGGTGCCGCCTTCCAGCAACACCGCACGATCACACAGGTTGACGACCGCATTGGCGTCATGGCTGACGAAGATGACCGTCCCCGTCTCCTTGAACTTGCGCAGGAAGCGCATGCACTTTTGTCCGAAGAACACGTCGCCGACCGACAACGCCTCGTCGATCACCAAGATGTCGGCATCGACATGGGCGATGACCGCGAATGCAAGGCGGACGTACATGCCACTCGAATAGGTCTTTACCGGCTGCTCGACGAAGTCACCGATGTCGGCGAACGCGATGATCGATTCGAAGCGCTCGTCGATCTCGGCGCGCGTAAGCCCCAGCACCACGCCGCTCATGTAGACGTTCTCGCGCCCCGTGAACTCGGGATTGAAGCCCGCACCAAGCTCAAGCAGCGCGGCGACGCGCCCCTTTACCTCGACATCTCCCTGCGTTGGCGCCAGCGTACCGCAGATTACCTGCAACAGCGTCGATTTTCCGGAACCATTGCGCCCGATGATACCGAGCGTCTCGCCCCTCCTTACGTCGAGGGAAACGCCGCGTAGCGCCCAGAATTCGCGAAAGTAATCGTGCGAAGCACGGCCAATGAGGCGGCCGAGCCGGGACGCGATGGATTGCTTCAGCCGGTCCTCGGGACGATCGTAGATCCGATAGCACTTCGATACATCCGTCACACGGATGATGAGGTCATCCGCCAGATTGCGGCCACCCTCGGCATGGTGGAGTCCGGGTGCAGATGCGACTTCAGAGGACATCGGCGAAGCCCTTCCGCGTCCGCTGGAACCACGCGTAGCCAATCCATGCAAAAAGCAGTGCGACGCATAGATACATGCCAAGCCCCACCCAGTCGGGCGTGCGACCGGCGATCAAGACCTGCCGTCCCTGTTCGATGATGAAGGTCAGGGGGTTCCACAGGATGATCCACCGGTAGCCCTCGGGCAGCGCCGAAGCCGGGTAGAAAACGGGGGCGAGAAACATCAATGCGGTCACGACGAGTCCAGTGATCATGCCGAGGTCGCGGACGTACACCGAGGTCGAGGCAATCAGCCACATCATGCCCATGCCGACGACCATCAAGGGTGCGACCACGATCGGGAACAGGCTGGCCGTCCAGAATACGCCCTGGCCGACTACAGCCTGCGCGAGCAGCAGCACCAGAAAACTCACCATCGCATGGAACATGGCCGAACCCGCGACCGGCCACGGCAGCACTTCAAGCGGAAACATCACCCGTTTCACGTAGCTCACGTTGCTCGTGATGAGGGCCGGGGCCTTGAGAATGCATTCCGCAAGCATTCCATGAACGATGATTCCCACGAACAGGATGACCGCGAAATCCGCCTGGGAGCCCTCGGATCCGACTCCCCAGCGCGCCTTGAAAATGGTGGAGAACACGAACGTGTAGATCACGAGCATGATCAAAGGGTTGAAGAATGACCACGCCAAGCCCACCCATGAACCGCGATACCGGCTGAGGACCTCGCGGCGAGTCAGTTGCCCTATCAACTGGCGATTGCGCGTGAAACTCGTAAGCATGGAGCCGAAGCCCACTGACGGACTCACGTGGGGGTTCATGTGCCGCGTACCAGCAAGTCGATGCGGCAAATATCGCGGAGACTCAACGCAGCGCCTCCTGTACATCCTGCATCAGGTCCTGCAGCGCCTCCACGCCAACGCTGAGCCTCACCAATCCGCCGGTGATCCCCAATTTCTCGCGCCGCTCCGTCGGTATCGACGCGTGCGTCATCACGGCCGGGTGGTTGACCAGGCTTTCCACGCCGCCGAGCGATTCGGCCAGGGTGAACAGCTTGGTGTTTTCGCAGAACTTCCGGGCGGCGTCGAAGCCGCCCTTGATCACGATCGAGATGATGCCGCCGTAGCCTTGCATCTGTCGGGTGGCGAGCGCGTGCTGGGGATGGGAAGGCAGGCCGGGGTAGATGACCTTCTCGATCGCAGGATGCGTCTCCAGCCACTGCGCCAGCGCCAACGCATTCTCGCAGTGGGCCTTCATGCGCAGGTGCAGGGTCTTCAGGCCGCGCAGCGCGAGGAAACTGTCGAAGGGCCCCTGCACCGCGCCGATGGAGTTCTGCAGGAAAGCCATCTGCTCGGCGAGCTCCGCGTCTTCGCCGACCACGACCATGCCGCCGACCATGTCGGAGTGGCCATTCAGGTACTTGGTGGCGGAGTGCATGACGATGTCGGCCCCCAGCGCGAGCGGGCGCTGCAGGATCGGCGAAGCAAAGGTGTTGTCGACGACCACGCGCAGGCCGCGCTTGTGCGCGATTTCGCAGATGGCGGCGATGTCGACGATCTTCAACATGGGGTTGGTCGGGGTTTCCACCCACACCAGTCGAGTTTCCGGCCGTATCGAGGACTCGAAGGCCGTCAGGTTGGTCATGTCGACGAAGCTGAAATCCAGCCCTGCCGTGCGCCTGCGCACCCGTTCGAACAGACGGAAACTGCCACCGTACAGATCGTCCATCGCAACGACGTGGCTGCCACTGTCCAGCAGTTCCAGGATCGTCGAGGTCGCCGCCATGCCCGACGCGAAAGCGAAGCCACGGCTTCCGCCCTCGAGGGTGGCCACGCAGCGCTCGTAGGCGAAACGCGTGGGATTGTGCGTGCGCGAATACTCGAAGCCCTGGTGGACGCCCGGGCTGCTCTGCGCGTACGTCGAGGTCGCGTAGATCGGCGGCATGACCGCGCCGGTGGTGGGGTCCGGTGATTGCCCGCCGTGGATGGCCAGCGTGCCGAGGGCGAGATCGCCGGCGCCCTCGCCGGAGGGGGATGAATGATGCGCCATGTTCGGGTTCCTTGAGTCAGCCCGCCATTTTACCAGCGAGTCCTTAACGTATCGTCCTTGTCCGGCCGCCCTCCCCTGTGGGCGGCCGGACATCACCGCCTACTGTGCGCGGCGTCGCAGATAGTTCAGCAAGTCGATGCGGGTGATCAGGCCCAGGAAGGCGTCGCCATCCGTGATGATGGCCACCTGCCCGCGATCAAAGACCGGCAGCAGGGCCTCGATCGGCGAGCGCACATCCAGGCGGTCCAGCTTGCTGACCATCGCGGTGGAGACGGGGTCGCGGAAGCGACTTTCGTCACCGTAAACGTGCAGCAGCACATCGCTTTCGTCGACGATACCGGCCAGCCTGTCGCCTTCCATCACCGGTAGCTGCGACACGTCGTACAGCTTCATGCGCTGGTAGGCGGTCGTCAGCAGGTCGGTGGGGCTGACCACGACGGTGTCCCGCTGGCTGTAGGGGCGCAGGATCAAGTCTCGCAGATCGCCGTACTGGGGCCGGTCGATGAAGCCGTTGTCCAGCATCCAGTAGTCGTTGTACATCTTGGACAGGTACTTGTTACCGGTGTCGCAGACGAAGACCAGTACCTTCTTCGGTTCGGTCTGCTCGCGGCAGTACTTCAACGCCGCAGCCAGCAGCGTGCCCGTCGACGACCCACCCAGGATGCCCTCTTTCGCCAGCAGCTCGCGCGCGGTCAGGAAGCTCTCGCGATCACTGATCGCATAGGCCTTCTTGACTCGGGTGAAGTCAGAGATCTGCGGCAGGAAATCCTCGCCGATGCCTTCCACCAGCCAGCTGCCCGACTTCGTGCTGAGCGTGCCTTCGTTGATGTACTGGGTGAGGATGGAGCCAACCGGGTCGGCGAGCACCATCTCGGTCTGCGGCGAGTGCGCCGCGAAGCACCGCGACAGGCCGGTCATCGTCCCGGAGCTGCCGCAGCCGAAGACGATGGCATCCAGGTGGCCGTCCATCTGCCGCAGGATCTCAGGACCGGTGCCGAATTCATGCGCAGCGGGGTTGTCCGGATTACCGAACTGGTTGATGAAGTAGGCGCCCGGCGTTTCGCGCGCGATGCGCTCGGCCAGGTCCTGGTAGTACTCGGGATGTCCCTTCGCGACATCGGAGCGGGTCAGGATGACCTCGGCGCCCATGGCCTTGAGATTGAAGATCTTCTCCCGACTCATCTTGTCCGGGACGACCAGCATCAGCTTGTAGCCCTTCTGCTGGGCGACGAGCGCCAGTCCGATGCCCGTATTGCCCGCCGTACCCTCCACCAGCGTGGCGCCGGGCTTCAGGTCGCCGCGCTTTTCGGCGGCCTCGATCATCGACATGCCGATGCGGTCCTTGATGGACCCGCCGGGGTTGGCGCTCTCGAGCTTGAGATAAAGGGTGCAGAGCCCAGTGTCGAGGCGCCTGGCCTGGACGATCGGCGTGTCGCCGATCAGCTCGAGTACGGAGGAGTGGATCGCCATGCGGCCGTGCATCCGGTGCGGAACGTGGCCCGGATTATCGCACTAGGGTGACGCGGACGGCGACGGCCGACGAGGAGGCCGTCGCCGCCCGCGACGAGAAAGATCAGGGGGGCGTCAGTGGGGCTTGGTGTCGTAGATCCGGAGCAATCGCTCCTTGGCGTGCAGCTTTTCGCGCTTCATCTGCCCGAGCAGGTTGTCGTCGATGGGCAGGACGCCGAGTTCGGCATCGGTGACCTTCTTGTCCAGCTCGCGATGGCGCTGGTAAAGCTGCTTGAACTCCGGATCGGCCTTGATGAGTGCATCGATTTCGGCCTGCGGTTGACCTTCGAACATGGTGTTACCTCCTTCAGCAGAAATACGAACGCCCCGGCCTTCTCAGGCACGGGGCGTTGGCTTGGGAGCGGAGGGGCTGACCGATGACGCGGGCACCCCCACCGGAAGCCCGCGACAGCCTGGCTGCCGGCGGCGGTTTCCTGTGGGACGGGAACGGGCGTCATCGGGGCGATTCTCCGGTGAGCCAAGCGACAGGGGTCGCTTGGGTATACGACCCTACTCCTCGCCCGAAGCCCCGGCAACCCCATTCGTAAGTACTTGATTCGGGGTGTATTGCAGGGCTCGGGGCGCTTCACATAGACCGCCCCGTATACCTCGGAGCGCCGCATAACAGACTGATCCTGAAAGGAAAATCAGTGCGTGATGACGACTTCGATGGCGCGCGCCTTCGTGCCTGCCCCTTTCGCGGTGCTCTGCAACCGGTTTCGCTGCACGCCTCCCGTCGCCAGGGCGTCCCGCACGGCATCGGCGCGGCGCTGTCCCGGCGTTTGCTTGTCGCCGTACCCCTCGATGCGGGCACGTGCCTTGGGGTTCGCCTGCAGGTAAGCCGCAAGCGCGCTGGCGCTCGATGTGCCACCAGCGGACAGCTTCGCCGATCCGGTCGCGAAAGCGTCCGCGCCCAGCGTGAAGACCTCGCCCCTGCTTTCGAACTTGGACGCCGGCAGCTTCGCCCCCGAGACGAGTTCCGCCTCTTCCCGTGCCAGCTTCAACTCACGTTGACGTGCAGTGCTGAGTCGACTGGCCTGCTGGCCCGCCACGGTATCCAGCGTGGTCTCCGCTTCCTGCCGGGCGAGCGCTTCGGCTTCCGCCGCCAAGCGCAGACGCTCTGCCTCTTCGGCCTGAATCTGTGCCTGCACACGCAGGCGCTCCGCCTCACGGCGCGCACGCTCGGCTTCGCGACGGCTGGCTTCCACCAGCAATTCACTACGCGTACGGTCCAGACGATCCGCCTCGCGGCGCGCGGCCTGGGTGCGGGCAGCGATCTCGGCGATCTCAACGCGGCGCTCGGCCACGTACTGCAGGGTCTCCCGCTGGCTGCGGCGCGCGTCGTCGAACGCGGCCACGGCGTGCTGCGCTTGCAGTTTCTCGTACGCCGCGAATTCCGCCAGGGCGGGATCGGACTGCAGTCGTGCCAGGCGCTGGTTGAGCTGCACCACCACCGGGTTGTCTGCAGCGAACGCACTCATCGCCGCCGTGGCGGCAAGCACCAGGCCCAGGACGAACGGGACGAGGCGGCGCGCGCTCATCGGCCACCCTCCCCGAGCTGGCGCTGTAGATCGGAGATCTCAGCGCGGCGCTGGCCCACCTCGGCTGTCGCCACCGCTTCTTCGCTTCGGGCGCGCGCCAGGTCGGCGTCCGCCGCGGCGCGCAGGGCGAAATCGAGCGCTTCCTTCTTGTTCCGGGTGGCCTGCGCCTGCGCCAGGAACTGGCGGGCGGCGGCCAACGGCTCCGGGGCGTACTGGTCGGCATCGGCCTGGTCGGCACGCTGCACGGCTTTCACCGCGGCTTCCAGCTCCGGCGTCTGAACGCTCTGGGCGAAGACGGGGGCAAGGGCGAGTGCCGCTACTGCGGCGGCCATCACATGCAGGGGCCTGCGGAAGTGTGCGAAGCTAACAGTCATTGGGGTGCCGTGACGTTGAGGGGTACGCGCGGCCATTGTCTGTAGCCTTCGGCACCGTTGCAACGTGGTGCCGCGCATCGTGGGGAGCTTTGCATATGGACATCGGCTATTTCCTGAAGCTGATGACCGAGAAGAACGCCTCGGACATGTTCCTCACGACCGGGGCGCCGGTCTACATCAAGATCGAGGGCAAGCTGTACCCCTTGGGCAACACCGGCCTGCCGCCCGGCATGGTCAAGAAGATCGCGTACTCGCTGATGGACGAGGGCCAGGTGCCCGTGTTCGAGCGCGAACTCGAGCTGAACATGGCGATCGCCCTGCAGGACGCCGGCCGCTTCCGCGTCAACGTGTTCAAGCAGCGGGGCGAAGTGGGCATGGTCATCCGCGCGATCCGCAGCGTGATCCCGAGCATCGAGGAGCTGAACCTCCCGCCGGTGCTGAAGGACATCATCATGACCCCGCGCGGGCTGGTGCTGATCGT
>JACZCZ010054429.1_pt1 | contig 20197 bp, 23 predicted proteins | sample 8641811 | NCBI WGS metagenome assembly JACZCZ01 (sample SAMN15324610, study PRJNA640507) | soil metagenome | isolation source: intercropping peanut in the first line | place: China: Luxin town, Laibin City, Guangxi Province | collected 2019-07-25 | depth 10cm m | reverse complement strand
CTGCTGTCGCTGGAGCGGCTGGAAGACAACCTGTTCCGCGGCCAGAGCCGCGATATCGGCACCAAGTACGTGTTCGGCGGCCAGGTGCTCGGCCAGGCGTTGTCGGCTGCACAGGCCACGGTGGGTGGCGGCGAGGAAGAGCGCCGCGCGCATTCGCTGCACGCCTACTTCCTTCGTGCAGGCAACATCGAAGCGCCGATCGTCTACGAAGTGGACCGCACGCGCGACGGCGGCAGCTTCTCGGTGCGTCGCGTCACGGCGATCCAGCATGGCCGCGTGATCTTCTTCTGCGCGGCTTCGTTCCAGGCCGAGGAAGAAGGCGCCGAGCACCAGTTGTCGATGCCGGAAGTGCCGCAGCCGGAAGACATCCCGCCCGCGCCACCGGTGCCCGCGGAGGTCATGGCCACGCTGCCGCCGAAGGTGCAGCGCTGGCTGTCGCGACGCGGCCCGTTCGAGTTCCGCCATGTCTACCCACGCGACGAGTTGAATCCGCCCAAGCGCCCGCCGTTCCAGCAGGTCTGGTTCCGGTTGAGCGAGCCGGTCGGCGATTCGCCCGAACTGCACCGCGCCCTGCTCGCTTACGCCTCCGATTTCCAGTTGCTCGGCACGGCCACCTATCCGCACGGCATCAGCTACTACCAGCCGAACGTGCAGATGGCGTCGCTGGACCACGCGCTGTGGTTCCACCGCCCGTTCCGTGCGGACGACTGGCTGCTCTATTCGATCGACAGCCCCAGCGCGAGCGGCTCGCGAGGACTGGCGCGCGGGCAGATCTTCGATCGCCAGGGCCGTCTGGTCGCCAGCACCGCGCAGGAAGGCCTGATCCGCGTGGTGCCGGACGCCGAAGCGGCCTCGGCCGTCCCGGCGAAGGATTGAGGGCACACGCATGCGGCAAGTCTTTTCCAGCCAGCGCATCGAGACCGTCGAAGGCGTGGCCAAGCTATTGAGCGATGCGGGCGTTCCGGTCTTCATCAGCAACGGCCGCTCGTACCACAGCAAGCGCGGTGGACAATTCAGCTACACCGAACCGGTGAAGGCGCAACTGCAGCCCGCCGTGTGGGTGCGCCATGCCGAAGACCAGCCGCGCGCGCGCGAACTGCTGCGCGAGGCCGGCCTGATGGAGACCACGCGCCCTGGCTATGCATCCACGTTGACGTTCCGCAGCGACCAGGAGCCCGCGGCCACACCGCAGCGCTCCTGGGCTTGGCGTATCCGCCTGATCCTGCTGGCGCTGATCGCCCTGGCCGCCGTCGTCATGTGGATGCGGCGCCCGGTGCCGCCGCCCGCAGCGCCCGTCCCGGTGCCACGGGAACAACCCGCGACGCCCGCCCCCGGGGACGAGGCGCCCGAGGAAGACCGCATCCGCATCCAACCCGCCACCAGCGGCTGATCGCGCACGGTCACATCCGTCTTCCCGGCCCGTCAGGGTCATCAGCCCACCCGATGATCCTGACGCCATGCCTACCCTCGCCCTGGACCTGATGCTGCAGGCCGAACTGCCCGCCGCCACGCGCGGCAGCCAGGAGGCCTACGGCCGCATCGTCCACGCCTGCCAGAACACCGTCACCGCGATCGCGCTGACCATCACCCGCGACGTGCAGGCCAGCGAAGACATCGCGCAGGAAGCCTTCCTCAAGGCGTGGCAGCAGCTGGACCGGCTGAAGAACAGCGCGAGCTTCCTGCCGTGGCTGCGCCAGATCACCCGCAACCTCGCCCGCGACTGGCTGCGTGCGCAGCACGGCCGCCCGCTGTCGGGCGAAGCCGCGGAGATCGCGATCGGCATGGCGGCCGACCCCGGCCCGACGCCGTCCGAGCACCTGCTGCAGACCGAAGAGGAAATCGTCGCCACCGAGATCATCTCGTCACTGCCCGAAGACAGTCGCGAAACGCTGCTGCTGTACTACCGCGAGGGCCAGAGCTCGCAGCAGGTCGCCGACCTGCTCGGCCTGAGCGATGCCGCCGTGCGCAAGCGCCTGTCGCGCGCGCGCAGCATGGTCCGCGACGAGCTGATGCAGCGCTTCGGTGAGTTCGCCCGCTCCACGGCACCGGGCGCGGCCTTCACCATGATCGTGCTGGGCGGGCTGGTTGGTGCGATGCCGGCGGCCAGTGCGGCGACGGTCATCGGTTCCGGCGTGCTGGGCACGGGCCTGGTGGGCAAGCTGGGCACGAGCGGCCTGACCACGGGTGGCGTCACGGGCGGTGTGGCCGGCGGCTCGCTGGGGGTGATCTTCGAACAGGTCACCCAGCACCCGGCATCCCTGAGTGGCCTGGTGGGCGGCGTGATCGGCGGGCTCGTCGGCTATGCCCTCACCTGGTGGTACCTGGCGCGCTTCTGCCAGACCGCGCAGGAGCGGCTGCAGGTGCGCCGCTTCATGGCCCTCAATGCCGCCACGGGCTCGGCTTGGCTGTTCTGCCTGATGCTGACGACCGTGCTGGCGTCGGGGTGGATGGCGACGGCAGCCGTCACCCTGATCGGACTGTGCGCGGTCAACTACCAATACCTGGTCACGCTGCCGCGGATCATGGACCCGATGCTGGCCCAGCCCGCCAACGCGAAACGCCGACGCGGCTACGACTATCTGCTCGGCAAGCAGGCGATCGCGCTCAGCAGCGTACTCGCCGTGGGCGCGGTCCTGTTCGTGCTGGTGCGCACGGGGCGCATCGCCTTCTGAGGTTCGCAGATCGCGCCGATGGGTCACACTTCGTCCGGTCGGTCGTCGTGCCCGCATGATCCCGACAATGCGGAGACTCCATGGATACCCAGGCAATCGAACTTTCCCTGCGCGAAGCCCTGCCCGCCGCGGCTGAGGGCGATCACGCGGCCTACGGCCGCATCGTGGCGCTTTGCCAGAACGCCGTCACGGGCATCGCGCTGGCGATCACGCGCGACGTGCAGGCCAGCGAGGACATCGCGCAGGAAGCCTTCCTGAAAGGCTGGCGGCAGCTAGCCACGTTGAAGAACCCGGACAGCTTCCTGCCGTGGCTGCGTGAAATCACCCGCAACCTGGCCCGCGACCACCTGCGCGTGCAACGTCGCCGCCCGATGACCGGCGAAACCGCCGAGATCGCACTGACACTCGCCGCCGACACCGCGCCCACGCCGGCGGAAACCCTGCTGCAGACCGAGCAGGAAGCGGCGGCGCGCGAAGTGATCGCCGCCCTGCCCGAAGACAGCCGCGAAGTGCTGCTGCTGTACTACCGCGAAGGCCAGCGTTCGCAGCAAGTCGCGTCGTTGCTGGGCATCACCGATGCCGCGGTACGCAAGCGCCTGTCGCGCGCACGCCGGTACGTGCGTGAAGAACTGATGACGCGCTTCGGCGAATTCGCCCGCACCTCGGCGCCGTCGGCGGCGTTCGCCAGCGGAGTGCTCGGCATGCTCGCGCTCGCGGCACCGCCCTCGGCGGGCGCGGTAGTGCTCGGCACCGGCGGCGCAGTGGCGGGCAAGGGTCTGGTCAAACTGGTGGGGGGCGGACTGGGTGCGGCCGCGTTCGGCGCCCTGGTGGGCATCGGTGCGGTCTGGTTCGGCATTCGCAAGCCATTGAAGGACCCGCTGGACGCGCGCGAGCGGCGCGACCTGATGCGCTATGGCGCGTTCTGCACCCTGCTGATTCTCGGCTTCATCGTGGGCATCGTGGCACTGACACAGGTACGCGGGTGGATCCCTCACCTGGGACTGACCCTGGTCTACATGGGTGGCATCTGCTGGGCCAGTGCGCTTTGGTTGCCGCGCATCCTGCGGCGGCGCCAGGCGCGCGACCTTCAACGCGACCCGGAAGGCACGCGGCGGCAAATCGAGCGCCAGCGCTTCTGGCGCGTGTGGGGCCTGGTGCTTGGGATCGGACTCGCAAGTGCAGGGGTGGTCGCCGGATTGCTGATGTCCGGCCGTCTTTCTCTCTGAAGCACGAGGGGACGTGCACCCGGATCGCCGGGTGCACGTCGCTCCCCTCAGCGGCGCGCGGGTTTGCCCGCGGCCAGTTCTTCCTTGGACAGGAAGCCGTCCTTGTTGGTGTCGAGTGCGTCGAAGCGCGAAGCCAGGCGGCCGTCCTTCACCTCGTCGCGCGACAGGCGACCGTCCTTGTTCGCATCCGCCGTCGCGAAACGCTCGTCCATGCGTGCCTGCATGCGCTGGCGGGCCTCGGCACGGCGCGCGGCGTCGGCCTGGTCGATCTCGGTGCGGGTCAGCTTGCCGTCCTTGTCAGCGTCGGCTTTCGCGAACCACGCGTCCCGATGCTGCTTGCCGCGCAGTTCGCGGTCGGCGCGATCGATCGCACCGTCCTTGTTGGCGTCCAGCGTTTCGAAGCGTTCGGCGAATCTCGGATCGGCCGCGGCTTCTGCCCGGCTCACCTTGCCGTCGCCATCGGCGTCGAGCTTCTTGAAGGCGATCGCGCCGCGTTCCCCGCCGCGGTGGCGGCCAGGACCGTGCATCGCCTTGCGATGGGGACGCTCCTCGGCGCTGAGCTTGCCGTCGCCGTTCTTGTCCAACTCGGCGAAACGTTCGGCGAGTCGCGGGTGCGCCGCGGCCTCGGCCTTGTCGATCACGCCGTCGTTGTTCTTGTCCAGGCTCGCGCGCGCCGGCTTGTGCGCGTCACCCGCCTGGGTGGCGGCCAGCGCGGAACCGGCGCCTAGGGCGGCCAGGACGGCCACGAAAAGCAGGGTCTTGCGATTCATCATGTTCTCCTGAAGACGCGGCGCGAGCTGCGCCACTGGCAGGGAAAACGCCTGCATGCGTCCCGGGTTGACGCGCTGACGGACGCGTTCAGCCGGCGGACGGTCGCGACCCACGCGACGGAGGCGCCGCAGTATGCTGCGGACATGTCCTTCGCCCTCGCCCGCGCGTTGTCCATCTCCGGCCACCCAATGCTGGTGCTGCCGCTCGCCGTGGTGGTGATCGCCCTGGTACAGGGCGATCGCGGTGCGGCCGCAAGGGCCGCGCTGGGATTCGGCCTGTTCGCCGCCCTCGTCATGGGATTCTCGTGGTGGCAGGTGCGGCGTGGCCGCTGGGCGCACGTGGATGCCAGCGCGCGGCACGAGCGCGGCAGCCTCAATCGTTTCCTGCTGGTGGCGCTGGTGGCCGGCGCGTTGCTCGTGGCCTGGCGTGGCACGCAACCGTTGTTCGCGCTCGGCATGGCGATGTCGGCCGCGATGATCCTGGTGGCGATGGCCACCACGCGCTGGTGCAAGCTGTCGCTGCACATGGCCTTCGCGGTGTTCGCGGCGTGGCTGCTGCGCGAGCTCGGCATCGCATGGATGCTGGCGGCGTTGTTGTTCGCGGCTGCGATCGCGTGGTCACGCCTGGCACTCCACCGGCATACGCCACGCGATCTCGTCGCCGGTGCGTTGGCCGGCTCGTTGGCGGGTGCCGCCTTCTGGCCGCTGGCCGCGTGGTGGAGCTGATGATGGGCGAGAACGGCCACCCCATCGACGACCTGCGGCTGTTCCACACCGGCGAACATCCATGCGGCTACTGGCCCGACCGGGTGGCGCGCGACCTGGTGCTGGACCCGCGCGACCCGCGCCTGCCACAGCTGTATCCGGATGCGTTGTCTTGGGGCTTCCGCCGTTCCGGCGACATCGTCTACCGCCCGCATTGCCGCCAGTGCCGCGCCTGTGTCGCAGTGCGCCTACCGGTGGCAGACTTCGCGCCCGACCGCAGCCAGCGCCGCTGCGCCGCCCGCAACGCGCGCGTCGAGACGCGCATCGTCGCCGCTCTGCGCGGCGAGGAGCATCTGGCACTGTACCGGCGTTATCTCGCGGCCCGACATCCGCTCGGCGGCATGGACAACCATGGCGCGACGGAGTTCGACCAGTTCCTCGTCGGCAGCTGGTCGCGCGGGCGCTTCGTCGAACTGCGCGAGGGCGGCCAGTTGCTCGCGGTGGCGGTCACCGACGTGATCCCCGGCGCGCTCTCGGCCGTCTACACCTTCTACGAGCCGGAACTGGAAGCGCGCAGCCTCGGAACGCTCGCCATCCTCAGGCAGATCGAGTGGGCGCAGCGCGATGGCTATTCGCATCTCTATCTCGGCTACTGGATCGACGGCCATCGGAAGATGGACTACAAGCGCCGTTTCCAGCCGCTGGAGCACTTCGACGGTCGCCAGTGGCGCCGCGCCGAGTGAGCGCCGCTGGCACGAGGGTGTCATCAGCGCATGGCATCATGGCGGCATGCGAATCCCTGCCCTCCTGCTTCCGATGATCCTCGCCCTGGCCGCCTGCAGCGCCGCGCCGCACCACGACGGCGCCACGCCGGAAACCGCTTCGTTGCGCGTGGCCACCTACAACACTTCGCTGTACTCGGACGACGCCGGCGGCGTGATCCGCCAGCTCGAAGGCGACAGTGCGCATGCGCGCAAGATCGCCTCCGTGCTGCAGAAGGTACGGCCGGACCTGGTGCTGCTCAACGAGTTCGATTTCGACGAAGCGCACCGTGCCGCGGATCTGTTCCAGCAGCGCTATCTCGAGATCGCCCAACCTGCGGGCGGCGAGCCCCTGCGCTATCCGTACCGCTACCTGGCACCGGTGAACACCGGCGTTCCGAGCGGGCTGGACCTGGACGGCAACGGTACTGTCGGCGGCACCGGCCGCGACCGCGGCAACGATGCGTGGGGCTACGGCCTGCATCCCGGCCAGTACGGCATGCTGGTGCTGTCGAAGTATCCGATCGATGAAGCCCACGTGCGCACGTTCCAGCTGCTGCGCTGGAGCACGCTGCCGGGTGCGACCAATCCCGTCGATCCGGCCAAGGGCCGTGGCTTCTATCCGGATGCGACCTGGGCGCAGCTGCGCCTGTCGTCGAAATCGCACTGGGACGTGCCAGTGCGCACGCCGCACGGCACGGTGCATTTCCTGGTCTCGCACCCCACGCCACCGGTGTTCGACGGGCCGGAGGATCGCAACGGGCATCGCAACGCCGACGAGATCCGTCTGTGGCGCGAATACCTTTCGGCCGGCGACAAGTCCTGGCTGTGCGACGACCAGGGCCGCTGCGGCGGCCTCGCCGCAGACGCGCGCTTCGTCATCGCAGGCGATCTCAACAACGATCCGGTGGATGGCGATGGCCACCACGATGCCATCCTGGAACTGCTCGAACACCCGCGCGTGATGCGGATGGCCACGCCACGCAGCGAAGGCGGCGAAGAAACCGCCCTGGCCTACGCGGCCAAAGGCCTGCAGCGTCGTGGCGCGCCGGCGCACGTGACCGGCGATTTCGGTCCGCGCGCGGGCGCCATGCGCCTGGACTATGTGCTGCCCTCGACCGGCTTCGCCCTGATCGGCAGCGGCGTGTACTGGCCGAAGAAAGCCCACCCGGACGCCGCCATCGCCGATGGCAGCGACCATCACCTCGTGTGGGTGGACCTTACGCTGTAAGTCAGCGCTGCCTTCGCGCCCAGCCGCCATGCGCACGGCGCGTGGCATTCCCCCGCATTACCGAGATCGCCCGTCGCGTGCGGCTGACGCAGCCGCATCGGCCGCGGCCCGGGCTTCGCTCGTCGCGTCATCGATACGGGATGTGTCGTCAACACGTTTGCACACGGCTTCCCGCATGCGGCCGTCGGGCGAAATCACCACGCCCGTGCCTTTGACAGTCGTGACCAGCAGTTCGCCTTGCCGGGTGAGATAAGACGTCGACGGGGCGCCCGGGAGCACGCGCCAGGTTTCGGCATGCCATACGCCGCCCGGTGCGCGCGTCAGCGCGACCACTTCACCATCGTTCATCGACAGGTGAGCCAAGCCTACGGTCGCCACGTAGCGGCCTCCCAGCGCAAAGATGTCCTCGACGTTGCGCTCCAAGAGCGTTTGGCGGACACCATCGTCGCCGATGTAGACCAGTTCACCGCCCCACTCCCCTCGATTGCCGCCCACCAACCAGCCCTGCTCGGTCCGCAACGCGACGCTTGGCACCTGCGATACCGTCCGACGATGTTCCACCATGGTGTCCGGCGTCATCCTGACGATGCCGTCATCATCAGCCTCCGTTTCCTGCCCCACTTCGGGGCCATAGCTCACCACCGTCGTGGCGTAAGACAGTGCGCGCAGCGCAGGCCCAGAGGTGCGCGCGTAGAGCTTGCTGCGCTTCGACTCCTCGCGGGGTCGCTCGGCGAATTCCTCACAAGCTCCCGATGCCTGGTCGATGTTCTGGTAGGCGAAGAACTCGAAGGGAAAGTTCTTTTCATGGAACTGCAGCGGATACGGCGTGCGTTTGCGGATATGGCGCAGCGCGCGCTTGGCCGACTCACGAACCGGCGCGTACCAATGGGTGGTTGCCGTGCGGTCGAGCGCCGCCACCGCGGACACGGCATGAAGCCTGCCAAGCGATTCTGCCGCCGTCCAGGCCAGCCGCACATCCTCTGGGTCCTCCAGTTTCGTCACCAGCACCGCCGCCGCCGGCTCATACCCGATGAAGCCCAGGGTCCTCGCGGCGGCGACGCGTATCTGCGCTTCAGGGTGACCCAGAAGACCGACAACAACCTTGCCCGCGCCAACGCCCGCATGGCCGGTCTCGGCAAGGTCCCGCAGGATCAGCACATCCGGCGCGCTCTTCAGACGACTCGCATAGATGGTCCCCGTGAGCGACGACCTGACGCCCACCAAGGCCATGTCCACGTTCGGCATCAGCGACGGCCTTTGCCGCCCCAGTGCGATCAGGCGGGGCTCCAGTGCGGCACCCGCGCTACCCAACCCGCCGACCATGACCAGTACCTGGCGCGCCAAAGGATCAGGCGCCGATACCACCACGTCCATCAGCCCAGGGGCCGCTGCACGGCGGGCATCCTCGTCCATGTCGGCGAGCACCGCGCCGAGTATCCAGTGCGTGTCCTCGCTACAGGAAGGCTGACAGGCCGCGCGGGCCACGATCGCAGGGACCGCGCGGCGTCCCGATAATTTGACCGCATACGCTTCCTGATTGTGCGGCGCGCTCTTGGACACGATCAGCCTGGCGACGGCTTCCTCGCCTGCCTGCTGCGTGCCGATGCGCGCCAGGGCCGGAGCAAGCCAACCCAGCCCACGGTCCAGACCCCGGTTGATCTGCGGCAGGTACTTCGGATCGATCGCCGGCACATCGCGCAACGCGGCAGCGGCGATGTTGGCGACGTTGTCCTCGGGGTGTTCGAGCAGGGGTACCAGCGCATCGACGGCACCCGGGTGGCGCCGGATCTCTTCCACGAGACGTTCTTCTTCCTGCGTCATGGACGAGCCGTAATCCCGATCCAGCCTCGCCAGCGCGTGCAGGTGCTGGATGCAGGCCTCGAGGGAACCGCACGGTGCCGGCGCTCGGGCATCCATAGACCCTGGCAGCAGCATCAAGAAAAACAGGCCTGCGTTCTTCCAGCGCATCCTTGTGTCCCCCTGTTTTGCGAAACTTCATCGTAGCCGGCGCGCCGAGCGACATGTGCCGCCCATCGCGTCCGCTACGCCTCGGTTTGAGGCGCTCCAGCCGTCACCCGTGGCCCGAAGCCGAACAACGCCTCGCTCTGGGCGGAGACGATCATCCGGATCATGCTGCCGGGCACCATCAGTTCCACCTGCACGTCATGGCCTTCGGCATCCTTGCCCACCAGCGTCATCTCGGTGAAGGCGCCGCCAGTATCGATCTCCCTGCAGAAGACGTGCGGCCCTTCAGGCTGGTTGGTCAGGTAGGGCTTGATCGCTTCGCCCAGTGCCTCGAGCGCCTGCGGGAAGAAGAACACCGCGTAACCTCCATGGCCGTTCATCGCGTGCGCCTCACTTCAGTTCGATGGTGATGGCCGCGGCCGCGGCGCGGGCCTTCGAGCGCGCGACATCGACGTCCTCACCTCGCGCCAGGGTCACGCCGACACGGCGATGGCCTTCGACGCGTGGCTTGCCGAACAGGCGCAGCGCGGTGTCGGGTTCTTCCAGCGCGCCCTCCACGTTGCCGAACACCGGCACGCCATGGCCGTGCGCCAGCATCGCGCACGACGCGGACGGACCGCTCTGGCGGATCACCGGGATCGGCAGGCCGAGGATGGCGCGTGCGTGCAGCGCGAATTCCGAAAGTTCCTGCGATGCCAACGTAACCAGGCCGGTGTCGTGCGGGCGCGGCGAGACTTCGCTGAACCATACCTCGTCGCCTTTCACGAACAGTTCCACCCCGAACAGGCCCCAGCCACCGAGATCGTCGGTCACCGCCTTCGCGATCTGCTGCGCACGTTCCAGCGCGCGGGGCGACATGGGTTGCGGCTGCCAGCTTTCGCGATAGTCGCCGTCCTTCTGCCAATGCCCGATCGGCGCGCAGAATGCGGTCCCATCGGCATGGCGCACGGTCAGCAGGGTGATCTCGTATTCGAAATCGATGAAGCCTTCGACGATGCAGCGGCCGGCGCCCGCGCGACCACCGGTCTGCGCGTAGTCCCATGCGGGATCGATGTCGCTATCGCTGCGCAACGTGCTCTGGCCCTTGCCTGACGAAGACATCACCGGCTTCACCACGCAAGGCAGTCCGATATCGCGCACGGCTTGGCGGTACTCCTCGACCGTGTCGACGAAACGGTACGGCGATGTGGGCAGGCCCAGTGTTTCGGCGGCTAGCCGGCGGATGCCTTCGCGGTCCATCGTCAGGCGAGCGGCGCGCGCGGTCGGGATGACCCGCGCTGCGCCTTCCGCTTCCAGCGCCACCAGCGTCTCGGTATGGATCGCCTCGATCTCCGGCACGACCAGGTGCGGCTGTTCCTGCGCGATCAGGGCGCGGATGGCGGCTGGGTCGAGCATGTCCAGCACGTGCGAGCGATGGGCCACCTGCATGGCCGGGGCGTCGGCGTAGCGGTCGGCGGCGATCACTTCCACGCCCAGCCGCTGCAACTCGATGGCCACCTCCTTGCCCAACTCGCCCGACCCCAGCAGCAGGACGCGGGTCGCGTGGGGGGACAACGGGGTGCCGAGCGTGGTCATGGGGGCGATCCTGGAAAGGGGGCGCCAGTGTACCGGTCGGCCCGACAGACGGCGCCGGCAGACCCGTTGACATCTGATATCAAATTGATATCTTTTAATCCGTCGACGACACCCGGGGACCGACCATGCTCCATGTGATCCATCAGATCCAACGCCGCTGGCCGGCCCATGCGTATCGGGTCGTCCCCGCCTTCCTCCTCCTCTCCGTTGCCCTGCTCGCTGCAGGCGCCGGCCTGTCGCTGCTGTGACCCTGCCCGAGACCATGACCATGAAAGAGAACGCCACGTCGTCGCTGCCCGGAATCCCGACCCTGCTCGGCCTGCTGGTGCTGGGCCTGGGGGTCATCGCTCTGTTCGTGATGGGCGCCGCCGACAAGCAGCCCGCCTACATGGTGGTGGCCGCCCTGCTCGGCTTCGTCGTCATGTTCCTGATGGCCGGCCTCTACAAGCTGGAGCCCAACCAGTCGGCCGTGCTCAGCTTGTTCGGCAAGTACGTCGGCACGGTGAAGGACAACGGCCTGCGCTGGAACAACCCCTTCTTCAGCAAGCGCAAGATCTCGCTGCGCATCCGCAACTTCGAAAGCAGCCGGTTGAAGGTCAACGAGCTGGACGGCAGCCCGATCGAGATCGCCGCCGTCATCGTCTGGCAGGTGGTCGATTCGGCCGAAGCCGTGTTCAACGTCGACGACTACGAGAGCTTCGTGCACATCCAGTCCGAATCCGCGCTGCGTGCGATGGCCTCCAGCTATCCGTACGACCAGCACGAGGAAGGCCAGATCGCGCTGCGCAGCCATCCGCAGGAAATCTCGCAGCACCTGCAGGAGCAGATCGCCGAACGGTTGGGCAAGGCGGGCGTAGACGTGATCGAGGCGCGCATCAGCCATCTGGCCTACGCGCCCGAGATCGCCCAGGCCATGCTGCAGCGCCAGCAGGCGAACGCGGTGATCGCCGCGCGCACGCGGATCGTCGCCGGCGCGGTGGGCATGGTCGAGATGGCCCTGGCCGAACTGCAGAAGAACGACGTGGTGAAGCTGGACGAAGAGCGCAAGGCACAGATGGTCAGCAATCTGCTGGTCGTGCTATGCGGCGAGCGCGGCACCCAGCCGATCGTCAATACCGGCTCGATCTACTGATCGGCGCCACGCCATGCACGCGCTCGCACCGCTCATCCTCGCGCTCTCCGGCCTGCCCGCGCTGCTCATCGGCGCGTGGGTGAGCCGGGCGGGTGATCCGCGCTCGCGGGGCATGGCGGTGCACTGGGTGCTGATCGGTCTGGCCATCCAGGCCGGCGCGGTCGGCCTGTACTGGGCGGGCGACGACGACCGCCTGGCGCAGGGGAGCGTGATCGCGATGGTGGTGCTGGTCAACGCGCTGATCGTGTCGATGGTGCTGCAGTTGCGCCGCCACGGGAAGCGCCAGTGAGCGAAAAGCAGGATAAGAAGGCCTATCCGCTGCGCATCAGCGCCGACGTGCTGGCCGCGGCGCAGCGCTGGGCCGACGACGAGCTGCGTTCGCTCAACGCGCAGATCGAGTACGTGCTGCGCGATGCGCTGCGCAAGGCGGGACGGCTGCCGAAGAGCGGCTCCAACCCGGACGACAACAAGAAGGAATCGCCATGAACCACCGATGGAGCCACAAGGTCATCGAAGTCCCGTACAAGATGTTCGCGGGCAAGCTCACCGACCGCATCCAGCAGGAGTTGGACAAGATGAGCGCGCAGGGCTGGGAATTGGTCAGCACGCTCTTCATCGAGCATGAAGTCTCGGTGCGCCTGTTCTTCAAGAAGCCCGCCTGACCCTTCACCGCACGGAGCCTTCGCATGCAGCACCCGCAGGATTTTCCCGTCGCCCCGCTGCCTGGCCATACAGGCTGGTGGCTGTGGCTGCCGATGCTGCTCGCGAGCGTCGCATGCGTCGCCGCGCTGACGATGGAATCGAAGACGCCGCCGCTCGCGGCCTGGCTGACGGTGCCCTTCGTCCTGCTGGTGGGGGTGGTGCTGGCATTCGCCCTGCGGCGGCGCGCGATCGTGCTGGACAATCGCGAGTTGCAGGTGAAGGCGACGTTCTACACGAAGACGCTCGCCGTCGAAGCCATCGACCTGGACAAGGCGCGTGTACTGAGCCTGGAAGAACATACCGAGCTCACGCCGATGTTGAAGACGAACGGTTTCAGCCTGCCCGGTTTCAAGGCAGGGCACTTCCGCCTGCGCAATCTGGGCAAGGCATTCTGCCTGGTGACAGATCGCTCCCGTGTACTGACACTGCCGCTGCGTGATGGCGGCCTCGTGCTGCTGAGTCCGGAGCGTCCCGCCGACCTGCTCGCCCGGCTGCGCGAACTGGCGGTGCCCGCGCCGCGTCGCTAAGCTGCGGGCATGCGCCGCCTGCCCTCCCAGCCACTGACGTCCACCCTGCTCAATACCGCGCAGATCGAACTGTGGCCGGCGGACCTGTTGCGCGTGCGCAGCAATGCGGACGCCCGCATCCTGGCGGTCGCGCACGCGGTATTGCGTCGCAAGCACGACGGTCGCTATCTCGCCGCAGTGTCCACGCGCGGCGTGCATCCGCTGGTGCCTGGTTTGCCCCGCGAACCCGGCCTGGATGAAGCCTGGGATGCGCTGGAGAATTTCGAGAGGGCCACGCGTGGCTTCGATGCGGATGCCCAGGGCCTGCTGCCCCTGCATGCGCTGCAGGACCGCCTGCACGCAGTCGGCCTGGATGAAGATACGTACGCCAACCGCACCGGCCTGGCGCTCGTGGCCGAGCCAGCCGCCCTCGCCTTCGCCGGCCGCGACCGCTATCGCCGGCCGCTCTGGCTCACGCGCGGCGCCGCGCGCGCGTGGCTGGCGCTGCGCGCTGCCGCGGCACGCGAGGGCATCGTGCTGGAGGCCATTTCCGGCTATCGCAGCCATGACTACCAACTGGGCATCTTCGAGCGCAAACGCGCCCGTGGACAGACTGTCGACGAGATCCTGACCGTCAATGCCGCACCCGGCTACAGCGAACACCACAGCGGTCGCGCGCTCGACATCGGCGCGCCGGACGAACCGCCGGCGGAGGCGTCGTTCGAACGCACGCCCGCCTTCGCCTGGCTTACCGGTCGCGCCGCCGACTTCGGCTTCGTCATGAGCTACCCGCGCGACAACCCCCACGGCATCGTGTACGAGCCGTGGCATTGGTACTACGACGGCGGCGCCTGACCGGCATGCACCGCAGGGAAGCGCTGGGCTGCGCACTCACTGCCGGCATTGCCGGGTTGCTGCCTGCCTGCTCCAGATCCGATGACGCCGCACAGCGGTCGGCCACGGATATCGCGGAGCTCGATGCAACCCGTATCGCGGGCATTGCCCGACCCACGACCTCGGCAGGTGTCGTGGCCGCCTTGCAGGCGTGGCAAGGCGCGATCTGCATCGCTGGCGCTCGCTTCAGCATGGGTGGGCAGACCCGTGAACCCGATGCTCTGCAGCTCGATCTCACGGGCATGGACCGCTTGCTCCGGCTGGATCCGGTCGCACGCGTCGCGCGCGTGCAGGCCGGCATGCGCTGGCGGCAGTTGCAGGCCCTGCTGGATCCGCACGACTTGTCGGTCAAGGTCATGCAGAGCTACAGCAACTTCAGCGTCGGCGGTTCGGTGTCGGTCAATTGCCACGGCCGATACATTGGCCAGGGCGCGATCGCAGGCACGGTGCGCGCTGTACAACTGGCTACGGCGGACGGGCACCTGCTTGAACTTTCGCGTGACCGTGAGCCCATCCTGTTCGGTGCGGTGCTCGGAGGCTACGGCGGCCTCGGCGTCATCACGGAAGTCGAACTGGACCTGGCAGACAACACGCGGATCGCGCGTCACGTGGAAGCCGTTCCCCTCGCGGATTACGCCGACTGGTTCCAGGACCGTGTACTGGGGCGACAAGACGTCGTGATGCACAACGCAGACCTGATGCCCCCGGATTTCGATGCGCCACTGGCCATCACCTGGACGCAGACCGACGCGGCGCTGACCGATGCGCGCAGGCTGATTCCTGAGGGAATGGATTACGCCCGCGAGCAAAACCTGATCTGGTCCGCCACCGAACTGCCAGGGGGCGACGCGATGCGCGAGCGCTACATGACGCGCCGTCTGCTGGAGGAGCCGCGCGTGATCATGCGCAATTGCGAAGCCAGCCTGGATGTGGCGTCCATCGAGCCACGCACGCGAAAGATCTCCACCTATCTGTTGCAGGAGTACTTCGTCCCCGTGCATGCGCTTGCTGGCTTCGTCTCCCGCATGCGGACGATCCTGGCAAGGTCGGACGCACACGTCGTCAACGTGTCCATTCGCCATGCGAAAGCCGATACGACGTCACTGATGCGATGGGCTGATCGCGACATGTTCTGCTTCGTCCTCTACCACAAGCAGCGCAGTTGGCAGGACGCGCGTGCCGCTGGGTGGACCCGGGCGCTGATCGATGCCGCCCTCGACCATGGCGGCCGCTACTACCTGCCCTACCGGCTGCACGCCACGCGCAAGCAGTTCGAACGTGCTTACCCGCAGGTCCGAAAGTTCGCATCCATCAAACAGCAGGTCGACCCGGGCAATCGATTCCGCAATCTGCTGTGGGACCGCTACCTTCCCCTCGCCTAATGCGGACTCAATCCTGCGACCGCTCCGTCGCCGCCTTCGCTTCCGTGCCGAAATCGGCGACCCGCCAGAGGTATTGGGCCGCATAGGTGCGGTAAGGGCCCCACTTTTCGCCACGCGCCAGCAGCTCCTTCGGCGTGGGCATCGCGTCCTGCTTGTCGACGAACTGCGCGCCCTTGCGCACGCCGAGATCGTCGATCGGCAGCACGTCGGGGCGGCCCAGGCGGAACATCAGCATCATCTCCACGGTCCAGCGGCCGATGCCGCGGATCGGCACCAGCGCGGCGACGATCTCGTCTTCGCTCATCACCGACATCTGCCGCAGGTTCGGGATCTCGCCCCGCTGCTCGCGCGCGGCCAGATCGCGCAGCGCTAGAGTCTTGTTGCCGGAGACGCCACAGGCGCGCAACGCCACGTCGTCGATGCGACCGAGCGTGTCGAAGTGCAGGCGCGCACTGCCGATGGCGGCCTCGACGCGGCCGACGATCGTCCCGGCGGCCTTGCCGCTGAGCTGCTGGTAGAGGATGGCGCGCGCCAGGGCGTCCACGGGATCGAACGGCTTGCGCCACGTCGGCTGCGGCTCGATGTAGCCGATCCGCTTCATCCACGTGCCCAGCTTGCGATCGCGCCGCGCCAGGTGGTCCCAGGCCTGCTCGGTATCGAAGCCGCGCGCGTGCCGGGGCATGGCGTCAGCGGCGCACCGCGTCCACCGCCCACAACACCCATCCCAGCATCAGGGTGATGCCACCGGCGGGCGCGAGCCGCGTGGGTAGGCCGCCCAGTGCGCCACCCACCAGGCTGCCCGAGAAAAGCAGCGTGCCCAGCAACAGCAGGCCAAGGGCCAGCTTGCCCAGGCGTCGGGTGGTGCTGGGGGACAGCGCCGCGAGCGCAAGTCCATGCCCGAAGGCGAACAGGGCAGCCGTCTGCACGTGCGATTGCGCTTCCGCCGTCGCGACGCCATGCGACGCATAGGCGGACAAGCCCACGGCGATCGCGGCGAGCAGGCCGCCAGTCAGTGCGAGGAACGAGGGTTTGCGTTGGCGTCGATCGTAGTTCATCTGCTCAGGGGTCCCGAAAACCGGGCGGGCATCCTGCCAGCGGAGGACGGCGTGAACCGAAGCGACGACCCCACAAACGCAACGCGCCGCATGAAGCGGCGCGTTGGCGTGGAGCTGACCATCCGGGACAGCGGTCCGGAAAGGCTTACTGCTTGACGGCCCAGTAGATGTCGAACTTGCCGTCTTCCAGGAATGCGCCATCGACGCCGGACTTCCAGGACTCGTACGGACGATCGACGACCTCGTGGCCGGCGGTGACAGCCCACGCACGCAGCGCGCTGCGCTGGTTGTCGAGCTGCGCCATGTAACCGGTGTAGGTACCGAAAGCCGACTTGTGGGCCTCGGTACGCACGTACTCGACCGGGGCACCGGACGGAATGGTGACCTTCAACTCGCCCGTGGAAGCGACCGGAGCGGCCGGCGGCGGAGTGACCGGGGGCTCGCCCGCAGCGGGGGTGTCGGCCTTGGGCGCGGCACTGCCCTTGCGGACCGGCTGGGCCACGTCGAACGCGTACTTCTCGGCGCCGAAATCGGTGGTGATGATGCGCAGCGGGCCTGCGGCTACCAGGCCGTTGGCGTCCATCACGCGCTTGATCCATTCCTGGTTGGACTTGATCGAAGCCTTGATGGCGTCGTTGTTGCGGTCGATGTTGCCGGCGTTGACGACCAGCAGGTCCTCGGCCGGGAGCTCGACGATCTTCAGGTCGGTCAGCGTGCTGTCGGCCGTGCGATAGTCGAAGTTGGGTACCGTCGCCAGCATGTTGCTGAGCTTGGACAGGCCCGACTTCACCGCATCGCCGACGTGGCGGCTGACGTACATGCCGGCATAGCGGCCAAGCAGGTTCCAACCGTAGGTGACGTCATAGCTCTGGGTGATCTTGACGTTGCGGTTGTCCTTGCCGGTGGGCTGCAGGTCGAACGTGGCCTGCTTGTCGCTGCCCATGCGCTTGTCGGAGATCGCATAGACGATCTTGCCGGCTTCGCCGAGCGCGGCGGGGCGTTCGCTGGTCACGATTTCCCAGCTGCCCTCGCCCCAGCCCGGGTTGGCGGAATTGAAGTCGACCTTGGCGCCGACGCCGGAATTGTTGGCGTCACCGCCCGAAAAAGTCAGCTCGTTGGCGGCGCTGGGCACCAGCGGATTCCAGTCCTTGAGACGACGCACGTTGTTCAGCGTGTCGAACACGATCGTCATGCGACGGTTGGTTTCGACGCTCTCTTCAAGATGGCGCTTCGAGGGCAGGATCAGGCCGATCACCAGAAACAGCGCCAGGACCAGCGCCAACGCAATCACGAACTCGATCAAACGGGTCATTCAGGAAGTCTCCGGGGGCCGGTGCCACGGCCGTGAAAAAAATGCACCGCGCATCCTAGCAGGGTTGCCGGGCTTCGGGCAGCCCATCTGACACCGGTGGGCCGCCCAATTCAGAGGCGTATGGACACCAATTCACACCTTGCCCGCGGCCCCCTGCGACAGGCCGTCAGTCACCCTTCACACGAGTTGCAGCTCGAAGGCCTTGAGCACGGCCCGGGTACGGTCGCGCACACCCAGTTTCGACAGGATATTGGACACGTGATTCTTGATCGTGCCCTCCGCCACGCCCAGCGAATTGGCGATTTCCTTGTTCGAAAAGCCGCTCGCCATCAGCCGCAGGATCTCGGTCTCACGGTCGGTCAGCGGATCGGGTCGATCCAGGCTGACGAACTCGTTGCGCATGTGCTCCAGGCCGGACAGCAGGCGCTGGGTGACGGCCGGCTGCACCAGCGAGCCGCCATCGGCCACCGTGCGGATCGCGCCGACCAGTTGCTCCAGCGAGACGTCCTTCAGCAGGTAGCCCTTGGCGCCCGCCTTCAGGCCAGCGAGCACGAGCTGGTCATCGTCGAAGGTGGTCAGGATGATGGTCGGCGGCAGTTGGCCGGCCCTGGCCAGCGCCTGCAGGGCCTCCAGGCCCGACATCACCGGCATGCGCATGTCCATCAGGACCACGTCCGGCTTGACCTGCGGAACCACGTCCACGGCCTGGCGGCCGTCCGCAGCCTCGGCTATCACCTCGATACCGTCATCCAGCGCCAGCAGGGAGCGGATACCCTGGCGCACCAGGGTTTGATCGTCGACCAGGCAGACACGGATCACGGGGTTCCTCCGGAGCTGAGCTCGGGTATGGGTTCGGGTGGGGAAACGGGAAGAGGCGCAAGCGCCGGCGGGGTCTCGCTGACAGGCAGGGCGATGTGCAGGCAAAAGCCTTGGCCCGGCTGTGTCTCGATGCGCAGCTCGCCGCCGTACTGGGCCAGGCGCTCGCGCATGCCGGTCAGGCCGTTGCCGGCGACCACGTGCGGGCTGCCGGCGCCATCGTCGCGTGCGTCGATCAGGATCCTGGCACCGTCCCTGCGGCAATGCAGCCACAGGTTGCGGGCGCCGGCATGGCGGACCGCGTTGGTGATGATTTCCTGGGTGCACCGCAGCAACACATGGGCGCGATGCGGGTCCTCGAGGGTCAACGGCTCCTCGATGTCCATGTGGATGGCCAGCGAGGGCACCTTCTCGGCCAGCGGCACCAGCGCGGCGCCAAGGTCGATCGCCCCGCTGTCGCGCAGCTGGCTGACGGCTTCGCGTACGTCGGTCAGCAGGAGGCGGGCCAAGGTATGGGCCTGGCGGACATGCTCCTGGGCGCGCCCCTCGGTCATGTGGCCGGCCACTTCGAGGTTCAGGCTGAGCGCGGTCAGGTGGTGTCCCAGCAGGTCATGCAGTTCGCGGGAGATACGCGTGCGCTCGTTGACCCGGGCGCTCTCGGCCAGCAGGACACGGGTGGCCCGCAGCTCCGCGTTGAGGCGGCGTTGCTCCTCGCGGGCCTGGGCCTGCTGGCGCGCCACATAGGTGGTGATGAGCACGAAGGCGGCGAAGCCGACGTAGAACATCGACTGGAAAAGGGCTTCCCAGAAGTTGAAGTCGTCGCGTGCCATGAACGACGGCACCAGCAGCACGTGCGCCGCCAGCAGCCAGGCCACGGCGAAGCGGAGCTCCAGCAACCAGGGCAGCACGCCCGCCATGATCAGCAGCAGCACGGCGCCCAACCCGGTCTGGGTGTAGAAACCCACGCCGATGGACGTCGCCGTCAACACCATGGCCAGGGGCACGTTCCATGCGGCCGGCAGGCTGTCGCGACGCCCGTCCAGCACTCGCGTGGTCAGCCAGTACCCGGCCCCGAAACTGAAATAGCAAAGCGCGGTAAGGGGCAGTTGCACGGAACGCCCGCCCGGCGGTGGCTGCCACACATTCAGGATGATGGGAATCCCCACCAGGGCCCATGTATAGAGCCCGGCGGCGCGCAGCAGGCGGGTATGGCTGAGTCGTCCCAACATCCGGGCATAGTAGGCGGAATCCCCGGCGACCATGTCCCAACTAAAGTCATGCTGCCGCGGCAGGGATGCACCAGACGAGTTCATGCCCCGCTCACCCACTGCCTCGCCGGGCTCGGCGCCACCATGCGATAATCCGGGCTTGGCCGCGTGCCACCCTGCAAGACCCGTACGGAGTCAGGTAATGTCGATCGTCATCCGCGACGTGCGCGAGCACGAGCTGGATTCCGTCCTAGCCCTCAACAACAATGCCGGACTGGCGATCCT
>JACZCZ010035813.1_pt1 | contig 20214 bp, 16 predicted proteins | sample 8641811 | NCBI WGS metagenome assembly JACZCZ01 (sample SAMN15324610, study PRJNA640507) | soil metagenome | isolation source: intercropping peanut in the first line | place: China: Luxin town, Laibin City, Guangxi Province | collected 2019-07-25 | depth 10cm m | reverse complement strand
GGACGACCGAGCAGCTGCAACCACACCTGGCGCAGGCCGAACAGATCGAAGTGATTGATGAGGAACGTCGAAACCAGCACCAATCCCCAGCCGAACGCATACGCGCCATAGAGGACTGCGCGCGCAACAGGCGAAGTCACTTCCCAGACCATGCCGCCCAGCGGCTGCCAGAACGCAAACAGCGCAATCAGCGCGAGACTGGAGAAGAGTACATATGTGCTGCGCTCGGCCGACTCCGGCACGATCCGCATCCACCAGCGTTTGAAAGCAGGACGCGCCATGATGCTGTGCTGGAGTGCGAACAGCGCGAGCAGCCCCGCATCGATCAACAGCGCGGTAACGAGCGGCGTATCCCGCGGCGAATCCATCGTCTTCGGCACGCCGAAGTTGCCGATGAAGCCGATGGCGTAGAGGAAAGTGGCGAAGAACACGGCATAGCTGGCGATGCCGTACAGAAAGATCAACGACCGTTTCATGGCAGACTCCTGAAAATACGGGACGACGAGCGAACCACCCTTCCGACCCGGCCAACGCCCACCAGCGTGAAGAGCCGACCCTGTCCGCGGTGGGTGACCCGGCCGAATTCAAAGACATACGTCCTTCCGGGCTGCTTGTGCCCCCGGGAACGTTGTGACAAAAAGGGTACGCGCGGGCGCGCCGGGGAATCCCGGGAGAACGCCGGGATTTCCCCGGGAATCGAGAGCCATGAACGACGCAGTCACATTCGGCCCCTATCGCTTCGACCCACAGTCCGCGCAACTGTGGTCCGGTGAAAGCGAGATTCGCCTGACGCCCAAGTCGGCGGCCGTGCTCGGCGTGCTGGTGCAGCGGGCGGGCCAGCCCGTGACCAAGCAGGAGCTGTTCGCGTCCGTGTGGGGCAACACGATCGTCAGCGACGACGCGCTGGTCACCTGCATCCAGGAGCTGCGCAAAGCCCTCAAGGACGACGCGCGGGAGCCCGACTACATCGAGACCCGCCATCGATCGGGTTATCGATTCGTCGCAGCCGTCGCGATGCCGTCCGCACGCAACGCCGCTCCTGAAAAGCGGACAATGACCGCCATCGCGGTCCTGCCCTTCACCGACATGAGTCCGGGTCGCGACCAGGACTACTTCTGCGAGGGCCTCGCAGAAGAACTGATCGATGCACTGTCACAGCTCGAAGGTTTGCGAGTCGCTGCACGGAGCCTGTCGTTTCAGTTTCGGACGGCGGGTGTCGATCTGCGCGAAGCGGGGCGCCGGCTGGGAGTCGACGCGATCGTGGAAGGCAGCGTGCGCAAGGCGGGCGACCGAGTGCGCATCACCGTGCAGCTCGTCGATGTCGTGACCGGCTATCAGCAGTGGTCGCAGCGATTCGAGCGCGAAGTCGTCGACGTCTTCGCGATCCAGGACGAGATCGCAGCCAGCGTCGCGACGACACTGCGCGGCGGCGATCTGTCCAGTCGCGAACGCCGGGCTCTGCGCCGGCCCGCAACGAGTGCCCAGCCCTACGAATACTTCCTGCGCGGGCGGCAAAGTCTGCATCGCATGCGTCAGCCCGACCTCGAACACAGCCGTGAAATGTTCGACCGAGCCATCGAACTCGACGGCACCTACGCGCCTGCATGGGCCGGGCTGGCGACGGTACATGCGCTGCTCTATGAGTGGTGGGGTTCGCGCGCCGACGATCTCGAGCGCGCCGACCGCGCCAGCGAGACAGCGATGCAGCTTGCGCCCGAGCTTGCGGACGCGCACGTGGCACGCGGTATCGCGCTCTCGCAGCATCGTCGCTACGACGAGTCGGCAGTGCACTTCGAGGCCGCCATTCGCATCAATCCCTATCTCTACGATGCGTACTACTACTATGGGCGGACAGCCTTCGCCCGCGGCGCAATCGAGCAGTCGGCGGATCTGTTCGGTTCAGCAGCTCGCGTGCGCCCCGAGGACTTCCAGAGTCAGATGCTCCACGCGCAGTCGCTGTTCATGCTGGGTCGAACCAGCGAAGCCGCCGAGGCGAACCGGGCCGCCATCGTTCGAGCGGAACGCCTGCTCGCGCTCAATCCTGTGGACGGTCGGGTTCTCTCGCTGGGCTCCGGGGCGCTGCATTTCGACGGCCAGATCGCGCGCGCCATCGAGTGGGCACAGCGCGCGCTCGAACTGTACCCGGACGACATGAGCTCACTGATCAATGCAGCCTGCCTGATGCTGAAGATCGGCCGCAAGGAAGAAGCGCTCACTTATCTGGAGCACGCATTCGGCCGCGGGTGGGGCAAGCGCGACTGGATCGAGCACGACGCCGACTACGACAGCCTGCGCGACGATCCGCGCTTCAAAGCGCTGCTGGCGAAGTTGAGTTAGCGCTCAGAGTAATACCGTCTCGCGAAAGGCAGGAAGGAACGCGAATGACAGCATCGGATGACGAAGCACGGGCGCGACGCAACAAGCGGATCATCGGCCTCTGCGTTGCGTGGATCGGCGGCGGTCTCTTCGCCGCGGCAGCATTTGCGCGACTGTTCATCTTCGAGCTGTATCGCCAGCCCTCGGAGTCGATGTCTCCCACCATCCCGAGCGGCTCGATGGTCGTCGCCGACAAGCGCGGCTTTGCCCATGCCATTCCGTTCCGCCTCTGGAAAACGAAAGTCACGGCGATGCCGGCCCGGGGAGACATCATTGCGTTCTATCTGGGCGACACCGACACGGTTTACCTGAAGCGCGTCATCGGCCTGCCGGGCGATCGCGTCGTCGTACGGGGCACGCAACTGATCATCAATGATGTCGAAGTCCCGGTGACACCCGGCCGTCAGGTCGGGAGATATCAACGAGCGGTCGAAGTCATCGACGGCAGGGAGGTATCGATCGCGTGGATGCCCGAGCGGCCATCGCGGGACTTCGATGACACCGTGCCGCCGGGACACTATTTCACGCTTGGGGACAACCGCGACAACTCGCGCGACAGCCGCTTCCCCGAGGTCGGCTTCGTATCGCTGGACGACATCGTTGGTCGCGTCGTCGAAGTGTTCCAGATCGGGCCATCGCATGATCCGCTGCAAGGGCCTTAGCAGCTTCTACGACCGTGCGCGCAGGCCCGGGTACTCTTCACTCTCCTGCGGTGAATGACACGCGACGCACAGCTTGTTCCCTTCCGTATCCCGAAAATACGCGCCGTAGTAGTTGGCGTGGTACTCCGGCCTGAGCCCCGGTACTCCTTCCGACGTACCGCCATTCGCGATTGCCGTCGAATGCGCGCGATCCACTGTCGCCCGATCCTTCGCAAGAAACGCGATCATCTGACCGTTGCCTGCCTGATGCGGCTGCTGATCGTAAGGCTTGCCGATCAGGAACAGCGGACGCGGGTCCGGATGAGATTGCCAGCCCGCCCATGGACGATCGTGATCGCAAAAACGTTCCTGGATCTGCAGCACCGGCATCAGCGCGCGATAGAACGCCAGTGCACGATCGAAATCCCGAACGCCGAGCATGATGTGCGAATACATGGAGAGTGAACCCAGCGATTGAAAGCTACGCCGGGTTCCATGCTAGCGCGGATGATCGCCGCGGTTGCGTTCAAGTAGCGAATCGACCCGCTCTGTCCCATGGCTCACCCGCCGTATCCCGTTCCGACCATCGAAAATCGTAAACGGGTCGCACGACGTCATTCACGATCTCCATGACGGCGCGATGGCTCTGCGCGAACGCCGCACTCGTGAGCGAAGTGGCGGCAGCATCCGAGTTCGAGATGGCGATGCGGCCGAAGCGCTGGCGGCCGACGACCCACGGCGCATCGGTGCGATGCGACCAGTCCGGGTCGTAGAGTTCGTTCGAACCACCGGCGTAGCCGTGACTCCATCGGCACACCGTGATGCCGGCGATATCCCGCCGCGCGTTGAAACCACCTGGCCCGAGCACGCGATCGAGCTGCGAGCGAACGTTGCGCTCCATCGTTTCGAAACTGATTGCCTGCAACTTTGCCCGCGCAGATCTCCATTGCTCGCGCGGCGGCAGGCCGGAGCCGTGCATCTCCAGCATGCTGGTGGCGAGCCTCATGTAGACGATCACGGGATCGTTCGGATCCCTGGCGTTCTTGTAGACACCGCCCCACTCCGGCCGGGTCCACGGCCTGATGTACTGATGAAACATGCCGGGGCATGAAATTTCGCTGACGCCCAGTTTCCGGAACGCCGACCAGTTGCGGAGCGCGACGAACGTTCGCACCAGCGGCTTGCGCACCGCCATCCGCAGCGCAGCTTTCTGGGCTTCCGGCAACTCCGGCACGAGATAAGGGATCATCGTGTTGAAGCACGCCATGACTGCGGCGTTTGCACGTACCCGATACGACTTCCCGCCGTGGATGTACGTGACCTCGACCTCCTTCGCGGTCAACGGATCGCCCAAGTGTTTGACGCGAGCGACCATGCTCGAAAGCCGGACGCGGACGTCGTTCTCAGGCAGGTCGAGTTTGGCGTAGAGGAAGCGCGCGGGAATGGAGTCTTCCGCGGTGCTGCCCGGCAGCGCTGCCGGAATCATCGAGCGGATCAGCAAGCGCGCGACGCCGGCATTCCCGTCAGGGAACACGATGTTCTGGCCGGGATCGCTGGTCAGGTTCGAAAGCTGGTTCGCCTGCGGAAGTCCCAATCCGTCGAAGCCGCGCTGATTCCTGCGCCATGCGTACCAGGCGCTGTAGGTCTCCGGTCCCGCTGCCTGGTTGTCGCTGTCGCCGCTGCCGTTGCGCACCTGGAAGGCAACTGTTTCGGGATGGATCCGCGCGACGTTGCCAAGATAGTCCGCATAGCTCATCTTCTTCAGCCGCTGGATCTTCTCCGCAACCGACAGGCCCGCCATGTAGTCGGTTTTGTCGGTATAGAGCTTGATGAAACCGGCCTTCAGATTCTCCGACATCGGCGTCCTGTCGAAATACTCGCGCCATTGCGCCGCCGATGTCCCACGCGTCGGCGGCCTCCCGGGAACGAGGCGATCAGCACCGAAGGTTTCCTTGTCGAAGAACAGGCTGGATCCGTCGAGACCGAGCTTCCCGATCGGGTCCTCGTCGGCCTTCACGTGCCGGGCATAGCGCTCGCGATCGATACCGATGTCCTGCAGCATCTGCAGCGATTCGGGTGAGAACGTATTCGGATTCCAGAGCTCCTCTGTCCCGCCGCAGATGAGCAGCTGCCTGCCGTCGACTTCGAACTCGACGCGACGCGCATGGCCGCCGAAATCGTCGCATCCATCCAGCACGAGAATTCTCGCGCCGGGAATCTGCTTGCGATAGAAGTAGGCAGCCGATAGTCCCGCCATACCGGAACCGACCACGACGAGGTCGTAGACCTCCCCGGTGTCAGTACCGGTTGCGGACAGCGCGCCATCGCGAAGCGCATGCCCCGCATTCATCGCGGCATCTTCGAATCCGCGCATGCCCTGACGCATCGGCGGATAGTCGGAATCCGGAGCAGAGGCAGCCTCGATTGCCGCGGCGCTGGCTGCCGAAGGCGCGAGCCCTGCGACAGACAACGCTGCGGCACCTCCGACGATCTGCGCCATACCATCGATGAAATCCCTGCGGGTGATGCTGGCGTCCATGCCCAGGGCGCGATCCCGCTTATCCATGTGTCGCCCCCTGCTGGCCAAGCTTCATCGACGGGTCGTAGTCGCTGCTCGCGATGTCCTTGAACACCAGCATCTGCGGCAGCTTGGCCGAGGCGCCCTCATGGAAGCCGCTCTGCGCGGAGAAGTCCTTCGGATTGCGGAAGGTGCCGAACAGGATGTCGAACAACGGCAGATCGGAATAGTTGTAGTGATGAATGCCGCGGGCGTGATGAACGCTGTGACTCTCGGGCCGCTGCACGATGTAGCCCAGCCATTGCGGCGTGCGGATGTTGGTGTGCTGGAACGCGGCCAGGAACATTCCGGCATAGAGAAAGTAGGTCACGGCCTGCGCACTCAATCCCACGATGGTCAGGCTGATGCTGCTCATGAAAGTGAAGCCGGCGGTGTCCAGCGGGCTGAAGTAGAAGGCGCCGAAACTGTCCACCCGCTCTGCGCTGTGATGCATCTGGTGGAAGGCACGCCAGAGCCAGTGATTCCGATGCATGGCGCGGTGCCAGACATAAATGAGCAGCTCGTAGATCAGCACGCCGATCGCCGCGCCGGCCAGGGGATTCAGGGCTTCCAGGTTGAAGAGCCGATACGGTGCAAGCGAGTCGCCCCAGAGCAGCGGCAGATAGGACGACAGAAGGAAGTAGAAGACGAAGACGGTCAGCGCACGGGGTATCCAGCCCCGGACTTTGGGTAAGGGACGCGCCGGAAACAGGGCTTCCAGCAGGATCAACGCACCATAAAGAGCCAGCAGGGTCAGCGAAATGGGATCCATCAGGATCTGCAGCGGCGTCGGCATGGGACTCTCCCCTTTGTGTGGTGGGAGCGACGTTGCCGGGGACTGCTCGGTCCTTGCATAGTCGGTGGATAATCTTTCCGCAATCTCTCGATAATGATTCGTCGGGAGACGGCAAACGCAGGGGTGACAACAACAAATGAAGTACCAGGTGGCCGACTACGTGATCGATACCGCCCGGTATCGGATCACTACCGGGAGCACCGCCGTCCCCGTGGAGCCCAAGGTCTTCGACCTGCTCGTCTACCTGATCCGGCACCGGGATCGGGTGCTCTCCCGGGAAGAGCTGTTCAGGGAGGTCTGGGACGGTCGCGAGGTCTCGGATGCGACCCTGAGCAATCACGTCATGAGCGCCCGCAAACTCCTGGGCGACAGCGGCGAGTTGCAAAAGACCATCCTCACCGTCCGCGGTCGCGGCTATCAGTTCGTGGCGCCCGTCCAGGAGGTCCCGGACGCGGCGAGCCCCGAGCCGATCGCGGGATCGGTGCCGTCGACCCCGACGATTCCAACCAGCAAGCCCCTGCACGCCTTGCGCCTGCCCCTGGCAATGGGCGCCGTGGTGCTCATCGCTGTCGCAGTGTTCGGATGGACTCGCATCGCTCCTTCACACGCGCCGCCGCAGGCTGCCGGAGTTCCTTACCTGGTCGTCGTGCCCTTCGACGTATCCGCGGACGCGCCCGACACGTGGCGCCCGTTTGCCGACCAGGTGACGCGCGAAGTGATCCGCAATCTGCGCAAGATCTCCGGGCTCAAGGTGGTGCCGACCACTTCAGCCTTCGCCTTCAAGGACAACAAGACGCACGAGCACATCCGCAGTCAGCTGCCCGATGTGCGGTACGTGCTGGATGGCGTGGTGAGCATTTCCGGCAGCAACACGTTGCGCATCACTGCGGAGCTCGAAGACCTGAAAGAAAGCCGGCTGGTCTGGGACAAGGACTACGCAGGCCGCACCGACAACACGAACCTCTTCGCGATGCAGTCCGAAATCGCTGCGGCGGTGTCGCACTCGCTGCAGGTCGCAATCCGCGAAGAGGAACGCCGGGCACTCGACGAGTTTCCTACCGCGAATCTCAACGCCTATGAACTCTACGTCGCAGGGCGGCACGAACTGGAGCTGCTGAGTCGCGAATCGTTGCCGCGTGCAATAGGGTTGTTCAACCAGGCAATCGCGCTGGACCCGTCGTTCTTCGACGCATACATCGCGAGGAGCGATGCCTACCGGCAACTGTTCGCGTATTTCGAGCCGCCGGTGAGCATGTTGCCAGCAGTGGTCAACTCGCTCGCAGAAGCGCAGCAGCTGCGCCCCGACTCGGCCGAAGCGTGGTCTTCTCTCGGCCTGACCTATGTGATGGCTTGGCGCTGGAAAGATGCGTGGATCGCTTTGAACAAGGCGAAGCGCGCCGATCCGACGCTGGCACAGACGGAACTGGGCTTCGCGCTCTACTACTCCGGCCTGGGCGAAGCAGAGAAAGTGAAGCAGGCGTTGGCGGCCGCCAACCGGCTCGATCCGCTCAGCACTGAACTGGCGGACTGGGGCAACTGGGCCCTGTTCACTGTCGGAGAAAGCGAGGCCGCCCGGGTCTGGATCGACGAGAAGATCAGGCAGCATCCGGATGTCGGCGTGATGTATTCCGGCGCCGGCGTCGGCGCTTACATCGCCGGCGACTATGAGCGCGCAGTGAAGCTCGCAGAGCGAGGCGCCGAACTCGATGGTTCACCGGTGGCGCTGATCATGCTTGCGCAAACGTACGGTCACGCCGGGCAGAAAGAGAAAGTGCTGCCGCTGCTCGAGAAGGCCGCAAGCGCTGGCACGTACACCTGTCCTTACGAATCCGCCGCTGCGTACCTCAGCATCGACGACCGGGATCGCGCACTGTCCCTGCTGGGCGAAGCTGTCGAGAAACGATCGAACTGCCTCATCTTCCTGCGCAACGATCCTCGCCTGGAGATGATCCGGCAGGATCCTCGCTATGACGTCCTGCTCACGCGCGTGGGACTGGATGACGCTGCGCTGGCGGGCTACAGGAGATAGAGAGCCGCCACTGTCAAAATCGGCTCATTCCCGACCAGGAGAATAAAGGCAGGCAGGACCAGCCGCCGGGATGTATAGTAGCCCCGGCTCGTAACCTTTCTCTTTATCTCGCTTGGCCCACGCCATCCCGGCGTCTTCCGGCCACTCAACCTAAACCGAATCGTTCTCGAACCTGGAGACTGCGGATTGTCCGCGGTCATGTCCGTGCGCGTTCCTTTGGTTCGAGGGATCGCGCTTCTATTAATGGGTATCCAATGAGCAAGATCTATGTAGGGAATCTTCCGTTCAGCGCAACGGAAGACAGCGTTCGCACGCTGTTCGCACAACATGGCACCGTCGACTCGGTCTCACTGATCAACGATCGTGACACCGGCCGGCCGCGCGGATTCGGTTTCGTCGAGATGCCGCGAGCGGATGCCGCACGTGCGATTCAGACTCTGAACGGAGCAGATATGGACGGTCGTCCGCTGAAGGTGAATGAGGCGCAGGACAAGCCTCGTGGCGGTGGCGGTGGTGGTGGCGGTCCGCGTCGCTGGTAACGACAAGAGCGACTGCGCCATGCATTACGCATGCGCAGTCGCCAATCCCACCGGTATTTCCATGCCATCAGCCAACGGTCCTCACCGATGACCGATACCTTCAACGCAGATCCCCGCGCGCAAGCAATACGTGCCGCCGAAAGGCGCGCCCAGGAGCGTGCGCAACTGCTCGAGCGCCAGTCCTCCCCAAGCAGCCCTCCGGAAGAACGGATCGCGCTCTGGGAGAGACTGCACGTGCTGGCTCTGCCGCGCAGCACATCCCACCCGTTACTTGCCTTGATTGCGCAACAAACCGCGTTGACGCTCGACCAGCTGAGGGATGAACAGCAGCGCCGGGCCCGCGCCACGGCGGAGCAACGATGAGCCGGTTCAGCGATCAGGCTTTCGTCGAGCTGCCTTTTCGGGTCGAGTTGATCTGCGAAGCAGCCGCGCCCGACGGCAGCAGCGCTGCGTGGCAGCAGTACGTGATTTCGCAAGGGATGAACAAGATCACAGGTTTGCGCCCGGGCGCGCATGCCGAAGTGGCATTGCAACTCGAAGAGATGGTCGAACGCCTGAACCTGCGCCGCATGGGCAAGAAGCCCAAGTAGATCCGTCACGCACCGATGATCCTCATCGGGCTCGAGGACCTGACCGCACGGGAAGAGCGAGGGCCGCTCGATGAGATGCCGATAGACGCAAGCCCGATGTCGGGACACCTCGCCCTGATCCGTCCTTGGAACAGACCCTGTGCGCGTGGATCCATTCCCATCCTCGCCGCGTTGGGCTCGCACGACTCACGCTTACTGGAGGAAACCCTCATGTCGTATATCGACGGTTTCGTAATCGCGGTGCCGAAAGCGAACAAGGACAAGTTCATCCAGCACGCCAACAAGGGCGACAGCGTCTTCATGGAGCTGGGCGCGACCCGCATCCTGGAGTGCTGGGGTGACGATGTGCCGGACGGCAAACTCACTGACTTCCGCCGCGCCGTACAGGCGACGGACGATGAAGCCGTGGTGTTCTCCTGGATCGAGTGGCCTGACCGGTCGACACGGGACCGGGCCATGTCGCGAATGGAAGAGATGATGAAGACCGATCCTCGCATGAGCCCCGAAGGCAATCCGATGCCGTTCGACGGCAAGCGGATGATCTACGGCGGCTTCGCGCCCGTCGTGACGTTGAGCGCTTGAGCGTTCAGGACGTCCATCGATTCGCCGCGGCTCACTGCGGGCGGATCGATGGGTGTCCGAGGATCACTTCGCGCCGCATTCCTTCGGCTCGGGCGCGGCTGCGAGGTTCGAAGCCAGAAAGCGCTCGATAGCCGAAAGCAACTCGACGCGGTCCGATTGCCAGCGCAGCTCGCGATCGGCACGCGGGATCACCACGAGCTCATGAGGCTTGCACGCTTGCTCGAGCTCCTTCGCCATCCGTATCGACTGGCCGACCGGAACATCCCGATCCAGTTCTGCATGGACGAGCAGCACCGGCATGCGGATGTCTTCCGCATGCCCCAACGGCGACCGGGCGCGCAGCCGTGCGGCATTCCGCATGGGCATTCCCTTTTTCTTGGTCGGGCCGGCATTGGCGCGTTCGTGCCAGAGATCAGTCCAGGCGCCGATGCTGATCGCGCACCGATAGAGACCTGGCTCCCGGATCGAGGCGAACAACGCTTGATAGCCCCCAAAGCCGAAGCCGGCGATGCAGACACGGTTCGGTTCGACGAGACGCTGCTCGATCGCCCAGCGGGCGCCGTCGGTGATGTCCATATGGATGCGCGTGTCCCATTGCTTGAATCCAGCCTCCTCCCACGCGCTTCCGTAGCCTGTCGATCCACGATAGTCCATCTGCAGCACCGCGTATCCGCGGCTCACTAGGAAGGCACGAACATAGTCAAACTGCCATTTCGTCCGGTCCGCCGGGCCGTCGTGCGGCAACACCACGAGGCCCACGGGCTGGCCCGGTGCGGCGGGCGTTGTAAGGAATCCGGGAATCATCTCGCCATCGCGCGCACGATATTTGATCGACGTCGTCCGAGGCAGGTTGACTCCACTCAGCTCCGGGTGTGAGACACCGATCTGCTGCAGCGGCGCCGGGCCGGCACTCAAATCAAGGACACGGAACGTGCCGGCGTCCACATCGCTCGCGGAGCGCAGCAGGTAGATCTTGTCGTTCGCCGCGCTGTCGATGATGGTGTGGGACATGTCGGGGTGGAAGTAGCGCGCTGCCTCGATCACGGCGCGGCTTCGCGCATCCAGATACTCCGCTGGGGACGACCGGTCGCCGGCGTATTCGACGCCGAGGAGATGGCGGTGCGACGAAAGCACCAGGTCTTCGATGTCGAACTGCGACGCACCGGACACCATCTGCGCTTTCAATGTCCGGACATCGAGATCCCACAATGCAAGTCGCCCCTGATGCTCCCGAGCCGCGAGAAATCTTGAAGTGCCGGCAATCGGATGCAGCGGGCGAAACTGGTTCTTGAACTCCTCATCCGCGGAAGTCCGCCAGGATCGCCACTGCGACTCGCCCGGCAGACGATAGTGGTAGTTCACCGTGCCGTCGTGTCTGCGAACGTGCGCCAGCCGCACCTCGCCGCTCGAGTCTGCATAGAACTCAGCGTTGCGCTCGAGACGTGTCACCTCCCGCAGCTCGCCGGTGTAGATGTCGACTCTGAAGACCACCGTGGACGGGGCGCCTGAAGCCTGGTAGCCGCCGTCCGCCGACCGGATGGCCTGAGAGGTGAGCAGCTGGACGAGAATCCCCTTGTCATCCCCAGGCGTGACACTGACGAGTCGATTCTGCCTGGCTTCGAACCATGAAGGCCCCCAATCCTTATCCACCAGCATGAGCGGCTTCCCGCCGTCGAAATCGACCGCGAGGAGACGTTCCGCGCTGGCAATGAGAACTTCGCGCGCCGAGGCCACGTAGGGATCGCGGGCAGCCACCTTCGACACGCTGCAAAGCAGGCGCGTATCGTTCGCCCATACGCACCAATCGATGTCCGCTGAGTTCCGCCCGCGGCCCGCCCACACCTTGCGCGGCTCGAGTTGTCCACGGCGATCGTTGACGATCACGGATGTGACATCACCTTCGCGGGTGACGAATGCCAGGAACCTCCCGTCCGGCGAGATGGCGACATCGTCGACCTGCGGCCGGCGGGCGAACGCTTCGATCGGAAGTTCCGCGGCGGCGACGGACGCCACGACGCAGATCGATGCAAGGAGCGCGCACGTCGCGGCGCCTGACATGATTGGCCTCATTTCCTGAGGCTCGACTTCGGCACCTCGAAGCCTTCGGTGCGGGCGAGTGACGCGTATGCCCGGACGATCGCTTCGGGCGGTGCCGTCAGCCTTCGCGGATTGAGATAGAGCCGCCGCCGGTGGTGACGCGTTCGAAAGAACTCGTTGCGCAAACGAAAGTGCGACGCGTCATCGCTGAGCCCGTCGAGCGCGAAGCCGCTCGCCTGAAAGGACCGCACGCGGACATTGACGGCAAGATCGAGGTACGCCGTGTTGGCCAGGTGGGCGTTCGAATCGAGGTGCTCCCATCCCACCTGAAGCGCGCAGCGGAAAATCCCACTCATCGGCAATGCCTCGCATCGATGTTCGTGACTCCCGACGGGATGATAGGCCACCTGCCGCGCTGCGGATCAACCCCCAACGTCCCTCCCAGGCGCCAGCACTGGATGGGTTATGTCCGACTTTGTTAAGCGGTTGAATTGCACGATCGCGTTTGTTATGAACGGCGGCGACACGCGCTTCGACGCGTGAATACACCAGAATTCTGAAGAGTGGACATGGGCGCGTTGTCCTCGAGGGACACGCGGGGAGTTCAGATGAGCACGTCGATGATCCGGCACGGCTGGCTGGTGCTGGCGTGTCTTGCCCTGGCTGCGTGCGGCGGCGGCGGTAGTGGTGGCGACAGCGACGACGGCGGCCGGCCCGATCCCGTTGCGCCCGATCCCAATCCCTGGCTGCCCACCGGCTCGGGTGTCCAGCTCTACTACAACAGCAATCCGTCGGCCACGACGTTCGAAGCGACGACGCAGCGCAATTCCGTGTTCGTGGCACCGCTGCGCTATCCGACGGGCGGCAAGGAATATTTCGTGAGCACGCCGACATCGGTCGGCTTCCTCGGCTTCTATTCGCCGCAGGTCTTCGTCGGCGGCGCGGGCCAGTTCACTGTCGACGCTGTGCTCGATGCGCCAGTGATCTTCCTGCGAACGGATGATGCGGGGCCCCGCACGGAGTCAGTCAGCGGCAGCGGCAAGGTGACGATCACTCCGACGTATGGCACTCAGAACCTGAATGTCTCGGGCACGGTGAACTATGCAGGCACGGAAAAGATAACGACCGCACTCGGCCAGTTCGACGCGCGCCGCGTAGCGGTCAATCTGAATTTCTCGACCACCATCCAGGGGCAGAGCATTTCCCTGCCCTTCAACGTCACGTTCTGGTTCGTGCGGGATCTGGGCATCGTGCAGCGACTGGAAGCGGGACAGGCGCTGCGGCTCACCAGCGCCACGGGGCAGGACAGCGATGGCGACGGAGTGTTCAATGGCCTCGATGCGTTCCCCAGCGATCCAAATGAGTCCGCCGACACCGATCGCGACGGACAAGGCAACAACGCCGATACCGACGACGACAACGACGGCGTTGCCGACAGCAACGACCGGTTCCCTCTCGATCCGACCGAGACGAAAGACTTCGACAACGACGGGCTGGGCGACAACGCCGACAACGACGATGACAACGACGGGCTGCCCGACGACAGCGATCCGTTCCCGTTCGACGTTCACAATACCGACACCGATCGCGACGGCCTCGCGGACTTCTACGACACGGACGACGACAACGACGGCGTTGCCGACGCGGACGATCGCTTTCCGCTGGACCGCTACGAAACGACCGACTTCGACAACGACGGCGTTGGCGACAACAGCGACCAGGACGACGACAACGATTCCGTTCCGGATGCGAACGATGCCTATCCGCGCGATGCACAGCGCTGGCAGTTGCTGACGACGGATCGCAACGCGCTCGCCCTGAGCGCCGTCCATGGCAGCTCCGTGATGCCCACGGGCGTTGTTTCCGTGAATGCTGCCGATGCGCCTTGGCAGCTGAGCAGCGGCGCAAGCTGGATACAGTTCAGCAGCGCCAGCGGCGTTGGTCCCGCCAACATCACGATCACGGCGGACACGTCGCAACTCGCAGTCGGCACTCATACAGCCTTGCTGGTGTTCGCCGATCCGGAAGTCCAGCGTGAAGTCGTTGTCACCGTGCAACTGGAAATCGTGTTGCCGACGATCAGCATTGCAGCGACATCGCTGACGATCGATGGCTCGCTCGGCTGGTCGCAACCGACCACGACGACCAACGTCACGCTCAACACGGGCGCTCTGCGCTATCCGGTAACTGCTGAAGTCGACTTTACGCCTTCGGATACCGCCATCGCATCGATCAGCGGCGGCACGCTGGGGCAATCCGCGGCACAACTCACGCTGGCTGTAGCGCCCGAGAAGTTGAGCGGAGGCGAGCACACTGGCACGGTGCGACTGACGGCGACTGTGCGAGGTGAGACGATCACGCGCACAGTGCCGATTGCAGTACGCGCGTCGGAACATGTCCTCTACTCCTCAGAAGACGGCGTCGCGCTACTGAGCCTTCCCGGTCGGCAGGCACTCACCCACACGGTCGAGATCCTCGACAGCTACAACGCACCCGGTGCCGAGTGGACGGCAAGCGACGATGCTCCGTGGCTCTCGGTGACATCGAGCGGCTCGAGCGGCGACCCACTCACTCTCACGGCAGACGTCACAGGCTTGCCGGATGGATTGCACGAAGCGACCGTATCGCTCGACTCCACGAACGTCGGCGTCGAGCGCACGGGCACGCTGCGCGTCGCCATCTGGGTCAGTTCAACGACGCCCACCGCGTCATCCTCTACCGTCGCAACGTATATCGAGATTCTTGCGGATCCAGTCCGGCCTTATGTCTATGCCCACAACGGCGGCACAAGCATCGATGTCTACAACGTTCACGACCGCAGTCTGGTAACGTCGCGCACCGTCGGCACCGCGCTTGGCGCGATGGCAGCAAGCAGCGACGGCGAATGGCTGTACGTTCTCGATGGCAGTGCCGTACGGCGCGTCAGTCTCGTGGACGGTGCGGCGCCGATCGCCACATGGTCGTTGTCATCGAGCGCAACGAGACTCGGGTACATGAGGCCGAACGGTCACGGCGTCATCGCTCTCAACAACGGACACGTGATCGACGCGGACGACGGCAGCCAGATCACAACCACGCCGATGGCGCAGTTCGCCGACAAGCACACGCTGTCGCCGACGCGCCGACCCGATCAGCTCTGCGTCATCAACGGCGACTTCACACCGTTCACGGGCGACTGCGCAACGTGGTCCCTGAGCACCTATGGCGACGGAGATATCCGATGGGTCGCCAGCGTCGCGGCGAGTGGCCACAATACCCCGTCAGGCACCGCCAGCTTCTCTCGCGACCTTGCCATGCGAAACGATGGTGAGCGCATCCTGATCGCCAACTCACCGTACTTCGGCCCTTCGAACCTGCAGATGCCGTTGATGCTGTTCAATGGTCGCCAGACCGCCGAGATGATTCTGGCGATGAACACGGGCGGCACACCCGGTGCCGGTCGTGCCGTCGAAGCGGGAACCAATGGCGATTTCTACGCTGTCGTGCGCACGAATGTCACTCCGACAGATACGCTGTGGATCTACAACGCCGACAACACGGTACGACTCAGTGTGCCGCTGAGCACCGTGCTGCGGGAAACGCAGCTCGACGTCTCAGCCGACGGCGCGAGTGCGGTTCTGCTCGTTGCACCTGATACCAACTCCGCCAGCACGCTGCTGTTTGTGAGGTCGTACTGAGACCTGCGGCCGCGGATTCGCTTCGCGCGATCCGCGGCCTCGTTCTCCGGGCCGGCCCGAGCGCTGGTCACCCGGGAAGGACTTGCCGGGAACCCTTTGCCGTCGTTAGCGTCGTAGGCTGCACGCGCCAATGACGACGCCAGCATGGACCCGGAGGTTGAAATGAAGGCTGTTCCCTCTGTGACTCTGATTGCGCTGCTCGGAATTTCCAGCGCAGCGACTCTGGCAGCGACCCTCGACGCACTCGCCCCGTCGAATGCGCCGTCCCCACCCTCGCCGGCTCCCGTGAAACCAGTCACCGAAACGCTGTGGGGAAAGCAGGTCACCGACAACTACCGCTACATGGAGGCGTTCGACCCGCAGACCGTCGCGTGGATGAAATCGCAGGGCGCATATACACGCACCGTGCTGGACGCCATTCCCAAGCGTGCTGCGCTCGAAGCGAAGATCGCGGCGTTCACCGGCAGCTTCGGATTCACCCAGGGCTACGTGAACTACGGCGGTCGGGCCTTCTATGAAGAGCGCGCGCCGGGCTCGGACAACTTCGACCTCGTCGTCAGCGACAGGGCCGGCAAGCGCAAGCTTCTCGACGTCGCAGCGCTGCGTACTGCCAACGGCGGCGTGCCGTTCGCCATCAACTACTTCTTTGCGTCGCCCGACGGAAGCAAAGTCGCAGCGGGTGTTTCACAAGGCGGCTCGGAAGAGGCGTCGATCTTCGTGTACGACGCTGCGACCGGCAAACAGATCGCCGGCCCGCTCGATCGCGCCGATCCCGGCTTCGTGGCCTGGAGCGACGACTCGAATCACCTGTACGTCACCCGACTCAAGAAGCTGGCGCCCGGCGACGCGGAGGTCGAAAAGTATCGCGACACCACGATGGTCTCATGGAATCTGAAGTCCGAGCCCACGGCCATTCTCGGCTCGACTGCGGGTCGCGGTCCCACTTTCCTTCCTGACGAAACCCCTGGACTCGCCCTCCGCCCCGGTACGCCGATGGCGATGGCCATTTCGTACAACGGTGTCCAGAACGAGCAGGCGATCTGGCTTGCGCCCGCCTCGCGGCTGAACGATCCGGATGTGAAATGGAATCCCTTCGTCGCTCGGACCGACGATGTCACCTCGGCGGATGCGGCGGGCGGGAACATCTATCTGCTGTCGCACAAGAGCGCACCGACTTTCCAGGTGCTGGCCGTCAAGGCCGGCCAGCCGTTTGCGTCCGCGAAGGTTCTCGTGCCGGCGAAGAACGATCGCGTGCTCGATTCGATTCACGCCGCATCGGACGCGCTCTATGTGCTTGCCCGGCGCGGCGCTTACTCGCTGCTGCTGCGTGTTGCGTATGCCGATGAAACGATCGAGGAGATCGCCCTGCCCTTCAAGGGTCATGTCGGAGAAGCGTTCGCCGATCCGCGTCAGCTCGGCATCTCGCTCGGTCTCGAGAGCTTCGTCATCCCACCCACGACCTTCGCCTACGATCCGGTGAAGAAACGCTTCGTCGATCTCAAACTCGGCGTGAAGCCAAGTTACAACTACGCCCGCTATGAGATCACCGACCTCGAAGCGCGCTCGAAGGACGGCACGATGGTGCCCAATACACTGATCCGCCCCAAGGACGCGAAGGGGCCACAGATCGTCCTCATCCAGGCGTACGGCTCGTACGGCATTTCGCAGCTCGCCGACTTCAGTTTCCGGACCGCAAGCTTTCTCGAAGCGGGCGGCAGCTATGCTTCCTGCCATGTTCGCGGCGGCGGCGAACTTGGCGACGCATGGCGACTCGCGGGAAAGGATGCGAACAAACCGAACACATGGCGCGACCTCATCGCATGCGCGGATGATCTCATCGCACGCGGCTACACGACGAAGGACAAGCTCTTCATCTTCGGCGGCTCTGCCGGCGGCATCACCATGGGACGAGCGCTGACCGAACGACCGGATCTGTTCGCCGGCGTGATCGCGATCGTTCCCGGCGCCAATACGCTGCGCCAGGAATTCCAGCCCGCCGGTCCGCTCAACATTCCGGAGTTCGGCACCGTCACGACCGAGCAGGGCTTCAGGAATCTCTACGCGATGGACACGATTCAGCACGTACGTGCCGGCATCGACTATCCGCCAGTCCTTATCACCACGGGTCTCAACGATCCGCGCGTTTCACCGTGGGAACCCGCGAAGCTCGCAGCCGCATTGCAGGCATCAGGAACGTCGCGCCCGGTCCTGTTGCGCGTCGATGAACAGGCAGGCCACGGAATCGGGTCCACGAAGTCGCAGAACGATTCGCTCTACGCGGACATGTGGTCGTTTGTCTTCTGGCGCGCGGGACTTAGCGATTGGCGACCGGTGTTCTGACGATCAGCGAGCCCTATTGACGCTGCTAGGGCGGCGCGAACCCCGCAATCGACTGGCAAGTCGATGTCGCAGGCGGCGGCGCGGTGCCGAGTGGCGGCAGCAGATACGCCGTCACGTTCGGTGTCGGTCGAATGGGGTCGTAGTGGGTGATGAAGGCAGCGTCGCCGGCAATCATCACATCGATGATGTTCTGGCACCCGAGCTCCGCGCGTGCCTGCCACTGAAGATTGCTGCGTTCGTAGAGGACGACGGCCTGCATGTCGCTCGGCGAGCCCGCCGACCTGCCGGTGTCCACCAGCAACCGGTCGCCGGACAATGCTACGTCCTGGCCGAAGCGAACGATCTTCCAGAACTCGGGATCGCTCACGGGTTCATGACGCAGCACGCTGTCCTCGACCCACACGCCGCTGTTGCGAACGAACGTGTAGACGGCACCCGGCAACCGCTCGTCAGAGGCATTCGGTTGGTCCGGGGCCGAGATGACAATCGTGTTCTGATCGAAAGCCGCGGAAAGGCCGAAGCCATCGAACGGCGCCGCCCCTGATCCCGTGAGCTTCTGCGTCTGCGTCCACTGCGAACCGGTCCGCTGGAAAACATACGCTGCACCACGATCGCCATCGGCTCGTGGGTCAATCATCAACGCTGTGCTCTTCTGCAGCGCCAGCTGATTGCCGAGTGCCGGCGTGATCATGCCCTGATAGACGAAGGGTTGACCCGTCGTTCGCGTGTACCAGTGAACCTCTTTGAAGGCTCTCACGGAATTGTGGTAGCGCACGAGCACGATTGCGGTGTTCTCATGAAGCGCGATATCGACCACGGTGACGCGGTAGTAGCCGTCGGGCTTCGGCAGATCGATGGTCTGTGCATGCGTCCAGGTCCGTCCCGGTCGCGTGAACACATAGAGCGCATTCGGGTGCGACGGACTACCGCCACTGATCAGCATGACTCGTTGATCCAGCGCCACTGGCGCCCCGAAGTCCTGAACCGGCGCGCCAAGTCGCAGCTCCGGTGGTGCGGGGTAATCCGGATTCACGAGTGCTTTGGTTGCGCTCCAGGTATCCGGTGCAACGCGCGTGAACAACTCGAGGATGCCCATGCCTCCGTCGTAGACCGCAGCGCTTCCGTGCATCGCCACCATGACGCTGCCGCAATACCATCCCCAGCACGTCGGCAACCTGTTGGTAATGGTGCCCTCGGGGACGATGGGGAGCGGATTGTCCTGCGCCGGCAACTGCAACGGTGCCAGCAGCAGCGCACAGACGAGCAACAGCCACTGGCGCTTGCGTGCGCCTCCATGCTGCAGCAACGCACAACGATGGGAATGGCGCATGACACGTGCTCCTTGCAGTGAACGCCTTCGAAGGGCTTGGCCAGGAACCGCCGGCTCGGAATGCCGGTCGCCTCGCGCGAATTCTTCGCCTCGGGCCGCGAACGCCTCAATGCGTAGCTGTACCGTCGGTGATTTCTATCGGCCCCTGCCGCAGCGCTGGCGTCGGCCCGGGCGGCATGTCACCTTACATGGCAACCAGAACGACAAGAACCTCGGCCGGGAGAATCATCTTGCGCAAGCACACTCCGTTACGCTTCATCGGTGGCGCGTGCGCGCTCCTTGTCGGATTTTCCGATCCCACGGTTGCTCAATCGGTAGCCGGCAGTGCTCCGCAGGATACGAGCCGGGGCGTGCTGAGTTACGCCGGATATGTCGAGCCCGCCCTGGCCTCGATCGTCGGCGTGTCCGTGAAGAGTTCTCGCGCGGAGCCGGAAGTCCCGGATGAGTTCAGAAAGCTCTTCGGATCGGGGACACCTTCGGCCAGAGAATCCCGGCAAGCCGGTGCGGGTTTCATCATCGACGCCGAACGGGGGCTGATCGTCACCGCCAGTTTTCTGCTCAACGATGCAGTCAGCGTGAAGCAGAACCGGGTTCGCGCGGAGCCATGCTAAATGCCGTGACGAAAGGATCGGCGGCGGATCGCGCGGGGCTCCGGGCAGAGGATGTCATAGTGCAGGCAGCAGGCGAATCCATTCGATCTCCATCAGACCTGGTTCGATT
>JACZCZ010091800.1_pt1 | contig 20230 bp, 19 predicted proteins | sample 8641811 | NCBI WGS metagenome assembly JACZCZ01 (sample SAMN15324610, study PRJNA640507) | soil metagenome | isolation source: intercropping peanut in the first line | place: China: Luxin town, Laibin City, Guangxi Province | collected 2019-07-25 | depth 10cm m | reverse complement strand
GAGTGGATCCGCGGCGACTACTACATCTCCGACATCACGCTGAACCGTTTCTTCGCACTGCACGTCGTCGCGCTGCCGATCGCGCTGATCTTCCTGGTCATTGCGCACATCTTCGCGCTGCACGAAGTCGGTTCGAACAACCCGGACGGCGTGGAGATCAAGAAGGTCAAAGGTCCGGATGGTCATCCGGTCGACGGCATCCCGTTCCACCCGTACTACACGGTCAAGGACCTGGTGGGCTTCATCGTGTTCGCGGCGCTGTTCTCCTGCGTGGTGTTCTTCGCGCCGGAGATGGGCGGCTACTTCCTCGAGCATGCCAACTTCGAGGCCGCGGACCCGCTGCGAACGCCTGCGCACATCGCCCCTGTGTGGTACTTCACGCCGTTCTACGCGATCCTGCGCGCGATCCCCGACAAGCTGCTCGGCGTGATCTGCATGGGCGCAGCGGTGGTGGCGTTCTTCTTCCTGCCCTGGCTCGATCGTTCGAAGGTGAAGTCGATCCGTTATCGCGGCTGGCTGTATCGCGGGTTCCTGATCGCGTTCGCGATCAGCTTCGTGGCGCTCGGCTATCTCGGCTTGCAGCCGGCGACGCCTGCGTACACCAACGCGGCCCGGATCTTCTCCGTCATCTACTTCGCCTTCTTCATTCTGATGCCCTGGTACACGCGCGCCGATCAGACTCGGCCAGTGCCGGAACGAGTGACCTATGATGCTCATTAAGAAGCCAGTCATTGCCCTTACGCTGGGGTTCGCCCTGGCAGCACTGCCCGTGGCCGGCAGCGCGGCGGAGGCGGGCGGCCTGTTGCAGGCGGCTCGCAATGACGTCAGCAACGTTGCATCGCTGCAGCGTGGCGCACGTAACTTCGTGAACTACTGCCTGGGTTGCCACTCGGCCAAGTACGTTCGCTACAACCGTCTGGCGACCGATCTCGGTCTTTCGGAAGCCCAGGTGATGCAGAACCTGATGTTCACCGGGGAACGACCGCACGACACCATGCGTATCGCGATGAAGACGGAGGACGCGCGCCACTGGTTCGGTACGCAGCCGCCGGATCTGAGCCTGATCGCACGTGCTCGGGGCGCCGACTACTTGTACACGTTCCTCAAGTCCTTCTACCTGGATCCCACTCGCACGACCGGTGTGAACAACACCATGCTGCCGGGCACGGCGATGCCGCACGTCCTTTGGGAGCTGCAGGGCTACCAGAAGGCCGTGTACGAAGGTCAGAGCGATGCCGCTCACGATGCCGTCCACAAGAAGTTCACCGGATTCGAGCTCGTCCAGAAGGGCAGCCTGACGCCGCAGGAATACGATCAGTTCGTGCGCGACACCGTGAACTTCCTTGACTACATCGGGGAGCCGGTGCAGCTGAAGCGTCAGAGCCTGGGTCTCAAGGTGCTGGCATTCCTGGCGGTGTTCTTCCTCTTCGCGTATTTCCTCAAGAAGGAGTACTGGAAGGACGTGAAGTGATTTCCTGGCGCCGCGCATGAAGTGCGCGGCGCCGCGATCACTCGACGTCCCGCCGGACAACCGCACGTGATGACGCTCTTCTCCAAGGCCGACGACGTGTGGAGTCACCGCACACGAATCGTGCTGGCCGAGAAGGGCATCCATGTCGAAGCGATCGACGTGGATGACGGCAATCTTCCCGAAGACCTCCTCGATCTGAACCCCTACCACAGTGTTCCCACGCTCGTGGATCGCGATCTCGTGCTCTACGACTCGCGCGTCATCATGGAATATCTCGACGAGCGCTTCCCGCATCCGCCCCTGATGCCGGTGGATCCGGTGGCGCGTGCGCAGTTCAGGCTCGCGCTGTACCGGATCGAGCGCGACTGGTACGGCCTCGTCGCGCAGATCAACGATCCCGACAAGAAAGTGGGCGTGAAGGCACGCAAGATCCTGCGCGACAGCGTGCTTGCGAGCGCGGATGTCTTCCAGGCCAAGCCGTTTTTTCTTTCCGATGAGTTCTCGCTGGTGGACGCGACGATCGCGCCCGTGTTGTGGCGGCTCGGGATCTGGGAGATCGACCTGCCGCCGCAGGCGCAGGCCATCAGCCGTTACATGAACCTCGTGTTCTCCCGGCCGGCGTTCAGGCACAGCCTCTCGCGTATCGAACAGGACATGCGCGCATAAAGGCGATGAGCGAATACTGATGAGTGATGCGCCAATCCTCCGGTCGCGGCGACCCTACCTGCTTCGGGCAATGCACGAATGGATCTCGGACAACCAGCAGACGCCCCACATCGTCGTCGACGCCAGCTTGGCGGGCGTTGAAGTCCCGCGCCAGTACGTGCAGGACGGCAAGATCATTCTCAATGTCAGCGTGAATGCGACCAGCGGCCTGAATCTCGGCAATGACGGCGTCGTGTTCCGCGCGCGGTTTGGTCCGTCGACCTACGACGTGAGCGTGCCGATCGCGGCCGTGCTTGGCATCTACGCCCGCGAGACGGGGCAGGGAATGATCTTCTCGGAGGCCGACGCTCCTCCGCCGCAACCGCCGCCCGCCGAGACACAGCCGACCGGCGCGCCGGAGCAGCCCAAGAAGGGCAAGCCCACGCTCAAGGTCGTGAAGTAGCGACGCGAGAGGTCCCCTCAGGGATTCAAACGCGTCGACTTCCAACTCCCGGCGGAGAACGTGTATTCGCCGCTGCGGCTGATCGAACGGCTCCATATGGCCCGGTCGTGAACCCGCCCCGGCGCCTCCACCCACAGTTCGATCGATTCGATCCAGAGCCGGAAGCCGCCCCAGTGGGGTGGTCTCGGAATCTGCCCTTCCTGCGCGTCCGGCGCGACTCCAAAGCGACGGGCTGCCGCCTCGACCTTCGTCGCCAGCTCGGCCCGTGAGCCTAACGGCTGGCTTTGATCGCTCGCCCACGCGCCGACCCGGCTCAGCAGCGCCCGGCTGGCAAAATACCGATCGCTTTCCTCTGCCGGCGAGCGCACCACGGTCCCTTCGATGCGGACCTGCCGTTGCAGAACGTCCCAATGCATCACCGCCGCGGCTCGGGAGTGCCCGGCGAGTTCCCGACCCTTGCGCGACTGGTAGTTGGTGAAGAACACGATGTAACCGGCTTCGTCCTCCACTCGCTTGCACAGCACCACGCGCGCAGATGGCGCCAGGTCCGGACCGACGGTGGCGAGCACCATGGCGTCCGGGTTCGGCTGAGCGGCGGCAGCGCGCGCATCGTTGAACCACTGCGCAAACAGCGGCAGGGGACTGGCAGGCAGGGGTTCCGGAAGAAAGTCGTTCTGGGCCATCGGATTCGCGCCGTCATCGGGGAAATGCCGTTCGTCGACCGATTATGCCAGTTGCAGCCGTCGCTGCAGATCGACGCTTGCCGGTTCCAGATGCACTAGGTAAAACAACGGCGCGATTTTGCATACGACGACAAGCCTGGCGTTCTCCATGACACTCGAAGATCTGCGCGAGCGGTTGAGCGCGCTGGACACACAGCTGCTGACGCTGGTCGCTGAACGCCAGAGGCTGAGTCGTGAGGTCGCGGAAGCGAAACGCTCCACCGGACGCGGCACCCGGGACTATCAGCGCGAGCGCGATGTGCTCATGCGTGCACGCTCCACTGCGCAATCTCTCGAGTTGTCGCCGGATCTCGCCGAGTCGGTGATGCGGTTGCTCATTCGAGGATCGCTGACGACGCAGGAACGCTTGCGTGTAGCGGCTGCCGGTCAGGGGAGCGGACGCTCCGCGCTGGTCATCGGCGGTGCCGGCAAGATGGGCCGGTGGTTCGTCGAATTCCTGGCATCGCAGGGCTACCACGTTTGCGGAGCCGATCCGGCCGGGCGCATCGAGGGCGTGTCGTGGGTTGCGGACTGGCGCGAGACAGCACTCGATCACGATCTGATCGTAGTCGCGACGCCGCTGCAGATCGCGAACCGCGTTCTCGCTGAGCTGGCTGCACGCAAACCGCGAGGCATCGTGTTCGACATCGGTTCGCTCAAGTCGCCGCTCCGGACCGGCCTCAAGGCGATGCAGGACGCGGGGCTGCGAATCACCTCGATCCATCCGATGTTCGGACCGGATACCGAACTGCTTTCGGGGCGGCATGTGATTTTCGTCGACGCCGGCAGCAAGGAAGCGATCGATGCCGCTCGCGCGCTCTTTGCTTCGACGATGGCGGAGCAGGTCGTGATGACGCTCGATGAACACGATCGTCTCATCGCGTACGTTCTCGGTCTCTCGCATGCGTTGAACATTGCTTTCTTCACGGCCCTCGCGAACAGCGGCGAGGCCGCGCCACGTCTCGCACAGCTCTCCAGTACGACGTACGACGCCCAGGTTGATGTCGCGACGCGCGTGGCAGGCGAGAGTCCCGATCTGTATTTCGAGATCCAGAGCCTGAACGACTACGGCCGCGAATCTTTGACCGCGCTGCGTTCAGCCGTGGACCGGCTCTGGCAGGCGGTGTCCCGAAACGACGCCGCGGATTTCGCGGCAATGATGCGTCAGGGCCGCGAGTACCTGGCAGGCCGGGTCAGGGAGGGATGACGTCGCCATGTCGCGCGATCTCGAGAACGAAACGCGAGAGCTGCGGGCCCGGATCGCCGCGCTGGTGGAAGAGGCCGCGAACAACGAGCGCCTGCTGAAGCGCAGTCAGCAGCGGGAGCTCGACCTGCTGAAGGCCGACAATCTCCCCGAGCTGTTCGAGGCTATCTGCAAGGGGCTGCTCGCATCCTACGGTCTCGAGTCGGTGACGCTCCTGCTGTGCGATCCCCAGCACGAGATCCGCCACCTGCTCATCGCAGACCACTTGAGCACCGATGATTTTCCGAACGTGATCTTCACGGACAGCATGGTGGGCGTGGCTCCGCAGTTCAACGCGTTCCACAAACCGTGGCTCGGTCCGTACATGGGGTGCGATCATCAGCTCCTGTTCCCGCGCGCGGAGTCGTTGCGCAGCGTTGCCCTGATTCCTCTTCGTCGCAACGAGCGTCTGCAGGGCAGCCTCAACTTCGGAAGCAGCGACGAGAAACGGTTCTCGCGGCACCTCGCGACGGACTTTCTGGCGCACCTTGGTGTGATCGCCTCTTTCGCGATCGAGAACGCAGTGAACCGCGCACGCCTCGTGCGCAGCGGTCTCACGGACTTCCTCACGGGTTGGCACAATCGACGGTATCTGCATGCGCGTCTGAAAGAAGAGCTCGCGCGCGCACAGCGTCAGGGCTCCGGGCTGACGTGCCTCCTGATCGATCTGGACAGGTTCAAGCAGATCAACGACCAGCACGGGCACCTTGCCGGCGATATGGCGCTGCGCGAGGCCGCTCAGCGCGTGGACGCCCACATCCGGGACAGCGATGCGGCAGCCCGCTTCGGCGGCGATGAGTTCGTGGTGCTCGCACCGGGCATCAGCCCTGAACAGGCAGCGGCACTGGCGGAGCGCATCCGCGCAGCCGTCTGCGAATCGCCGCTGGAAATCCCGGGCGGCAAGAGCCTGAATCTGACGGTATCGATCGGGGTGGCCGGTATCGTGCTCGACCGGAACCACTCCGATCTCAAAGCGGCCGCCGAAGAGCTGCTCGCCGAAGCCGACGCCGCGCTCTATCGGGCCAAGCAGAACGGTCGAAATCGGGTCGAACTAGCCTGAGAACTTGGCTGGGTCCGTGCTACTATCTTAATGCGATTCATTCGCATTTGAGGTAGTACGATTCCATGAAACGGCTTCGATTCGCCGGCCTGCGCTGGCTGCTCACGGGTTCGCTCGCTCTCCTGGTTTCGTGCGCGCCGCCGCCGTCGGAACTGATCGTCTATTCGGCCCGCAACGAAACGTTGATTCAGCCGATCATCGACAAGTACACCGCGGAGACGGGTCAGAAGGTCCAGCTCATCACCGATGACGCAGGGCCGCTCATTCAGCGTCTGAATGCCGAAGGCAAGAACTCGCCCGCCGATCTGCTGATTACCGTGGATGCGGGTGTGCTCTGGCACGCCGCACAGCTCGGCGTGCTGCGGTCGATCGAATCCCCCGTCCTCGAGGCCAACATTCCCGAGCATCTGCGCGATCCGCAGAAGCGCTGGTTCGGTCTCACCGTTCGCGCACGTACGATCGTCTACTCGACCGAAAGGGTGAAGCCCGAAGAGCTCGACAGCTATGAATCGCTGACGAACGAGAAGTGGCGCGGCCGGTTGTGCCTGCGCACATCGAAGTCCGTCTATAACCAGTCACTGGTCGCGACGCTGATCGCACAGCATGGCGAAGCGAAGACCGAGCAGATCGTGCGCGGCTGGGTCGCCAACCTGGCTACGCCCGCGTTCGCCAACGATACGTTGCTGATGCAGGCCATTGTCGCGGGCCAGTGCGATGTCGGGATCGTCAACACCTACTACTTCGGTCGCTTGCAGCGCGACCAGCCGGATCTGCCGCTGAAGCTGTTCTGGCCCGATCAGAACGGGCAGGGCACGCACGTGAACATTTCCGGCGCGGGCGTGACCGCCCATGCGCCGCGCGCCGAGCAGGCCCAGAAGTTCCTCGAGTGGCTTTCGCAGCCGCAAGCCCAGACGCTGTTCGCCAGCCTCGATCTCGAATATCCCGCGTCGCCGAGTGCAAAGGCCGTGGACCAGGTGGCCGCATGGGGCGAATTCAAGCAGAGCCCATTGAATGTCGCGCAGGCCGGCGAGTTGCAGCCCGCCGCAGTCCGGCTGATGGATCGTGCGGGCTATCTGTGATCGCTGACGGCCCACCATGAGCGCCATCGGTCGGGCCGATCTTCCTGTGCATTCCGCGCGCTCGCAGTCCCAATGGCCAGGGACGCTGCTCGCTGCCGCCCTGTGCCTGCCCGCGTTGCTGCCGCTCCTCGTGATTGCTACGGCGTTGATCTCGCCGGAAACGAGTGTGTGGAGTCATCTGGCCCAGCATGTATTGCCGGACGTCGTTGCCAATACCGTGAAACTCGTGATCGGCGTGGCGCTGATCGCAGGAACACTCGGCACGTCGCTCGCCTGGTTCACTACGATGTATGACTTCCCCGGCCGGCGCTGGCTGGAGTGGGCATTGCTGCTGCCGCTCGCTATTCCTGCTTACGTGCTGGCTTTCGTGGCGATAGGTTTTCTCGACTACGCGGGCCCACTGCAGACCACACTGCGTTCCGTCTTCGGATCTTCGGCCTGGGTCCCTCCGATCCGGTCGACGGGCGGCGCGATCCTCGTACTCTCCCTCGCGTTGTATCCCTACGTTTATTTGCTCGCGCGAAGCGCGTTCCTGACCCAGGGACGTCGTGTGCTGGAAGTTGCGCAGACGCTCGGTCACACGCGCAGGGCGGCGATCTGGCGCGTCTCGCTGCCCATGGCGAAGCCGTGGATCGCGGGCGGCGTTGCACTGGTCTGCATGGAAACGCTAGCCGACTTCGGTGCGGTTTCGATCTTCAACTACAACACGTTCACCACAGCGATCTACCGCGCGTGGTTCGGAATGTTTTCCGTTCATGCAGCGCTCGAACTGTCCGCGGTGCTTCTGATGTTCGTCTTTCTGGCGCTGTACCTGGAGCGCCGCTCGCGATCGGGGCTCCGCTTCGCCAACAGTCGCGACATGACGCGCGAGCCCCCACGATTCGCGCTGTCGGGCCCTGCACGCTGGCTCACCACGGGATACGCGCTGGTCGTCTTCCTGCTCGCGTTCTTCCTGCCGCTGCTGCAACTGATCTGGTGGACCGTCCAGCGTGCCGCGCAGGATCTCGATGCCCGCTACTGGGAATTCGCGATGCACAGCATCGTGCTCGCCGCGAGCGCGTCGCTGGTAATCGTCGCAGCCAGCCTGACTCTCGCGTATCTGCTGCGTCGACCCCATACCCGATTCGTGAAAGCTGCCGTCCGCACCGCAACGTTGGGATACGCCGTACCCGGCACCGTGCTGGCGGTTGGCATCCTGCTTCCGCTGGTCATCGTAAACAACACGCTCCAGGACGCGATGAGAGCCGTATGGGGCAGCGGCGCACCGGTCATTCTCCTCCAGAGCACGCTGCTGGCTGTGCTGCTCGCCTACATGGCGCGCTTCCTGGCGGTTGGCTTCAATCCTGTCGAGAGCGGTCTCGAGCGCGTGACGCATTCCATCGACGAGGCGGCGATCGGCATGGGCGTGAGCGGCGCGCGGCTGGTCATGAAGGTTCACGTCCCGTTGCTGAAGACGAGTCTCACGACCGCAGCGATCCTGGTATTCGTCGATGTGATGAAAGAGATGCCGATCACCCTCATTACGCGACCGTTTGGATGGGATACTTTGGCGGTGCGCGTCTTCAACATGACATCGATCGGCGAATGGGAGCGGGCAGCGTTGCCCGCGCTCGCGATCGTCCTCGTCGGCCTGGTGCCGGCCGCAATGCTGGTCCGCGGGAACCGTCATGTGGCTTGAACTCCAGGATGTCGCCCGCTCATTCGGTCCGCATCGAGCCGTCGATGGGCTGTCGCTGCAGCTCGCACGCGGGTCGATCGGCTGCCTGCTCGGCCCGAGTGGATGCGGCAAGACAACGGCTCTGCGATGTATCGCGGGTTTCGAGCCCGTCGATCGCGGGTCCATCCGTGCGCATGGTCGCCTGCTCGCACAGCCCGGGTTCGCGCTGTCTCCCTCCGGGCGACAGATCGGCATGGTGTTTCAGGACTACGCGCTATTCCCGCACCTCACTGCGCTCGAAAACGTCGCCTTCGGCCTGCACCGGCTGCCTGTCCCGTCGCGAAGGCGACGGGCAGAGGAGATGCTCGCAACCGTAGGGCTCGGCGATTCCGGTTTGAAGTATCCGCATCAGCTGTCTGGCGGGCAGCAACAACGTGTGGCCCTTGCGCGGGCCCTGGCGCCGGAGCCCGAGATCGTGCTGCTCGATGAACCGTTCTCGAGCCTCGATGTCGAGCTGCGCGAACGGTTGAGCGCCGAAGTCCGCGCGGTGCTGAAGTCGCTCAACACGACAGCGCTGCTGGTCACGCACGATCAGCAGGAGGCGTTCGCTGTGGCCGACATCGTCGGCGTGATGAACCAGGGTCGCCTCGAACAGTGGGATGCGCCTTACGAGCTCTACCATCGTCCGGCGAGCCGGTTCGTCGCTGATTTCATCGGGCAGGGCGTCTTCATTGCCGGTGAGATCGTCGGCGGCAATTCAGTCCAGACCGAAGTCGGTGTGATGCATGCGAACGGCAGCGGCAGGTGGGAGCGCGGCACGGCGGTCGATCTGCTGCTGCGGCCGGACGATGTCATTCACGACGACGCGAGCACGTTTCAGGCAGAGGTCTGTCAGCGTGCGTTTCGCGGCGCCGAGTTCCTGTACACGCTCAAGTTGCCCAGCGGTGCCCGGCTGCTGTCACTCGTGCCGAGTCATCACAATCACGCGGTCGGCGAGAAGATCGGGATCCGTATCGAGCCGGACCATGTGGTGGCGTTCGAGAAGAAGCGATGAGGAGCTGAAGCCGACCGGCGTCAGGGCACTGTCTTCCCCCGGCGCATCAGGATCAGAAACAAAGGCACGCCCGCGATTGCCGTGAGCGCTCCGACCGGGAGCTGGCGCGGCGCAAACAGAGTCCGTGCGCACAGGTCCGCAATCATCACCAGCGTTCCGCCGAGCAGTGCCGCCGCGGGAAGCACGAGGCGATGATCTGCTCCCAGCATCAACCGCACGAGATGCGGCGTCACGAGTCCGACGAAGCCGATCGTGCCTGCGCTGGTCACTGTCGCCGCAGTGAGAATCGAGCTGACGATGAAGATCGCTATCCTCATCGCGCGCACGGGCGCGCCCAGCATCTGAGCCTGCAACTCGCCGCGGGACAGGACATTGAGATGTCGCGCCAGCGGAAACAGAACGACGACCGAGATCGCGAACAGAACGAGCAGCGGCCAGGGATTGGAGCTGGCCGAAAGATCGCCCATGAGCCAGAACAGCATGCCCCTGAGCTCGGTGTCGTTTCCCATCGCCAGCAAAACGCTCACGACAGCGCCGGCGCCGGCGGCCATCACGATGCCGGTCAGGAGCAGCCGTGTGGGTGTCCAGCCGCCTTCGCCTCGCGCCAATGCGAAGACGATCAGAGTGGTTGCGAGCGCCCCGAAGGTGGCGGAGACATCGACCAGCAATCCCGTCAGGCCTGCCAACATGGCTGACAGTGCGGCGACGGCCGCGCCGCCCGAGATGCCCATGACGAACGGATCAGCGAGCGGATTTCGCAGCAGAACCTGCATCAGGACGCCGGCAATGGCGAGCAGGCCGCCCGCCGCGAATGCGGTCAGGGTGCGCGGCAGGCGCAGCTCCAGTACGACGGCGCGCGCCAGCGAATCCTCGCCCATCAGTCCCTGCCAGAGCTGTCCGGGACTCAAGCCGACACTGCCGTTCGCAAGCGACAGCGCAAATGCGCCAAGTGCCGCGATCAGGAGCAGGCAGTAGGTCGTTGTAGTTCGGGTCGGCACAGCGCAGCGGAGATTACGGGCCCGCGATCGTCACATTCAAGGACGTCGGGTGGTTCACCGCGGGTGCTTGTGGAACAATCCGGCAGGCACCATGACCGACTTCATCGACGCCGAAGGTTTCCGCGCCAATGTCGGGATCGTCCTGATCCGCGACGACCGCCAGGTATTTCTCGGGGGACGCACGGGCGGCCGCGGCTGGCAGTTCCCGCAGGGCGGCGTTCTGCGCAACGAATCGCCGGAGCAGGCGCTCTTCCGGGAGCTGAAGGAGGAAATCGGCCTCGAGAAGTCCGATGTCGAGATCGTTGCGACCACGCGCAACTGGCTGCGCTATCGTCTACCTCGCCAGTACGTGCGTCGGAACAGCCAGCCCCAGTGTATCGGCCAGAAGCAGCGCTGGTTTCTCCTCCGGCTCATCGGCCCGGAGGATCGGCTGCATTTCGATTCGACCGAGACCCCCGAGTTCGACCGCTGGCGATGGGTCGACTACTGGACTCCGGTCCGGGAAGTGATCTATTTCAAGCGCGCCGTGTACGTGCGCGCTCTCGACGAACTCGCGAACCGCGCCTGGCCGGGCGATCCGCCGTCCCTTCCGGAGTGGTCATCGCAGGAAAAAAATCTGCGCAATCTCGCGCTCCGGCGCGCATCGCAGGATGGCGTCCCCGCGACGACGACTGATCAGGGCTGAGCCGCGGGTCGCGGTCGTTTCAGAACGGCTTCAGTACCGCCAGCAGCACGATCGAGATCAGCAGCAGGGCGGGCACCTCGTTGAAGATGCGGTACCAGCGGGAAGAGTGACGATTCGCGTTGGCTGCCAGCGCCCTCATCAGCCGGTAGCACCAGAGGTGATAGCCGACGAGTAGAGCCACCAGCGTGAGCTTGGCGTGCATCCAGCCCAGCGTCAGCATCACGGGTGCGACGATCAGCATCGATATGCCGAACGTAGCAGCCAGCGTCGCGCCGATCGTCATGATGGCGAAGAGGCGCCGCTCCATGACCTTGAAGCGTTCGAGCGAGGGCGAGTCGGTGGCTTCCACGTGGTAGATGAAGAGTCGCGGCAAGTAGAACAGTCCGGCGAACCAGGTCACGACGAAAATGATGTGGAATGCCTTGAGCCAGAGCATGAACGTCCCTTGAGCGGAATACGGCGTTGTCGTCGGTTGGTGACGGGTTCGCGGATCGCGACGAGGCCTGTGCTTTAATGGCGCAGGGTACCGTTACTTGTCCGGCCATGCATGGGGGATTGAGGTGAATGGCTGATACCGGGGGGCTGCGAACCGGGCGTTTCGTGATCCGCACGCGGCCGTTGTGGCAGCGGCGGCTGTGGCTGTTCGGCGGCATCTTCGGCGTGCTGCTGCTGGTCTACGCGGCGTATGAAACGGGTCGTTTTCAGGGCGGCTACAGCAAGTTCGCCGAGATTCAGCGACGGCGCGAACTGAATGACCAGATCGATTCGCTGGGCGAGGCCAACGAAAAACTGAAAGCCGAGCTCGCCAGGGCCGAGCTTGCGAAGAACGTCGATCGCGAGGCCTATGCCGAAGTCGAGAAGAGTCTCTCCGACCTCCAGTCCCAGGTGCTGAAACATCGCGAAGAGCTCACGTTCTATCGAGGCATCGTGGCGCCCGAGGACGGTGTCGGAGGACTGAGGATCCAGCGGCTGCAGGTCTTTCCCGGCGGTGCAGAGCACCATTACCGGTTGCAGCTCGTGCTGGTCCAGTCGATGAGGCAGGACGCCGCGGCCTCGGGCGCCGTGACCATCCATGTCGAAGGCGTCCGCAACAACGCGCCGGCCCAGTTGCCCCTGTCGCAGATAGGCGGCGATACCCGCGCCGACGGGCAGGTCGATTTCAAGTTCCGGTACTTCCAGGAGCTGCAGCAGGACATCGTCTTGCCTCCAGACTTTGAACCACGTGCAGTCACGGTGGAGGTCCGTTCGGGCAGACTCGCCCCTGTTCGGGAGTCCTACCCGTGGGAAATTCAGGCAGAAAGCTAGGGAAGGGCTGATTTACCGCCCGGTCTGAAGCCCTCACGCTCCGCCCCCGGCGAAGTCCGTCCCGGTTGCAGCACTTGCAGGATCTACGCATGTTCAGAAGCAAACCCAAGCCCCAGCGCATCGACACGCTGATCGGCGCCGGTACCCGTATCATCGGGGACGTCCAGTTCGGCGGGGGCTTCCACGTCGACGGGCACATCAAGGGCAATGTGGACGCCAAGTCCGAATCCGGGGCGACGCTGAGCGTCAGCGACAGCGGCGTCATCGAGGGCGCGGTCGCCGTTCCGAACGTGATCCTCAACGGTACGGTCAACGGTGACATCCTGGCGCACGAGCGCGTCGAGCTCGGCGCGACCGCGAAGGTGACGGGAAACGTCTACTACAACCTCATCGAGATGGAGATGGGTGCTGAAATCAACGGCAAGCTCATCCACGAAGCGCGCAGGAGCGGGGCGGGGAAAACCCCAGCCGCGGCGCAGGCACCGGCGGCCGAAGCCGTGGCCGATGGGGCGACTTCCTGAGCCATCCCCGAATTACCTGTCTTTGACGCTGCCTTCCGTGGCTGAGTAGACTTGATCTGGTCGTTTTTGCCCCCATACGCCCCGCATGGCCACCGAAGCACACACTTTCGAAACTCCCGCCTCCTCGCTGCTCTTCACCGACGCAGCGGCGGCGAAGGTCGGTGAGCTGATTCGCGACGAAGCGAATCCGAATCTGAAGCTGCGCGTGTTCGTGCAGGGCGGCGGCTGCTCGGGCTTCCAGTACGGGTTCACCTTCGATGAGAACGTCGAAGAAGGTGACACGCAGGTCGAGAACCAGGGTGTCACGCTGCTCGTCGATCCGATGAGCATCCAGTATCTCGCCGGTGCGGAGATCGACTACCGCGAAGACATCGAAGGCGCGCAGTTCGTCATCCGCAATCCCAACGCGACCACGACCTGCGGTTGCGGTTCGTCCTTCTCCGCCTAGCGACGTGACGGGTGACCGGTGACGGGTGACGGGGCAGAATCCTTCCTGCCCGTCACCCGTCACCCGTCACCCGTCACTCGTCACCTCCAATGGCCCGATCCAAAGTCCCTGACGTCATCGCCGCGGTCGATCTGGGCTCCAACAGCTTCCACATGGTGGTGGCCCGTCATTCCCACGGCCAGATCATCATCCTCGATCGCCTGCGTGAAATGGTCCGGCTCGCTGCGGGGCTGGACGAAACCGGGCGTCTCGATCGCAGCGCCATTGAAACGGCGATCGCCTGCCTAGAGCGCTTCGGTCAGCGACTGCGGGACATGAAGGCCGAGAGCGTACGCGTCGTGGGAACGAACACGCTGCGTCGGGCAAAGCGCAAAGGGGCATTTCTCGACCGCGCCCGCAACGCGCTCGGGCATCCCATCGAAATCATCTCCGGCATCGAAGAGGCGCGCCTCATCTACCTCGGCGTTGCGCACACGATGCCCAGCGAGCCGGGCCGACGTCTCGTCGCCGACATCGGCGGCGGCAGCACCGAAATCATCATCGGCGAGGGTGTGCAGACCCGGAAGCTCGAAAGTCTCTACATGGGCTGCGTCAGCACCAGCAGCCGCTTCTTCGACGGCGGCGAGGTCAGCGAAAAGCGCATGAAACGCGCCCGTCTGGCCGCGCGGCTGGAATTGCAGCCGGTTCGCGCGACGTTTCGCGATTACGGCTTCGACAGCGCCGTGGGATCGTCGGGCACGATCCGCTCAGTGAGCGACGTGCTGCGCGCCCGAGGAGGCGACGGCGTCATCACGCCTGCAGCCGTCGAATCGCTGATCGAACACACTATCCGTGCCGGCAACGTCGACCGCATCAGGTTGCCTGGATTGTCCGAGGAACGCGTTCCGGTCTTCGCCGGCGGCCTGGCCATCCTCGCCGAGATTCTGCATGTACTCGACATCAAGCAGATGAAGGTTGCCGACGGCGCGCTGCGCGAAGGGCTCCTGTACGACCTCATCGGTCGATTGACGGACGAAGATGCGCGCACCCGCAGCGTGCGCGCGATGCAGGGGCGTTACCACGTCGATGTGGCGCAAGCGGATCGTGTCGAGTCGACGACGCAGGATTTTCTGGCGCAGACGCAGAAGGAGTGGGGACTGGAAGATCCGTTCGCTGCGCTCGTCCTCTCGTGGTCGGCGAAGCTGCACGAGGTCGGCCTGGATGTTTCGCACTCCCACTATCACAAGCATGGCGCTTACCTGCTCGAACATGCGGATATGCCCGGCTTTCCGCAGGAAGAGCAGAGGATTCTCGCCCGCATCGTCGGCGCCCATCGACGCAAGATCCATCTCGAAGAGCTCGAGGATCTGACGCCGCCGTGGCACCTGAAGGTCGAGTTCCTGATCGTGATCCTGCGGCTTGCGGTCCTCCTGCATCGCGGCCGCAGCAGCGCGGCGCTGCCGAAGATCGGCCTGCATGCCAAGGGAAGATCGCTGGAGCTCACGTTTCCGAGCGGCTGGATCGAAGACTATCCGCTGACGATGGCCGATCTGGAAAACGAGGCCGAGTACCTGAAATCGACGGGTTTCAGGCTGAAGCTTCTCTAGAGAAACCTATTCCGTCGACTGACTGTATCGGCGCAGCAGTGTCGTCTGGGCACTGATCGCAGGTTTGTCGCCCGGCGTCTGCCGCTCGTACTCGCCGGCCGCCCGAAGCTCCCAGGCTTGCGTATTGTCGGCCAGATAGGTCTCCAGATCTTCGAGGATCTGCTCGCGGTGTTTGCGCCCCACGGGGAAGCACACCTCGATGCGCCTGAAGAAATTCCTGTCCATCCAGTCCGCGCTCGCGCAGAAGAGCTCGGGCTCACCGCCGTTCTGGAAGTAATAGACGCGCGAGTGCTCGAGGAACCGTCCGATGACCGAGCGGACCGTGATGTTGTCTGAAACCCCGGCAATTCCAGGGCGAAGCGCGCAGATGCCACGCACGATCAGGTCAACTTTCACGCCCGCCATCGACGCCTGGTACAGCGTCTGGATGATCTGAGGTTCGATCAGCGCGTTCAGCTTGGCGATGATGCGGGCCGGCTTGCCCTGGCGTGCGAACTCCATCTCACGCCGCGCTTTTTCCAGCAACCCCTCATGAAGTGTGAAAGGCGACTGCAGGACCTTCTGCATCGTGGCGACGCGCGTCGGGCTCGTGAGCTGAAGGAACAGCTCGTGCAGGTCTTCGCCCATCGCCTCGTCGCAAGTGAACAGGCCGTAGTCCGTGTAGAAGCGGGCCGTGCTCGGGTGATAGTTACCTGTGCCCAAATGGCAGTAGCGGCGAAGCTTTCCGTGCTCGCGTCGCACGACCATGATCAGTTTCGCATGCGTCTTGTAGCCGACCACGCCGTACATGACGTGAGCGCCGGCTTCCTGCAAGCGTGTCGCCAGCGCAATGTTGGCAGCCTCATCGAAGCGGGCCATGAGCTCGATGATGACCGTGACCTCCTTGCCGTGACGGGCCGCTTCGACCAGTGCGTCGACGATTGGTGATTGGGGGCCCGTGCGATACAGCGTCTGCTTGATCGCGAGCACTTGCGGATCGGTGCTCGCCTGGCGCAGAAAATCGATGACGGGAACGAACGACTCGAAAGGATGGTGCAGCAGCAGATCGCTGTCGCGCATCACGGCGAAGATATCTTCCTTCGCGACGACGCGTCGCGGAATCGATGGGGTGACCGGCGCGTACTTGAGATCGGGGCGATCGAGCAGGTCATAGAGCGACATCAGCCGGTTCAGATTGACCGGCCCGTTCACCTGGTAGAGATCGTCCTTGGTCAGCGCGAAGTGCTTCAGCAGGAACGTCGTGATGTCCTCGGGGCAATCCATCGACGTTTCGAGACGAACCGCAGCGCCGTATCTGCGCTGGGCGAGTTCGCCTTCGATCGCGCGCAACAGGTTGTCGACTTCTTCGTCGTCGACGAACAGATCGCTGTTCCTCGTCACCCGGAATTGCCACGCACCCACCACGGTCATGCCGCTGAAGAGTTGCGCAATGAACGTCGAGATGACGGCGGACAGGAATACGAAGTGCATGGTGCCCGGCGCTTCGTCGGTCTGCGGGAGCTTGATGATTCGCGGCAGCGACCGCGGGACCTGCACCACAGCCAATTCGGCGTCGCGTCCGAATGCGTCCTTGCCCGAGAGCCGCACGATGAAATTCTGACTCTTGTTCTGAATCCGCGGAAATGGACGGGCCGGATCGAGTCCGAGGGGCGTGAGCACCGGCTCGACTTCCTTCGCGAACAGATCCGCAAGCCACGCATGCTGACGTGCGGTCAGCGTCTTCGCATTGACGAACTGAATCCCGTGGGCTGCGAGCGCTGGAAAGACGAGCTGATTGAGAAGCTCGTATTGATCCTTCACCAGTGCCATCGCCCGCTCGTGAATTGCAGTGAGCTGCTCGGGGACGCTCATGCCGTCGGGTCCGCCGCTCAGCGACCCGAGTTCCATGCGCTGCTTCAGGCCGGCGACCCGGATTTCGAAGAACTCATCGAGGTTCGAGCAGGAGATGCCCAGAAAGCGGATGCGCTCGAGCAATGGCAGCGACTCGTCATGCGCTTGGGCAAGCACGCGCCAGTTGAAATCGAGGAAGGAGAGTTCCCGATTGATGTAGTACTCGGGAGCCTTGAGATTCACATCGAGCATGGGCATCGCCGGCGAAGGAGGGGCGATTCCGAGGATACTACGGGGGCTCAGCCGCTGTGTTACAGCGGCAAGTCAGGCTATTCCCACGATCAGCGCTGTGCAGCCGGCACCGCCGCCACAGCCGCGTCGCGTGCCCGATCCAGGTCGGCAAGGAGGGGGCCGGCGCTGCTCTGGAACTCGGCCAGGTACTGGTTCGGAATTGGCTGCGCATCCGGCAGAGCGACGGTGCGGGGATTCTTGTGAAGGCCGTTTACACGGTATTCGTAGTGCAGATGCGGGCCGGTCGCGGCGCCGCTGCTGCCCACGAAGCCGATGGTTTCGCCCTGACCCACGCGGAGCCCGTCGCGCATGCCCTTTGCGAATCGCGACATGTGCCCGTAGAGCGTTGAGATGCCGCCGCCGTGCTCGAGAATGATCACGCGGCCATAACCACCTTTCGTTCCGGCAAAACTGACGCGTCCCTCACCGGCGGCTTTGATCACGGTCCCTGTCGGAGCCGCGTAGTCCACGCCTTTGTGCGCGCGGATCGTGTTCAGGATTGGATGGCGCCTGGATGGATTGAAATTCGAGCTGATGCGTGTGAAGTCGAGCGGTGCGCGCAGAAACTGACGGCGCATGCTGCGACCATCCGGGCCGAAGTATCCGGCGATCTGACCGTCCGTAGATTTGAAGTAGACCGCACGATGCAGCTTGCCCTCATTCATGAAGTCGGCGGCGAGAATGCGCCCGTCGCCGATGTATTCGCCATCGCGATACTTCTGTTCGTAGACGATGTCGAACGTGTCGCCAGGCTGGATTTCCAGGGCGAAATCGATCTTCCAGCCGAAGATATCGTTCGCGAGTCGCATGATCAGTTCGGCGCTCACTCCCGCCGATCTCGCCGCCACGAAGAGCGAAGATTCGATCGTGCCGTGCGTTCGAACCGTCCGGGTCTCGATCGGCGTTGCGATGACTTCGGCGGCGAAACCGGCGTCGCCGCGCTTGACCGTGAGGATCTCTGTTTCGCTAATGCGGCGCGTCAGCGCGTACACCATGCCTTCATCGTGGATGAGCTCGATCGTATCGCCAGGGCGAAGCCGGTCGAGTTGCGCGCGGATACCCGGCACGTCGCGAATATTCGCGAGATCGTTCAGGTCGAGTTTCAGGTGCCGGAAAATGCGATCGAGCGTGTCGTTGCGACGGACTACGAATTCCAGCGTGTCGCCCAGCGGTTGAGGCAGGGGTGGCGCAGCAACGATCTCCGGCTCGAGCGCAGGTAGCGAAGCTGGGGCGATGGCCTGAATCGCGGGCAGCGATTCGACCGGCTGATTCCTCGCAATGAAGTAAGCGATGAGACCGCCCACCAGCGGCAGCATCAGCCCCGAAGCGAACCAGCGGGCATGGTTGGCGGAGGAGGACTGCGCGGACCTTGGCTTATAGTCGAAGGCGATCCTCGAATCCGGCTGCACTTTCGAAACCCCCAACGACAAATCAGCGACTTAACAGTTGCGCGAAAAATAGAAGATCGAGCTGCGCATCGTCAACCATGGATTTGGTTGCGCGGTCGACCGCTCAGGCGGCCGCAATTGCATGCAATGCATCGAACTCATAGAGTCGCTCGCGATCCTTTTCCTCATTGAGAAACGAATGCTGTCCCCGGATGAACAATTTGCCGAGCTGAAGCGTGGCACCTCGGAGATCCTGCTGGAATCGGAGCTGCTGACGAAGCTGCGCCGAGGCAAACCGCTGCGAATCAAGGCTGGATTCGATCCGACCGCCCCGGATCTGCACCTCGGGCACACGGTGCTCATCAACAAGATGCGCCGCTTTCAGGATTTCGGCCACGACGTCATTTTCTTGATCGGCGATTTCACGGGCCTGATCGGCGATCCGTCGGGGCGCAACGCCACCCGGCCGCCACTGACTCCGGCGGACATCGAGGCAAACGCGGCGACCTACAAGCAGCAGATCTTCAAGATCCTGGATCCCGCGAAAACCCGTATCGAGTTCAACTCCCGCTGGATGACCGAAATGGGTTCGGCGGGATTGATCCAGCTGGCTGCAAAACACACCGTGGCGCGAATGCTCGAGCGCGACGATTTCAGCAAGCGCTACAAGAACGGCCAGCCGATCGCGGTTCACGAATTTCTCTACCCGCTCGTGCAGGGCTACGACTCTGTGGCGCTCAAGTCGGATGTCGAACTCGGTGGCACCGACCAGAAATTCAATCTCCTCGTGGGTCGGCAATTGCAGGAAGCGTATGGGCAGGAGCCGCAAGTCGTCCTGACGATGCCTCTGCTCGAAGGACTCGACGGCGTGAACAAGATGTCCAAGTCGCTGGGCAACTATATCGGTGTGACCGAAACGTCCGAGAGCATGTTCGGCAAGCTCATGTCGATTTCGGACGAACTGATGTGGCGTTACTTCGATCTGCTGTCTTTCAGGCCGAATGCGGAGCTTGCGAGGTTCAGGCAGGACGTTGCAGAGGGACGCAATCCGATGGAGCTGAAGATCGAACTGGCACTGGAAATCACGGCGCGTTTCCACGATTCAGCAGCAGCCAGCCAGGCGCTCGACAGCTTTCGCGCGCGCAGCCAGCGTCGCGAAGTGCCGCAGAACGTGCCGAAGCGAACGGTGACGATCGATAACGAATCGATCGGCGTGGCCGCTCTGCTCAAGCAGTGCGGTCTCGTGGAAAGCACCTCTGCAGCGTTTCGCCTCATGCAGCAGGGCGGGGTTCGTCTGAACGATGAAAAAATTACGGACACGAAAGCGTCAGTGAAGGCCGGCGACACCTACCTGTTTCAAGTCGGCAAACGTGTGTTCGAAGAGATCACGCTCCGTCGCGGATGAGAAAATTCGCGCGACGATGTGTTGAATCACGTCGCTTGCGTCTCCATTTCGTCGTTCCAGTCGCGCTTGATTTTGCGAATTCACCGAAAAAATTCGCCCTCTGACACAGGGCGAAAAGAAGTTGCAAAAAGGGTGTTGACTCCCCGGTCGCCGTCAGTAAGATGCGCCGCCTCGCGAGACACGAGCGTCACAAAACGCACGTGCCGAGCTCCAGAAAAGTGACCGCCTCGAAGTTTCGGGGTGTTGACGAACCTGGAAAGTCGGTTAGAATCCCGCTTCTGCCTAGGCCCCGCGCATAGGCCGCTCTTTAAAAATCGAAACAGGTAATTTGTGTGGGGACTCGCGTCGGTCGTCTGCTAACGCAACACGACGATGAGTT
>JACZCZ010027543.1_pt1 | contig 20232 bp, 12 predicted proteins | sample 8641811 | NCBI WGS metagenome assembly JACZCZ01 (sample SAMN15324610, study PRJNA640507) | soil metagenome | isolation source: intercropping peanut in the first line | place: China: Luxin town, Laibin City, Guangxi Province | collected 2019-07-25 | depth 10cm m | reverse complement strand
CTGGGACAGGAAGCGACGCACGTCGGCGTCGGCGCCGCAATGCGCCCCGAGGACTGCCTGTCCATCGTCTACCGTGAGATCGGTACCCTTTTCTGGCGCGGCGTGCGCATGACCGACGTGCTGCTCTACTGGGGCGGCGATGAGCGCGGCAACGACTTCCACGGACCCGCGCACGATTTTCCCTGGTGCGTTCCGATTGCGACGCAGACATTGCACGCCGCCGGCGCCGCAATGGCATTCAAGATCCGCAAGGAAGCGCGCTGTGCCCTCGCCTACATCGGCGACGGCGGCACTTCCGAAGGTTCCTTTTACGAGGCGATCAATCTCGCCGGCGCTCGACAGCTGCCCGTCGTGTTCATGATCGTCAACAACAAATGGGCGATCTCGGTACCGATCGAAGAGCAGACAGCGGCCGAGACACTCGCACAGAAAGCCATCGCGGCCGGTATTCCCGGCGTCCAGGTCGATGGCAACGATGTGATCGCAGTCCGTGACTGCGTCGACCGCGCGCTCGCCAAGGCGCGCAGCGGCGGAGGTCCGACCGTGATCGAGGCAATGAGCTATCGCCTGAGCGACCACACGACAGCGGACGACGCGTCGCGTTATCGCGCCGAGAGCGAAGTCGCGGCCGCGTGGGAACACGAACCCATGATCCGGTTGCGCAAGCTTCTCGTTGCGCGCGGCGCACTGGATGAAGCACGCGAGCAGGCACTCAAAGCGCAGTTCGCACAAGAAGTCGAAGCAGCGGTGCAGGAATACCTCGCGACGTCGAAGCAGTCGACGGACGCGATGTTCGATCACCTGTTCGCCAATCCACCTCCTTATATAGAAGCGCAGAAAGAGATGGCGCGACGCTATGCCGGTACGGGCCGGCCTTCGCACTAGGCCGATTCGTCCATGCCAAGAATAACGATGATCGAAGCCATTGCGATGGCGCAGGCGTGGGAGCTCGCGCACGACCCGAGCGTGGTCGTGCTCGGCGAAGACGTCGGCCGCAGCGGCGGTGTCTTTCGTGCGACGGCCGGGCTGATGGAGCGCTTCGGCAGCGACCGCGTGCAGGACACACCCCTTGCGGAGAACATGATTGCCGGCATGTGCGTCGGCATGGCTGCACAGGGACTGAAACCTGTCGCCGAGATCCAGTTCATGGGGTTCGTCTACCCGGCGATCGATCAGATCGTGAATCACATGAGCCGCCTGCGTCATCGCACGCGCGGTCGCATGAGCTGCCCGGTCGTGATGCGCATGCCTCATGGCGGCGGCATCCACGCGCCGGAACATCACTCCGAAGCGGTCGAGTCGATGCTGGCCCATATTCCAGGCATCCGCGTCGTCTGCCCCTCCTCGCCGGCGCGTGCTTATGGATTGCTGCTGGCGGCCATCCGTGAACCGGATCCCGTCGTATTCCTCGAACCGACCCGCATCTACCGGTACGTCAAACAGGACGTCGCCGATGACGGCGCCGCGTTGCCGCTCGACGTCTGCTACGTGCTGCGCGAAGGCGAAGATGTGACGATCGTGACGTGGGGCGCGATGACGGTCGACGTGCTGCAGGCAGCAGAGCAGCTCGCCGCTCAAGGCATCAGCGCCGAGGTCATCGACCTCGCCACGGTCAGTCCGGTCGATTCGGAGACGATCCTGGAATCCGTCGCGAGAACCGGGCGGCTCGTGATCGTTCACGAAGCCGCACGCAACTGCGCCGTCGGTGCGGAAGTCGCGGCCATCGTCGCCGAGCATGGGTTGTTCGACCTGGTCGCACCGATCAAGCGTGTCACCGGCTACGACACCGTCGTGCCGCTGTACCGCCTGGAGAATGAATTCATCCCGAGCGTTCCCCGCATCATCGATGCGGTGAAAGAAGTGATCGGCGAGTAGTGGACAGTCAGTCAGAATGAACAATCAGACTTTCAATCTCCCTGACCTTGGCGAAGGCCTTCCGGAAGCGGAGATCGTCTCCTGGCACGTGAAGGAAGGCGATCAGGTCCAGCTCGATCAGCCGATGCTGTCCGTCGAAACGGCGAAGGCAGTCGTCGAAGTGCCCAGCCCGCACACGGGCAGGATCGTGCGACTGCACGCAAAGGTCGGCGACACGGTAAAGACCGGCAAGCCGCTGGTCGATTTCGATCTCCCTGCCTCTTCTGGCCCGTCACCGGCCACCCGTCACCCGTCACCAGCCGCGGGCCAGGGCATGGTCGTCGGCCACATGGCCTCCAGCGATGAGGAATTCGTAGACCGTGCCATCGTCCGTCGCGCACGCGGCGCTACCGCACCCGGACGTGTTCGCGCAGCGCCCGCCGTCCGGATGCTCGCGAAGCGACTCGGCATCGATCTCAACACGTGCAAGGCGTCAGGTCGTCACGGCCTGATCAGCGTCGACGACGTGCTTGCGCGCGCGAACGTCCCCGGCAGTGGTTCGAGCGCGCCCGTCGTACCGGGTCTCACAGACGCAGATCGTCTTCGCGGAGCACGCAAGGCCATGTCGGCCAGCATGTCGCTTTCGCGGGATCAGATCGCGATGTGCACGATCTTCGACGATGCCGACATCCAGTCGTGGCACGGGCGCGCCGACATCACCGTTCGTGTCATCCGCGCGATCGCTGCGGGGGTACGCGCCGAGCCCGGATTGAATGCCCTGTTCGATCCGTCGGGTCCTTCGCGAAAGATCATGGAACAGCTGCATCTGGCCATCGCAGTCGACACAGCGGACGGCCTCATCGTGCCGGTGTTGCGCGATATCGCTTCGCAGACGCCGGAGCAATTGCGCGCAGCGCTCAACGATCTCAAGGAGCGCACGCACAACCGGACGGTCGCGCCGGAGCAGATGCGCGACTACACCTTCACGCTGTCGAATTTCGGAACCATGGCGGGACGCTATGCAACGCCGCTCGTGGTGCCGCCGACAGTCGCCATCCTGGGTTCGGGCCGATTGCAGCGCGACGTCGTCGCCGGCGAGACCGGCCCGGAGATCCACACGCGGCTGCCGCTGTCCCTGACCTTCGATCATCGATGCATCACCGGAGGCGAGGCCTGCCGTTTCCTTGGGGCAGTGATCGCCGATCTGCAGTCGCCCGGCTGACCGCCGCCGGGCCGTTCCGGGCGGGATGCCTGGTACGTAGATTCTGCGAGGGATGACTACGAATTGCGGCGGTTCGCACCTGCTCGACATCATCGTTCAACTCCAACTACTCCCTTACCTCCATGCACGGCACTATTCCCGCTGCCCGAAAGAAGCTCATCGAACAGATTGCCGCATCGGCGCGGCGTCTCCAGAAGCGATCCGACCGCGTCAGCGCGCCGGACTTCGTCCGTCAGTACTACCGCGGCGTCGCCGAAGAGGACCTCGCGCAGTACGAGAAGCCCGCTCTGGCGGCGGTGGCGCTCGGACACCTGCGCTTCGCATCGACACGACGGCGTGATCGCGCAGCCGTTCGGGTCTTCAACACGGATCAGGCCCGCGACGGCTGGTCATCGACGCACACGATCGTCGAAGTCGTCGTGGAGGACATGCCCTTCCTGGTCGATTCGATCGGGATGGTGCTCAACCAGGCCGGCCTCACGATTCAGCTGATGATTCACCCGATCATCGGCATGCGCCGCGATGCCGGCGGACGGCTCATCGAGGTCGATGACGGCTCCGCCGCCGACGGCAGGTTCAAGTCGGAATCCTGGCAGCACATCGAGATCGATCGCATTGCCGACCCGCGCCGGCTCGAGGAACTCGAACAGAAGCTCCATCGCATCATCGAAGACGTGCGCTTCGCCGTGCTGGACTGGAAACCGATGCTCCAGAAGGCGCTCGAGATCGCGAAGGACATCGACACGCTCTCGACGCCTGTGCCCGCCAACGAAGCGCGCGAAGTCGCTGCGCTGCTCGAATGGATGGAGGCGAATCACTTCACGTTCCTGGGGTACCGGGAATACAAGCTGCAGCGCGGCCGCAGCGAGGACACGCTGGTCCCGCTTCCCGAAACCGGCCTCGGCATCCTGCGCCAGCGCCGCAACCAGAAGCTCACGCCGACGACCCTGACCGGGCACCTGCGGGATCACGCGCGCGAACGCGACCTGCTGACGATCACGAAGGCGAACTCGGTGTCGACCGTGCATCGCGGTTCGTACCTCGACTATGTCGGTATCAAGACTTTCGACAAGTCGGGCAAAGTCACGGGGGAGCGTCGCTTCCTCGGCCTCTTCACCTCGACGGTCTACAGCCGCAGCCCGCGCGAAATTCCGCTGCTGCGTCACAAGATCGAACGCGTCGTCGATCACTTCGGCCTCGATCCCGCGAGCCACGACGGCAAGGCCGTGATGCACGTGCTGGAGACCTATCCGCGCGACGAGCTGTTCCAGGCCAGCGTTGCCGACCTGATCCGCATCGTCCGCGGCATCGTGAACCTGTACGAACGCCATCGCGTTCGCGTGTTCATGCGCCGGGATGCGTTCGACCGGTTCTACTCCGGCATGATCTTCGTACCGCGAGACCGCTACAGCACGCAGGTCCGCAACAAGATCGAAGCCCTCGTCCGCGAGCGATTGCAGGCGACCGGGATCGAATCGCAGGTCCAGCTCTCGGAATCCGCGCTGGCACGCGTGCACATGATCGTGCGCCTGCCGCCCGACGGCGGCCCGCACGTCGATGTCGATGCACTCGAACAGCAGATCGCCGCCGCTGTACGCACCTGGGACGACCAGCTTCGCGAAGCACTCGCAGCCCGTCACGGCGAGATCGATGGCTTCGCGCTGGCGGATCGACTGGAGAACGCCTTCCCGGCGGCGTATGAGGAAGATGTCGACGCTCAAACCGCGGTGGCCGACGTCACGCAGATCAATGAGGTCCTGCGCGATGGCGATCGCATCGCGATGCGGCTCGTACCGGGCGAAGGCACGACGATTCATCTGCGGCTCTTCCGGTCAGCGGCGCCGATTCCGCTCTCGAGGGCACTGCCGATTCTCGAGAATCTCGGACTCACGGTGCTCAGCGAGCGGCCCTATCGCATCGCGCCCGCGCGCAATCGGGAAATCTGGCTGCAGGATTTCCAGATGCAGAGCAGCGACGGTCGCAAGATCGATCCCGCGGCTTTGGGCACACGGTTCACGGACGCATTCGTCGCCACCTGGAGCGACCAGGTCGAGAACGACGGCTTCAACCGTCTCGTCGTGACCGCCAACCTGACGTGGCGTCAGGCGATGGTCCTGCGCGCTTACTGCCGCTTCCTGCTGCAAGCCGGCATCACGTTCAGCCAGGCCTACATGGAGCGGGTGCTCGCATCGAACTCGGCGATTGCGTCGACACTGTCCTCGATCTTCGAAACGCAGTTCGATCCGGAACATCCGGCTGCGCGTCGCAACGCCGACCTGTCGCGACTGCAGAAGCAGCTCGCGAAACAACTCGACAAGGTGACGAGCCTCGACGAGGACCGGATCCTGCGTCGGTTCGCGAATGCGATCTCGGCAACGCTGCGCACGAACCACTACCAGTACGACACTGCGAATCCGCAGACCAGGACCCACAAGTCGTATCTGTCGCTGAAGCTGGATCCGCGCAGCATCGCCGACCTGCCGCAGCCGCGGCCCGCGTTCGAGATCTTCGTCTATTCGCCGCGCGTCGAAGGCGTGCACCTGCGAATGGGCGCTGTCGCCCGCGGCGGCTTGCGCTGGTCGGATCGACGCGAAGACTTCCGCACGGAAGTCCTGGGCCTGATGAAGGCACAGAACGTGAAGAACACGCTGATCGTGCCGGTCGGCGCGAAAGGCGGCTTCGTACCGAAACGCCTGCCCGCGAATGCGAGCCGCGAGGACACGCAGCGCGAAGGCGTCGAGTGCTATCGCACGTTCATTCGTGCGCTGCTCGATGTGACGGACAACATCGTCGACGGCAAGGTGGCTCCGCCGCCGCGCGTCGTTCGTCGCGATCCGGATGACACGTACCTCGTCGTCGCCGCCGACAAGGGAACTGCCACGTTCTCGGACATCGCCAACCGCATCTCGGCCGAATACAACTTCTGGCTCGGCGACGCATTCGCTTCCGGCGGTTCCGCGGGCTACGACCACAAGAAGATGGGAATCACCGCGCGTGGCGCCTGGGAATGCGTGAAGCGTCACTTCCGCGAGATCGGCATCGACACGCAGTCCTACGGCTTCACGGTCGCCGGCATCGGCGACATGGCGGGCGACGTGTTCGGCAACGGCATGCTCCAGTCGCATCACATCCGGCTCGTCGCGGCCTTCAACCACCAGCACATCTTCCTCGACCCGAATCCGAATCCCGCGACCACGTTTGCGGAACGCAAGCGGCTGTTCGAGCTGCCGCGTTCGACGTGGGAAGACTACGACCGCAAGCTGCTGTCGGCCGGCGGCGGCATCTACCCACGCACTGCCAAGTCGATCCGCATTTCGACACCCGCGCAGACGATGCTCGGGCTCGATCGCGACACGCTCACTCCGCAGGAGTTGATCCGCGCCATCCTGTGCATGCAGGTCGATCTGCTGTGGAACGGCGGCATCGGCACGTATGTGAAGTCCACCGACGAAACCAACCTCGATGTCGGCGACCGCGCCAACGACGCGGTTCGCGTCAACGGCAAGGATCTGCGCTGCAAAGTGATCGGCGAAGGCGGCAACCTCGGCCTGTCGCAACGCGGTCGCATCGAGTACGCCCTGAACGGCGGGCGCCTCAACACCGATTTCGTCGACAACTCCGCCGGCGTCGACTGTTCGGACCACGAGGTGAACATCAAGATCCTGCTCAACTCGCTGCCGAAGCGCGCCGGGCTCACGCTCGCGAAGCGCAACAAGCTGCTCGCCGCGATGACCGACGAGGTCGCACACCTGGTGCTGCGCGACAACTATCTGCAGAGCCAGGCGCTGTCGATGATGCAGGCTCGTGCTTCGAAGGATCTGCTCGAGCACGTACACACGATTCGCTCGCTGGAACTGCAGGGCCTGCTCGATCGCGGCCTCGAGTTCCTGCCGATGGCGGAAGAGATCGAAGATCGCCGCAAGGCGAAGCGCGGCCTGACGCGCCCGGAGCTCGCCATCGTGCTTGCGTACGCAAAGATGGCGCTCTACACGCGCCTGATCGACTCGGATGTCCCTGAGGATCCGTACCTCGGCAACGAGCTCGATCGCTACTTTCCGGCGAAGATGCAGCAGCGGCTGGGCAGGTATCTCAACCAGCATCGGCTGCGTCGCGAGATCATCGCGACCGCTACGACCAACAGCATGGTCAATCGCATGGGCGCCAGCTTCGCCCGTCGCGCACAGGAAGACACCGGCGCGAGCGCCGCTTCCGTCGTCCGCGCTTATGCGATCGCCCGCGAGTCGTTCGGCATGCGCTCGACCTGGAGCGCGATCGAAACGCTCGATGCGAAGATCGATGCGAAGACGCAGTACGAGATGATGTTCGAGACGACGCGCCTGCTGCGCTTCTGCACGTACTGGCTGCTGCATCGGCATCCGCACGCGCTGGACATCGAGCAGCAGGTCGGACGTCTGCGGGCCGGTCTCGCGAAGCTCGACGATGCGTTGCCCAAAGTCCTGTCAGGTGCTGACCTGCACAGCTTCCACACCCAGCACGAGACCTATCGCAGCGCGAAGGTGCCGGAAGGCCTTGCGAAGCGTATGGCCAGCCTCGCGGCACTGCGCTCGGGCCCCGATCTGGTCGATATCTCGGAACAGACCGGTGTGGCGATCGAGTCCGCTGCTACTGTGTACTTCCGGCTCGGCACCGCCCTGTCGCTGGACTGGGTGCGCGAACAGATCGAGAAGCTCGGCGTCGAAGGTCACTGGCAGGCAGTTGCCCGCTCGACCTTGCGCGACAACATCTACGATCTGCAGCGGAAGCTCTGCCTGCAGGTACTGGGCAAGTCGTCGAAGGCGCCCGCCGGCCTGGTCGATTCGTGGCTCGCGAAGCACGAGTCCGCGATCGCCCACGTCCGCAACACGGTCAACGACATGCGGGCCCTGGCGCAGATGGATTTCGCCACGCTGTCGGTGGCGCTGCAGGCAGTCAGGGCGATAGCGGAGTAACTGTCAGCCTGCCAGCTGCTGCCGGTAGCGGAGGGAAACCACTCACCTTCAGCCGCCGGCGGCAGCGAACTGCTGCGGAACTCTGCTATAAAGCGGGTCCCCTTCACTGACCCGCTGATCTCAAATGGCCGGCAAGCTTGTACTGGTCCGTCACGGACAAAGCACCTGGAATCTCGAGAACCTGTTCACGGGATGGGTCGATGTCGACCTGACCGATCAGGGGCGCGGCGAAGCACGCGAAGCGGGAAGGCTGCTGAAAGCGGCGGGCTTCGAGTTCGATCTCGTGTTCACTTCAGTACTGAAGCGAGCGATCCGCACCATGTGGATCATTCTGGACGAGATGGATCTCATGTGGCTGCCGGTCGAGCGCAGCTGGCGCCTCAACGAGCGTCACTACGGCGCTCTGCAGGGGCTGAACAAGGCCCAGACCGTCGAGAAGCATGGCGCGGACCAGGTGAAGATCTGGCGCCGCAGCTATGACATCCCGCCGCCTGCCCTGACGCTCGACGACAAGCGCCATCCGCGCTTCGAACGCCGCTACGCCAGCCTGAAGCCGGAAGAACTTCCCGCGACGGAGTCGCTGAAGACGACACTCGATCGCGTGCTGCCCTACTGGAACACCAGGCTTGCCCCCGAGCTCAAGGCCGGTCGCAACGTACTGGTCGTCGCGCATGGCAACAGCCTGCGTGCACTCGTGAAGATGCTCGACAACATGTCGAACGAAGAGATCATCGAGTTCAACATCCCGACCGGCGTGCCGATCCACTACGAGCTCGACGACAACCTGAAGCCGGTCTCGCGCCGCTTCCTGGGAGATCCGGAAGCGATCAAGGCCGCGGCCGAAGCAGTTGCTCGTCAGGCGGAAGGCAAGAAGTAAGGGGACGATCGGCCTGCTCTTGTTGAGGGTTCGGCGTGACGTCCGGCTGAAGCCGGACTCACAGTCAGGAGGGGCATCGGTCCCCGCTGAAAATTCAGCTGTGACGCCGGAAGAGATCCGCAGCCTGGCCGCGAGAGTCGCAGTCCAGCTTGTCCAGGATGTTGGCGATGTGCCGCTTGACGGTGTGAAGGCTCAGGGACAGAGAACGGGCGATATGTTTGTTACTGGCCCCCGCGGCAACTTCGGCCAGCACTTCCATCTCGCGCTCCGACAGGATCGCCAGCAGCCCCTTCTTTTCCGTCGGCTCGATCGTCGGTGAATCGTTCCAGCGGCCGAGCGTCTCGATCAGCACGGCATGCTCCGGTGAGCGCTTCTGCACCGGCGGAACAAGATCGAGCAGCGCGTCGACGACGGCGCGCGACTCGACGAGCAGCAACCCGATCGCGGTCTCGCGGATCACTTCGTCATACGCCGGTTCGAAGATCGACCACGCCTCGGCCTTGCGGCCTTGCATCGCCACCACATACGCGAGGTTGATGCGTGCGTCCGAGTAGATCATCGGCATGCGATACTGATCGTATGTCGTGAGTGCTTCGCGCAGCGCAGCTTCTGCCCGGCGCCAATCCTTGTCGAACATGGCATCGAGTCCGCGCACTGTGGCTGCGGCACTGGCGGTGAACGGCCATTCGCCCGGCATCGGCGCCGCTGTCAGATAGGGAAGCACTTGGCGGAACGCAGCGACATCGCCGCGCAACCAGCACGCACGACCCAGCGCATGCCGATACGCGCGCAGCCATACCACGCTGTGACCGGCGAGCTCCGCGATCTGCAGGCCCTTGATGTGCGTATGCATCGTTTCGATCGCGCGGTCCCAGTCGCCGAGCACCATGCTCGTGATCGAGCGTATCTGCCCGAGCCGCTCGATGGCGAGCCTGACTCCGCCGAACTGATGCTGCACGACTTCGGCCTGCGAGAGCGTTTCGAGCAGCTCTGTACGACGGCCACGCCACAGATGCGCCCACGCACCGATCGTCAATGCGGAGATGTGCCAGGGCAACGACGCCGTTCCGCGAATCTGCTTGAACGCCGTGAAGAAACGCTCGAAGACATCGGAAATGCCCGGCATGCCGATGAGAACACAGTGGATGCGATCGGCAGTCGCGGCACAGATCGTCGCGGGCTCGGCTTCAACCAGCTCGATGTACTGGCGCTTGTAGTTCGCCACTGCGGCAAGATCGCCCGCAGGCGTCGCGCACCAGGCCTGCTGCAAGGCGAGTTCGGCTTTTCCCAGAGTGTCGAGTGGCAGCGTCGCAGCCTGCTCGATGCGCTGACGGGCTTCCTCACGAGCGCCCGATGAGTTCAACGCATCGATGAGATGAAACACCGCCGTCACGCGTTCCGAGGTGTGTTCCGGTGCCGTGAGCCCTTCCACGGCGGGCGTCAGTTCCCTTCTTGCCCGCGGCCAGTCCCAGCGGAACCATGCGCACGTGCCGCGCAGATACGAAATCATCGGATTGCCGGCGCGAACGTCCTCGGGGATCGCATCGATCCAGCGCTCGACCGTCGCGAGGCCGCCATGAGCAAGCCGCTCGTTCGCGGCCTCGGCGATGCGCTCCATCGCCTCATCCCATCGTCGCGCAACCAGCAGGTGATAGATCGCACGTGAACGGGTGCGCTCCACCTTCGCAGTCAGCTCGTGCAGTTCGCGCTTCAGGTCTGGATTGCGTCGCGCGAGTTCGGCTTCGAGGAACTCGCGGAACAGATCGTGGAAGCGCAGCACCGGCGTCATCTCATCGATCGCCGTGAGGAACAGGTTGCGTCGATAAAGCGACTCGAGCACCTGCCTTGCATCGGTGCGCCCCGTGAGTACGGAGCAAAGATGCGGGCTCAGCTCGATGAGAATCGAGCTGCGCAGAACGAAGTCCTGGAGATCCGCGGGCAGTTCGTCCAGCACTTCCTGCGCGAGATATGCGAAGAGATGTCGATTCGAGTCCGCGCTATCCCCTTTCGACACGGCACCGGCTGCAGCAGCTCCAGCGCGCGACTGCAGCATCAGCAGCAATCCCGCCGCCCAACCTTGGGTACGCTGCATCGCCTCCTGCACGGCGCTCGCGTCGAGCGTGTTGCCGAACTTCGCGAGCGCGAGTGCCGTCGCATCCTCCGGCGTGAACTGCAGGTCAGCCGGCGTGAACGAACCGAGTTCGCCGTAAGCCCGCCATCGTGCCAGCGACAGCGGCGGTTCGACGCGCGTGCCGATGACGATAGTGACGTGATCCGGCAGACGCTCGATCAGCGAATCGAGCAGCTCGTAACTTTCAGTCTTCTCGATGCGATGCAGATCGTCGAGAACCAGGACGATGCGCCTTGCGACACTCGTGCACAGCGCGTTCACCAATGCGGCGAGCGCTGCGCGCATCTGCGGACGCGATCCAGCCACGCTATCGACGAGCGAATGCGGATCGACATCCCATGTGAGCTCGAGAGGCTCGAGCGCCTGGATCAGCGCGGAAAACAATCGATTGGTGTCGTTGTCGTCCGAGTCGATCGTCAGCCACAGCGTCGTGGTCTCGGGCGGTGGATCGGACACCCACTGCGCGAGCAGCGTAGTCTTGCCGGAACCGCCAGGTGCACAGACCAGCGTCACTGGATTCTCGTCGATCGATCGCGACAACCGATCGAGCAGCGCCGTTCGCGTGAGCACATCGCGGCGAACGCGGGGCGCGCGAAACTTCGTCAGTGCAACCAGGTTCCACTGACCTGTCACTCCAAGGGTATCGACGGTTTCGGCGCTCACGGCCATGCCAAACAGCTGAGAAATAATTGTTTGGCTGTATTGTCAGTCAGGTCATTCGATCACTGCAATCGCGCGTCGAACCCGTATTGTCGCCGTTGTGTAAAGACCTCCGGCAGTCGGCTTAATCTTTTCCCTCATTCTGCGCGATCGTCGGGATCCACAGCGTCGCGACCAGCCCGCCATCGGGCCGGTTCGCGAGCGACAGTCGACCGCCGTGTGCCTCGACAACTTCCCTACAGATCGTCAGACCCAACCCCGCGCCGGCGGGCTTGGTTGAATAGAACGGCAACAAGGCGCCGCGTAATACCTCATCGGTCATGCCGGTCCCGCGGTCCAGCACCTGCACCCGCCAGCCGCCCGCATGCTCCTGGACTTCGACGTCGATGCTCTCCGGCGGTGCGCCCGCCTCCTTCGCGTTCTTCACGAGATTGATGAGGACCTGCTCCATCTGGGTCGGATCGAACACCGCCGTCCGGGCCGGCGGCGTTGCAGCGAGACGGAAGTGCGAGGTGTCCTGGAGAGACCGCAGGAACGCGGACCAATCCACTTCCTCCGGTCGGGGCCGGGGCAGCTTCGCGAAGCGTGCATAGCCATCGATGAACGAGTGCAGATGCTTCGCTCGCTCTTCGATGGTACGGAACACGCGTTCGAGCTGCGCCGGCTCCGGGCGTTGCGCAAGCTGACGTCCGGAATGCGCGAGCGACGAAATCGGTGCGAGCGAGTTGTTGAGCTCGTGGGCAATGACCCGGATCACCTTCTTCCAGGTCTCGACTTCCTGTCGCGACAGCTCGCGCGTCAGCTGCTTCAACAGGAAGAGGCGATGCATCTGGCTGTTGAGCAGGAAACCGCGCTTCGACAGGTGATAGATCTCCGATTCGCCGTCATTGTCGATGGTGAACAGCGTGTCCCCCTCGCTGGCGACAGCCTGCCGCAGCGGCTCGGGCGCCGACGTCAGCAGTTCGGCAAACGACAACCCTTCGAGCTTGCGCCCGCCAAGGAAGGTCTGGCGCGCGGCGACGTTGCTGTAAACGACGCGGTCGGCCGCGTTGGTCAGCACCATCGACAGCGGCGTTGCCTGGATCACCGTGTCGAGCAGGAGCTCGCGCTGATACAGACCCTGGCGCTCCGATCGAAGCAGGGCACCGAGCCCGTTGTAACTCTCGACCAGGTCAGCAAGCTCGCCGTGCGCCGGGGGCGTGATGCTCACGCTGAAATCCCGATCCCGCATGCTGACGATGCCATCGCTGATCGCCTGCACCGTTCGCGTTACGGGATAGGTGAGCAGGCGGGCTGCGAACATGCTCAAGGGCGCGCCGATTAGGAGCGCTACCCCCGCCGCGACCCACGCAGATCCCAGCCATGCGTGAACTCCGGCGAAGACCGCCAGCAGAACGATGGCCAGGACGACGAACAGGAGCGCGAATCTGCCTTCGAGAGAGAACTGCATGGAGGGCGGAGACACCGACGGGTCAAGTGGTTGCGGCCAATGATAGCGGCCCTGCGGGCATAGCGGATCGTCTGCACCCTTCCGTCATTCCCGCCCCATCGTCACTCCCCCGCATGCGGGAGACCATCTTCGGCGTCCAGGAATGGCTTCCCGCGTTCGCGGGGCGAGGGCGGGGCCTTCAGTCGCCCTCTCCTTCCTCCGCCCTGCCCGTCGCTTCCTTCAGCCCGAGCTTTTCCATGCGCCGGTACAACGCCTGCCGGCTCAAGCCCAGGTCGCGGGCCGCACGAGCGATCACGCCACGCGCGCGCGCCAGCGCCTGTTCGATCTCGGCACGATCTGGTTCGCGTTCCGGCTCGGGCTCGAAAACGGGGCTTTGCGTGACGAGTCCGAGGTCTGCCGCCGTAATTTCCGAACCCGTCGACAGCAGCGACGACCGGCGGATCGTGTTGAGCAGCTCACGTACATTCCCCGGCCAGTTGTGGGACAGCAGCGCGCGCTCGGCGGACTGGCTGAGCGGCCGGGCGCCTTCCAGGAAATGCCGCGCGAGGGGCAATATATCGTCCGTCCGCTCCGCCAGGGGCGGCACTCGAAGTTCGATGACGTTCAATCGATAGAACAAGTCCTCGCGGAACCGTCCTTCCGCGATTCCAGCTCGAAGATCCGCATTCGTCGCGCTGACCACGCGGACCTTGACGCGGCGGGTCACGCTGCTGCCGAGACGTTCGAACTCGCCGGTCTGGAGCACGCGCAGCAGCTTCGCCTGACCTTCCAGCGACAGGTTGCCGATCTCATCGAGAAAGAGCGTGCCGCCGTCAGCCGCTTCGAATCGGCCCTGGCGCACCTTGGTCGCACCGGTGAAAGCACCCGCCTCCGCGCCGAACAGCTCGGCTTCCATCAGGTCCTTGGGGAGGGCGCCGACATTGACCTTCACGAACGGACCGCTGCGGACCGAGGAATTGGCCTGGATGATCGCCGCGATGATTTCCTTTCCGGACCCATTGGGCCCCGTGATGAGCACCGGCACTTCGGCCGGCGCGACGTGCGTGGCCTTGGTGACCAGGTCGCGCATCGCGTCGCTTTCGAAGACGAGCCCGCACAGATCGAATCGCGCAGCCAGTGCGGCCCGGGATTCCGCCCGCTTGCGAACTGCTCGTTCCTTCTCCACCGAGAGCTGCCGCAACTCGAGCAGGTTGCGGACAGTCGTCAGCAACCGGGCGTCGTCCCAGGGCTTTGCCAGATAGTCCGCGGCACCCGCCTTGACGAGCTCGACAGCCGTTTCCAGGTGCGTCCATGCCGTCAGCAGAACGATCGGAAGCGTCGGGTGCCGTTCGCGGATCGCGCGAAACAGCGCGACGCCCTCTTCGCCCGATGTCGCCTCCTTGCGGAAATTCATGTCCTGGAGAACGAGATCGACCTCGTGTGACACGAGAGCGCGCATTCCTTCGGCCGGCCCGTTCGCCGTCAGTATGCGATGTCCCTGCAGCGAGAGCAGCACCTCGAGCGCAGTCCGGACTGCGTCGTTGTCGTCGATGATGAGAATGGTAGACATAGCGGCGTCACACCTTACACGCCCGCGCGTTCATTCACACGGTTCGGGTAGCGATCGCCGGCGGAATCGCTGCAGCCCGGCGGGCCGGAACGAACACTGCGATCTGACCGAGAATCCACAGCAGCACCACGCCTGCAACGGGATACAGCGGCTCCAGTCGCGGCAACGAGTAGGTGCTGCTGAGCCAGTGGCCGAATGCGAAGGCCAGAACGAGGCCTAACGCCACTCCGCCCGTCGTCAGCAGCCAGTTCTCGATCATGAAGTACCGGATGATGTCGATGCGACGCGCACCGACCGCGCGGCGCGTGCCGATCTGCTTCGTGCGCACGCTGACGTGGAAGCTCGCCAGGCCGACGATACCGAGCGCGGTGACGAGCACCATCAGCGAAACGATGACGGTCAGGAAGGCGACCATGCGGCTGTCGGCGCGATAGCTGCGCTCGACCCAGTAAGTGTGCGGGCGCACCCAGGTCACGGCGCGGTTCATATTGGATTCCGCCAGTTTCTTCTCGACCTCGGGCACCAGCTGATCGCGGCGCCCCGGCTCCGTGCGGATGGCATAGCGGATCGTCGGGCCATTCGACAGGCGCGGCTGCAGCATCACGTTCGACGGCTGATCGAAACCCACCCATGCACCGAGCATGTTCTCGATCACGCCAACGACGATCGCCGACTGCCCGAGATTGTCGTAGATGGGTTTGCCGAGCGCGGGGCCGTCGCCGAACATCTGTTGCGCGACCGCCTGGGTGATGATCACGGACGGAGCGAAGTCCGAGTTGGTCGGATTCTCGTTGTACTGAATTTCCGCTTCCGTGAATGCGCGACCTTCGATGAGCTTGACGCCGAGCGCGTCCACGCCGTGTTCATCCACGAAGTAGATATTGCTCGTCGTCGGATTGGGCTGCGGCGTCGGCGGCTCGATCGTGTAGCCGCTCTGGCGCCCCCCGCCCGACATGGGGATTCCGTTCAGCGCAGTGACGGCGACGACGCCCGGCATCGCGCGCAGCATGTCGACGTCGCGCCGCACGGTATCGCGATGATCGTAGTTCGGCCCGAATCCGTAGCTTTGCGCAAAGATCAGGTTGGCCGAATCGATGCCGGGCGGCCGGCCGATCTTCTCCACGCGCTGCATGATGATGAACACCGCGTTCGCGACGACGGCCAGGGTCAGCGCGATCTGCAAGCCGACCAGGAAGACACCGGTCTTGTTGCGGAGCATGGCGCTCAGGATGGGACGGAATTCCATATGAACCTCGAGATGGCTGCTGGCGACTGGCTAGTGGCAATCGGCCGGATAAGAGCTGTGATCCATTCAATCTATCGTCAATGCCGCGACTCTCATCGGCGTCTGGCCGGTTGTCAGCAGCCAGACGCCAGTCGCCTTCTTCATTGCGTTTTCAGATACGCCGCTGGCTGCACCCGACACACTCTCCACGTCGGATACAGTCCCGCCAGCACTCCGGATGCAATCGCGATCACGAGTGCGGTCAGGGCCATCGTGACGTCGAGCCGCGTCAGCGTGTCGTAGTTCTCGTAGAGCTGGCGCACGCCGAGCAAGCCGAGACCGGCGAGACCGATACCGAGGACGCCGCCGGCGATACCGATGACGCCGACTTCCACGAGATGCTGGTTGAAGACCGTCTGGCGCGTGGCGCCGAGGGCGCGCCGCAATCCGACGAGAGGGGCTGCGCCCAGGAACTTGGCCAGCAGCAGGCCGATCATGTTCAGCAGGCAGACCGCGAGGAACATGAATGACAGGCCGACGAGCACGCTGTTGTCGCTCGCGACGACGCGGTTGATCTCGAGCCACTCTTCGGGCGTGCGCAGCTTGTTGTTGAGCGGTCGCTCGAAACGACCGAGTTTCTTCTGTTCCTGCACGTAACTGTCGATGAAGCTCTGATAGGTCTCGACCTTGTCGCGGCCCTTCAGCTCGACCCAGTACTGGATCCAGACGCAGTCGCTGTCGAGGAAGTCCTGGAACGAGTTCAGCGGCTGAGTTCGCCAGCAGTTCACGTTGCCGCCCGGCTGGACCTGATCGATCTGGCCGATGTTGAACGGCACGAACGCTTCTTCGATGCCGTCGAACGAGCCGTTGTTCAGATCGTAGAACTTCGGTGTCGGCGTCCACTCGGCGAGAACGCCGATGACGTTGTAGTCCTTGCCATCGAGCCGGACGCTCTTGCCGACGCTGTCCTGGCCGCCGAAGATCTTGTCGTTCGTTTCCTTCGACAGCACGACGACGCGCTGCGCGCCCTGGTCCGCCGCTGCGTCCCAGCCGCCGCCGTACTCGAACGGCACATCGAAGATCGAGAAGAAGTCCTTGGTCGTGAGACGAGCTTCGACGAGGAACGGCTTCACGCCGAGTGCCGGGTCGCTCTCCACGACGAACGGCCCCTTGCGCATCATCACCTGTCGCGACGGGATATCCGATTCGAACAGGGCCATCGCGTCGCGATAGGTCAGCTCATACGGAGGCAGCTCGGGACGACGGTCGTCCCACGGCTGATTCGGATCCCAGTTGTCGAGCGTGACCGCGCGCAAGACGTCGTTGCGATGCTCGATCGGATTGCCCGACATCAGGCGATAGACAGTCAGCGTCGTGATGCATACGCCGACGCCGAGCGCGATGGCGCCGATCATCAGCGCGGCAACGACTGGCGTGCGGCGCAGGCTCTTGAGGGCTAGGCGAACGTAGTAGGTGAACATGAGAGAGTGATTTCAGGTGTGAGTGTCGACTTCGTTCATTCCCGCGAAGGCAGGAGGCCATCGTTCGCAGCCGATGGCCGCCTGACCTTCGCGTTCCTGAACCCCCTCAGACTCCGGCCGCCACGGCTTCGGGCCGGATCAGCGGCTTCGCTGCGAACGGCTGCAGGTCCGTGACCTGGCCGTCCATCACGTGAACGTTGCGATGTGCGCGGCGCGCGAGCTCGGGATCGTGCGTGACCATCACGATCGTCGTGCCGCGGCGGTTGATGTCTTCGAGCAGGTCGACGACCTGGCGCGCCATCAGCGAATCGAGGTTGCCGGTCGGTTCGTCCGCCAGCAGGAAGCGCGGCGTACCCGCGAGTGCACGAGCAATCGCCACGCGCTGCTGCTGACCGCCCGAAAGCTGCGCGGGAATGTGCTTCATGCGCGAAGCCAGGCCGACGAGCTCGAGCGATTCGGTGATGCGCTTCTTGCGCTCAGCCGCATTGAAGCCGCGGTAGCGCAGCGGCACGTCGACGTTATCGAACAGATCCAGGTCCGGAATCAGGTTGAAGCTCTGGAAGATGAAACCGATCTTCTGGTTGCGGATGCGCGAGCGATCGTCATCGGAAAGCCGGCTCACATCCTGGCCATCCAGCTGATACGTACCGCTGTCGAAGGTCTCGAGCAGTCCCGCGATGTTGAGGAACGTCGTCTTGCCCGACCCCGACGGCCCCGTTACCGCCACGAACTCTCCTTCCTTCACATGCAGGTTGAAGTCCCGCAGCGCATGCGTCTCGATGAGTTCCGTGCGGAAGACTTTGCTGATGTTCTGCATGTGAAGCATTGGGGAATCCTCGAAGGGAATGGCGGATGGCGGAGGGTGAATGGTCAGAGTTCGCAAGCTGCGATGCGTGGCGTCGTATATGGGTTTATGGCGGCAGTCACGGTCTGGCCATCCGCCATCTACTTCTAGTCCGTGAGCCTCACCGTTGCGGCACGTTCGAACTCGCCGAGGTTCGAAATGATGATCCGGTCGCCGGGGCTGAGCCCTTCGAGGATCTCCACTTCGTTGACGCTCGTGCTGCCGGTGCGGATCGTGGCGCGGGTCGCGATGTCATCCTGCACGACGTAGGCGACGCGGCCGCCGCTGGTGTCCAGGAACGGGCCGCGGGCGACCTTCAGGACGCCGTCGCGCTGTTCGAGCACGATGCGGGTAGACAAGCGCTGGTTCTGACGCAGGCCGCGAGGGACTTCGCCGGAGAAGCGCAGCCGGCCAGTGACCTGGCCGCTTCTCACTTCAGGCGACACCGCGCTCACGAGCGCCGCGAACTTCTGTGCCGAGTAGACGACTTCCGCGTCCATCCCGAGCTTCAGGTCGTCGGCGTAGGTTTCCGGCACCTGGAACTCGACTTCGAACGCGGTGAGGTCCACGACCGTGATGACGGCTGCGTTCTGCGCGACCGCGGCGCGTTCGTTCACTGCGAGGGTTCCGACGATGCCATCGACCGGCGACTTGATTTCGAGATCGCCGACGCGGCGCTGGAGATCCTTGACGACCAGACGCTGACGGTCGCGTTCGAGACGGCGTGCGCTCAGCTCGAACTGCAGGCTCTCCTTCTGCAGCTCCGCGTTCTCGACCGAGTGCTTGTGATTGACGGCTGCGGCAGCCGCTTCATCGCGCGCCTTCTCGTAGTCGCGCTCGCTGATGAGATGCTTGCTCCAGGAATCCTCGGCGCGACGCTGCTCGCGCTGCGCTGCCTGGATCTCGACGTTCGCGAGGTCTATCGTCTGCTGATTGGTCAGCAGCTGACGACGCGTGTCGATGCTCTGGCGCTGGACTGCCACTTCGAGGCTGGCCAGCGTCGCCTGCTCGCGTTCGAGCTCATTCTTGAGTTCCGGGCTGTCGATCTGCGCGAGCGGCTCGCCTTTCTTCACTGTGTCGCCGGCCTGGACGATGTAGTGAACCGTGCCCGGTGCAACCGCGAACAGCGTCGGACTGACGGCTGCAACGACAGTGCCCTGGGCCGAGACGTCGCGAGTGAACTGTCCGCGAGTCACTTCAGCGATTCGCACACGCTCGACGGGGATCGAGACCTCGGCGCCCAGCCAGTTCCTGACCAGCATCACGAGGATGATGAGGACCAGCAATCCGCCGACACCCGCGCCGATCAACTGGTACCGGCGCTTGCGCTGCAGCGGCTCCTGGTCGACAGGCTTGTCCTGTGCCGAAGTGTCGCGAATACGCGTGACCTTCTCGCGATCCGAATTGGGAAGTGCGGAGATCATCAGCCACGCTCCTGGTGGGTCGTCGCACAGGCTTCCTCGGCATCACGCGACAGATCGAGCGCGTTGCGGACGTCGTGCCGGGCCATCAGCGTTTCGAGATGCGCGATCTGCTGTTTCTCGATCGTCGTATCCGTATCGACCGAGCGGGCCGGAGGCGCCATCAGCAGGACGGCAAGCGCCCCCGCACTGACGGTCATTGCCGATAACCGGGCCGTGAACTGGATTGCCGCTGTTCTCATGATCTGCTCCCGCGCACCTGTCCGGGTGTCGCTTGCCTGCCTACGTTGCACGGGTTGTGCCAGGAGCGAAAAACAGGGAAATTCAGCGGGAAAAGTGCGGTTTTCGGGTGACCCGGGATGCGGCCTCCAGGTGTCCGGGCCGGCGTCCGGACAGGAAGCGGACACTTTTGGCGGACACTTTTCCGGGAGGTTCAGTACAATGCGCGCCCGTCGCCAGCCCGCTCGATGAGACATTGGCCGGCGACCCTGCCGAATAATCTAGACTTTGCCTTACACGCGCCCGTAGCTCAGTTGGATAGAGCATCTGGCTTCGAACCAGAGGGTCGG
>JACZCZ010106478.1_pt1 | contig 20269 bp, 15 predicted proteins | sample 8641811 | NCBI WGS metagenome assembly JACZCZ01 (sample SAMN15324610, study PRJNA640507) | soil metagenome | isolation source: intercropping peanut in the first line | place: China: Luxin town, Laibin City, Guangxi Province | collected 2019-07-25 | depth 10cm m | reverse complement strand
CGCTGTACGTCAACTTCGACGTGTTCGGCTGGGGCGACACGCTGTGGATGATGACGCCGGAGGCCGATAGCCTGCTGGTCACCTCGTTGCGGGCATCGAGCCAACACGAAAAGCTAGCCTTTGAGCCGGGCGACAAGTACCCGCCCACCGATCACCTCGCCTTCCTCAAGGCGGGGTGGCCGGCGGTATCGTTTTCCCTGGTCGGTGGCGATGAGATCGGCCTGATCCTGGACGTCTTCAGCGGCGGCAAGCCGGCGCAGGTACCGAAGGTGATGCAGGTGATCCACAGCCCGCGCGACACCACGGCCGAACTCGACAGCCAGCGCGTGGACGATGCCCTGCGCGTGGTCGAGCAAGGCCTGCGTACATGGGACCAGGGCGCCACCGCGAAGCGCTGACCGCGCCCTTCATCGCATCGGCAGTTCACGGCACCGGAACCAGATGGGCATGCCGCATCGCGCGCATGCCCGCTCTCCCGCGTGAAACTGCCTCTTCCCGCGCCGTCGGCTCCACCGTCGCTCCGGCAATCACAGCCGGCATGCCTGCATGGCAGAACGGCCCCCGCATGGGCCGTTGTGATCGAGAACACGCCTGGCTCTCCGGGCGGCGACGGTGTCGGACTCGCGGTCCACCGCCAGGCGCAGCATTGGAACAGGGGGTGTCCGATGCGCTGCGTTCGGTTCTCTCGTGGGGCCCTGGGTGTCAGTCTTTCAACTCGGTAGCAGGGTTGTTTCGGGAGACAGAGGGGGTGGATCCGTCGGCCCGACCACTGCGTGTGTTGTACGGGGCAGGATGCGAAGACCGCGTGTAGATCGTTCAGCCGGACTGCACGGTTTCGTAACGCCTGCTGCACCTCGCTTAACCCACGCGAACAGGCCTGCCTGAATTCGCACCGACGTCACGAATATGCGCCTACGGTGCATGGCAGAGACCTGACTCCCACCGTCGTCATGATGACCTTCGACCTGTTCAATACGCCTGCCGAGGACGGCACGTACGAGCTCTCGATCAACGAGTCGCCGCCGTTGCGCTTCACCTCTCGTGGGGCGGCCTTGGGCTACGCCGTCAAACTGGCCAATCAGCGCCACCAGCAGGGATTGGACTACGCCATCAACATCGAGGGCGGCGACGGCCGCTGGCGCCTGTTCAACGGGTGGCGCATGTGCGCCTGAACCGCGGGCCGGCGACGAGGGTCGCTGTCCGCAAACGGTGAGTCTTCGCAACGCCGGCGTGGCACGCTGTGCACCCCTTGCCCGGATGCCCGCCATGCCTGCCCTCCCTGACGCCGTCACCCGCTTCCGTCAACTGCATCAGGACGGACTGCTGCGCCTTGCCAATGCGTGGGACGCGGGCACGGCTCGGCTCGCCGAACACCACGGCGCACCTGCGGTCGCCACGACCAGTGCCGGTCTCGCCTGGTCTCAGGGCTACCCGGATGGCGACCAGCTCGCGGTGGATGCGCTGCTGCATGCGGTCGCCGGCATCGTGCGTGTCATCCGCGTCCCGCTGACAGTCGATGTCGAAGGCGGCTACGACGACGATCCCGCGCGCGTGGCAGACACGGTGCTGCGCGTCGTGCAGGCGGGCGCCGCCGGCATCAACCTGGAAGACGGCAACGGCGACCCTGCGCTACTCGCCGACAAGATCCGTGCGATCCGGCAAGCGTGCACCGCACAGGGTGTTGATGTCTTCATCAATGCGCGCACCGATGTCTACCTGCGCGGACTGGTCGGGGAATCCGCGCGCGTGGACGAAACCCTTGCACGTGCCGCATGTTATCGCGAGGCTGGCGCGGATGGCCTGTTCGTCCCCGCCGTGGTGGCGGAGGCCGACATCCGCGTGCTCGCCCGCGATGCCGGCCTGCCGCTCAACGTGATGCTGCGGCCGCAGTTGCGCGATTTCGACGCGCTGGCCGCGTGGGGCGTGCGTCGCGTCAGCGCAGGCTCTGCGTTGGCCGAAGACGCGTTCGGCCATGTCGGCCGGCAGATGGACGACTTCCTGCACGGCACGCACACCACGCTGCCCGACCCGCAGGCCATGGGTTACGGCGCGATCAACGCGCTGTTCGGTTGAGGTGATCGGTTGAGGTGGATGGGAGTAGGACTTTTCCTACACCGTATCGGGGTTCCACCCGACTGCGAATGTGATTCACATCCGCGACGATAGCCCTGTCCCCGGCAGCACGCCCTGCGCAGGCCATGAAAGGCCGCTCTGCAATGGAAACGGGCGCTGCCTTGAGCAAGCAGCACTGCCGGAGCCGGGGACTCCCCCTTCAGGCCCGACCGTTCTTGGTCGGGTTTTCTTTTGCCCGCGATCCGCCGATCACGGCGCGCCGGCCCAGAGTTCGGGCACCTGCGCCAGGCCGAGCAGCATCAAGGCCGTGGCCGCGATCAGCAACCAACCCATGCTCCGTATCAGCAAGTTGCGCATGTGGACCTCGTCCCCTTTTCCTGTGAGGTGACTATCGCGACGCCGGCATCACGTGTCAAAGGTAAATGCATTCACGCGGCGATGGCCGCGTGCTTCGCTGCATTTACCTCGTCGCGCGTATCGCCCGACTGCACGGCTTCAAGGAATTCACGCCCCCATCGCGACAGGTCGTGATGACGCACGATGCCGAACAGGCGACGCTGGCGGTCCTCGCGCTCGGTCGGCAGCATCGCCAGCGCCTGTCGAAGCGTGCGCGCGAGATCGGCCGGGTCGTGGGGATTGGTCAGCACCGCGCCCTTCAACTCCGCCGCCGCACCGGCGAATTCCGAGAGCACCAGCACGCCGTCGCCTCCCACCAGACCCTGCACGGCGACGAACTCCTTCGCCACCAGATTGAGGCCATCGCGCAGCGGCGTGATCCACATGACATCGGCGGCTGCGTAATGCGCCACCACGCTGGCGAACGGCAACACGCGGGCGAAGAAACGTACCGGCGTCCAGTCCAGTCGAGAGAGCCGGCCGTTGATGCGGCCCACGGCCTGCTCGATCTGCTGCTGCAGCGGCCGGTAGATCGTCATCTCCTTGGCGGCGGGCACGCAGACCAGCACCAGCGTCACTTCGCCCTGCAGTTCCGGCGCTTCGTCCAGCAGGCGCTCGAATGCCTGCAGCTTCTGCAGGATGCCCTTGGTGTAGTCCAGCCGCTCGATGGAGAGCACCAGCCGGCGCCCGCCGATCTCCTCGCGGATGCGCGCGATGTCCGCCTCCACCTCGTCGGTCTCCAGGCAGGCGCGGATGCGCGCCACGTCGGTACCGATCGGATGCGCGCCGATGCGCACGGTGCGTCCGTCGATGCGCAGCTCGGTGGCCATGTCCTCCACGCCGACCGCACAACCGAAGGTCAGGAAGCGCGGTGCGCACGCCGCGCGCGCCACCACCTCCACCGGGAAGGTGCTGCGCACCGCATCGGTGAAGTTCTCCGCATGGCGCGGGATGTGGAAGCCCACGTAGTCGCAGGCCAGCAGGCTGCCCAGGATCTCGCGCCGCCACGGCAGGATCGCGAAGATGTCCGCCGACGGGAACTGCGTGTGGTGGAAGAAGGCGATCTTCACGTCCGGGCGCAGCTCACGCAGCACCGAGGGCACCATCCACAGGTTGTAGTCGTGCAGCCAGACCGTGGCGCCGGGTGCGGCTTCGGCGGCGGCGGCTTCGGCGAAGCGGCGGTTGACGTGCTTGAACAGCGCCCAGTCCTCCTCGCTGAAACGCGCGCGCTCCCAGAAGCTGTTGATCACCGGCCAGAACGCTTCCTTCGAGAAGCGTTTGTAGAACACGTCCACCTCGTGCTTCGTCAGCGGCACGTGGGTGGCGGTCAGGCCCGGATAGGCGGCGCGGTCCACCACTGCGTGGGTGGGCAGCGGCGGCGCCTTGGCGTCCTCCACCGTCCAGGCGACCCAGGAACCGGGGCGCCCGTCCGCGAAGAAGCTCAGCAGGCTGGGAATAATGCCGTTGGGCGAACTATGCGGCTTGCGCACGCGTTCGCCATCGACGATGTGCTCTTCGTACGGCAGGCGGTGATAGACCATCACCAGTTCCGCCTTGCCCGGCTGGTGCAGCGGCGGTGCGTAGTCGTCGGCCTGCAGCAGGTCGAAGTGCGCCATCGCCTGCAGGATCCCGCCGCAGCCGGCGGCGTCGGCATGCAGCACGTCGGCCATGCCGGTGGTCGCTGCCAGCAGCGCGGGCTCCGAATCGCCCACGCACACCCCGGGAAAGCCTTCACCGTACATCGACAGGTCGTTGAGCGTATCGCCCGCCACCAGCACGCGCGCCGGCACCAGCGCGAGTTCGTCCACCAGGGCGGACAGCGTGCTGCCCTTGCGGACGCCACGCGGCAGGATGTCCAGGTAACGGTCGGCCGAGTACAGCACTTCGCAGCCCAGCGATGCCGCAACGGCATCCAGTTCGTCGCGCAACGTCGACAGGTGTTCCGGATGGCAGTAGTAGGAGCAGCGCCGTTCCTGCGGCACTTCCTGCCGCACCAGCATCGGGAAACGGCGCATCGCCTCGGCAACGACGTGCTCGCCCGGCCAGCAGGCTTCGATGCGCGACTGAAGCGGCTGGATCGGCTGCATGTCGGCCGTACGCAACACGGTGGCGCCCACGTCGCAGATCACGTAATCCGGCGTCGGCAGGCCGGGATCGGCCAGCAGCGGCAGGATCGCTTCTCGCCCACGACCCGTGACCCAGGCGAGCTTCACGTCGGGATGCGCATCGACCAGGTGGTACAGGCGCTTGCGCGCATCGGCGTCGCCGGCGAGGAAGGTGCCATCCAGGTCGGTGGCGAGCAGCAAGGGTTGCGAAGAAGGTTCCAACAGGCTCATGAGATGCACTCCAGTGGGTGGTGTGCCGCGCACGAGGCACGACGCGAGGCGTCAGAGGACGCAGGCGGGGAGTCATCGCATCGAAGGCACCGCGAAAAGGGGTGCGAAGAGGAGTGCCGCGTGCGTGGCACGCTGCGCGCAATGCGCGGCAGATGCGCGTCCGTCCCCAGGTACGAACGCAGGCATCGACTGATGCGATGCAGCATTGTAGTCCGCATCGACATCGCGAAGGTCAACGCGATGTTAAGAACGTTAAATCAGCGGGAAGAAAGCCCCTTTCCCCATGTCGACGCCCCTGCATCGACCTGTGCGCGCATGACGTGCAGTCGCTCCCACGCCGCTCATTCCATCCGACGTCAACGACGCCACCAACGTCGCAGGCGGTGCCAGCGCGAGGTTCGCGGCGAGGCGCGATAAGCGACATCCGCGGGTACGCGCAACGCCACCGTGGTGCCGGCGCCGGCGGGGAAGCTCAGCGTGCCGCCGATGCGTTGCGCACGCTCGCGCATGCCGGACAGGCCCCAGTGTCCCTGTCGTCCGCCCGCGCGCAGCACGGCATCGGGCAGGCCGATGCCGTCGTCGTGGATGCGCAGGTGCAGCGCCTCCGGTTGGTAGGCCAGTTCCACTTCGACATGGCCGGCTTGCGCGTGCCGGAAGGCGTTGAACACCGCTTCGCGCGCGATCCGGTACAGCTCGTCGCGCACGAGCGCATCCAGCGCGCAGGGTTCGCCTTCCACCGCCAGCCGGAATTCGGTCGGGTGGTCCGGGACCAGGTCCTCGCCCAGCGCGGACAACGCGTCGGGCAAGTCGCCGGCGATGCGTGCGCGGCGCAGGTCCAGGACGCGGTCGCGTGCTTCGGCCAGGACATCGTCCGCCCGCTGCAGCACGCGCTCCATCGCCGCGTGGCCGGGCGCTTCGCGGCCGAGCGACTGCGATACCGCGTGGAAGCGCAGGATCAAGCCCTGCACGCTCTGCAGCAGGGTGTCGTGCAGTTCGCGGGCGATGCGTTCGCGCTCATGGTGGCGCTCGTGCAGGCGCTCGCGAATCTGCGCCGACAGGTGGCGCAAGCGCAACCGATAGGCGATCCACAACAGCGCGACGCCGAGCAGCACGCACAGCACGAGGAACCAGGCGGTCTGGTAGTACCGCGGCGCGATCACCACCGGCAAGGCAGCGCCCACCTCGTTCCATACGCCGTCGTCGTTGGCGGCGATCACCCGGAAGGTGTACGTCCCCGGCCCCGGGTCGTTGTAGAAGGCGGTGCGGCGCGTGCCCGCGTCCTGCCAGGCCGTGTCGTAGCCGTCGAGCTTGTAGCGGAAGCGCACGCGCTCGGGGATCGACAGGCTCAGCGCGGTGTACGCGATCTGCAGGTTGCGGGTGCCGGGTGGCAATTGCATCGTGCCGGCCGTAGCGCGATGGGTCTGGCCATCGGCCGCCAGCGAAAGGATGGTCACCGGCGGCGCCAGCGGGTTGCGACGGATCGCGGCCGGATCGATCGATACCACGCCGCTGGTCGTGGCGAACCACAGGCGGCCGTCGCCCCCTTCGACGGCGGTCGGAATGGGCCGGAACTGCGCCGGCACACCGGGCATGCCATCAAGGAAGTCGAACTGCTCGTACCGCGGCGCCGCCGTCTCGAAGAGCGTCGCCACGTCGGCGGCCTTCACATGCAGCACGCCGCGCGCGCCGTTCAACCACAGGTCGCCCGCGCGCGTCGCGATGATGCCGGTGATGCCGCGGAACGGGCTGTCGGCGGGCAAATGCAGGCTCTGCACGCGCCCCTGGGCGAAGCGCGCCAGGCCGCGCTCGCCGCCGATCCACACCCCGTCGCGACCTTCGACCAGTGCGGTGACGTTGCCCACGGCCAAGCCGTCCTCGCTTCCGAGTGCACGGATCTCGTCGCCGCGCAGGATCGCGATCTGGTCGCGTGCATAGCCCATCCACACCGCGCCGTCGCGGGTGGGCAGCATCACCAGCGGCGATGACCCGGGCGGCAACCCCTTGCGACCACGCAACTGCTGCCAGCGCCCGTTCGCGAGGCGGTGGATGCCGGGCGTGTTCAACGACACCCACAGCACGCCGTCGCCATCGTGCGCGATCGCCTGCACGCCGGAATAGCCGGAGACCGGCAGCGGTGTCACCGGCACCAGCCGATCCTCGCGCAGCATCCACAGACCGCGCGGTCCACCCAGCCAGACGGTGCCGTTGCGATCGCGATGGGTCGCGGTGATCGGCGGCGCCAGGTCGAGTTCGCGCAGCGGCCCACGGTCCAGGAGCATCAGCGGGCGGTTGCGACTGCCGGCCAGCAGCGCGCCGTCGGCGCCGGCGACGATCGCGAAGTCCTGCGCACCGTCGGGCAGCATCGCGGGGATGACGTTGGTGTGGCGGAAGCGGTCCAGCCCGCGGCTGCTGCCCACCCAGATCGTGCCCTCGCGGTCTTCCAGCACCGGCAACAGGTAGTCCGCGCTCAGGCCGTCATCCTGGCGGAAGTGTTCGATGGGCCTGCCGTCGCGAAGCGAGTGCGCCACCCGTTGCACGCCCTCGCCCATGGTGCTGGCCCACAGCGTGCCGTCGCGATCGAACAACAACCCGGCCGAGGGCGCCGCGATGAGCGGCGCCGTGGCCGCGCCGTCCAGCGGCAAGCGGCGCACGCCGCCTTCGTTCTCGGCGATCCACAGGCTGCCATCGGCAGCCTGCGCCATCTGGCTGATGCGGCCCACGCGCACGTCCACCGTTTCGAAAACGCGCGCACCCTTGCGCAGACGGGCCAGACCATCCTCGGTCGCGAGCCACAGCGTGCCGTCGCGATCGGTGAACACCGAGCGCGCCTGCGTACCGGGCGCACGCCACGAAGGTTCGACGCGATGCCACTGGCCTTCGCGCAGGTAGACCAGGCCGCTGAACGTCGCCGCCCATAGGCGGCCATCGGGGGTTTCGGCGAAACGGAACACCGTGCTGGTCGGCAGGCCCTGCGCTTCGCCGTAATGGGTCAGCCGATCGTTGCGCAGGTGGCTCACCGCGCCGTAGCGGAAACCGATCCACAGCCCGCCGTCCTTCGTCGCGTACAGGGTGGACACACTGGTGGCGGGAAACGCCTGGTCCCCCGGCGGGTCGTAGCGTTCGAACTGCACGCCGTCGAAGCGATACAGCCCCACCTGTGTTCCCAGCCACAGGTAACCATCCGCGGTCTGCGCCAGCGCGGTGATCTGGCCGGGCGCGCCTTCGCGTACCGTCCATGCCGTGTGGTGGAACTGGGCGATCTGCCGTTGCGGGTCCAGCGCGTGCGCCACCTGCGAGCACACCAACAGCCATGCGCACGCCAGCGCGGCGCACCACGCACGCACACGCGTGCGGCGCGGCGCTCCGGCCCGCCCGATCTGTCTGTTTGCCACGCTGGCCAACCTGCCCCCTTCGACACCGCCGACACGATGGAAGAACGCCTCGCCTGCCCTCCCCCAAGGTGCCATTCCCCGACAGGGAACAGCACGGCGATCAGGTGCGCACTTTACCCGAGCGACGGGGTGTTTCGCGTCGCCATCGTGGTGCGCACAGGTGTCAGGGCACGAACACCTTGTCGCCGTACTCCCACGTCCACGGCACGCCGGTCTCGCCCAGCACGAACTTCACCAGCCGCGGGAATGCACGCTCGGCGCGCACATCGTTGCCCAGGATCACCACGCAGCGCTGGCCTTGGCGCACGCACACCCAGGTGTTGCCGGTGGAATCGTTGTGCCCGCCCTTGTAGAAGCCACGCCCCTGTGGCCCGTCGAACACCACCACACCCAGGCCGGCGCCCAGGTCCTTGCGGCGCTGCGCCGGCGGCAGCTCGTCCTGCAACGTCGGGAACTGCGAGGGCGTGGTGATCGGCAACTGCGCGGCCGCCATCGCGGCGGCGCTGGCCGGCGACAAGCCTTCACCCCGGATCAGCGCAGCGGCGAACTTCGCCAGGTCGGCGATGGTGGTATCCATCGAACCTGCCGCACGCACGCGGCCGCGTTCGTCGTGCGGCTCGACCGTGCCGTCCTCCCTCCAGCCATCGGCGAGATTGGTGGCGAAGTCCGGGCGCCAGATCATGCTGGTGTTCGGCATGCCGAAGCGGTCGAACACGCGCCGCTGCATCTCCGCACCCAGGTCCAGCCCCAAGCCGCGCTCGAGGACGTACTGGAGCAGGATCAGTCCCTCGCCCGAATAGGCGTACCGCGTGCCCGGCGTGAAGTGGATGCGCAGCTTCCCGTCGGGTTCGAGGAAAGCGAAGTTGGCGAAACCGCTGCTGTGGGTCAGCAGGTGGCGCGCGGTGATCGTCTTCCAGCGCGGATCGCCGGCCAGGTCGGGCCAGGGGCCGTAGCCGTCCTCGGCGGGATAGTCGGTCAGCGGTTTGTCGAAGTACTCGCCGATGGGCCGGTCGAGGTCCAGCTTCCCTTCATCCACCAACTGCAGCACGGTATAGGCGAACACGGTCTTGGTCAGCGAGGCGCCGTACATGACGGTCGCCGTTTGCAGCGGATCGCCCTGGGCGTTGCGCCGGCCATAGGCGGCCACATGCACCACCTTGCCGTCGTCGATCACGGCGATGGCCAGGCCGTTGGCCTGGGTGGCGGTCATGGCCTGGGCCACTTCGGCATCCAGGGCGGCACGGCTGGGGATGGGATGCGGCACGGGTTCGGCCGCAGACGCGGCGAACGGCAGCAGGGCGAGCAGACAGACTCCGATCAGTGGACGCATGAGCCCTCCTATGTGAGGTGAATCATACGGACCGGGGCGGACGGCTTAAGCGCCAGAGGTCATGGGCCCGCCCTGTGCCCCCCGCGACCTCTTTACTCACACATCGCCTGACCGGAGAGGCAAAAGGCCTCGTTCTCCTCTTGCCAAGCCAGGCACGAGACCCGGAAAGCCTCGCTTTTTCTCACACCCAGGCTCTCGCGAGAGGTGGAAAGACGCTCTCTTCTCGCATCAAGCCTGTCGCGAGACCCACAAAGCCTGGCTCTTCTCTCACCAAGGCTCACCCGAGAGAGGCAAAAAGACACTCTCTCCTCGCATTACGCCTGTCGCGAGACCCGCACAGCCAGGCTCTTCTCTGATTGAGCCTCACGCGAGAGGCAAAGAGCCTCGATGGGGCCCGTAAGTGGGCCTGGCGGGGCGTGCGCTTACAGCGACAGGATCCGCATCAGCGCCACCGCCGCCACCGCCGACGCCAGCCAGATCGCCACCCGCTTGATCAACGCGCTGTTCAATCCGCCCTGCCCCGCTTCGCGCGGCTGATTGAACCCGACGACCAGCACATGCATCGGCAGCGCGATCACCAGCAGGAACGCGAACACCCAGTTCAAGGTCTCGTCCCCCAACCGCGGCCAGACCAACGGCATCACGATGCCGGCAAAGAGACCGGCGATGGCGGCAGTAACGGGCGTGGGGGTGAGCTTCATGCGGGGCGGTGTCCGGCGGGTAGAAGCCGCAGTCTAGCGTGCGCAAACGGTCTCCCTATTTGAACGTCACCTGGTAGGCCACCCCGGCGGCCCAGCGCGCGCCGTCGCCCTCGCTGGCCGCGTGGAGGTCGAACGCCAGCGTCCCGCTGTTTCCGATTCGCATACGTGTACCCACCTGCGCCTGCACCCAGTTGCCCTTGTTGGTGTCGGTGGGGGTCACGAACTCGTACAACCCCTGGACGCGCCCCCTGACATTCCCAGGCTCGGCCGTCAGCCGGTGCACGCCCTCGATGGAGACCTGCAACGCATGGCGCTGCCAGGCCCGGTTCACCGCAACACCCAACCGGGCATGCTGGCTGCGGTCACTCAACGCATCGTACTCGGCAGGAAATCCACCCCCGCTTTCCGTGTACGCATCGACCTCGGTACGGGTCCAATCCCACGCCACGTAAGGCGACCATTCGGCGCCCCAGGTACGCGCACCGCTCAGCCAGGCGACCCGCGCTTCGACACTCTCGACATCGGCCTCCGGGCGGGCCACCGACACGTCGACGCTATCGCCGTTGAGATACTGGCGACGCAGGTGCGTATCGAGGCGCGCACGCGCCAGCGACAGGCTACCCTGCAACGCTGTGGACAGCGGCATCGACACCGTGGCCGCGATGAAGGAGCCATCCGCCCGGCCCTTGCCACCCTCGACCCAGTCCTGCCTAGCCCGCGAGCGCCCCGCCCCCAACGCCAGGCCCACCTTGCCCACCTGCGCGCAGGCACCGACATGGGCTTGCTCGGCACGCAACTCGTCGGTGAACGCCCCACTGTTTCCGGAGACCCAGGCACACGGTGCCGATCCGGTATCGGCCCGCCATGCATCCAAGGCACGCGCCTGTACGTCTGCCATGCTCAAGCGCGCCTGGCTGCGCACCGCCGACACCAGCCCACCGCCGGCCTCGGCGAGGCTGGTGTCGAAGGCCTCCAAGTCGGGAAGGAGGCCACTGCCTGAGCGCGCCAGCCAGGGCCCCTGCACCGAATCGCCGACGATCACGCTGCCATCCGCACTCACACCGGTCGCCCACGTCAGGGCAAAGCCGATCGGCCGGGTGAATCCTGAGTCCGCCAGCCATTGCTCGATGGTCCGCACCGTCGTGCCATCCCAACGCACTGCTCGGAAGTCGGTATTGCTGTAACTCCTGCCCACGATCACGCTGCCGTCCGCAGACACCGCGCTCGCTTCACTGTTCGCGTGGCCGGCCAGTGTCTGCAGTTCAATCCACCCGCCCGACGGGGTCCAACGGTAGGCGCGAAGGACAAGGCCGGAAACCCGCGCGTTCCCCACCACCGTGCTGCCATCCGCAGAGATTGCCTCGGCGGTGCTGCCCACGGTGTTCCGGGGCGTACCCAGGTCGACCATGCCAGTACTTGCCGTCCAGCGGAACGCACGCGTGCTGCCGTGGACATCGACGGTCCCCCAGCCGACCACGATGGAACCGTCGCCCGACACGCCGGTTCCGACACTGCTGTATCCGCCTGCCAGGAGGCCCAGCGCCACCGCGCCGCCTGACTCCGTCCAGCGGAACGCCACGGCCGCACCCCCCATCGGTGTGCCGCTTGAACCCACCACGACGCTGCCGTCACTGGAAACCGCCGCAGCGGTGCTGTACGCGCTGCCAGCCAGACCGATCTCGACGATGCCCGTCTCGGCCGACCATCGGAACGCCCTGACATTCGGCGAGGGCGGATTCTGTGGCGTGTTCTGACGGCCATAGCCCACGATCACCCTGCCATCGCTCGAGGCCGCCGTCGCGGCACCCAGCCATCCGCTACGGGGATCGAACGGCGTGGCGAGCCCCGTCGCACTGCTCCAATAGACGGCCAGACCATCCCGTTCGCCCACGATGACCCGCCCGTCCGCGGAGATGCCGTAGGCCCTGCCAGTACCCAGTGAAAGGAAATCCTGCGCGGTTGCCGTATGCGGGAGTGCCAGGCTAATGGCGCTCGTCACCGCAATGGCCATCAGGCTGCGTGCAAGGTTCATACGATTCCTTCCTGGAAGATGGCCACAGCCTATCACCCGAAAGAAGACGGTAATGCGGGCCGCGCCGCACTCTCAAACAGGTCCCGGCGGCACAACTGAACGGTGCCGACGCTCGAGAGGGTGAGAGAAAATCATGGCGGAGAGAGTGGGATTCGAACCCACGGTAGGCTTGCACCTACGGCAGTTTTCAAGACTGCTGCCTTAAACCACTCGGCCATCTCTCCGTTTTAACTACCCTACCGCGGCGCTGCGCGCCGTACGGCAGTTTTACCATCGACCTGCGGTCGATGTTCGCTCCGGCCTTCGGCCTACGCAGTCAAGACTGCTGCCTTAAACCGCTCGGCCATCTCTCCGTTTTCTGGAACTGCCCGCGACCCGGTCACGGTGCATCGCCGCCCTACCCCGGCGGCGCGCCCGGCCCCTTGCAGGCCGGAGCGCATTTTCGCACGAACCCCGCAGCCGTGGCCTACGAGGCTTTCTTGACCTTGGCGGCCTTGGCGTTGTCGATGGCCACCGCGATCGCCTTTTCCTTTTCCTCGGCGCACTTGCCGCCGCAATCCAGGCGCGAGGACTCGATCTGCTGCGGCAGGTGCTCGGCCAGGAAATCGATGAACACCCGTACCGCCGGCAACATGCCCCGGCGCGAGGCGAACACCGCGTGGCAGATGCCCTGCGGCAGGCTCCATTCCGGCAGCACCACTTCCAGCTCGCCCTTGCGCACGGCCTCGGCGCAGACGGTTTCCGGCAGCAGCGTGATGCCGTAGCCGTCCTTCGCCATCGACTGCAGCAGCGGGAAATCGAACCCGGCCAAGCGCGGGTTGAGTTCGATCCGGCGCACTTCACCGTCCGGACCATGCAGTTCCCAGCGCTGGCGCGCTTCGTCCTCGCTGATGCTCAGGGTGACGTGGTCGGCCAGGTCTTCCGGCACCTTGGGGCGGCCGGCGCGGTTGAGATACTTCGGGCTGGCGACCAGCAGCTCCTGGATCTGGCCGAAGCTGCGCATCACCAAGCTGCCGTCGTCGTCGAGCTTGGCGCGCACGCGCAGGGCCACGTCGTAGCCCTCGTTGATGATGTCGACACGACGGTTGTTGACGTGCAGCTGCAGGCGCACCTTTGGGTACTTGTCGAGGAAGGCCGGCAGGATCTTCGGCAACTGCATCTGCGCCACCGCCACCGGCACGCTGACGCGGACCACGCCGCGCGGCTCGGCGCTGAGGCGGTCCACCACTTCGCGCGCGGCCTGCGCTTCGGCCAGCATCGTCTGTGCATGGCGGTGCACGCTCATGCCTACGTCGGTCACCGCGAAACGGCGCGTCGAACGCTGCAGCAGACGCACGCCAAGGTCCGTCTCCAGCTGGCTGATGCGCCGGCTGAGGCGGGACTTGGGAATGCCCAGCGCGCGCTCGGCGGCGGCGAACCCGCCGTGGTCCACCACCATGGCGAAGTAATAGAGATCGTTGAGGTCGTGCTGCATCTGGAGTTTCGCCTATAGAACAATCAGTGACGTTTAACCACGTTTATCCCACCAATGCAACGATCTAGAGTGTGCTCCAACGCGGTTGAGGCCGCATCCCGACCGGAGACACCCCATGAAACTATTGCATATCGACAGCAGCGCCCTGGCCGACAATTCGGTCAGCCGCCAGCTTACCGCCGCCATCGTAGCCCGTTGGCAGGACAGCGTGCCCGGCCTGGAGGTCACCTACCGCGACCTCGACACCGACCCGCTGGTCCACCTGACCAATGCCGTACTGGGTGGGGGCGACACCATCGCCGCACAAGCCGGCGAGCAGGCCATGCAGGAGTTCCAAGCGGCCGACATCATCGTCGTGGGCGCCCCCCGCTACAACTTCGGCGTGCCCTCCACGCTGAAGGCCTGGATCGACCGCGTCGCCGTGGCCGGCCGCACCTTCAAGTACACCGAGAATGGCCCCGTGGGCCTGGCCGGCGGCAAGAAGGTGATCGTGGCCGAGGCCAGTGGTGGCGAATACGCCGGTACCGCGATCGATTTCGTGGCGCCGTACCTGAAGCAGGTGTTCGGCTTCCTGGGCATTACCGACGTCGAGTTCATCCGCGCCGAGCGCGTGGCCTACTCGCCGGAGCACAAGGCCCAGGCGATCGAAGCCGCATTGGCCAGCATCCCGACTCCGTTGAGCAAGGCCGCTTGAGCCACCGCAGGTCGTGGGACGGGGCCGGTATGCTGCCGGCATCCGTCCTGCCTATCTGCCTATGCCCGCCCGGAAAGCCACCCCGGAACAGATCGACGCGCCCCAGGCCCTCGCCTTGCTGAAGGCCGCTGCCAGCCCGGTGCACCGCGCCGGGCTGGCGCGTTACGGCATTCCGGATACGCACGCGCTCGGCGTGCCGATGCGCGACATCCAGGCGCTGGGCAAGCGCATCGGCCGCCAGCCCGCGCTGGCACAACCGCTGTGGGACAGCGGCATCTACGAAGCACGCCTGCTGGTCGCCTTCATCGCCGATCCCGTGCAGCTCACCTCCACCCAGATGGACCGTTGGTGCCGCCAGTTCGACAACTGGGCGGTCTGCGACACGCTGTGCCTGCACCTGTTCGATCGCAGCCCGCATGCCTGGGGCAGGATCGATGCATGGGCGCGCAAGCGCGGCGAGTTCGAGAAACGCGCGGCGTTCGCGCTGCTGGCCGGCTTGGCGGTGCATGAACGCCATACGCCCGACACGCCCTTCCTCGACCGCCTCGCCCTGGTGGATGCAGCCGCGGGCGATGACCGCAACTTCGTCAGCAAGGGCGTGAGCTGGGCGCTGCGCGCCATCGGCCATCGCAACGCCGCGCTGCATGCGGCCGCCATCGCCCACGCCACCGCGCTGGCGGCGTCGGACGACCCGACGCGACGCTGGGTCGGCAAGGATGCGCTGCGCGATCTGGGCCGCGCGGCGGTGCGCACGAAGGTGGCGAAGGCGACGAAGGGGCGAGCGAAGAAAAAGGCGTAAGAGCGCCCCTCATCCGCCCTCCGGGCACCTTCTCCCCGCGAGCGGGGAGAAGAGCTCTGCTTCACCTTCTCCGCGCGGGAGAAGGCATCAACGGCTCAGGCGATGCGGTCTGCGCCGCCCATGTACGAGCGCAGGGCGTCGGGCACGGTGATCGAGCCGTCGGCGTTCTGGTAGTTCTCCATCACCGCGATCAGCGCACGGCCGACGGCCGTGCCGGAACCGTTGAGCGTGTGCACCGGCTCGGGCTTGCCCGTGGCCGGGTTGCGCCAGCGCGCCTGCATGCGACGGGCCTGGAAGTCTTCGCAGTTCGAGCAGGAGGAAATCTCGCGGTAGGTGTCCTGCGACGGCAGCCAGACTTCCAGGTCGAAGGTCTTGGTGGCGCCGAAGCCCATGTCGCCGGTGCACAGCAGCATGCGGCGGTACGGCAGGCCCAGCTTCTCCAGCACGGTTTCCGCGGCGCGGGTCATGCGCTCCTGCTCGTCGTAGCTCTCCGACGGGCGCGCGATGGAGACCAGTTCCACCTTCTCGAACTGGTGCTGGCGGATCATGCCGCGCACGTCGCGGCCACCACTGCCGGCTTCGGAGCGGAAGCACATCGAATGCGCGGTCATGCGCAGCGGCAGGCGGGCGTCGTCGAGGATCTCGTCGCGGACGATGTTGGTCAGCGGCACTTCCGAGGTCGGGATCAGGTAGCGCTTGTGCTCGCCCAGCTCGGTGGAGAACAGGTCTTCCTCGAACTTCGGCAACTGGCCGGTGCCGCGCATCGAATCGGCGTTGACGATCACCGGCACACTGGTCTCTTCGTAGCCGTGCTCGTTGGTATGCAGGTCGAGCATGAACTGCGCGAGCGCGCGATGCAGGCGCGCCAGCTGGCCGCGCAGCACGGTGAAGCGCGCGCCCGACAGCTTGGCGGCGGTGTCGGCGTCGAGCCAGCCGTGGCGGGCGCCGAGCTCCACGTGGTCCTTCACGTCGAAGTCGAACGTGCGCGGGGTGCCCCAGCGGTGCTGTTCGACGTTGCCGGCCTCATCACTGCCGACCGGCACGCTGGCGTGCGGCAGGTTCGGGATACCGAGGGCGATGGCTTCGATCTCGGCCCGGATCTCGTCCAGTTTCACTTCCGAGGCCTTCAGCTCGTCGCCGAAGCCGGCCACTTCCGCCATCAGCGCGGTCACGTCCTCGCCCTTGGCCTTGCCCTGGCCGATGGCCTTGGAGCGGGTGTTGCGCAGGTTCTGCAGTTCCTCGGTGCGCTTCTGGATCTGCTTGCGCGAGGCCTCCAGGTCGGCGATGCGGGACACGTCCAGGTCGAAGCCGCGGCTCTCCTTGAGGCGCTGGGCGAGTTCGGCGGGCTGGGTGCGGAGCAGGACGGGATCGAGCATGGAAACTGCGGTCTGGCGAGGGAAGCCGGCATTATCGCCCAATCGCGACCGGTTGCCCGTGCGTTTAACGCCGGCTGTGCAAGAATCGCCGCGATCCCACCGGTGATTCCCATGTCGGCCCCGCAACAGAACGACCCGCACTTCACCTTCCGCCTGCCCCGCACCGCCCTGCGCAACGCCGCCATCGCCTTCGGCGCCGGCCTGCTGCTCTTCGTGATCGTCTGGTGGGCCAGCCGCGATGACGGGTTCTACACCGCCGAGCCCACGCTTCCCGGCAAGGCCGCCCCCATCGAGGCGCTGCCCGAACCGCTGTCCACCGGCGACGGCGCCAGCGGCATGGAAGAACCGGCCCCACGCCCGGCCAGCGATGAGCGCCCGCAGCTCGTCGAAGAAAAGCCGATGCCGACCCCGGTCGACGAGACGACTGCGCCTATCGCGCCGACGGACGCCACACCGACCGCACCGGTCGTCTCCCTGGCCCCCGGCGACGTGCCGGTGCCGATCCCCGGCCAGACCCCTGCCCCCGAATATCCGCAGGCCGCCATGCGCAACGGCGACCAGGGCACGGTGATGGTGCGCGTGGAAGTGGGCACCGATGGCGTGCCGCTGTCGGTCGACGTGGCCCAGCGCAGCGGATCGCGCGATCTCGATCGCGCAGCGGTGGACGCCGTGCGCCAGTGGCGCTTCCAGCCCGCCCAGCGGGACGGCCAGGCCGTGGTCGGCGCGGTGACGGTGCCGATCGATTTCAAGATGCGGTGACAGTTACACCATGCAGCGACGCTGGATGATGATCGGTGCGCTTCTTGTGATCTTTGCCGCGGCGAGTCTTTCGCTGGTTGCATGGTGGCATTCAAAGAAGACTCCAGCTACATCGATGGATGACGATACGGGTGTCGTGCTGATGCAGGGTCGGCCAGGCTATCTGCACAAGATCCTGCTGTCGGACACAGGGCAATATTCGATGACGACAGAATGCGATGTCTGCGACGAACGAGCGAGCATCGGCACATGGGAAAGAATCGGAGAGAGCTACATCTTTCAGAGTTCCTCAGGATCCGTCGTGCTTGAGCTGGTACCTGACAAGGTTCGGGGTTGCGACGTACTGGTTCCACGCACGCGAGACGCGACGATCTCCGATCGACGCATTTTTTATTCCCGCCTTGGCGACGCCTGTCTGCTGCGCCTTTGACGCAACGACTGCATTCCTGAATATTGGTTTTAGTACCTGAACTGAAGCCGTTCCGCTTCATCGCTCAATCACGTCTCGCCAACATCGCTCCGCAAAGACTCGGCCCCGTTCCAACGCGGAACTCACAACGCGAAACGGAGGTTCACATGTCGATGCCCACGAACAACGAATACCGCACGCCGGACACCGTCGAAGACACCACGGTGGAACCGCACCGCACCACATCGCCCGTACTGTTGATGCTGCTGGCCTTCGCGGTTACCGCGGCAGGCTTGGTGTGGTGGACGCAGGCGCGCCATGCCGGCACCGAAACACCGGTCGCCGCCCTGCCCGCCCCGGTGGCGGATGACGCCGCCAATGCGCCGGCCAACGAACGCGCTGCCGCCACGGCGGACCGCAAGCGCGCCGAACGCACCGCGGCCACGCGCCCGGCGTCGGTCAGCCGTGATGCCCGCCCGCTGGCCGGCAACACCGAGCCGAAGTACCCAGCCTCGATGCTGCGCGCCGGCGTCGGTGGCACGGTCGTGGTCCTGGCTGACGTCGATGCCCAAGGCAACCCGATCGACGTGCGCGTCGTCGAGCGCAGCGGTGAACGCGATCTGGATCGCGCTGCCGTGAGCGCCGTGCGCCAGTGGCGCTTCGAGCCGGCCATGCGCAATGGCAAGGCGATCGCCACCAGCGTGAAGGTGCCGGTGGACTTCAAGCCCATCTAAGCGCCGCAATGCTCCCCACACGGAGCTGACGAGGAAAGGAAAAGGGGGACGCGGGCAGGCGTCCCCTTTTTTGTGCGTGCGTTGTCGGACTCAGGCCTTTCGCAGCGCGAAGCCCGCGCCCGTCGCCAACCCGTCGTAATTCGGGAACGACGTGGCCACGTTCGCCACGTCGCCGATGCGCACGTCGCCGGCAGCGAGCTGACCGGCGATCGAGAAGGCCATCGCGATGCGGTGGTCGCCGTGGGAGTCGACGGTGCCGCCCTGCAAGGGGCCAGGGAAGATCGTGGCGCCGTCCGGCGTTTCGTCCACGCGCAGGCCCAGCGCGCGCAGGCCATTGGCCATGCTGGCGAGACGGTCGGACTCCTTCACCCGCAATTCCGCTGCGCCGCGCACGACGGTGGGGCCCTCTGCCGCGACGGCCGCGACGAACAGCGCCGGGAACTCATCGATCATGTCGGGCACCAGCGCCTCCGGCACCTCGATGCCTCGCAGCGGCGCGTAGCGGACGATCAGGTCCGCCACCGGCTCGCCGCCGTGTTCGCTGGCGTTCTCTTCGGTGATGTCCGCGCCCATCAGCCGCAGTGCCTGCAGCAGGCCGGTGCGGCGCGGATTCAGTCCGACCGCACCCAAGCGCAGTTCCGAATCGGGAATGATGCTGGCCGCGACCAGGAAGAACGCCGCCGACGAGAAATCGGCCGGCACGGCGATGTCGGTCGCCTTAAGGCGCTGCCCGCCGCGCAGGCGTGCGAAGCCGGGCGAAAAGTCGATGTCGACGCCGAACGCCTTCAGCATGCGCTCGGTGTAGTCGCGCGTGGGGTGCGGCTCGCGCACCACGGTCTCGCCTTCTGCGTACAGGCCAGCCAGCAGCACGGCCGATTTCACCTGCGCGCTGGCGACTTCCAGCGTGTAGTCGATGCCGGCAAGGGCTTGGCCGCCATGGATGCGCAACGGCGGCAGGCCGCCCGCTTCGGTATCGATGCGCGCCCCCATCGTGGACAGCGGGCCGGTGACGCGGCGCATCGGACGCTTGGACAGCGATTCGTCACCGATGAGCACGCTGTCGAACGGCTGCGCGGCGAGCAGCCCCGCCAGCAGGCGCATGCCGGTGCCGGCATTGCCGCAATCGAGCGCACCGTCCGCGGCCTTCAGGCCGTCGACGCCCACGCCATGCACGACGCGGCGCGACGGCGAGGGCGTTTCCATCCGCACGCCGAGGCGGGAAAAGATCGCGGCGGTCGCGCGGGTGTCCTCGCCTTCCAGGAAGCCGTCGATCGTCGACGTGCCGTCGGCCAGCGCGGCGAACATCACCGCACGGTGCGATACCGACTTGTCGCCGGGGATGTCCAGGGTGCCGCGCAGTGCGCGGCCGGCGGAGGCGATCCAGTCTTGCTTGCTGCTCATCAGGTCTCTCGGTTCATCGGCCCATCCGCGGGCCCGGGCAATGGATCAGGGCACCGCGACGGGGTACGACCCCAGCACCTTGATCTGCGCCGAATGCTGTTTCAGTTCCGCCAGTGCCTGCTTCATCGCCTCGTCGTCGATGTGGCCGGCCAGATCGATGAAGAAGCCGTACTCCCACTTGGCGTGGTGCGACGGCCGAGACTCGATCCGGTTCATGCTGATGCCGTGGCGGGCGAACGGGCTGAGCACGTCGAACAACGCGCCGGGCTTGTCGTGGATGAAGACCAGCACCGAGGTGCGGTCGTGGCCCGACGGCGGGAAGATGCTGCGGCCGATCACCAGGAAGCGCGTGGTGTTGTCCTT
>JACZCZ010266645.1_pt1 | contig 20297 bp, 18 predicted proteins | sample 8641811 | NCBI WGS metagenome assembly JACZCZ01 (sample SAMN15324610, study PRJNA640507) | soil metagenome | isolation source: intercropping peanut in the first line | place: China: Luxin town, Laibin City, Guangxi Province | collected 2019-07-25 | depth 10cm m | reverse complement strand
GGCCTGGGCCTGCGCCACAAGCTGGGCCTGGCGTTCAACGAGATGGTGCGCAACGGCGAACTGAAAGCACCGGTCGTGATCGGTCGCGACCACCTCGACTCCGGCAGCGTGGCCTCGCCCAACCGCGAGACCGAAGCGATGAAGGACGGCTCCGATGCCGTCAGCGACTGGCCGCTGCTCAACGCGATGCTCAACGTCGCCGGTGGCGCTACCTGGGTGTCGCTGCACCATGGCGGTGGCGTGGGCATGGGCTACTCGCAGCACTCGGGCGTGGTCATCGTCTGCGACGGCACGGAAGAGGCCGACAAGCGCATCGCCCGCGTACTGTGGAACGATCCCGGCACCGGCGTGATGCGGCATGCGGATGCCGGCTACGATATCGCCGTGCAGTGCGCGAAGGAACAAGGCCTGAAATTGCCGATGGCGTGATGGCGTGATGGCGGCATGTCGGCCGCCGGTATGGTGTGTCGAGACGAAATCCAGGGGGAAACTTATGCGGTGGATGTTGTTGCTTGCACTTCTTTGGCCGGCGACCCGGGCGACGGCTGGCGAGGCGGCCTGTCCGCCGTTGGTGCGCGAGGCGCCGGTCTATCCGGACGACATGCGCCAGACGCAGGCCCAGGGCAGCGTCGTGCTCGACCTGCGCTTGGACGCATGCGGGCGGGTCGTGGATGCGGCGATCGCCGAAAGCAGTGGCCATCCTTCGTTCGATACGGCCGCGTTGGCGGCGTCGCGTGGATGGGTGTTGGGCAGGGACGTTGCCGCCGGAGCCGTCGATGGACGGTTGCGCGTGCCCCTCGATTTCAAGCTTCCGGAACGCCGCTCGTACACCTACGTCGGCCATGATGACTGGCCCAAGAGCCATCGTCGGCCGCGATACGTGCTGGAAAGCCTTCCAGGCTATGCCACGCCCACCGCCGTCCTGGAGGGTTACGACCTGCAACCCGAGGTCATGCTGACCCCGCCGTATCCCTACGTACGCAACATGCTGTTCCGGCAACGCGACGCGGAGCCGCGGGAGTACTGGTTGTTCATGTACCTGGGCGATCGCGCCACCGTTGCCGCTCGCTACCGTCTGGTGATGGAGAACGGCGAGCCTGTCGTGCGCGTGGCGTTCGTCTGCGAGAACAATGAGAAGCACTGCGCGCAGGAGCGCAGGCTCGTGATGAAGGGCCTGCCGTTCGCGCACGCCCGGTAGATCGTGGTGCGCGGTGCGACGCCGGATCGGGGATCGCGCTCCCCGGGTTTCGCCTACGGCCCAACCTGGGCTGCGGCCGTGGCTCGCGCATCAACCGTCGTGCGCGTAGCGCTCCGCGTCGGCATCCCACCGTAGGTGGATGCGCTCGCCCTTCGATGAGGGTTCCTCGTCGGCTGGGTCGCAGTCGCCGGAGCACAGGCTCATCATCAGCTCGGCCTCGCATTCCCATTCGCCGGGCTTGGCGTGGGGCAGGGTGCGGCAGGATTCCTTGCGCGCGTCGAACAGCTTGGCGCGCAACACCGTCGACTGGCCGGTGGCGGTCATCGTGACGGGCAACCCGCCGGCGACGTCGAGCTTTTCGTACAGGTCGAAGAACGCGCGGCGCACCTCTTCGGCGGAGGGCTCCCGATCGGGCACCGGCGCGCCGGCCGCGGCGACCGCGTCGGCTTCGGCCGGCACCGCGATCGGCGTGGGCGCGCCGGCCGCATCGATCGTCGCGAAGCTCTGCCCGCCCAACGCGTGCTGGATCGCCGCAGCCCACTGCATCTCGAAGCCATCGGGTCCCTTGACCAGCAACCAGCCTTTCGCGCTGCGGCCTTCCAGGGTCAGGCCATAGCGTTCGATGAGCGCGGCAGCGGCGTCGTGTTTGCCCTGTTCCGGCTGCACCACGGTGCGCCCCGCGAGGAAGGTGCCCGGCGGATCCATCGTCGCCTCCCGCAGGTAGGGCGTGCCTTCGACGATCAGCGTGGTGCCGTCGTACTCCACGTAGTCGTTGCCCTCGGGGCCGCCGCCTCCGCAGCCGACCAGCCACGCAACGCACAGGAATACGCCCACCACGCGCCCGATACGGACGCTCCGCGCAAAGGTTCGCATCGATATTGTCCTCAGGCGCCGTCATGGCACCGTCCCCGCCAGCATCGTGACATGACGGGAGATCGCTGTGACAGGGGGGAGGGGGTGCCGACGCGACCGCCGCCAGCGCCGGTGACGCGACCAGTTCTTCTCACACCGAGGTCCATCGACGGCTGTTTTCCGGTGTCTCTTCTCTCACTAAGGCCCAGCGTTGGATGTATTTCGGTGTTTCTTCTCACACCAAGGTCGAACACTGGATGTTTTTCGGTGTTTCTTCTCTCACTAAGGTCCAACGTTGGATGTCTTTCGGTGTTTCTTCTCTCACTAAGGCCCAACGTTGGATGTTCTTCGGTGTTTCTTCTCTCACTAAGGTCCAGCCTTGGATGTTTTTCAGTGTTTCTTCTCACACCCATTGCGGGGGCACGTGTCGCCCTCCCTCAGGGCAAACCGGTGCCGCGCGCATGCCTCGCCAGCTGGTCCTCCAGTTCCACCTGCCGTGAGATATCGGTGAACACGCCAAACCAGCTTCTCGTGCCGTCCGCCGCGGTCCGCTGCGTCGCGCGACTGGAAACCCACCGCCAGCGGTCATCGAACCAGCGCAGGCGGAAGCGGGTTTCGAAGGCATCCTGCGTCTGTACCGCGCTCGACCATTCGGCGCGCACGCGGGGGATGTCGTCGTCATGCATGCGCGCGTACCAAGCCGCCATGCGCGCTTCCATGGTGCAGCCCTCCGGTTCCTGCGGGGCCGGGCTGATGTAGGTGAGGGTGCCGTCGGCGCCGCTGACCCACAGCACGTTGGGTCCCAGTTCCACCACGGCGCGATAGAGGGCGTCGCGGTCGCGCATCTCGTCCTCGGCGCGCTTGCGGTCGGTAATGTCGATGGTGACCACGGAGACACCGATGGGCTGCGCTGTCTCGTCGGTCACGCGCGTGCCGACCACCAGGAAGGTTTCTTCCCGGCCCGGAAACCGGAACTCGATGCGGGAGATCTCGCCACTGTCCAGGATCCGGCGCGATGCCTGCAGGATCCAGGCCGCGATGTCGGGTGCGTAGACCTGTTCGACATGCGCGTCGACGATCTCGCCCAGGGGCCGGCCGGCCATGCGCGCGAACTGCATGTTCGCGGCCGCGTACCGCATGTCCAGGTCGAGGAACGCCAGCCCGACGGGCGCATTGGTGTAGAGCGAGGACAGCTGGTGCTGGCGCAGGTAGGGCGACAGCGTCAGCGATGTCGGCGAAGCGGCCTGCACGGGTGCCGCAGCTAGCAGGCGCGCCGCTTCGTCGCCCGGCACCGGCCTGCCGGTGAGCCAACCCTGGACGAAGTCGCAGCCCAGCTCCCGCAGCACGTCGGCTTGCGCTTCCGTCTCGACGCATTCCGCCACGACCGGCACTTCCAGACTGTGGCCCAGACCGATGATGGCCGACACCACCTTGCGGCTTTCGCGATCGATCGCCAGGCGCTCGATCAGACTGCCGTCGATCTTCAGTTCGTCGAAGCCGAATCGGCTGAGCCGCACCATGCTGGAAAAGCCGGTGCCGAAATCGTCCAGCGCCACGCGGATGCCATGCGATTTCAGGTAGCCGAAGGCGCGTTCGGCGGCGGCCTCATCCTCGATCAATTCGTCCTCGGTCATCTCGATGCAGATGCGGTCGAGGGGGAACGACGACGTGGCCATCGCTTCGAGTAGCAGGCGCACCGCAGGGGCATCCTGCAGCAGCGAGGGCGGCACGTTGAAGGCAAGGCAGAAGTGCCCGGGCCAGGCGCTGGCCTCGGCGCACGCGCGGCGCACCAGGTTCAGCGTGAGCAGCGGCAGCAGCGATGCCTGCAGCGCGATGGGGATGAAATCCTTCGGCGGCACGTTGCCCCACTCGGGGTCGTGCCATCGCGCCAACACCTCCAGCCCATGGATGGCACGGGTCCGCAGGCAGACGATGGGCTGGTAGGCGGGGAAGATCTTTTCGTGGCACACCGCGTCGGCGATCCGCTGGCGGAGCGCGTCGGGGGTGTGGAACGGTGGCGTCGCCATGGAACTCCCCTGTGCAGCCTGCCGTGACCCCTGGCGTCGTCGAGGCCTCTCCACCGACATCGGCCGGAAGATGCACGACTTGAGCGGTCCGCCACAAGGCGCGCGCCCCGGCGAAGGAGATTACACGAAGCCGTCCGGCTCAGTGCGGCACGCGCCGGATCTTCGCCATGTCGTAGCCCAGCGCCTCGATCTGGCGCAGGCGCGCCTGGTAATCGGCGTCGGAGATCGTGGGCGTGCGCGCCATCAGCCAGACGTAGTCGCGCTTGCTGCGTGCGACGATCGTCTGCTGGTAATCGGCATCGACGAACGAGATCACGTACTCGGCCTGGATCGGCCAGACGAACTGCATGCCCCATACCGCGCCGCCGCTGTCCGGTTCGACCTTGCCGATCGGGTGCATCGTCTTCTCGGGGCCGTCGAGCGCGCCCTTGCGGAAGCGGAAGGTGGTCTGGATGCGGCCATCCGGCAGGCGCGCATACGACTCCACCGCGGCGTAGGCGTCGCGCTCCGGGAACGAAGGGATGTGCGCGATCACGTACCAGTCGCCCATGAAGCGGTCCACATCGACCGGCGCGGCGGTGGTGACCGTGGGTTTGACGGTGCCGGACCGGCAGGCGGTGGTCGAGGTCGCGATCATCAGGGCGAGCAGGGCGAGGGGCAGGGTGCGCATGTCAGCGCTCCGTCGAGGGCCGTTGGAAGCGGTAGTGCGCGACCAGCCATTCCTGGCCGTCGCGATAGCCGAACAGTTCCGCGCACGCCATCCAGAACATGCGCCAGCGCTGGTTCCAGAGCGCGGCGGCATCGCCGTAGGCCTCGCGCAGCACCGCCATCACCGCGTCGCGGTGGGCGTCGTGCCGGGCCAGCCAGTGGTTGGCGGTGCGCTGGTAGTGGGTGCCGTCCAGCAGCCAGCGTTCCTGCAGTGTCAGATGCTGCTGGAAGAACAGCAGCAGGTCCGCCGACGGCATCATGCCGCCGGTGAAGAAATGCCGGCCCATCCAGTTGTCCTCGCCCTGCGTCTCGAACGGATACATCAGGTGGCGATGCACGAAGATGTGCACGAACAGCAGCCCGCCGGGCCGCAAGGCGTCGTGGATGCGCTGCATCAGCGCGGCATGGTTGCTGACGTGTTCGAACATCTCCACCGAGACGCAGCGGTCGAAGGTCCCCGCGTCGAGCTGCAGCTGGTTCACATCGCAGGTGATGACGCGCACGTTGTCCAGCCCGCGCTCGACGCAGCGCGCTTCGATGAAACGGCGCTGCGACTGCGAATTGGAGACGGCGGTGATGCGCGCGTTCGGATAGCGCGCCGCCATCCACAGGGTCAGCGAACCCCAGCCGCAGCCGAGTTCCAGGATGTCCTGGCCATCGGCCAACGCCGCGCGTTCGCCGTACAGCGCGAGCATCGCGTCCTCGGCCTGCTCCAGGGTTTCGGTGCCGGTGGGGTAGTAGCAGCTGCTGTACTTCAGCCGATCGCCCAGGCAATGGCGGAAGAAGTCCGCCGGCAGTTCGTAATGCTGGCGATTGGCGGCATCGGTGTGCACCGCCAGCGCGCCCTGGCGCAACGCGCGCAGCCGATGCGCGAGCAACGCCGACTGCGCTTCCTGCCCGCCACCGGCTTCATCGCGCAGCCGTTGCGCGCACAACTGGCGGATGCCGGCGCGCACCAGCGCATCCGGCAACAGGCCACGTTCGGCCAGGCCCAGCAGGCCGGGGGCGGCGCGGTCGGCGGCAAGTTCATCCACCATTGCGTTCATCGGTTTGCCTCCTCGGCACGGGATTTCGGGAACCACGGAAACAGCATCGGCGTGGTGCGCTGGTAGTCGCGGTAGTCCTCGCCGCGCGTGCGCAGGGCCTGCGCCTCGGTGTAGGGAATGCCGCTGATGAAGCGCAGGAACACGTACATCACCACCGGTCCGCACCACGACAGCCACGCCCACGGCGAGCCGAACGCCAGTGCGATGTAGGCGAACCAGTGCAGCCATTCGAAGAAATAGTTGGGATGGCGCGAGTAGCGCCACAGGCCCTCGCGGCAGGTGCGGCCACGGTTCGCGGGATCGGCACGGAAGCGTGCGAGTTGGCGGTCGGCGATGGCCTCGCCGGCGACGCTGGCGATCCAGATCGCCACCGCCAGCGCGATCCACGGCCATGCGGTGTGCTGCGGGCTGCGCGCGGCCGCCGCGAAGGGCAGCGCGAACAGCACCACCAGCAGGGCCTGCGCCATGAAGAACAGGAAGAACTTGCCCTGGTGCCCCTGCCAGTGCGTGCGCAGGTGGCGGTAGCGGCCGTCTTCGGGTTCGTGGCGCACGCGGTGCCACAGGTGCAGCGCCAGCCGCGCACCCCACAGCCCACCCAGCACGGCCAGGGTGACGCGGGCCTGCCAGGCGCCGTCGCCCACGATGGCGAACAGCACGGCACTGCCACCGACGCAGGCCGACCACAGCACGTCCACGATGCCGGCATTCTCGCGGCGCCGCTGCCAGCCCCAGCCCAGCGTCATCACGACCGCGGCCAGCAGCGCGACCAGCGCGAGGGCATGCAGCGGGTTCATGCGGCCCCCGACCCGTGGCCGGGGCGCGCCATCAGCAGGTGCGACACGCCGATGGAGCGTTCCAGGAAGCCACCTTCGCAATACGCCAGGTAGAACTCCCACAAGCGGATGAAGCGCTCGTCGAAGCCCTGCGCGCGCACCTCGTGCAGCCGCGTCATGAAGCGGCGCCGCCATGCGCGCAGCGTGTAGGCGTACGAGAGGCCGAAGTCTTCCTGGTGCACCACCTGCAGGTCGCTGGCGCGTGTCTTCGCGGCGTACATCGCGCTGAGCGACGGGATGAAGCTGCCGGGGAAGACGAAGCGCTTGATGTAATCCACCGAATCGCGCGCCTGCACGTAGCGATGGTCCTCGATGGTGATGGCCTGCAACAGCGCCTGTCCGCCCGGCCGCAGCAGCGCGCCCAGCTTGCCGAAGAACGTCTCCAGGTACGGCGCGCCGATCGCCTCGATCATTTCGATCGAGACCAGCTTGTCGTATTCGCCCTGCAGGTCGCGGTAGTCCTGCCGCAGCAGCGTCACCTGGTCCTGCAGGCCGGCGTCGGCCACGCGCTGGCTGGCGAGCGCGTGCTGCTCGCGCGAGATCGTGGTGGTGGTGACGTGGGCACCGTAGTGGCGGGCCGCATGCAGGGCGAAGCCGCCCCAGCCGGTGCCGATCTCGATCACCCGGTCCTGCGGCGTCAGCGCCAGCTTGCGGCACACGGCATCGAGCTTGCGGTAGGACGCGGCGTCCAGATCGTCGTCGGGCGAGGCGAACATCGCCGACGAGTACATCAGGTCCGGCGACAGGAACAGGGCGAAGAAGTCGTTGCCCAGGTCGTAATGCGCCGCGATGTTGCGCCGGCTGCCTTCGCGCGTGTTGCGCCGGAGCGCATGCCAGCTGCGCAACGCCCAGCCGCCCAGCCGCGCCATGCCGGTTTCCATGCCGTCGAGCAGGGCGCGGTTGCGCACCAGCAGCCGCACCAGGCCGACGAGATCGTCGCAGCGCCATTGCCCGGCGATGTACGCCTCGCCGGCCCCCACGCTGCCCTGCGCGGCGACGGCGCGGTAGAACGCCGGATCATCGATCCACAGGTGCACGGTGGACAGCGCATCGGGTCCGGCGTTGCCGAAACGATGCTCGCCCAGCGCGTCGCGCACGACCAGCACCCCATGGTCCAGCGCGTCGAGGCGGGCCAGCAGCTGCGAACGCAGCAGGCGGTCGAGTGCGCCGTAGGTCGGCGTGGCGGAGGAAGCGGCGATCTCGTTCATGGGGTCTCGCGGGCGAGGGAAGGGTGGTCGTGCACCGGCGTGCGCTTGAGCCACAGGCGCAGGGCCTGCCAGTGGATGCCGGTCATCACCTGGGTGGTCATCAGCGGGTAGCGCCACAGCACGCGCGCCAGCGAGGCCCCGTCCAAGGGTCGGCGCAGCAGGGTGAGGGTGGCGTCGAAAGCGCGCTGGCCCTCGCGGTCCACCTGCATGTGCACGCGCAGGGCGTCGTCCGGCAGGGTGAAACGCCAGCGGTAGTCGCACTCCATCGGCAGGAACGGCGACACATGGAAGGCCTTGTCGAACCCCCATTCCCAGCCATCGCCATAAGGCGCGCCGTCGCGCACCGGCAACACGTAGCTGTGCCGCTCGCGCCAGGGCGTGTTGGTGATCTCCGCGAGCACGGCATCCAGCGTGGTGCCATCGGGCTGGAAGCAGTAATAGAAGCTCACCGGGTTGAAGACGTAGCCGCCGTAGCGCAGGTGGGTGAGCAACCGCACCGGACCCGTCGGACGGTATCCGAGCTGCCGTGCGACGCGGTCGCGCACCGCCTCGGCGAGTGGCTGGTCGTGCGGCGCCAGGTAGTCGCTGCGATGGAACGCGGCCAGGTTGCGCCGTTCGACCGACCACAGCCAGCGCCCGTCGAACACGCGATCGAGTTCGTCCAGGTCCAGGTAGAGCTGCGCCATCCGATAGCGGAAGGCATGCGGCCGCGGCGCATGCCGGCGATGCCGCACCCAGCCTTCGTAGACGGCACTGGCGAGCGGCGCGTTCATGCCGGCACGGCCTCGGCATGCCGCAGCGCCGTTGTCGCCGGTGGCTGCGCGTCGAACGCATCCACCAACGCGCGCGCGCTGCGGATGCCGTCCTCGTGGAAACCCCATCCCCAGTACGCGCCCGCGAACCAGGTGCGGCGATGCCCCTGGATCTCCGCCTTGCGGGCCTGCGCCGCGACCATTGCCTGGTCGTAGACCGGGTGACGGTAGTGCATGCGGCACAGGATGCGGGCCGGATCGATGGCCTCGCTGCGGTTGAGCGTGACCACGAAGGGCGCGGGCGAGAGCACGTCCTGCAGCAGGTTCATGCAGTAGCTGACGGTGCAGGGCGCCAACGGGTCGCGCGGCACATGCGCGTTCCAGGCGGCCCACGCCTTGCGGTTGCGCGGCAGCAGGCGCGCGTCCGTGTGCAGCACCGTGTCGTTGGACTGGTAGCGGATGGCGCCCAGCACCTCGCGCTCGCGCGCGTCCGCATCGTGCAGCAGGGCAAGCATGTCGTCGCTGTGGCCGGCCATCACGACATGGTCGAAACGTTCGCGGCCCTGACGCGTATCGACATCCACGCCCTCCGCATCGCGCCGCACCGCGAGCACGGGGCAGGACACGCGCGCCTGCACGCGCCAGCGGGCCCGCAGCGCGTCCACATACGTCGCCGAGCCGCCGGTCACCACGCGCCAGGGCGAACGCTCGCCCAGCGTCAGCATGTGGTGATTGGCCATGAACTGGACCAGATACCGCGCCGGGAACGCGAGGATGCCCTGCGGTGGCGAGGACCACAGCGCCGATGCCATCGGCACCAGGTGCTCGTCGCGGAACGCGGCGCCGTAGCCACCCCGCTGCAGGTACTCGCCCAGGGTCGGCCCCGCCTCGTCGCCTTCCAGCAAGGCAGGCGCTTCGCGGTAGAAGCGCGCGAGGTCGCGCAGCATGCCCCAGAAACGCGGCGACACCAGGTTGCGGCGCTGGCAGAACAGCGTGGCCAGCGAGGTGGCGTTGTACTCCACGCCACTGCGCTCGCTGTGCACCGAGAAGCTCATCGTGGTCGGTTGCGAGGCCACGCCGAGTTCGTCGAACAGGCGGCATAGCAGCGGATAGTGCTCGGGGTTGAACACGATGAAGCCGCTGTCGATGCGGTACTCGCGCCCGGCCTGTTCGACGGTGTGCGTGTGGGTATGGCCACCCAGGTAGTCGTTGGCTTCGAACAGCACGACCTCGTGCCGTTGCGACAGCCACCAGGCCGAGGCCAGGCCGGCGATGCCGGAGCCGATGACGGCGATGCGCATGCTCAGCGCCTCGCCTTGGCCAGCACCCACGCGGGCACGGGCTTCAGGTCGCGCACCAGCCCCAGCAGCGCGAGCGTGCGCAGGCCGTACCAGGTCAGGTCGATTTCCCACCAGCGGAAGCCCTGGCGCGCGGTGCCCGGGAAGAAGTGGTGGTTGTTGTGCCAGCCTTCGCCGAAGGTCAGCAGCGCCAGCCAGAGGTTGTTGCGGCTGTCGTCGCGCGTGTCGAAGCGGCGACGGCCGAAGCGATGCGCCAAGGAGTTGATGGTGACGGTGGCGTGGAAGAGCGCCACCGTGGAGATGAAGAACCCCCACACCAGCAACTGCGGACCATTCGTGCCGAGGCCCGGCGCCAGCCGCTCCAGCAGCATGCCGATGCCGAACAGCGCGGCCGCCAGCAGCACGGGCACGACGGTGTCGTAACGGTCCAGCCAGCGCAGTTCCGGATAGCCGGCCAGGTCGGGGATGCGCGACCAGTCGGTGCGGAAGCCGCCCCGGGTCAGGAACCAGCCCGCGTGGCTCCACCAGAAGCCGTGCTGGTTGGGCGAATGCGGATCGGCCGCGGTATCGGCGTGCCGGTGGTGATTGCGATGGTGCGCCGCCCACCACAGCGGTCCACGCTGCACGCTGGACGCGCCGATCAGCGCGAATACGAACTGCAGCACGCGCGAGGTGCGGAACGTGCGGTGCGAGAAGTAGCGGTGATAGAACGCGGTGATCGCGAACATGCGCACGGCGTACAACGCCACCGCCACGATCACGGCGATGGGCGACACGCCGACCCACAGCACCGCCACGCAGGCCAGGTGCATGCCGAGGAAGGGGATCGCGCGCAGCCAGTCGATGCGCCCCGGCTGCGCGGCGTCATCGTCCGCGCGCGCCTCGGTGTCGAACCAGCGCGACAGCGTGGACAGGCGCGTGGCCGTCGTGCGGGTGGGGGAAGCACTGGCCGGCATGACGTTCTCCGCTGCGTTGGAAGGGCTTACGCAGGACGGCGACGATCGGATGCAGGTGCCTCGTTCAACGACTGCAGGTGCGCACCAGCGGCGTCGCCCGCGCGCGGCGGAGCGCATCGGCGTCGGCGGGTGCGGCCGGGTCGGGAAAGACGATGCGCACGTCCTGGTGGTTGCCGGCGGCGTCGCGGATCGTCGCGATGCCGGCGAATTCGAGCAGGCGCTGGTCCGCATCGGCATAGGTCAGTTGCATCGTCGGCGCGATGAAGCCGTACCAGCGGTCCAGCCTCATCGTCAGGCGTTGCGCAGGGATGCCCTGCCAGCGCAGCGCCGCATCCGGGCGCAGGCTGATCGGGACGAAGGCCATGCGGCTGGGCAGCAGGAAGGGTTGGTCGACTTCACGGCCGGCGCGCAGCGCGTCCCAGTGCAGGCGGACGCTGGCATCGAAGCCGGCGTCGATCACGCCGCCGGCAGGCAGCGTGATGGCGCGTTCGCGCGCGGTCGCGTCGGCCGAGGGGCGCACGTAGACCGTGCGACCCCGCGGGCCGGTGCGGACGCCTTCGCGGTAGCCGTCGCGGGCATCCTCGAAATCGAAGTCCGGGGCCTGGGCCGACCCGCGCTCCACCACGGTCTTGCGCGCGAAGGCGCGGCCGTCGGGGCAGCGGTACAGCACCAGCCGGTGGGCGAGCCCGTCCTGCCGGTAGCGCCAGTGCGACTCGCGGTACAGCAGGGTGTCGCCCTTGCGCGCGTAGGCTCGGGCCTCCTGGCGCAGGATGTCCGCGTTGGCGCCGGCGGGGATCGCCAGGCAGGCGAGGGCAAGGCCCAGCAGGGTGCGGCATGCAGGCATCGGTCGTCCTTCCTGGGGCATGGCAGGCTCTACGTGCGCGGCGTCGGGACGGATGCAGGGGGGTGCATCCAAGTCGCCCCGTCCCGCGTAGACGCCGCCATCACATGCCACAACGGGACCTCTGGCTTACCATGCCGTCCGACTTCACAAGGAGACCGTCGTCCCCCGGGACGACCCGGCCGGTGTCCACGCCCACGCCTTCAACGCGCGATGCCCACGACTGGGCCGGCGACATGGTCGCCGTCGCGCGGCTGCGCGACCGGGCGAGCTTCCTGCGGCTGTACGACCACTTCATGCCGCGGCTGTGCCTGTACCTGCGCGGCCTGGGCAACGCCGAGACCGTCGCCGAGGATCTCGCCCAGGAAGCCCTGCTCCGGTTGTGGCAGCGCGCCGCGATGTACGACCCGCAGCAGGGCGCGGTCTCGACGTGGCTGTTCCGCATCGGCCGCAACCTGCACATCGACCGCGTGCGGCGCGAGCCCGGCTGGGTGCAGGTGCTGGAAGAAGGGGACGCGGTGAGCGACGAGGACCTCGCGCGGCCGTTCTCCACCGCCGAGGACTATGCCGAGCACGTGGACCTGCGCCGCCGCATCGACGAACTGCCGGCCATCCAGGCGCGCCTGATGCGCATGTCGTATTTCGAAGCCAAGAGCCACCAGGAAATTTCCGATGAACTCGACATGCCGCTGGGCACGGTGAAGTCGCACCTGCGGCGCGCGTTCCTGCGCCTGCAGGGCCAGGTAAGGGGGCAGTCGTGAATCCGCACCACCATCTCGATCCCTCCACCGTGGTCAGCTACGCCGCCGGCGCGCTGGCGGTGGAAGTGGCGGTCGTCGCCGCCACCCACCTGGAAACCTGCGCGCATTGTCGCGCGCGCGTGCAGGAGGCCGAGCGCATCGGCGGCCAGCTGGTCGAGCACCAGCAGCCGGTCGCGGCGTCCACGTCGCGCCTGGCCGGCCTGCGCGCCGCCATGCTGGAACAGCTCGATGCCCCGCTGCCCGAGCCCGCCACGCCCGCACCGAAGGCGGCGCCGTACGAAGACGATGATCGCCTGCCTGCGCCGTTGCAGCCGTACTTCGGTGCGTCGTATCGCGCACTGAAGTGGCGCTGGATGGCGCCCGGCGTGCATTGCATCCGCGCGGCCGACACGAAGACCGGCACGCTGCTCATGCTGAAGATCGGCCCTGGCCGCAGCATGCCGGTGCACAGCCACGGCGGCACCGAGCTGACCCAGATCCTCCGCGGGGCGTACCACGATGCGCTGGGCCACTTCGCGCCCGGCGACGTGGCCGACCTCGACAGCGATGTCGAGCACCAGCCGGTCACCGTGCCGGGCACGGCGTGCATCTGCGTGTCCGCCCTCGATGCGCCGTTGCGATTCCCCGGCTGGCTGGCGCGCCGCTTGCAGCCGTTGTTCAAGCTGTAAGGCGCCGGTGCCCGCGAAGGGCACCGGCGATGACGATCAGAACTTCCAGCCCACGCGGGCGTAGTAGAACCCGCCGTTGAAGCCGTACGGCGAGTGCACGGGGTAGGCCGCACCCGCGACCGCCGCACCCCAGGGATTGTCGTCCGGGGTTTCGTCGAACAGGTTCTGCGCGCCGACATTGACGTACAGGCCGGAGGCGAACGTCCAGCCCACTTCGGCGTCCACGATCACCTTGCTGTCCTCGTAGATCGGCAGGCCGCCGTCTTCGGCCAGGATCACGCCGCTGTCCAGGTGATCCTCGTACCACGAGCCGTAGTAGCCCAGGCGGAGGTTGGCGTGGAAGACCTCGCGCTTGTGGTTGACGCTGAAGTAGCCCTTGGTCTTCGGCAGCGATTCCTCGATCTTGTAGACGCGGGCTTCGTTGATGAAGTTCGGGTCGTAGCGATCCACCTTGGTCTTGTTCCAGTTCACCGCGAGCGAATAGGTGGTCGTACCCCCGAAGTGGTCCGTCTCCACGCTGGTCACGAGGTCGACACCGGTCGTGGTGGTGTCGAACGCGTTGCCGAAGTAGGTCACCGAGTTGAGCGAGGCCGCCTCGGGGTTCCCCGACGCCACCAGCGCCGCACGCTCGGCGTCGGTCAGTTCGAAGCTGGTGCTGAGCGCGATGCGGTCCTCGACTTCGATGTGGTAACCGTCCACGGTCACCAGCCAGTCGCCGCTGTTCCACACCAGGCCCAGCGACGCGCTCCTGGACTCTTCCGGCGTCAGTGCGCGCGAACCCTTCAGCTGGGCGATGGGATTGGTCGGCGGCAATGTGGCGATGTCGATCAGCGCATTGCCTTCGAAGGCGGTGGTGATCTGGCTGATGTTCGCCTGGCCCGGCGTGGGTGCGCGGAAGCCGGTATTGATGGCGCCACGCAGGGCGAAGGTATCGCTGACGTCGAAACGACCGGTCAGCTTGCCGTTGGTGGTGCTGCCGAAGTCGTCGAAGTCCTCGCGACGCACGGCTGCCGCAAGCATGAACTGTTCGGTGAACTGCGCCTCCAGATCCAGGTAGACCGCCCAGTTGCGACGATCCCATTCGCCCGCGGTGCGGGGGTTGAAGCCATTGAAGCCGTTAGAGCCCAGCGCGAAGCCCTGCTGCGTCAGCGGCCCGATCGCGGTGGACGGTCCGTCGCCTTGCTTGACCTCGAAGCTTTCCTCGCGCCATTCCGCGCCGGCCGACAGGCGCAGCGGTTGGGTGGTGAACGACGTCTCGATGTCGGTGCCGACATCGAAGTTGATGCCCTTTTCCGTCTGCGTGTTGCCACCCGGATGGAAGCGCAGGCCCGTCGGCTGGTTGGCGCCCAGGGACGCATTGACCGTGTTGTAGATGGTGAAGTCAATGTCGTTGCGGCCATAGGTCACGCTGGCATCCCAGTGCCAGGCGTTGCCCCAGGTGCCCTTGACGCCGCCGACCACGGACATGTCTTCCAGGCTGCCGCCGAAGCGGGGCGTGAAGCCACCGGGCAGTGTCGACAGGAAAGTGAAGCAGTTGGACGGCAGCGCCGCGACCGCGGCACTGACCGTGCTGTACGGAATCAGGTTGCCGGCGCCGTCGCGCAGGGCGATGGTGGGGCAGCCGCCGGCGCCGGTGGTGTCGCCGATCAGCAGCGTGTTGCCGCCGTCGTTGGAGTACACGCCGGAACGCGCGGTCGGGTCGCGGAAGTAGAAGCCGCCATCGACTTCGCGTTGCGCATAGTTGCCGAACAGGTATACGTCCACGCTGTCGCCGGTGATGCCGAGGTTGGCGACGAACTTGAGGTCGTCGTCCACCTTCGGCGAACCCCAGATCTGCGCCGGCACCGGCACGCCGGGGTAGCCCGCCGCGATCGCGGCCGCGGCGTCGTTGCGCTGCACGCTGCGCGAGGTGTCGTCGGCCTGGCGCCACTCGGCCGTCAGCGTCGCGTAGCCGCGTGCGGTGAGCGGCAGGCCGATCTGCGCGGAGTACTGCGTGGTGAAGCCGTCGCCTTCGTAGTACTGGCCGGCGAAGACTTCGAATGCGCCGCCCTCGCTGATCTTCTTCAAGCCGAAATTGACGACGCCGGCGATCGCATCGGAGCCGTACTGGGCGGCCGCGCCATCGCGCAGCACTTCCACCTGCTCCAGCGCGAGCGACGGGAAGACGGAAAGATCGGGGCCTTGCGAGCCATCGGACAGACCGTGGCCCAGGAAGGTGATGACGGCGGAGCGATGGAAGCGCTTGCCGTTCACCAGCACCAGCGTGTTGTCGGGCGGCAGGCCGCGCAGGTTGGCGGGGCGGACAAGACTGGCGGCGTCATCGATCGGAATCGTGCTGACGTTGAACGAGGGCACCAGCACGCGCAGCTGGTCGAGCGCGTCGGTCGAACCCTGGTTGCGGAATTCCTCGGCGCTGATGATGTCGATCGGCACGGCGGACGAGGACACGGTGCGCGGTTGGCCGCGACTGCCGAGGACGGACACGGTGTCCAGCGTGGTGGCTTCGGCGGGCGCAGGCGTTGGTTCGGGCGGCGGCTCCGCGGTCTGCGCGGCGGCGGTACTGCTGCCCACCAGCGTCGCGGCCGCCAGGGCCCAGGTCACGGCGGACGCCAGCGGCGCCCTGGTCATTCGTGCGTACGGTTCCGCTTTCTTGCCCATGTGTCGCGCCCCTAACTCAGTGTGGTGGAAAAGGTGGCTTCGTTCGGCACGCGGATGCGTGCGCGTGATGCCGTCCTGAACCTTAGGCGGCGGCAAACAGGCGAAAGTGTGGCCCCTGTCACACGACGACACGCCATGACACGAAGGTAATCCGCGTTCTTCCATACGCTTCGCGCGCATCGCACGTGTGTGGTGCGGATTTCGCCGTCGCACGCGCGTCTCGAACCTTCCGAGTGCGAACGGAGAGGCTGGCCGCGATGTCGCGGAGTGAGCTCGCGGGTGTTCAACGAACGTCCCCGCCTCTTCACGCCAGCGTGATTTTCCATCACCTAGATGAATGCACAGGCGTTCCCGTACCGTCTCATGCGCGGAGATGGCGGCGGCTAGAATGGCCGCATGCAATTGAAAGACAAGCTGGCGATCCTGGCCGATGCGGCCAAGTACGACGCGTCCTGCGCGTCCAGCGGCGCGGGCAAGCGGCATTCGCTGGGCAAGGGCGGCATCGGCAGCACCGAGGGCATGGGGATCTGCCATTCGTACACGCCGGACGGGCGTTGCGTCTCGCTGCTGAAGATCCTGCTGACCAACTTCTGCATCTACGACTGCGCCTACTGCGTCAACCGCGTATCCAGCAACGTGCCCCGGGCGCGCTTCGCCACGGCCGAGGTGGTCCGGCTGACGCTGGAGTTCTACAAGCGCAATTACATCGAGGGGCTGTTCCTCTCCAGCGGCATCATCCGCAACGGCGATTACACGATGGAGCAGCTGGTGGAGGTCGCCCGCAGCCTGCGCGAGGACCATCGCTTCGCCGGCTACATCCACCTCAAGACCATCCCCGAGGCATCCCCGGAACTGCTGGCCGCGGCCGGTCGCTACGCCGACCGCCTGAGCATCAACGTGGAGCTGCCGACGGACGCCGGCCTGAAGCAGCTCGCGCCGCAGAAGCAGGCACAGGGCATCCGCGATGCCATGGGCGAACTGCACACGCGCATCCTGGCGGCGAAGCCCAGCAAGCAGGAGGCCCAACCGAAGCGCCGTCGCCCGCCGAAATTCGCCCCGGCCGGCCAGAGCACGCAGATGATCGTCGGTGCCGATGCGGCGGATGACCGCGCCATCCTGGTCAGCAGCGATGCGTTGTACCGGCAGTTCCGCATGCGTCGGGTGTACTACTCGGCGTTCAGTCCCATCCCGGACGCGTCCACCCAACTGCCGCTGCGCGCGCCGCCGTTGCTGCGCGAGCACCGCCTCTACCAGGCCGACTGGCTGCTGCGCTTCTACGGGTTCGACGTGAAGGAGATCGTCGACGACACGGCCGGGCAGGACGGCATGCTCGACCTGGACATCGATCCCAAGCTCGCGTGGGCGCTGCGCCACCCCGAGCGATTCCCGGTCGACCTCAACGCCGCGCCGCGCGAGATGCTGTTGCGCGTGCCGGGCCTCGGTGCGCGAAACGTGCAGCGCATCGTCGATTCGCGTCGCCAGGGCAAGCTGCGCGTGGCCGACCTTGCGCGCCTGCGTGCGCCGCTGCAGAAGCTGCTGCCCTTCGTCGTCCTGCTGGACCACCATCCGCGCCAGCGGCTGGACGATCCGGCGCGCCTGCGCCGCGAGTTGGCCCCGGCGCCGCGCCAGGCCGATCTGTTCGGCTGACGCACAGGATGTTCCGCGCCACCGTCATGCCGGCCTGGGACCTGGATGCCTGGCGAACGCAGGCGCGCCACGCCTGGGAGGCCGAGCTTCCACCGGACGTCGTCGAATGGCAGGCGGATGCGCAAGGCGAACTGCTCGCCAGCGCCGCCGTGACCGATCAGCCGGCACGCCGGCAGGGGTTGTCGGTGCCTGCGGATTTCATGGCGTTCGCGGCGTCGGTGCTCTGCCATCGCGATCCCGGCCGGCACGCGCTGCTGTATCGCCTGCTGTGGCGCATCGGCAACGGCGAACGCGCGCTGCTGGACCGCGCCACCGATGCCGACGTGCACCGGGCGACGCGCTGGTCCCAGGCCGTGCGCCGCGACAGCCACAAGATGAAGGCGTTCGTGCGCTTCCGCCAGGTGGAGGGCGAAGACAACGCCTACATCGCCTGGTTCGAGCCGGACCAGTACATCGTCGATCGCGTGGCGCCGTTCTTCATGCGCCGCTTCGCCGGCATGCGCTGGGCCATCCTCACGCCGTATCGCAGCGTGCAGTGGGATGGCGAACAGCTGTGGGCGGGCGACGGCGCGCAGCGCTCGGATGCCCCGGCCGACGATGCCGAAGACGCGTTGTGGCGCACGTACTACGCCAACATCTTCAACCCGGCGCGGCTCAACACCCGGATGATGCGGCAGGAGATGCCGCAGAAATACTGGAAGCACCTGCCGGAAACCCACCTGCTGCCCGATCTCGTGCGCGAAGCCGGGCGCCGCGTGCGCGAGATGGACGAGCGCGAAGCGCAGGCACCGCGGCGACGCATCCCCGGCCGCCCGCGTCCGCAGGACGACTGACTCACGGTTGCCGCGGGAACGCCTGCAGCGTGGGATCGATCACCGCCCATGCCGGCGCCGAATCGGTCCAGATGACAGTGGTCGGCACGATGCCGCTGGCATCGTCGAGCGTGCCGCCGCGGATCACCATGCGCTCGGTGTTCTCGCGCGCCTCGCTGAACATCGGCGTGCCGCAACGCGGGCAGAACGAGCGGCGCATGTGGTTACCGCTGTCCGCCACGCTGTCCCAGCCGGCCAGTTCGCCGTCCACCCGCACGGCGTCGCGCGGCACGAGGATGTTCACCGCCGCATTGCCCGTGGTCCAGTACTGGCAGTCGCGGCACCAGCACAGCCGCACGGCGAACGGCGCTGCGCCGAGGGTGTAGCGCACCGCGCCGCATCGGCAACCGCCTGTCCGGGTCATGCCGGTCTCCGCTTGGGTCGCCGCGATCCGGCGCGCCACCACAGTAGCGCACCGGACGCGTGATGCTCAGCCGCGCAGTTCCACGACAGGGGTGAAGCCGCCATAGATCATGCGCTGGCCATCGAACGGCATCGGCGGATTGTCCTTGTTCGACGGATCCATGCGCGGGTCTTCCATCACCTTCTTCGTGCCGGCATCGCGTGCCGCCTTGTCCGGCCACTCGACCCACGAGAACGCCACGTTCTCGTCGTCCTTGGCCTGCACGGCGCGGAAGAAGTCGGTCTGGGTGCCGTGCGGCACGTCGTCGCCCCATGCCTCGATGATGCGGGCGGCGCCGTACTCCATGAAGATCGCGTCGAAGGTGTCGGCGAAATCGGTGAAGGCGTCCTTGCCGTTCGACGGCGCCGCCAGGATGAAGCCATCCACGTACGACGAGGTCGCACCCTCGGGCCCCAGCGTTACCGTCGGCACGAACCCGCCGTAGATCAATCGCTTGCCGTCGAACGGCATCGGGTTGTTCTCCGGCGACATGCGCGGGTCGTCCATCATCTTCTTCATGCCCGCGTCGCGCGTGGCCTTGTCGGGCCACTCGATCCAGGAGAACACCACGCTTTCGTCGGGCTTGGCCTGCACGGTCCTGCGGAAGTCGGTGACCTTGCCGTCCGGTACGTCGTCCTCCCAGCACTCGACCACGCGCGTCGCGCCCTGTTCGATGAACACGGGGTCGCCGAGGTTGGCGTGGTCGATGAACTTCTGCTTGTTGGCGGTGGGCACGGCGGCCACGAAACCATCGATGTACGGCATGAGGAACCTCCGGAATCACGGCGCCGGAATGACGCCTTCCTGAACACGACGAACGGGCGGGACGGAATTCGACAGGCGGCTGGCCGGTCCCCGCCGAGCGGGGCGTTCAACCTGCCACGATCAGGACGAAGGTGGCGTGATGGCGGTTTCTGCAACGGGCGCGGTACCGCGCCGGCCGGGCCTGTGGGGCATCGGCAGCGGCGTATGGATGTGGGGCCTGCTGGCCCTGGTGGGCATGGGCTTCTGGAAGACCTATTTCAGCCGGCTGGGCCTGGCCGATGCGGTCACCCACCTGCACGCCGGCCTGATGCTGGCCTGGGTGGCGATGCTGCTGGTGCAGCCCTGGCTGATCCGCACGCGACGCACGGCGCTGCATCGGCAGATCGGCCAGTTCTCCTACGGCGTGATGCCCGGCGTACTGCTGACCGCATTGTGGCTGTCGCACCTGCGGATCGCGGCCGCCCCGCCGGAGATGTTCGGCCTGCAATCGATGCTGCTGTATCTGGGCACCGCGGCGTCGCTGATGCTGGCGCTGTTCTGGGGCCTGGCCATCGTCCACCGGCGCGAACCGGCGCTGCACGCGCGCTACATGGTCGCCACCGCGCTGGTGATGATCGATCCCGCGGCCGCGCGCCTGATGCTGGCGTTGCTGCCGGAAGGTGCGCGCTTCAATCCGTCATGGGGCGGCTATGCACTGACGTTCGCGATCCTGGCGGTGCTGATCGTGTTCGATCGCGCGGCGCCGCGCGGGCGCGGCGTGTTCCGCTTCGTCGCCGCGGTGTTCGCGCTGAACTTCGTGCTGAT
>JACZCZ010130440.1_pt1 | contig 20323 bp, 19 predicted proteins | sample 8641811 | NCBI WGS metagenome assembly JACZCZ01 (sample SAMN15324610, study PRJNA640507) | soil metagenome | isolation source: intercropping peanut in the first line | place: China: Luxin town, Laibin City, Guangxi Province | collected 2019-07-25 | depth 10cm m | reverse complement strand
CGCCAGCGCAAGCGACACCACCAACGGCAATGCCAGCCCCAAGCGTACGCCGAGGCAAGCCTTACCGCTGTGGGGAATTCTCACTTATCGACCCCGGTCATCACGATGCCCTGCACGAACACGCGCTGCGAGAAGAAGAACAGCACCAGGGGCAAAGCGATCGCCATCATAGAAGCGGCCATGGCAAGGCCGGGTTGAACGGTAAAGATGTTGTTGAACTGGGTCATACCGATAGAGATGGTGTACAACTCCTCGCGACCCTGCAGGTAGACCAACGGTTCAAAGAAATCATTCCAAGCGTAGAAGAAGTGGAACAAAGCCACAGCGATGATCGCCGGAAAGGATTGCGGCAGGATCACAAAGAGCAAGGTCTGAAAAGGTGTAGCTCCGTCCAGCATGGCGGCTTCGTCCATTTCGCGCGGAATACTTTGGAAGTACTGTCGCAAAAGGAACACGTTGTACGCGTTCGCAAAGAAGTGCGGAATGATCAGCGGCCACCAGGTACCGCCCCACCCGATCGCCCTGAAGAAGATGTACGTCGGGATCAGCGTCACCTGGCGAGGCAGGATGATCGTTGAGATCAAGATAATGAACAGGATGGTGATGCCCGGCACGCGGAAACGCGAAAAGCCGTACGCTACCACGATCGAAGACAGCAGCGTGCCAATCGTGCCAGCCACTGCGATGAAGATCGTGTTGCGGAACAGGCGATCCAGGCGAATCTGGTCCCAGGATTCGGGGAAGTTCGTAAAGATCGGGTCGAACTTGTAGACCGGCTCCATCACACGCCAACGACCTACGACATGCACCGTGCCAGCGCCCGGATTGGCCGGATCGATGTAGTCACTCTCTTCACGGCCCGGCTTGTAGAGCGCTAGCACCTTGGTGCCATCTTCAGTCGGCACGTTCAGCAGCGGATATTCCTTGCCTTCATAAGTGAACGTAACCGGAGTAGAAGGCAGGAGCTGCGAATTCACGTCACGGACCATATCGATGGTCTTGAACGCAGTTAGCGACATGTAAGCCAGTGGCGCCAGATACACCATCACAATGAGCAAGGCAAACAGCGTGGTGGCTGCCGTCGCAATAAGCTTCTTGGTTTGACGGCGCGCAGCCCGTGACTGTCCTCCACCCAAGAAGGATCGGATCGCTGATTGAGCCGTCATTTCTGTTCGCCTCCGGCGTAGAACACCCAGCGATCCTGGGTGCGGAATAGCACGATAGTTAGTAGCAAGACAAAAGCGAACATGAGCCAGGCCAACGTAGCTCCGTATCCCATGTCCAGGAAGTTGAATGCCGTTCGATATAGATACAGGTTGTAGAACATGGTTGCGCCGTTTGGCTCACCACGTCCGTTACCGATAATGAATGCTTGAACAAAGTACTGGAAAGAACCGATCAGGGAAAGAACCAGTGTATAGAAGATGATCGGCGAGATCAGAGGCAGGGTCACGTTGCGGAAGCGCTGCCACCAGGTCGCGCCATCGACCTTCGACGCATCGTAAAGCTCGGTTGGCACGTTCTGCAGGCCCGCCAGCATAATGATCATGAAATTACCCACACCCCACAATCCCATGATCGTAAGGGCTGGGACTACAAATGTTTCGTCTTCAAACCAGCGTGGGCCTTCAATTCCTAGCAGGAACTTGATCGTGTTATTGAGCCAGCCAGATTCTGAGTTCAGAATGCCGCCCCACACCATTACGTTGACAACCACCGGGATCATCGACGGCAGATAAAAAAGTGCACGGAAGAAATTTTTGCCAAACAAATGCTCAGAGTTGACGAGCAAAGCCAGGCCAAGTGGAACAATGAGTCCAATGGGAACTGAGATCAAAGTGAAGCGCAGCGTCACGCCGATCGCCTGCCGCATGAACGGATCGGAGAAAAGGCGGGCGTAGTTGGTAAACCCAACCAGCTGGGCGTCCTCTGGATGGATGGGGTTGTAGTTCGTGAACGACAACCCGAGTGAAGCCAGGGTAGGGATCAAAGCAAAAAGCAAAAAGCCAAAGATCCAGGGGCTGATGAACAGCAAACCCCAGCGAATCTCGCGCCGCTGAAGCGGGCTGTGTGGGGCTCGCTTTTTGTCGTTCACTTTGGTGTGCTCTAGTGCAACTGCAGAGTTTGCCATTCTGACCTCACGAAAGAAGAAGATATCTGGCGGGGTCTTGCGACCCCGCCAGATAGATCTCAAAACTTACTACTGGGCAGCGGCTTCGTCGTACAGGGCCTGCAGGTCGACCAGGAACTGGTCAATGCGGGCCTGAACGTCGAGGTCGCCATTGCTGCGAAGATCGCTACCGAACTGCAGGAACAGGTCGTGCGACTTCTGGATGTTAGGCAGCACCAACTCGTGGCCGGGGACTTCCAGGTACGCAATCATGTCCAGGAAGACCTGCCAGTCAACTTCGTTGGGGGCAAACTGGGCCGTCAGAGTGTCGAAGAAGGCCTGTTGCTGGGAAACGCGAGCGGGTAGACCACCGTAGATGGCGTACAGCTCAGCGGCGCCTTCACCCAACATGTAGGAGTAGACCTTGAAGGCCTCTTCCGGGTGCTGGGTGGTGTTCATGATCGCGAAGGTGTCGCCGTGCATCTTGGCAGTCGTGGTGCCGTTGTAGGAAGGCACAACCGCAACATCCCAATTCGGGACAGCCTCAGCCGACACACAGCAGGTGTACCACAGGTGGGTTAGACCCATAGCAACCTTGCCGGAGCCGAAGGAGTTGCCGGAGATCAGGTCGCTATCCATAGCAGCCTGAGTCGGGATGAAGGGCTGGTCGCCCCATTGGCCATCGTAGAAGTAGTTGATCGCGGCGATCTGGCCGTCCGAGAGGAAGGCAGTGCCGTCTTCAGCCACCGGGTAGGAAGGCTCAAAGTAAGCGGAGAACCAGCGGGGGGAGTCCTTGGTCCACTGGAAGTCGAAGCCGTACTGAACGATGTTGCTAGCGTCGAAGTCGGCGCTGGTGGCATCGTTGCCGTTGGCATCAACGGTCAAGCGCTTGGCCAGCTGGGCCAGGGTGTCGAAGTTCCATTCCATCTCAACGCCGTCGAGGGTGTAGGTCTCACCAACAGCGTGGGGAGGATAGGCCAGGCCAGCCTCGTCAAAGAGGCTTTCGTTGTAGAACACGGCCGAGGGGAAGATCGCGAACGGCAGACCAACGAGAGCGCCCTGGTCCTTGTAGAACTCAAGGAAGGCCGGGTCGATGTCGCTGGTGTCGTAGGCGAACTGATCAACCAGGGGCTGCAGATCCAGGAAGGCGCCCGGGAAGAAACCACGGCCTTCAGTACCTACGGGGCCGATGATGTCCGGGGCATTGCCAGCCGCGATCTGAGCGGTCAGGTTGTCGCGGGCGAACTTGTTGTCGACCACGATCATGATCAGTTGGATCTCGTCCTGGGAGGCGTTGTACTTCTCAACCCAAGCCTTTTCCAACGGAATCTGCTGCGGCTGAGCGCCAGCGCCCAAACCAATGTACCAGTAGATCTGGACCTTGTCAGCCTGCGGAGCATCCGTCGGGGCCATTGCACCATCGGCCGCGGTGGGCTCTGCTTCGGCGCCGCTGTTGTCAGCGGGGGCCGGGGCTGCGCCGCCACAAGCGGTCAGTAGCAGGGTTCCTACCACCAACACACCGAGCAGCAATTGCAAATTTTTCTTCATGTTGCTTTCTCCTCTTCAAAAAGTTTGAATAAACCTAATTTTATGTAAGCGTTTTCACTACCTGCTAAAACAACCACCTCCTCTCGACACTTAGTCAAGGAAAAAAAGAGCGCACCAGCTAAGCTAACTGGTGCACCCGCAAGATTTTCTTAAGATGATCTCCGTGGGCAGAAGAGTTACGTTGTCGACCGGATACTTGTTGATGATATTAAACAGATTCTTTGCTGCGATCCGACCGACTTCATGCGTTGGGGCTTTGATCGTAGTCAGGGGCGGATTGAGGAATGCGGAATGGCGAGAGTCATTGAAGCCTACGACGGAAACTTCGTCTGGAATGCGGATCGAGCTTTGCTCCAGGGCTTCCACCACGCCGATGGCGGCTGAGTCGTCGCCGGCAAACACTGCATCGAATTGCTTGCGCTTCGGGCGGGCGATGAAGTCCCGCATCGAGAGATAAGCCACATCACGTTCAAAGTCGCCGGGCAGCACCAGACCAGGATCGAACTTGATCTTGTGCGCGTCCAGCGCCTCGCGATAGCCAACTTCACGCCAATACGAGTCTTCCTGATCGGTCTTGCCTTGCATGAAGACGATGCGTTTGCGGCCGTGCACCGTGATCAGGTGCTCGATCGCATTGTAGGTAGCGGCTTTGTTCTCAACAGTGACGCTGGGAATATTCAGTCCTTTGGGGCTGGACCGATGAATGAGCACTACCGGAAGGTTCTGCTCATTCATCGAGCGCAGCTCGTCGTCGGTGAGGGCATCGGCGAATACGAGCAGGCCGTCGACATTATGGGGGCCGAGAGCCGGAAAGCTGCCGGTGCGACGCTCCGGGCGGCTGGTAGCCACGAGCAGGTTATAGCCATTCTGCTGGACCAAGCCCTCGATGCCGTACAGCAGCGGGCCGAAAAAGTCGTTGTAGAAGCTATTGAGGAGCAGGCCGATCGCCATCATCTTCTGCGTCGCCAGCTGGCGGGCAGCCGAATGCGGTCGGTAGCGTAGGCGGGTGAGCACTTCTTCGATACGCTCAGCCACGGGCTCAGACACCGGGGCGGTATCGTTGATGTAGCGACTAACTGTGGCTACAGAAACGCCGGCCTGGCGTGCAACATCTCTTATCGTGATCGAGGAGGAGGACGGCTTTCGCGCCATTAGACACTGAAACCGCTTACATTATCCCACTGGTTTTAAATGAGTCAATACTGATTAAATTAAGATTAACGGGTTTTTATAGAATTTTTCCTAAAAAATTAGCTGACCACGACCTGGGTACCGCGGCCCCGTGCTTCCCATTCGTTAGCGGCAGCGACTGGCGTGATCCAGCGATATAGCCACTGTGCATCCTTCGGCCGCACGTTCACGCAACCCCGGCTCATGGGCGCGCCGAAGTTGTTGTGCCAATACGCGCCATGAATCGCGTAGCCGCCTTCGGCAAAGAACGCCGTCCATGGGACGCCGGGCAAGTAGCGATCGCCCAGAGTGTCAGTAAGGCGGTTGTCGCCCATGTACTTCGCGGGTAGCTTGCTATTCACGTTGAATGTGCCGGTCGGTGTTTCAGTGGGCAGACCCGCCGCGCCACTATTGCGCACGCCCGACGAGATCGGCGTGCGCATCACCACCATGTTGCCTTCGAATGCGGTCAGGGTCTGTAGGGCCAGCGAGATCTCGATGCGCTTGTCGGCAGCGGGTACATCCGGCGAGATCGGCGCGAGTTCTTCCTCTGCGACCGGCTGCAGATGGGTCGCCGCTGCGTAGTACTGCACGCCTTCCCACGACTCGGTGATCTGATACCACGGCTCGCCATCCGGCCCTTCGACGATCGCGGTCACCCAATGATTGGAGTCGTAGTAAAGACGATATTGGCTGATCGCCTCCCAGCCGTTCGCTGAAGAGTAGTTGTATGGCGTCGTGAATGGGATGGTTACCCGGCATAGCTTGCCCTCTTCGGGAAGGCTTTCCATCGGAGCGTTGTACTGAATGCCCACCGGCTGGATCAAGCCAGCATGCACGTAGCCTTCAGCGATGCGATACCACAGCGGGTTGTACGCAGGCCCAGCCAACGGGCTGTGCGAATAGTAGATGTTTAGCAGCTCATCGCGCTGGCGGTAGCCCACCGTCTCATCGGCATTCAACAGAGGCTCGTTGAACACGCTGACGGACTCGTACGAGACGCGCCCGATCAGCCCGCCGCGCTGCTCCGCCTCAGTCCGCTCCAGGCGCGGTGTAGTCAGAGCCGCTATTGATAGCGACGACAATTTCAAGAATTCGCGCCGAGAGACAGACATGTAGCAATTCTATCCACGCCAATCCGGAAAGCAAACTAGCTTGACCGAACCCGTAAAGGTGCTACGATTCGCCTGCGGGGGCAATAGGGGTTCCCCAAAATTTGCTAGCTCGAGTCTATTCCTGTGCGGTCATCGGTCTCGACGGCGTCATCGTTGAGGTCGAAGCCGACACGCGTCAGGGTCTGCCTAAGACCGTAGTCGTCGGCCTGCCCGATGCGGCCGTGCAGGAGAGCAAAGAACGCGTCCAATCAGCCATCAAGAATTCGGGTCTCACCTTCCCGCGCAAGCATGTGACGGTCAACCTCGCGCCAGCATCAGTGCGTAAAGCCGGCCCGGTCTACGATCTGCCGATCGCGCTCGGCATCCTGCTCGCCACCGGCCAGATCCCTCCGCAAAGCCTTGAGGGATCGCTGGTGCTCGGCGAGCTTTCGCTCGACGGCGCAGTGCGCCATGTACGCGGCGTGCTGCCTATGGCCGCCCTCGCACGCGAGCAAGGTATTCAGCGGTTGTTCGTCCCCGAAGCTGATGCGGCCGAAGCCGCGCTTATCCCGGGTCTAGAGATACTGCCAGTTTCAAGTCTCGAGATGCTCTACAGGCATCTGATCGATCAAGACAAGATTACGCCCTTCGTCGCCGAGCCAGCCGAGCAAGTCACCTATCAGGAAATCTTCACCGACCTCGGCGAGATCAAAGGTCAGGAGCAGGTGAAGCGTGCCCTCGAGGTCGCATCTGCGGGCAGCCACAACATGCTGATGGTCGGGCCGCCCGGCGCTGGCAAGACCCTACTGGCGCGCTCAATGCCGGGCATACTACCGATGCTCAGCGTCGACGAAGCGCTGGACGTGACCCGCATCTATTCGGTGTCGGACCAACTACCGGAGAGCCGCCCGCTCATTCGCACGCGCCCGTTCCGCGCTCCGCACCACACGATCTCGAATGCCGGCTTGGTGGGCGGCGGTAACTGGCCGCAGCCCGGCGAGATCTCGCTGGCTCATATGGGCGTGCTCTTTCTCGACGAGATGGTCGAGTTCGCGCCGCGCGTGCTCGAAGTTCTTCGCCAACCGCTCGAAGACAAGATCGTGACGATCAGCCGTGCGCAGGGGTCGATGACCTTCCCTGCCAACTTCCAACTCATCGGGGCAATGAACCCATGCCCTTGCGGCTACTATGGCGACACGGTGCGCGCCTGCACCTGTTCGTCGAGCACGATCACCAGATACCAGAAGCGGCTATCCGGTCCACTGCTCGATCGCATCGATATCCATGTGGAAGTGCCACGCGTCGACTACGAGAAGCTGAGCAACGATCGCTTGGGCGAGTCGTCAGAGAAAGTGCGTGCTCGCGTCGAAGCAGCCCGCGAGATCCAACGCCAGCGCTTTGGCTCTGGCCGCGTGCGTTACAACGCCAACATGGGCGTGGCGGACGTTCGCAAGTACTGCGCGCTGACCGACGAGGGTCGCTCGCTGATCAAATCCGCCACTACGCAAATGCAGCTCACCGCTCGCGCCTACCATCGGGTGCTCAAGCTGGCACGTACCATCGCCGACCTTGCGGGGTCAGAGCAGATCGCGCCTACCCACTTGGCCGAAGCGCTGCAATACCGCGCCCGAACCCAAGTTCTGCAATAGCCACGGCTATGTAAAATAAGCCATCTCACCCAATCGAGGTGCACATGGCAAAAGCAAAGCAGATCATCTCCCCGGCTGAAGGCGCAAAGCCCATCGGCCCCTACTCCCCCGCAATTCGCATCGGCAAGTTCGTATTCACATCCGGCCAGATCGCCCTCGACCCGGCGACCGGCAAGCTGGTCGAAGGCGACGTATCCGCTCAGGCGCGTCAGGCGCTCACCAATCTCAAAACCCTTGTTGAAGCTAGCGGCTCTTCATTGAACAAGGTGGTCAAGACCACGCTGTTCCTCAAAGACATGGCCGACTTCCAGACCGTCAACGCGATCTACGCCGAATACTTCATTTCCGAACCACCCGCCCGCTCGACCGTGCAGGTTTCCGCCCTGCCCGGTGGCGCACTCGTCGAAGTCGAAGCCATCGCTACCTTGTAGCCATCGAGTCGATAGAATCACCCAATGCCCAGCGTAAGCGTTGTGGTGCCTTGCTTTAATGAAGAAGGCACGATCCAAAAGCTGCTCGCCGCCGTCTTGGCGCAAGAGCACCCTGTCGCCGATATGGAAGTCCTCATCGTTGATGGCTTCTCTACCGACGCTACGCGTACGCGCATTGCCGAATTCCAGCAGGCCAACCCCGCGCTGAGCGTGCGCGTCATCGACAACTCCACCCACAAGATCCCTGCCGCTCTGAACTTGGGCATCAATGCCGCAAAGGGAAACTACATTGTCCGCTTGGACGCGCACTGCGTCCCTTACCCCAGCTATATCTCCAATAGCTTGCAGGCATTGAAAGCTGGCCGCGGCTGGAACGTCGGCGGTGTGTGGGAGATCCAACCCGGTGACAACACTTGGATGGCGCGCTCGATCGCCGTGGCAGCCGCGCACCCGATCGGCGTGGGCGATGCACTGTATCGCTTCACCAGCCAAGCTGCGGCAGTCGACACTGTGCCATTCGGTGCCTTCGAAAAAGCGCTGGTCGCCAAGATCGGCGGCTACGACGAAAGCCTGCTCGCGAATGAGGACTACGAATTCAACACGCGCATACGCCAAGCGGGTGGCGTGGTTTGGTTGGACCCCAGTATCCGCTCCGTGTACTTTGCTCGCCCCACACTCGGTGCGCTGGCCCGCCAATACTTCCGCTACGGCTACTGGAAGCAAGTGATGCTGCGCCATTACCCTAGCTCGTTGAGGCTGCGCCAGGCCATCCCGCCAGTTTTCGTCGCCAGCCTGCTGCTCCTGCCCGTCGCTTCATTGATATGGCCCGCGTTCTGGTCGCTGCTAGGGGTCGAAGTGTTATCATATGCCGCGCTGCTCTTCGGAGCAGCTTTGCTTAAGGCCCTCGAGACCAAGCAGATACAATTGTTGCTCGGCATGCCATTAGCCATTGCTACCATGCATCTCAGCTGGGGGCTGGGCTTCCTGGCTTCCCTCGTTGGCATTGGCAAAAGGAAGGCGTAGTTCCACTCGAATGCAAGAAGTAAAGCGAGCCACGCGCGCATTGCGCTTTGGCATCCGCGAACGCCGCGTGATCCTGTTCCTTGGCGACCTGCTGATGGCGGTTATTGCCCTGGCGGTGGCCCTGTACTTTTGGGCAACTGGGGTCGAGGTTGAGAACATGCGCCAAGCGGTGGAATTCCTGCAGCTTAGGCCGCCCAATTGGTTCTTCTTTGTTCCATTCTTCTGGCTCTTACTGCTCGTCGAAACCTACGATCAAAGCCGCGCACTGAACTGGCGCCGCACGCTGAATGGCCTCATCGCCGCCGCCTTGGTTGGCATGGGCATCTACATTCTCTTCTACTTCACGTCTGACCCTGGTTCGCTCCCACGCCGCGGCGTGGCCAGTTTTGCGCTGATCGCCTGGCTTCTCACTGCGCTTTGGCGCTTCATATACATTCGGGTCTTCACTTCTCCACAATTCACGCGGCGAGCTGTTTTGGTCGGCGCAGGCACCAGCGGCGAAGCGCTGCTGGAAGCCATCAACAAAATGCACCCTTCCCCTTACCTGATCGTGGCGGTGCTGGACGACGACACGAAGAAAAAGAACAAGAAGGTGCAGGGCTATCGGGTGATGGGCAACGGCCGCCTACTGCTACCCATCTTGGAACAAGAGGGCGTCTCTGACATTATTGTGGCCATCAGCGGCCGCATGCAAGATAAGACCTTCGCTGCGCTGCTTGAAGCTCAGGAACAGGGCATCGATATTACGCGTATGCCGGTGGCATACGAAGAAATGCTAGATCGTGTGCCCGTCAATTTCCTGGAAGCCGACTGGATGCTGCGCTCCTTCGTCGACGAAACCCGCGTCAACCGCTTTTACCAGATGGGCAAACGCATCTTCGACATCTTAGGTGGCCTGGTTGGCGTCGTCATCCTTGTTGCGATCACGCCCTTCATTGCCTTGGCGATCCTGCTGGATTCAGGTCGCCCGGTCACTTTCCGACAAACGCGCGCTGGCCGCGGCGGGCGCCCGTATTCGATCATCAAATTTCGCACCATGCGCGTCGACGCAGAAAAATCCGGGAAGCCACAACTAGCAAAAGAAGACGATGTGCGCAGTACGCGCATTGGCCGCTTCCTGCGCAAGACCCGCCTCGATGAATGGCCGCAGTTCATCAATGTACTGCGTGGAGATATGTCTCTGGTCGGCCCGCGTCCCGAACGCCCTGAGCTAATGAAGCATTTTGAGAAGCACATCCCGTTCTACCGGGCGCGCTTGCTGGAAAAGCCGGGCATCACCGGCTGGGCGCAAGTGAATCACGGCTATTACGCCACCATGCAAGAGATGTCGGTCAAGCTGGAATACGACCTGTACTACATCAAGCGCCGTGGGCCGATCCTCGACTTCATCATCCTGCTGCGCACCTTCGGCACGATCATCGGCTTCCGGGGCCGCTAGCCGTGGCCCGCGTGTTGGTCACAGGCGGGGCCGGCTTCATCGGCTCGCACCTCGCCAAAGCGCTGGTTGAGCGCGGCGATAAGGTCCGCATCTTCGACAATTTCTCGTCAGGCAGCCGTGCCAACATCGCCCCGGTCGAAAGCAAGGTCGAAGTTATCGAGGGCGACCTGCGTGACGCTGAGGCTGTAGCTAAAGCCGTCGACGGTGTCGAACTCGTCTTCCACGAAGCCGCCTTCGTCTCGCTCCCAGAATCCATCGAGAAGCCGCACGAGTGCTATGCAGTCAACGTCACCGGCACCATCGAGCTTCTCGAGGCTGCTCGCCGCGCGGTAGTAAAGCGCGTCGTGCTGGCTTCGAGCGCGGCTGTCTACGGAGCCAATCCCGCCGTGCCGCTTAGCGAAGCCACCGAACCCGAAACACCATCACCCTACGCCGCCTCGAAATTCTTCAATGAGGTACTCGCCAAGCTCTATACCCAGACCCACGACCTGCCAGTGATCGCATTGCGCTATTTCAACGTGTACGGTCCGCACCAATCCCCTCACTCGCAATATGCGGCTGCCATCCCTCGCTTCATCGAGAAGCTGGCGGCCAAGCAAGCACCGGTCGTTTTCGGCGATGGCACACAAACGCGGGACTTCGTCTTCGTAGGCGACGTGGTGCAAGCCAACCTGGCTGCAGCCTCAGCAGGCGGCGCAGAAGGCCGCGCCATCAACGTCTGCTCTGGCAAAGAGACCAGCCTGCTCGACCTACTGCACGAGCTGGCAGCCATCTTCCCCGACGCGCCTGCGCCAGAATTCGCCGCACCGCGCTTGGGGGATGTGCCCCGTTCGCTAGGCGACGGAACCCTCGCCGCAAACCAGCTAGGCTTCACCGCCAAGACCAGGCTCAAGGACGGTTTGGCCGCCTGCGTGGAGGCCTGGCAATGAACAACAATCGCAGTCGCTTCCGCGCCAGCAAACTAGTACTCGCTGATCTTTTGCTGACAGCCCTCGCGGTTCTGGCCAGTTTCTTCCTTCGCCTCAACCTTGAGCAATTCTTTCTGGACTATCTGCCAGCTTTCTTTTGGATGCTGCTGATCGCCCTGCTGGTCAAGCCCGTCGTCTATCGCCGCATGGGTTTGTACGAGCGCGTGTGGGCTTACGCCAGCATGCAAGAGATGAAGCTCATCATCAAGGCCGTCACAGTGGCGGCTGGTGTAGTCGGCGCGCTCACCCTGGCGCTTTACTGGCTCGGCGTGTTCACGCCGTTCGCCATCTCGTTGCCAGTCTTCGACTGGCTTGTCTCCCTCGCCGCCATCGGCGGTTTACGCTTCGGACTGCGCTTGCTCGCTGAGAACCGTGCCGTCATTGAGCAAACATCTGGAGCGAAATTACGCCGCGTGCTGGTCGTCGGCGCTGGAGATGCTGGCGCCCTGGTCGTGCGCGAACTGCTCAAAAATCCACGCCTAGGCTTGGCACCGGTTGGCTACTTGGACGACGATGCCGACAAGAGCGGTCAGCGTATTCACGATGTACCCGTATTAGGAACTCTCGCCGATCTGGCGGAGCAAGTGCGTGCGCAGCGTGCCGAAGAAGTGGTGATGGCTATTCCCAGCGCGCCCGGCCGTGTACTGCGCAAAGTCGCCGACCTCTCTCGCGCCGCGGGTGTCCCATTCCGCACCATGCCCGGCATCTACGAACTCATCGGCGGCAAGGTCACCGTCAACCGCCTGCGCGAGGTCGACATCACCGACCTGCTGCGCCGCCAGCCGACGCAGATCGATCGCAAGAGCGTGGGCGACAGCCTACAAGGCAAGCGCGTGCTCGTCACCGGTGCGGGCGGTTCGATTGCCAGCGAGCTGTGCCGCCAGATCGCGCGCTGGTCGCCGGCTCAACTCACGCTTGTCGGGCATGGCGAGAACAGCATCTTCGAGATCCTGGCCGAGCTCTCCGACGACTTCCCGGGCTTGGACATCCAGCCCATCATCGCCGACATTCGCGATGCCCATCGCATGCGTACCGCATTTGCTGCAAGCAAACCCGATGTTGTTTTCCATGCCGCGGCCCACAAGCACGTCCCGCTGATGGAAGTCAACGTCATCGAGGCGGTTTCCAACAATATTCAAGGCACTCGCAATGTTGTGCAGGCCGCCGCTGAAGCGGGTGTGCCCAGACTGATCATGATCTCGACCGACAAAGCTGTGCGCCCCGCCAGTGTGATGGGCGCAACCAAGCGCGTCGCCGAGTGGATCGTGCTCGATGCCGCCGCAAAGCAGGACAAGGCTTATTCCATCGTACGCTTCGGCAACGTGCTCGGCAGCCGCGGCAGCGTGGTTCCGCTATTCAAACAACAGATCGCCCGCGGTGGTCCGCTCACCGTCACGCATCCGGACATGGAACGCTATTTCATGACCATCCCCGAGGCGGTGCATCTTGTTCTGCAAGCCTCTGCATTCGCAGGCAAGGGCCTCGTGTACATGCTCGAGATGGGCGAGCCAGTCAAGATCGTCGATCTCGCCACGGACCTCATTCGCCTTTCCGGCCTGGAACCCAGCGACGTCCAGATCGAATTCAGCGGGCTGCGCCCCGGGGAGAAGCTGAGCGAACAGCTGTGGGACAAGGGTGCGGAATATAAAGAGACGCCCCACCCCGACATTCGCCAAGTCATCGAACCCGACGCGCTTTCGGGCGCGCCGCTCTCCGCAGCGGTCGACAAGCTGCTCGGCGCTAAGGACAGCGCCACGGTCTTCACTGAATTCAACGCCATCCTGCCCGGCGCGCACATCGGTCAGGCGCAGCCGCCGGATTTCAAATCGATCTCGTAATGCACACAGCTCCCGAAAACTGGAACCAGCAGATCCTTAGCTTGCCGAACCCGCACTTGCTGCAAACCAGCGAGTGGGCCGCGGCCAAGCAGCCGTTCGGCTGGACCGCGCATTACAAGACCTGGCACGACCCCAACGGCAAGCTGCAGGCCGCTGCCCAGATCCTGCAGCGCAGCATCGCCATCCCACGCACCGGCAAGAGCATTTGCATGCTCTACGTCCCCAAAGGGCCGACGCTCCTTGACTGGAACGATGCTGCGCTCCGCAGCCGCGTGCTGGCAGATTTGACCGCCTTCGCTCGCGAAGAAGGCGCGTTTTTCATTAAGATCGATCCCGACGTAAGCTATGGCTTCGGCTTACCCCACGCCGAGGACGAGCGCAAAGACCCGACCGGCGACAACCTGACTGCGGAGCTAGCCAAGTCCGGCTGGCGCTTCTCGAACGAGCAAGTGCAGATGCGCAACACCATGCTCATCGACCTGTCCAAGTCGGAAGAAGAATTACTAGCGGCGATGAAGCAGAAGACCCGCTACAACCTGCGCCTCGCCGAGCGCAAAGGCGTCGTCGTGCGCCGCAGCAGCCCCGCCGATTTCGCGGCCTTCTATCGCATGTACGCCGAAACATCCGTGCGCGATGGCTTCGTCATCCGCAGCGAGGAGTACTACCGCGCCGTATGGGATGCGTTCTTCGCCTCCGGCATGCTCATCCCGCTCATTGCCGAAGTCGAAGGTGAAGCCGTGGCCGGCCTGATGCTGTTCATCTTCGGTAAGCAGTCCTGGTATCTGTACGGCATGTCCCGCGACAAGGCCCGCGAATGGATGCCGAACTACCTGCTGCAATGGGAAGCCATGAAAGCCAGCAAGGCCGCCGGCTGCGAGACCTACGACCTGTGGGGCGCGCCCGACGAGTTCAATGACAGCGATCCGATGTGGGGTGTATACCGCTTCAAGCAAGGTCTGGGAGCTTACGAGGCGCGCCGCATCGGCGCCTGGGACCTGCCGCTGCAGCCGCTGGTCTATTCGCTCTACACGCAGGTTCTGCCGCGCATCATCTCCGTGATGCGCTGGCGCGGCCGCCGCGGCACGCGCCGCCAGGTTCTCGCCGGCGAGCCGGGCTAGGCGCTCGCTCGCTTCTTTGTCTTCACACCTTCGGGAAACAGTCGCTTGTAATGTTTGGCGATCAGCTTGATCGCCTTGTCGATGCGCTTGCGATTCGACTCGATCTGGTGCCAGCGGCTCGCGCCCGAGGGGTGCGGCAGCGGCACCACCCACACGCCGTTGATCTCGGCATCCGTGCCGATCAATTCTTCCAGCGGGATCTCTGGCGAGAAGTAGCGCTGGATCGCCAGCCGCCCAATAGGAATGATCAGCTTCGGTCGTACGAGCGCCAGCTCTTCTTCGAGAAACGGCCGGCACAGCAACTGCTCCGTGCGGCTTGGCACTCTGTCCCCGCCACCGGCCGGATTCTTGCCAGGAAAGCATTTGGTCACTGCGGTCATGTACTGCGTCCTGCGGAACCAATCCTCGTCGATGCCGGCTTGCTCAAGCCACTGGAACAAACGCCTGCCGCTTCCCGCGTTGAACGGGCGCAGCGCCTCGACTTCGGTGACACCTGGCGCCTGCCCAATGGTCATGATCTTTGCGCTCAGCTTACCCTTGGTGATCGCGGGCGGCACAACAAAATAGCCTGCCGCTAAGCACTGCCGGCAGGCCCTCATCTCCGTCTGGAGTTGGTCAAAGCGCTCGCGCCGCGTCGCCATCACTCTCCGGCGATCTCGCGCCATGTGCGTTGGAACATGAGCGCGTCCTCTTCAAGGTTAGGGCTTTCGCATAGGATACGTCCGCCGCAACCAGAGTCGTGCAGCGCCTTGAATAGTTCTTCGAGCTTGAAGTCGGACTCAGCCATCACAAGATGATGCTTCTCACCTTTCGGTGTGTAAGCAATTCCAGAGAGATGGCAGCTCAGGTTCTTGAGCGAAGCTTCGCCAAGTTCCTTCGCATACATCTCGAGGACGCCCATCCACTCGGTGTAGCTGTTCATCGTGCCGTCGCCGGCGCGCGCATGCAGATGCGCAAAGTCCAGGCAAGGCACCACGCCAGGGATCTCGCGCGCCATGTATAGCGCCTCGTCGAGCTTACCCAGCTGGCCAGACTTGCCCATGGTCTCCGGTCGCAGCGTGGCCGGGTTGCCCGCGGCGCGCAGCTCCTGTACGCAGCCATCCAGGCGTGCGATGGCCATCGGCATGATCTCGCCGGGCGTCTTGCCGCCATAACCGCCGGGATGAAAGATGATCTCGGTTGCGCCCGCCAGGTTGCCGTAGTGGGCAGCCGCCATCAGCCGTTTGCGGCCGTTGATCCACTCTTCGTCGGTGGCGTTCAAGTTGATGTAGTACGGTGCATGGATACTCAGCGATACGCCGGTCTCTTTCACCGCGGCTTTGATCGCCGCGCAAGTCTCTTCGCTGACGCGCACCGACTGCACCCAGCCCAGCTCCAATGCGCCCAAGCCGAGCGCGGCAATGTGGCCGACGGCGCCCACGCTGCCCCCGGGCTTCTTGGGGTTAGAGATCGGCGAGCCAACCGTGCCGAATTTGAAGGATTGCTGAGCCATCAGAACAGTCGCTCCAACAACGGCGGTCCAAGCACCAGCAAGCCGACGACAACCGCAGCAGCCGCGCAGATCACCACCGCCCCGGCGCTCACGTCCTTGGCGATCTTAGCAAGCGGGTGGATCTGCGGGCTGGCCAGGTCGACGACGGCTTCGATAGCGGTATTGAAGAACTCAGCCGCCCACACCACCGCCATCACCACCACAATAGTCGCCCATGACCCTGCGTCCAATCCAAGCCACAGGCCAACCGCGATCACGGCAATGCTAATAATGGCATGCAGCCAGGCATTCGGCTGCGTGCGCAGCACATGTGCCATGCCCGCAAACGCCGGGAGAAAGGAATTGATGCGGCCTTGGAAGAATGCTTTCATTTCGAATACGGTTGTTCCGAAGCTTGGGTGCTGATATGTACTCCAAGCTTCCTTAGGATCTTTTCTTGTTCAGTCCACATGCGCTTCTTCTCAGCGGATGTTCCGTGATCAAAGCCGAGCAGGTGCAGAACGCCGTGAACCGCAAGCAATTGTAATTCTTCGGCTAGCTTGTGCCCGCCCGCCTTGGCCTGGGCGCGGGCACGCGGTAATGAAATTGCGATGTCGCCGAGATACGGCTTTTCGCCAGAAGGGAATGAGAGTACGTCTGTGGCGTAAGTTTCACCAAGGAACTCGGCGTTCAGCTTAGCCAGCTTGCGGTCGCCCGTGACCATCAGGGTCACTTCGCTATTCTTCACGCCCTGCTGCTTCAGCGCGGCTTCGATGCTGCGTTCCAGCAAGCCAGCCAGCCTTAAATGCTTATAGCGCCCATCGATGCGAAGATTGACCATTATTCGGAGCTGATCGATTTGAGATTGGGCTGGGCGTCCAGCGAATTGATGGTGCTCTCGTTCAGTTCGGGATAGATCAGGCGCGGGTGATATACGCCACGCAGGCCCGAAACGAACACATCCAGAACGGTCTTGAGATCGTTCATCGTCAGACTGGTGTCATCCAATTGTTCCTGCGCTAGGCGGTTGTCGATCACGCTCTTCACCAGGATGCGCAGCTCCTCGCGAGTCTTCGGGCGCTCGGCGCGGGTGCGCGCTTCGCAGCCGTCCGCCAGCATGACTAGCGCGGTCTCGCGCGATTGCGGGCGCGGGCCGGCGTAGCGGAAATCGGCGATGTTGACCTTCTTGTCATCTCCGCCGGCCGCCTCAAGCGCCTTGGCATATTGGTACCGGGTGATCAGGGTGCCGTGGTGCTCAGCAATAAAGTCGCCGATGCGCTTGGGCAGCCGGTGCTTGGCAGCCAACTGCAGGCCATCCGGGATGTGCTGAATGATCATCTTGGCGCTCTCCGTGGGCGTGAGCGCGTCGTGCGGGTTCTTGCTGCCTGGCACCTGGTTCTCGATGAAGTAGTGCGGCTGGCGTGCCTTGCCCGCGTCGTGATACAGCGAGCCGATGCGCGTCAACAGTGCATCCGCGCCGATCGCTTCTGCGGCCTGTTCGGAAAGGTTGGCGATGAGCAAGCTGTGTTGGTAGGTTCCGGGTGCATTGCGCAGAATGAATTGCAACAACGGATGATCCGGCCGCGCAAGTTCCAGCAGCTGGATCGTGGTCGTGAGCCCCAGCCATTGCGCCAGGAACAATTGCAGCACGATCGTTAGGCTGGCGGCTGCGAAGCCATTGAGCGCCGCCGCTGCCAGCAGGAAGAACATACCTACTAGATCTGTAGAAGGCAGCGGCAGGCGGTATGCGACAAGGACGGCCACGCTCGCCGCGGATACAGCCGCCCCCGCCCAGAAATAGGCCATCACGCGCGAGGCGCGCTTGAGAGAGAGAATGCCGAACATGCTGCCAACGAAGTAGTAGAGGGTTAGGTCGAACGCGTTCGGCAGGTTGTACGCGGCCAGTACGCTGAGCACGAATGAGAACACCATCGCCGCTTGCGAGCTATACAGGCTCGCCACCAAAAGCGCGAAACCCGCGATCGGGAACACATACGGCATCACTGTGCGGTTGACGATCGTGAGCCGCGCCGCCAACAAGAACAATACGAACAGCACCGCCACCAGCGCCAGACCGCGCAGGTCATTGGCCAGCGCGGGCCGGTAACGCAAATACAGCGCTGCCAGCACGAACACGGACAGGGCCAACGCGCTAGCGCCCAAGTAATCCTGCCAGCGCGCCTCGGCCTGCACCAAGCCGAATTGCTGCAGCGCTTCCAGGTCCGCGTCGGAGATCACCTGCCCGCGACCGACGATGACTTCGTTAGTCAGGAACGTGCGCACAACAGGCTGCACAGACGCGCGGGCTTCATCCTGCGCTTGCTCGGTGAGGGTCTCGGAATAGAAGCTGTTTGGCGCTACAAACCCAGCCGCCAGCTCGGACACGATGTTGGCTTGCGATTCGGGGATGGACAGGCTTACTAGCGCGGGAATGCTGCGCCGCGCCTCGTCCAGTCGATTTTGGCGGATACTGCTGCGCATCACCTGCTCCAGCACCACGATGGTTTCCTGGTGCACGTTCTGCCAGGCGCTATCGTCCAGCAGCAGAATATTTTGCGCCGTCTCCTGGCTCAAGTTCACGTCTTGTAGCGCGGCCAGGTCGTTCAGCTTCTGATCCGTCGTTGCATACGCGTCCTGCCGCACAGTGTTGATAAATCCCAGCGCGGTGCGCAAGTTCTCCAGTTGGTCGCGGGCCACGCTTGCGTCCGGCGACCCGTATACCGCTGCCACCGCGGCCGCGCTCTCCTCGCGCTCTTGCGCAGTCAGTACTTCGCTTTGGTAGCTGATGGTCTGAGGAGCCAACACGTCCTGGTTGGCTACATCACCCACCTGCACCCGCAGCACCGACTGCCGCGTTGAATACGGCATCACCAACAGGGCGATCGAAGCCAGCAAGCATGCCAGCCACATCAGCCCTAGGAAGTAGAGGCGGCGGGTTGACCAGCGCTCTTTGCGCTGGGGTTGGGTCTGTTCGGACATAGGGGAGTTAACGGGCTAGCCCTGCAACTTGGTTCGCACCAGGTTGCTTACTTGGCTGCCATCTGCCCGCCCTTGCACCTTCGGCAGCACAGCCTTCATCACCTTGCCCATATCGGCTGGGGTGGTTGCGCCCGTCTCGGCAATGGCGGCAGTCACGATCGCTTCGATCTCGGCTGCGCTCAAGCCTTGCGGCAGGAAGCCTTCGAGCACTTGCGATTCGGCTTTGGCCTTCTCGGTCAGGTCAGGCCGGCTAGCCTTCTCCGCCTCGGCAATCGCCTCCTGGCGGGACTTGACCTCTTTTTGAACAATGGCGATCACGGCAGCGTCGTCGAGTTCGCCCTTCTTGGAGACCTCAGCTTCTTTAACACCAGCCAAAACGCCGCGCAAAGTGGTCTTGCGCAGGTCGTCGCTGGCGCGCATTGCATCCTTAAGAGCTTGTTCCAGTTCTGCTTTTAGTGCCATCGAGAAAAATTATACCCTTGCTACCCCATCGGGTGTTTCATGCGCTCGCCGCCCAGCAAATGCAGGTGGATGTGCAGTACCTCCTGCCGGCCGTCCGCGCCCGTGTTCACGATCAGGCGGTAGCCGCTCTCAGCGATGCCCTCTTGCTTAGCCAGCTCGGGCACCACGGTCAGCATGCGGCCGGCTGCCTTGGCGTACTCGGCTGTAAGCTCGTTCATGCTACCTAGATGTTCGTTGGGGATGATAAGGATGTGAGTGGGTGCCAGCGGGTGAATGTCACGGAACGCTGTCACCCACTCATCCTGATAGAGCTTGTCTGCAGGCAGCTGGCCAGCCACGATCTTGCAGAAGATGCAATCCTGGCTGCTCATGCCTGTTCTTTCCACTACGGCTGGTGAACCACGAAGTTATCGAACAGAACGTCGGTGCCGCCCACCTCGTAGGTGCCAGCGTACAAACCAACGTAACCACTGGTGTGCGTGTCGTCGGTCACTTCCATTAGCAGCGTGTCATTCACGTACAGCGAGAGCTGGTTGCCCACGCAGTCGAAGCGAATGTGATTGCTCGCAGCGCCGGTGTTGATCGCGTCCGACATCTGGAATTCGCCGGTGCCGAGCAGCTCGAGGTCGCCGGTAAGGGTCGAGCTCATGATGCCGTAATAGCCATCGCTGGTCACCAAGCCCGCATAGAAGGTCTCGGTAAATTCGGCGTAGCGGCACATCACGCCGAATTCGTTAATGTCGTCGCCGCCCAGCTTGGTGGCGTCCACTTCAACGCTCACGTCGGTCTGGTCGCCGTGCTCCATGTACGACCACAGTGAATAGAATTCCTCGGTCACGAGAATGCGATAGCCGCCATCCGAATACTCCACGAGGCCCTGGTCGATGATGTCCTGGGTCCAGCCGCTGTCCGCGCTCGAAAAGTCATCCTGGAAATAAATCGGCTTGCCTTCTGCAGTGCTGGCGCCACAGGCAGCCAAGAGCAAAGCCAGTACTGCCACGAAAATTACGTTGCGCATGGTTCT
>JACZCZ010054433.1_pt1 | contig 20395 bp, 19 predicted proteins | sample 8641811 | NCBI WGS metagenome assembly JACZCZ01 (sample SAMN15324610, study PRJNA640507) | soil metagenome | isolation source: intercropping peanut in the first line | place: China: Luxin town, Laibin City, Guangxi Province | collected 2019-07-25 | depth 10cm m | reverse complement strand
TTTGACACCATATCTGCCTCTTCGTTGGTGTCCACGGAACCGGATCAAGCTCATCCGTGATGCGGCGGAAGATCGGGATCAGAAATCTGCGGTCGTTCCACGTATGCCTTCACGTCTTCGAAGTGGCTTGCAATGTAGTCCTTTGCGAAGTCTGGCAACTCCCGACCCAGACCGCTGTGCTCGCGGAGGAATTCCGTCCGCTCTGGCTCCGGCCAGTGCTGGTTGTCGCGCCAGGCATGGCCTCCGCTAAGTGCGCCACTGTCGAAAGGACTGAATGACGATGGTGACTGCTCAATGATCTGCTGAGTGAGGAGGAGCGCACACCTTCCCTTCGGATAGGCGGCACTGCCGAGAAAGAAGTAGACGGCACGATCCCAGCCGCAACTGCGCTCCTCCGCCTGGGTGGTTGCTGCCTTCAGCGCGCTGCTTGCGCAGATGCGTGACCATGAGTCCGTGCCCTCACGACCAGTCACGTGAACCAATGGAAGAGACGACACGAGTGCGTGAGCCGAGTTGGCGTTGCTGGATCGAAGACCTTCGCGCTTCGGTTCATTGGCGATGGCCTGACGCAGGTTCGCTAACGCGTTCAGGAATGCGGCCATTCCGAAAGGCTCACACGCCATCCCGTTGCCCAGCAAGTCTACTGCGGAGGCCGCGGGCGCACTCGCCATGCTCCGACCATGCTCGCGTCACATCGTAGTTTGGTCAGATCTGCACTTTGGCCATCCACTGCTGGGCCAGCGCAAGGGACTCTTCGAAGTCGGGTTCGCGGAAGACTTCCAGCGTGAGCACGCCTGCGTATTGCTCGGCGCGCAGTGTGCGCAGCAAGGTGAGCGCGTCGGCTTCGGGGTAGTGGGCCAGGCCGCGGTGATCGCGGTCTGCCGTGCCGTGCCATTGGATCACGCGGGTTTGCGGCAGGTACTTGGTCAACGCCGACATCAATGAACGACCGTCACGGTGCATGTGGCCCACGTCGAGCGCGTAGTTGAGACCGAGGCTGCTCACGACGGGGGCGATCTCTTTCAAGTCGTAATCGAGGGACTCGATGCACAGCGTGCGGTTGTCGACACCGCGATCGAGCAAGGTGTTGAGTGAAGTGAACGCGCGCTCGCGCCATGCATCCAGGTCGTCCGGTCGCGCCCCACCCTCTTCGTCGCCGCAGTAGACGTGCACGATGAACGCGAACGGATCGAGCGCGCGCATGTGCTCGATCACCCGAAGCACCTGGTCGATGCCTTCGCGCCGACGTTGCGCATCTTCGCTCGCCAGGCTCGCCGACAGCGGCGTGTGCACCGTGTACGAGAGATCCGCGCGCTGCTTCTCGGCGATCAAGCCGGCCATTTCCTCGACATCGGGCAGGCTGCCGTCTTCGAAGCACAAGAGCTCCACATCCTGCACGCGACCCGCAAGGCGCCGCACATTGTGGAGCCAGCCCGCCGGGTAAATGAACGATGTGGTCCCAAGCCGCACGCTCGCCAGGTACGGCACGCACAGGCCTTGCGTCAATCGGGCCGCATCCAACGCCGGTCACCGATCGACCGGCATGGAATGTCTTCCTCGACGCGGTGGCGCGCCGCTGATATCTCGCACCCGTCACCCGCGCGGTGGTCTTGAGGCTGCGCGACGAACAAGGAGCCCCGCGTGTCCGATCTGTCTGACTTGAACCGAGCGATCGCGGCGATTGTGCCGGTGACCGAGAGCGTGGGTGCGGAAACGCAGGGCCTGTTGGATCGCAAGACCAAGCCGCGGCGCAGTCTCGGACGCTTGGAGACCTTGGCATGTCGCTACGCCGCTGCACGTGGTGACGCGCAACCGGTGATGCCGCGCAAGGCGATCGTGGTGATGGCCGCCGATCACGGTGTCGCCGCCGAAGGTGTCAGCGCGTACCCGCAGGAGGTCACGGCGCAGATGGTGCTCAACTTCACCTCGGGTGGCGCCGCGATCAACGTGTTGTGTCGACAGGTCAACGCGGAGCTGGTCGTCGTCGACATGGGCGTGGCAACCAAGGTGGACGCGAAGCTGCTGGTGCGTGATGCGCGGATCGCCGCTGGCACAGCCAACATGACGCAAGGCCCGGCGATGACGATCGAGCAAACCCTTGCCGCGATCGAACAGGGCATCTTGATGGCGCATCGCTTGGCGGATCGTGGCGTCACCGTGATCGGCCTGGGCGAGATGGGCATCGGCAACACCACCGCCGCCAGCGCATTGGTCTCGGTGCTCACTGGCAAGTCTCCACGTGAGGTGACCGGACGCGGCACCGGCATCGACGACGCTGGCCTCGCGCACAAGATCGACGTGATCGATCGGGCGATCGCCAAGAACAAGCCGTCCCCGGGCGCGCCCTTGGAAGCCTTGGCAGCCGTGGGCGGCTTCGAAATCGCGGGCCTGGTTGGCGTGGTGCTTGGCGCCGCGGGTCGCAAGATCCCGATCATGATCGACGGCTTCATCACGGTCGCCGCCGCATTGGTGGCCGCGCGCTTGGCGCCCGCGGTGCACGGTTACCTGATCGCCTCCCATCGATCGGTCGAGCCGGGTCACGTGCACGCCACCGCCGCGCTCGGTGTGGAGCCGCTGTTCGACCTGCAGATGCGCTTGGGCGAAGGCACAGGTGCCGCCTTGGCGATGCAGATGTTGGACGCGTCGATCGCGATCCTGCGCGAGATGGCGACCTTCGAAGACGCACACGTCGCAGACAGCGGCGCGTAGCCAATCATGGCGCTTTCGTTCACCACGCACGCGTTCGACCGCGAGTCACAAGCGCGGCGCGGAACGATCACCACACGTCACGGCACGATCGAGACGCCGGTCTTCATGCCGGTCGGCACGCGCGCCACCGTGACGGGGCTCGATCCGATCGACGTCACCGCGCTGGGCGCAAAGATCATCCTGGCCAACACCTATCACCTGATGCTGCGACCCGGCCCCGAGCTGTTCCGGCGCGTGGGCGGCATTCACAACTTCATGCGCTGGTCCGGCCCGGTGCTCACCGACTCCGGCGGGTACCAAATCTTTTCGCTGTCCGAGGACCGCACCATCAGCGAGAAGGGCGCGCGCTTTCGCAGCTACGTCGACCAACGCATGCACCTGTTGTCACCGGAGAGCTCGATCGAGATTCAGACGGCCATCGGCTCCGACATCATGATGGTGCTCGACGAGTGCGTGGACTCGCGCTCCGATGAAGCGACCACACGCGCTGCGATGGAGCGCACTCACCGCTGGGCGCTGCGTAGCTTGGCGGCACGAACGCAGCTCACCTCTGGCTCCACGCAGCAAGCGCTGTTCGCCATCGTGCAGGGCGGCGTGCTGCCGGCGTTGCGCACAGAGTCCGCGGCGTTCCTCACCCAGCATCCGTTCGATGGCTTTGCGCTCGGCGGGCTGGCGGTCGGTGACACGCGCTCGCAACGCGAGGACATCACGCACTTCGCCGCCGAGCTCTTGCCGCGCGATCGACCGCGCTACCTGATGGGTGTAGGCACGCCGCCCGACTTGCTCTACGCGATGCTGGCCGGCATCGACATGTTCGACTGCGTGCTGCCGACGCACCTGGGTTGGCAAGGCACCGGCTTCACCTCCACCGGTCGCGTGCGCATCACCCGCGGCCCCAACGTCACCGCCGACATCCCGCTCGACGCCGCATGCGCTTGCAGCACGTGCGCTCGCTTCAGCCGCGCGTACCTGCATCACCTGTTCAAGTGCAGCGAGCCGCTCGGGCCGCGCTTACTCTCGATTCACAACTTGCACCACTACCAAGCGCTGATGGCCGAAGCGCGCGCCGCGATCGAAGCCGGCAACTACGCCCAGTACGCACGCCAAAAGCTCGATGCGATCGATCGACACGAGCACAGCGACAAGCGGCTCGGTCGAGAGCCCGCAAGCGACGTGAAGTCGTGACGCTCGACTGCGCGGTGGTGACGACGAGAAGCGGCGCCCCAGCCATCGTCGACCGCATCACCGGTGAGCTGATGCATCCGGTGATCGGTCCCCTGATCGAAGCCGAGCAGCTCTATGTGCGCCCGTCACGACTGGAAGCGCGCTTGCGACATCCGGATCCCGAACCGCTCGTGCTCTTGGACGTGGGTCTCGGTGCGGCTTCGAACGCGGTCGCGGCGTGGCGGCTGTCGCAGTCGTTGCCTGGAAACGCGCGGCGTCTGTCGATCGTGAGCTTCGATCGCAGCCTGGATGCCCTGGCGCTCGCGGTCCGACCTGAGCACGCGGGTGAGTTTGGCTTCGATGGTGACGCGGGCATCGCCGCGCGCGCCTTGCTCACTCACGGTCGCCACGACACGGCACGCACCAGTTGGCGCTTGGTTCAGGCCGACCTGCTCGAAGCCTTGGCATCGGAGTCGGCAGAGATCGCCGACGTCGTTTACTGGGACCCGTTCTCGCCGCGCGCGAACCCCACACTCTGGACGCTGGACGCCTTCAGCCGTTTGCGACGTCTTTGTCGACAGGGCGCGACCGTGCACACCTACAGCGGCGCGACCGCCATTCGCTCCGCCATGTTGCTCGCCGGCTTCGCAGTGGGAGTGGGCAACGACGTCGGTGAGACCAAACAGAACACGGTCGCCGCGGTGAACATCGAAGACTTGGACTTGCCGCTCACCCCACGCTTCCTCGAGCGCGTCCGCCGCTCCAGCGCGGGCCTGCCGACGGATGCCCCAACCAACGCCCTCGCCCGCCTCGCCGAGCTGACCCAGTTTCACCTCGTTCCACCGTGAACGTGATCGCGAATCTCCGGCGTGGCAGACTCCACACACCGTGCCCAGCGCCGCATCACAGCTTGCAAGCAATCGATTGCGCACTGCACTCGACCTTTGCGCCACGGGGATCATTCTCAAGCGGGCCCAGCTTCGCCGGCGGCACCCGGATTGGAGTGAAGCGCAGGTTGCACACCACATGCGGTTGTGGATGGCGCAGGTGGCAAATGAAGATCTCGAACAGGCTGGCCTCGCTGTTCGCAGCGGTTACGAGGGTCCGTGACGTTGTTGCTCGAAGTCCTCGCGACCGCCGTCGCGGATGTCACGGACCTCGGTGCACGCGCGGCAGTCATCGGTGGCCTAGCAGTCTCCGTTTGGACCGATCCTCGTTACACGCGGGATGCGGATCTCATGGTGGTGGCAGGCTCTGACGCGGAGGCGGAAGCCATCGTCTTCGGGATGCAGCAACGCGGCTATCGCATCCTCACGGTATTGGAACACAAGCTCGCACGCCGCATGGCGACGGCCAGACTGATGCCACCCGGTGCAGTAGAGGGTGGCATCGTGGTGGATCTCCTGTTCGCCAGCACGGGGATCGAACGTGAGGTCATCGACGGTGCGATCGTGGTCGACGTGGGCGCATCGGTGCCTGTCCCCGTCGCGCGTGTGGGGCACCTGGTGGCGCTCAAGCTGCTATCCGTCGGCGATCACAGAGAACACGACAAGCGCGATCTGGCTGCGCTGCGCGAAGAGCTCGACGAAGCCGAGAGCGCGGTTGCGCGGGCCGGCGTGCGCCTCATCGTCGAACGGGGCTTTGCGCGCGGGCGAGATCTCGAAGCGGCGCTTGATGCGTTGATCGCGCAGGGTCAGTCGGCCACGCCTTGACCCTTCGCTGGGTGCGTTGTACCTGCCGGGCGGTTGTTTGTTCTGTGTTGGGTGCTGTCTCGCTGCGTGATGTGCACACGGCGAGCGGCGTAACAGGGAAGCCGGTGTGAGTCCGGCACGGTCCCGCCACTGTAAGTGGGAAGCCTCAACCACGAAGCCACTTGATCGCAGCGCGATCTGGGAAGGCGGTTGTCGGCGAAGGAAGCGAAGGCTTCTGAGACCCGCAAGTCAGGAGACCTACCCAACACGTGTGTACCTGCTCCGCGAGGACACGGATGCGTTCGCTCAACGTCATTGGCTGGATCAACGGCGCCGCTGTGTGCCTCGCGCTCTTGCTCGCGATGGTGGCCGCTGCGCTCCCGAGCCCGGCGGCCCGTGCCGCACGACGCGCCGACTGGTCGATGATCGCGAAGAGCGAACCGATCGATCTTGGCGACGGTCGTCAGGGCTTGCGCGACGCCAGCGGTGCCGTGGTGGAGCTGCGGCGCTTCCAACGCATCGCCTCCGGCAGCCTGGTGACCGACGGCATTCTTGCAGCGCTGTGCGAGCCCGACCGCTTGGTGGCGTTCTCGTCGCACGCGCACGACGCCGATTCGCCCTACAGCTATCGGTACGCGGGCAAGCCGGCGCTACCGTTCGATCTCTCGGTCGAGAAGCTCCTGAACCTAAAGCTCGATCTGTTCGTGTTCAACGGCGTCTCACAGGCCGCCAAGCTCGAACAACTGCGACGCTCCGGCATCACCGTCTTCGACTTGGGCGAGATGCGCGGCCTCTCCACTTTGCTGCCCAACATCCGCACGATCGGAGCGTTGATCGGGGAGCCCGAGCGCGCCGCGCGGTTTGCCGAGAGCTTCGAACGGCGCATGAGCTCGGTCGGAGCGCACGTGCCGACGCAAGGTCGCAAGCGTGCGATGTACGTCGGTCTGCATGGCGACAAGCTGTTCGGCAGCGGTCGCGGCACGAGCTACCACGACGTGCTCACCCACGCTGGCTTGATCAACGCTGCCGCCGAGCACTTCGACGGTTGGCCGCGCTACACGCCGGAGCACATGTTGATGATCGATCCCGACATCGTCGTGACTCAGAGCGGCATGGCGCACCAGCTCTGTGACATGTACGGCTTGGAGAAGCTCAAGGCCTGCAACGATCAGGGCATGGTCGTTGAGCTGCCCGCAGCGATGTTGGTCGATCCTGGCCTCGCGATGTTGGATGCGACCGAAGCGCTTCACCGCGCGGTGTTCGGCACACCCGGCGCCGATCAGGCACAGGGGCACGCGCCATGAGCACGACGCAACCCAGCTGGCTCACCTACGCGTGGCTCTGTGCGGCGTCGCTGACCGTCGCCGCTGCATCGTTGTTCGTTGGCGCTGCCGACATCTCTGAGACGACCATTTCGGGCACGGTGCTGTCGTTGCGCCTGACGCGCGTGATCGCCGCAGGATTGGCCGGTGCGGCGCTTGGCGTCGGTGGCGTCATCGTGCAGGGATTGTTTCGCAACCCACTCGGAAGCCCGGAAATCATCGGCACCACCTCCGGCGCGAACTTCGGCGGCCACCTCGTGCTGCTGTTGTTCGAGACGCTCTTGGCGGGACACGTCGCAGAGTACGTGAAGCCCACGATGTTCATGCCCCTTGGCTGTGTCGCGGGCGCGCTCGCCGCATTGCTGATCGTGCTCTGGGTGATCGAGCGCCGCGACGACATCGTGGTGGTGATCGTCGTCGGCTTTCTGCTCACGTCGCTGTTCGCCAGCATGGACGGTGTGATCACGAGCATCGCGCAGGAACGCTGGGAGCTGGCGCGCGCCATGTTGGCCTTCACCCTCGGCGACGTGAGCGGTGCGACGCCACGACAGATCCTCTTGGCGTTGCCGATGATCGGCTTCGGCATCGTGGCGGCATGCTTCTGGGCGCGCTCACTCGATCTGTTGCTGTCAGGCGAAGAGGAAGCAGCCACGCTCGGTGTCCATGTACCCACCGTGCGTCGTTGGTGCGTCGTGTGGACCGCTCTGCTCACCGCGGGCGCCGTGTCGCTCGGCGGCAACGTCGGCTTTGTCGGCTTGGTGGTACCGCACGTGCTGCGACGGTACGTAGGCGTCGGTCACCGCGCGCTGATGCCGATGGCGGCGATCGTCGGCGCCGCGTTCTTGATGGGCTGCGACCTGATCGTGCGCATCGTTCCGTCGCGCAGCGAGCTGCCGCTGGGTGTGGTGACCGGTCTGATCGGCGCGCCGATCTTCTTCACGCTGTTGATGAAGCTGCGGATCGAGGGGCGCTATGCCTGACGCCATCGAAACGCGCGGGGTGTCGGTGCGCCGCGATCGTCGCGATGTGCTGCAGGCGATCGACTTCCACGCCAAGCACGGCGAGGTGAGCGTGATCGTCGGCCCCAACGGCGCGGGCAAGAGCACGCTGCTGAAGGCGATCGCGGGGCTCGTCCCGTACACCGGCACGATCACGATCGAAGGTCACGACGCCGCACCGCTGAGCCCCAAGGAGCGGGCGCGCTTGATTGCCTTCGTGCCTCAGCAGACCCAGCTGCGCGCGCCCATGCCGGTGCGCGATGTGGTGGCCCAAGGTCGCTACGCGCGCGCCGAGGGCAGCACCGGTGCGCTGCAGGACGCGGATCTCCAGGCGATCGACGCGGCGATGGCGACCGCAGAGGTGAGCGACCTTGCGACCCGGCCATTCACCGAGCTTTCGGGCGGCGAGCAGCGTCGCGTGTTGATCGCGCGTGCCTTGTGCACCGGCGCCAATGTCCTCTTGTTCGACGAGCCGACCGCGTCGTTGGACGTGCGCCACGTGCTGGCGCTCCATCGCCTGGTGCGGGCTCAAGCCACGCGCGGTGTTGCGGTGGTGATGGTGTTGCACCAGCTCGGTGATGCCCTGCGCTTCGCGGATCACGCGTTGATGATCGATCAGGGTCGCGTGGTGGCAACAGGCAGGCCAAGCGACGTGATCACCCACGAGACCGTGAGCGAGGTCTACGGGGTGCAGCTGTTGCCGCATGCCGGCCCAAGCTTCGAGATGAAGGAGTCCATATGACCGACGACGCGATCGACGCAACCCACAAGCGGCAGATGCAGGAGCTCAAGCGCGCCCAAGACGAGAAGGTGCGCGCGGCCACCGAGAAGCGCGGCATCGTGATCGTCAACACCGGCGACGGCAAAGGAAAGTCGACCGCAGCCTTTGGCACCGCGATCCGCGCGGCCGGTCATGGCTTCAAGGTCGGCCTGGTGCAGTTCGTCAAAGGCACGTGGAAGACCGGCGAGAAGGAGGCGCTCAAGCGCTTTCCCGAGATCGACCACGTGGTCAGCGGCGACGGCTTCACCTGGAACACACAGGACCGCGCGCAAGACATCGCGTCAGCGCGACGCGGTTGGGAGCTCGGCGTGGCGATGATCGAAGCAGCAAGGGTCGACCCGAATCGCTATCACCTGGTGATCTTGGACGAGCTCAACATCGCGCTGCGCTACGGCTACTTGCCCGCGGAGGAAGTCGCGCAGGTGCTGCGCAACAAGCCCAGCGAGCTGAGCATCATCGTGACCGGTCGCGACGCGCCACAAGCCGTGCTCGATGTGGCGGACACGGTCACACGCATGGACAACGTGAAGCACGCGTTCGATGCGGGCATCAAGGCGCGGCGCGGTGTCGATTTCTGATCCCATGCATGTGACGCATGACGGCTCATGGCTGGTCGCACGCTTCGACGCGCCGCAGCGCGCCTTGAGCTGGGCGATCATCGGCGGCGGTTTCACGCACGCCAGCACCGTGGCTTGGCTCGAGGTGAAGAATGCCGACCTGCCCGCGCACATCGACCCGCGCGAGCTGCTGGCCAGTCGCATGCTGGAGCGCGGCATCGATCGTGGAGTCGGCTTGCTCACCATCCGGCGTTTGGATGCGTTCGTGGACGTGACGCACGAGCACAACCGCCTGCAGGCGCGTTGTGTCGCCACGGTCGGTCTCGGCAATGCCCTGCGTGCCGGCGATGCGCCGGTGCCACTGCGTCCGATCGGCACGATCAACGCGCTGTGCCACGTGTCCACGCCGCTCAGTGATCACGCGCTGTTGGAAGGGCTCGCGCTGATGTCCGAGGCCAAGGCGTTGGCGATTCGCGAGGCCGACGTGCCGAGCTTTGCCAGCGGACAGGCCGCGTCGGGCACCGGGACCGATTGCCTCGTGATCGTGTCGCCGACCGCGACCCACGCCGATCGCGCGCATCCCTACGCCGGCAAGCACACCGGCATCGGCCACCTGATCGGCCACGTCGTTCACGCGGCGATCGCGCGCGGTGCACAGGCTTGGAAGGACGAGCGCCGTTGACCGAAGCCTGGATCGTGATCGTGGCGCTCCTGATCGATCGCTTCATCGGCGAGCCGCCGAACGCGCTGCATCCGGTGGTGTGGATCGGCCACACGATCCGCGCGCTGACCCAGCCCTCGTGGCTGCATCGTGCTGGACCACGGACACAGCTTGCGTGGGGCGCGGGCGTTGCGTTGCTGGTTCCGTTCGCCTTCGCCGGGCTCGCGCATCTATGGCTGCGTGCGGTGACAGCGTGGCCGATGTCTTCCTTCGTGCTGTCTGCGTTGCTGCTGAAGAGCGCGTTGTCCCTCGACGGTTTGCGCAAAGCGGGCGAGACCATGTCGCTCGCGCTCGGTCGCGACATCGATTCGGCACGCCACGCGCTGCGCAATTTGTGCAGTCGCGACCCGAGCACGTTGAACGCCGAACAGTTGGTGGCGGCAACCGTGGAGTCTCTGGCCGAGAACGCGTCCGACAGCGTGATCGCACCGCTCTTCTACTTTGCGCTCTTCGGCGTGCCCGGCGCGATCGCCTACCGCGCGGTCAACACGCTCGACGCCATGATCGGCTACCACGGACGCTACGAATACCTGGGCAAGGCCTCCGCGCGCCTCGATGACCTGCTGAACCTGATCCCCGCGCGACTGACTGCGCTGCTCCTGATCGCGGCGGGCGCGCTGTTGCGACGTGGTGCGCGCGCCGGCTGGTCGGTGATGCGACGCGATGCCCAGCGCACCGAAAGCCCGAACGCCGGTTGGCCGATGGCGGCAATGGCTGGCTTACTCGGCGTGCGCCTGGAAAAAACCGATCACTACGTGCTGGGTGACAACCATGCGCCGCTGTCCGCGAGCACGATCGACGCGGCCTGGTCGATCGTTCGCTTGGCGTTGTGGATCAGTGTGGTGATCGCCGCGATCGCGGTGGGAGGTCGACATGGCATCCGGTGAGTCACGTTCGATCGCGCACGGCGGGCCCAACCAAGTCGAGCTCGATCGCTTCGGCGTCGACTACCGCGACGTGATCGACTTCAGCGTCAGCACCAACCCCTACGGTCCCGCGCCCGAGATGCGCGACGCGATCGCCGCGGCATCGATCGCGACCTATCCCGAGCCGAGCGCCGCGCTCGCGCGACGTGCCTTGGGCGAATGGTTGGATGTCAGCGAAGCGGGGGTGGTGGTCGGCAACGGCGCAGCCGACCTGCTGTGGGCCACCGCGCGCGCCTTCCTCGCGCCGGGCGATCCGGTCTTGATCGTGGAGCCGACCTTCAGCGAGCTTCGCAATGCCTGCCTCGCTCTGCATGCCAATGTGATCGAGTGGCGTGCCCGCACTGAAGACAACTTCGCGATCGACTTGGACGCGCTGAGCCGCCTAATCCGCCAGCACAGCGTGCGCCTTGTGTACCTGTGCTCTCCCAACACACCGACTGGCACCAGCCTGTCGATCGACGTGCTGAGCCCGTGGGCGCAACAGCATCCCGACACGTTGCTCGTGCTCGATCAGTCGTTTCTTTCGCTCAGCGAAGACGCTGCCGACCGTGGAACGCCCGTGCCTGGCCACGTGCTCTGCGTGCGCTCGCTGACGAAGGATCATGCGGTGCCCGGCGTGCGCGCCGGTTATCTGGTCACCACACCGCGACGTGCTGCAAGGATCGAAGCACAACGGCCCGCATGGTCCGCAAGCGCCATGGCGCAGGCGGTGGCGATCACCGCGCCAACGCTCGATGACTTCGTGGCCGAAAGCCGCGCGCGCTTGCTCGACGACCGCCGCGCATTGGCCGACGATCTTGCCGCGCTAGGTTTGCAGACGTTTCCGTCGCGCACCTCATTCCTCTTGGCGCGTGTGCCCGACGCACTTGTGGTGCGTACTGCCTTGCTGTTGCAGCATCGGATCCTGGTGCGCAGCTGCGCGTCCTTCGGGCTGCCGGACATGGTCCGCTTCGGCGCCCGTCCGGCGGCCGATCGCGCGCGCCTGATCGAAGCGCTGAGATCGACGCTGTGACCGCCGTCGGCAAGACACTGATGGTGCAAGGAACGTCGTCGTCGGTGGGCAAGAGCCTGCTGGTCACCGCGCTGTGCCGCATCTTCCGCGATCTCGGGATCAACGTCGCGCCATTCAAAGCTCAGAACATGTCCTTGAACGCGGCGGTCACGCCCGACGGCCTGGAGATCGGCCGCGCCCAAGCCGTGCAAGCCGAAGCCGCACGCATCGCTCCGCGGGTGGAGATGAATCCGATCCTGCTCAAGCCCGAGGGTGATCAGCGATCGCAGCTGGTGTTGATGGGGCGAGCCGTCGGCCACGTGACCGCCGCGAGCTACTTCCGCGACGATCGACAATCGTTGAGACACGCCATCGCCGAGAGCCTCGCCACACTGCGCCGCGCGCACGACTTGGTGATCATCGAAGGCGCCGGCAGCCCGGCCGAGGTGAACCTCATGCATCGCGACCTGGTCAACATGCACGTGGCGAAGCTCGCGGATGCTCCGGTGATCTTGGTGGGCGACATCGATCGCGGTGGCGTCTTCGCGTCGTTGCTGGGCACCCTCGCCTTGCTCGATCCCGAGGATCGGGATCGCGTGCGCGCGCTACTGGTGAACAAGTTTCGTGGCGATGCGTCGCTGTTTCGCGACGGCGTGACGTTTCTAGAGCAGCGAAGTGGCAAGCCTGTGCTCGGCGTCGTGCCGTACTTGCAGCGCCTGGCGATCGCCGACGAGGACTCCCAGTCGATCGACGAGCGACGCGCGACACCCAACACACCGGGTTCGTCCAACACGATCGTGGTCGCGGTGGTCCGCTTGCCGCGCATGTCGAACCACGACGATGTGCTGGCCTTGGAGCATGAGCCGAACGTGGTGGTGCGCTTCGTCGATCAGGCGCCCGACATCGACGCTGCGGACTTGGTGATCGTGCCGGGATCCAAGAGCACGGTGGCCGATTTGATGTGGCTGCGCATGCACGGCATCGACCACGCGCTGCAGCGACGCGCGCGACGCGGCGGCCCGATCCTCGGCATCTGCGGTGGCTGCCAGATGTTGGGCGACGCGATCCACGATCCCGAGCACGTGGAGTCCGCCCACTCGCACACGCAAGGCCTCGGCTTGCTGCCGTTCATCACGTCGTTCCAGCGCGCCAAGACCACAGCGCAGGTGCACGCGTCGCCGCGACCGAACGCTCCGTTCAACCTGCTCACCGGCTCGCTGCCCGCTGACTTGATCCTGACCGGCTACGAGATTCATCACGGTCAGCTTCGCCCCACGGCGGACGGTGAAGCGCTGTTTGCAGTGCGCCGCCACGACACAGGCGACGCTGTGAGCGATGGCGCCTCCAGCCTGCAGGGTCACGTCATCGGCACGATGATTCACGGCCTGCTCGACAACGCTGCCCTGCGCGCCAACCTCCTCGCGCACCTGCGGGCACATCGCGGCGTCACTCCCATCGCTGCAAGCCAGGCACCGACACGCGACCAGGAATACGACCGCCTCGCGCGCGCCGTCCGCGACCACATCGACATGCCTCTGCTTCAACGTTTGGTAGGCCGCTAAGCCACAAACCCTGGCCGTTTCAGCTCACAAGAGCGTTGACGCTGTGATCGCGTTTGCGCAGGCTAGCCCCACCATGGACGACCGCCGCGCATTGGTGTCATCGCGCTTCTATCGACCGACCGATGGCCCGTTGCGACGCACGATGAAGTCGATCACCGATCGCCTCGTGGAGCTCACCGCGGAGGTGCTTGGCGACGACGTGGACGAACGTCTCGGCCACGCCATGGCGCAACAGCGTGAGCAAGATCCGTTCGGCACCGACTGGGAGACGATTCGCTTCAGCCTGGCGCTGCTGGCGTACGTCTACCGTGGCTACTTCCGCACCGAGGTGCATCACATCGAGAACGTGCCGCCCGGGCGCGTGATGTTGATCAGCAATCACTCGGGACAAATCCCGCTCGACGGCATGGCGGTGATCACGGCGATGGCGCTCGACGGCAAGCCACCGCGCTTCGTGCGCGGCATGGTGGAACGCTTCATCGGCACCCTGCCCTTCCTCTCGATCTGGATCCCACGCGTGGGCCAAGTGCTCGGTGCGCCCGAAAATGCGCGCATGTTGCTAGAGCAAGATCAGGCGTTGATCGTGTTTCCCGAGGGCGCGCGCGGCATCTCCAAGCCGATCTCCCAGCGCTATCAACTGGTGGATTTCGGTCTCGGCTTCATGCGCTTGGCGCTCGAGACCAACACGCCGATCGTACCGGTCGCGGTGATCGGCGCCGAAGAGCAGCTGATCTCGGTGGCCGACATCAAGCCGCTGGCGAAGCTCTTGGGCATGCCGGCGTTTCCGATCCTGCCGCAGCTCTTGTTCTTTCCGTTTCCGCTGCCGACCAAGTACCGCATCTACTTCGGTGAGCCGCTGACGTTCACCGGCGATCCCGACGACGATGACAGCGTGATCGAAGAAAAGGTCGCGGTCGTGCGCGCCACGATTCAAAGCATGGTCAATCGAGCGCTGCGGGAACGACAGGCCATCTTCTGGTGATGCGATGCGCGCGCGCGATAGGTCTGGTGCTTGGCGTGTCAGCGTGCGGCGGCGGACAGGCCCCACCGACCCAAGTGACGGATGTTGCGCCGCTGCGAGCGCTCGATGACACGCGATGGTCGTGGACGCGCGCGACCTGCGATGACGGCACCCACCAACTGGACGCGCTTGGCTTTGCCGATGCGTTGCATGTCACCGCGATCGGCCACGGCCTGCGTTTGACGCACACGCTCCAGATGGCGACCGATGGTTGTGCGGAGACGATCGTGACGTGGGTGAGCGCAGACGGCGCCGCGTTCTCTTTCAAGGACCAAGTGCGCGTAGCAGACGCAGTGAATCGCGCGTGCAACCAGACCTGGCCGCGCGAGCACACGGGAGAGCTGCGACATCTCGGCGACATCCTCGAGATCCGTGAGTACCGTTCGGCCCATTGCGGCGGCTACGACATTCGCCACGAATACCGACGCGTGACGGCGGAGCGCGCGGACGATCACAGCCGCATCCGCGGGTTGGTCGCGGGTTTGGTGCTGCGCGATCCGGACGTAATGACGCGCGACTTCGCCGAGCACGCCTCGCTTGTGGTGCCGAAACCTGCGCGCGATGGTGGCGGCCAGCTGCGCTTCGAGGGACGTACGGCAGCACGCGGCTGGCTCACCAACACCGTGCGCAGCGTGGCGTGGATCGGTGCGCGCATTTTGGAGATCGGTCCCGCTCAAGCCGACGCCCCCGGCCAGTACACGGTTCGTATCGAGTACATGGACAGCGCGCTGGCCTCGCCGATCGAGCTCTTGCTGCGCGTGACGCTCGCCGACGGTGAGATCTACGAAGCGCAGTGGTTGTTGGCCTCGACCATCACGCCGCGCGCAGACACCGATGCCGCGACGCCGTTGCCTCACGATGCGTCGTTGCCCGATACTGGCGTGCCGTGACCGACCCACCCACCAAACGAAGCCGCCCCGCCGCGCGCGCCAGCAACAACGCCTCTCGCCCACCGCTTGCCGCCACCGAGGCGCCAGAAGAGTCCGCTGTCGTCGTGACTTCGCAGAGCGGCGAGCGTGACTGCGTGGTGATCACCGGCATCTGCGGGCGGATGGGCCGACTGCTCGCCCGGCAGTTGCATCGCACGGTACCGGTCGTCGGGATCGATCGGCGCGCGTTTCCCGATCGTCCACGCGACGTCGTCCACTACCAGTTCGATCTGCGGCGCAAGAAGACGCGTGATGTGCTGCGACAGAGCAACGTGCGCGCGGTGGTGCATTTGGGTGTCATGCACAACCTGCGACAGAGCGATCGCGACCACCACACGTGGAACGTGGTCGGCTTTCAGAAGCTGCTCGAGTACGTGACGCAGTACTCGGTGCCGAAGCTGGTCGTGCTGTCGAGCGGCATGCTCTACGGGCCGAGCCCGGAAAATCCGCACTTCCTCACCGAGGACGCGCCGCTCCTGGGCGCACAGGACTTCGTGCAGATCCGCGATCTGATCGAGGTCGACATGTTGGCGCAGAGCTTCTTTTGGAAGAACCCCGGTGTCGAAACCGTGATCCTGCGCCCGTGTCACATCCTCGGTCGCGTGCGCAATGCACCGAGCAACTACCTGCGCTTGCCGCGTCCGGTCACCCTGCTCGGGTTTGATCCGATGATGCAGGTGATCCACGAGCGCGATGTGGTCGACGCAATCATCCTCGCGCTGCAGGCCGGCAAGCGCGGCATCTTCAACCTGCGCGGTCCAGGCGAGGTGCCGCTGTCGCGCGCGCTGCGGTTGCTCGGTAAGTCGTCGTTGCCCGTGCCGTTCACCTTGGCCAAGTCGCTGATGGGGCGCTTGTGGCGCTTCCGCATGACGGATTACCCGGTCGCGGAGCTGCAGTACCTCCGCTACCTCTGCATGGTCGACGACACACGCGCTCGCACCGAGCTCGGCTTCCCCCCCCAGCGCGATCTACAGAAAACGCTGGAGGCGGTGTTGTCCGCGCGCTAGTTGCAAGACGTGGGTTCGACCTGACCGCAGCTGATGGCGGTGCGCGTGCCGGTCCAGCGGTTCCAGGTGCGGCTGCCGCTGCGGCCTGGCACTTCGAGTGACGACATGGACGCCGCCGGCTGTGTGCCCGTGCAATCCGTCGGGCCACCGAGCCCACCCGACGTCAGCGTCATGTAGTTGTTGGAGAAGACCAACGTGTTCTGCGGCTGGTACCAGTTGTCGTTCACCTGTGACGTGCCCTCGGTCAGGCCGACGGTGCCGCAGTTGATGAACAGGCCGTTGTTGTCGGTGCACATGATCGTGCCCGAGTTGGTCACCGGCAGGCAGCCGGGGCCGACCGTGATGTGCGGCGGACGCTGCATGCGCACGTCCCACTCGTTGGTGCAGTGGCCGATCACGTCGTTGGTGGTGTTGCCGTCACCGTCCAAGTCCATCGGGTCGTTGGTCGCGCGCGGGAAGTACGGGCACGCATCGGGCACCAGGTTGTTGCCGGTCAACGTGCCGCTGTTGACTGGGCAGCGGTTGTCGAGCGCGCCGGCGACGGTCACGGTGTCGGTCGTCACTGAGGCGGTCTGTCCAGCGAATGACGCCGCCTTCGTGAACTCGGTCGGCATCGAGTAGTAAAGAATCGATGTCGCACCATTGGCCGGCATGTTGTTGACGCTGCGCGTGCGGATGATGATCTGACCGCCCGTCTGCGGGAACACGCCGTCGCCCAGCGCGAGCGTGGTGCCGGTCACCTCGAAGTTCCCGGTCAGGCTGTAGGTCAGGTAGCAGTACTCCAGCTTGCACTCGGAGCTGCAGCCGTCACCGGAGGTCGCGTTGCCGCCGTCGCACTCCTCATGGGGCTGCACCACGTTGTCGCCGCAGGTGTTGTTCGCCATCGTGCAGGTGCTGTTGCATGCGTCGCCGTTCATCATGTTGCTGTCGTCGCAGACTTCGTTCGACTGAACGGTGCCGTCACCACAGAAGCCGGTGACCATGGTGCACGTGCTGTTGCAGTAGTCGCCGTTGTCGGTGTCGTCGTCGTCACATGCTTCGTTCGACTGCACGATGTTGTCGCCACAGGCGCCGGTGACCATCGTGCATTGGTTGTTGCAGTAGTCGCCGTTGTTCGTGTTGCCGTCGTCGCAGGTCTCGTTCGACTGCATCATGTTGTCGCCGCAGCGCCCGGTCACCATCGTGCACGTGCTGTTGCAGTAGTCCCCGTTGTTCGTGTTGCCGTCGTCGCACATCTCGTTCGACTGCGTGATGCTGTCGTTACAACGACCGGTGACCATCGTGCAGGTGCTGTTGCAGTAGTCGCCGTTGTTCGTGTTGCTGTCGTCGCACATCTCGTTCGACTGCGTCATGTTGTCGCCGCAGCGACCGGTGACCATCGTGCACGTGCTGTTGCAGTAGTCGCCGTTGTCCGTGTTGTCGTCGTCGCAAGCTTCGGTGCCCACACGGTTGCCGTCGCCGCAGATCGGCGTGCAGGTGCTCAGGCCGGAGCCGTTCTCGACGCAGCTGAAGCCGGTCTCCAGCTGGCAACCAGCGCTGCAGCCGTCCATGTTGGCGTTGCCGTCGTCGTCGCAGGCCTCGCCGGTCTCCCTCACGCCGTTGCCGCACGTGCTCGTGCAGACGAATGGCGCCATGCGAGAGCAGACGAAGCCCGCCGCCGGCACGCAGCTGTCGCAGTTGCTGGTGTGAAGATCGTCTTCGCAATCCTCGTTGACCTGCAGCTCGCCATCGCCGCACTCGCCATCGCCCTGGCAATCGTTGGCGCAATAATCGTTGTTCTCGTTGTTGTCGTCGTCGCAAACCTCGTTGGTCTGCGCGACGCCATCGCCGCAGCGACCCGTCACGGTGCTGCACGTGCTGTTGCAGTAGTCGCCGTTGTCGGTGTTGTCGTCGTCGCAAGCTTCGTCGCCGAGGACCATGCCGTCGCCGCAGATCTCGTTGCAGACGCTCGGCTCGGCGCTACCGCAGTCATAGCCGTCGGTGACCTGGCAATTGACGCAGCCAGCGTGGGTCACGTTCGCGCCCAGATCGCACTCCTCGCCGCTGTCGACCTCGCCGTTGCCACAGGTGAACGCGCATGCGCTGGCGCCGCCCGGCGTGCCCGCGCACACCCAACCCGCCTCGACCTCGCAGTTGGCGTCGCAGCCGTCCATTGTGCCGGTGCCGTGATCGTCGCAGCCCTCGTCGCTCGCGAGCATGCCGTCACCGCATGTGCTCGCGCATACGCTCGGCATGGCCTGACACGCGAACCCAGGCTCGATCGCGCAGTTGGCGTCGCAGCCGTCGCCGTTCTCGTTGCCGCCGTCGTCGCAGGTCTCGGGCGCGGTGATCACGCCGTCGTTGCAGACCGCAGCGCCGCTGCCACCGGTGCCGCCGCCCGCGTCGGTGTCACCCGCATCGGTGTCGACACCCGCCGTGCCACCCGTGCCACTGATGCCGGCGGTGCCGGCGGTTCCCCCTGTGCCTGCCGTGCCACCGGTTCCGCCGGTGCCAGCGGTGCCGCCGGTTCCACCCAAGCCAGCGCTGCCTCCGTAGTAGCCCGCGATCGCGCCCGTTCCGCCGCCGCCGTCGTCGTCACCGCAACCGGTCGTCGCTAGCGCGAGCCCGAGGCCAAGCATCCAAAGTGTCGGGAAACCCACGGAAATGCGCCGCGCGATCATGTGCTGCTCTCCATCGTTTTTGAGGGCGCCGCCTCTCACTGCGGCGCGTCGGACAGGAAACCACAGCGTTACAAGCGCCGACAACCACGGGATGAGAGTTCGGTAGTCCAGCGGCGCATGTCCACCCACCCGTGGCGCGCCACATCGCATTCGGACGGAAAAAAGATCGTTCTGCGAAACCGCACGTCGGACATGGAGACCCAAACGGAGGACACAGCCATGTTGAGGTGGACAACAACGATGATGATGACGCTCGCCGGATTGCTAGGCCTCGCGTCAGTCGCGCCTGCGGCAGCCGCCCATGAGGGCCGCAACTACAGCGTCACTGTCGAGAGCGAGCACGGGTACAACCTGCCGGTCTACTACCAGGGTGGCCAGGTCTTCGTGCTCGGCACCTATGGTGAGCGCTACAACATTCGCGTGCGCAACCACTCTCCGCGCCGAGTCGAAGCGGTGGTGACGGTCGATGGTCGCGATGTGGTGAGCGGCGACCCCGGTGACTTCGTACGGCAACGCGGCTACGTGCTGCCCGCCTACGGCGACGTGCTGATCGAAGGCTTCCGCCAGAGCATGAACCATGTGGCGGCGTTCCGTTTTACCTCGCCGGGTGACAGCTACTCCGCTCGCCGCGGCACGCCGCAGAACGTCGGGATCATCGGGGTGGCGTTCTTCGCGGAGCGTTACGTGCCACCACCGTCGCCGCCAATCGCCATTCCCGCACCGCATCGTCCTTATTACGGCCAGGGCACCTATGAGCGCGGCGATCGTGACGAAGCCCGCAGCGCACCCCGTGGCCGCATGGGCACTGGTTCCGCGGCAGGTGCACCGGCCCCGTCTGCCGAAGCCAGCGCCGATGCCACGATGTCGCAGCCAAGCGCCCGCGCCTACCGCAACTCGGCTCCCGAGAGCGACAGCAACATCGGCACGCAGTACGGCGAGACCCGCTACAACCAGGCGCGCCAGGTCACCTTCGTCCGCGCACATCAGTCGCGCCCCGATTTCGTGACCACCCTTCGTTACGACGACGCCGACGGCCTGCTTGCCCGCGGAATCGAGATCTATCCGCAACCCTCGCCGCGACCCTACGTGCAGGTTTACCCCGAGGCATTTCCGCAGAATCGCTTCGCGCCGCCCCCTCCCTAACGATCACGTCAACCTACCGTGCCCCACCGAACGTGCGCCCGGACTCTCAAGGTCTCGGCGCACGTTGCCGTTTACGAAAGGGCGCACATGTCTCTACGCCTCGGCCCCAAGCTGCTGCACCCGGCACCGCCGCGCCCGAATGAGCGGGTCGAGGTGCCTGCCCTGGTGGTCTCCGGGGACGCCACCGCCTACCCCACGCTGGCGGGGATGCTG
>JACZCZ010003098.1_pt1 | contig 20454 bp, 20 predicted proteins | sample 8641811 | NCBI WGS metagenome assembly JACZCZ01 (sample SAMN15324610, study PRJNA640507) | soil metagenome | isolation source: intercropping peanut in the first line | place: China: Luxin town, Laibin City, Guangxi Province | collected 2019-07-25 | depth 10cm m | reverse complement strand
TGCGCGCCCATGTTCTCGAACTTGTCCTTGAGCTCGATTTCCTTCGCGACCGACACACCGTCCTTCGTAACGGTGGGAGCGCCGAAGCTCTTTTCGAGCACGGCATTGCGGCCCTTGGGACCGAGCGTCGCCTTGACGGCATTCGCCAGGATGTTCACACCCTTGAGCATGCGCGCGCGGGCGTCATCGCTGAAACGTACTTCTTTAGCAGCCATTTGAGTTCAACCTCTGAGTCAGAAATTCTTTGGATCGGCCGGAGTCACTTCGTGGCGCCGCTCCATCTGGTCTTCCGTCATTCCCGCGGAAGCGGGAGTCCAGGAGCCGGATGGATCCCCGCGTTCGCGGGGATGACGTCACACGCGTCGCGTAACGACGCTTCGTGACGTCACTTCTCGATGACGGCCATCACGTCTTCTTCGCGCATGACGAGAAGCTCTTCGCCGTCGACCTTCACTTCCGTGCCGCTGTACTTGCCGAACAGGATGTTGTCGCCGACCTTGACGTCGAGCGCGCGCACTTCGCCGTTCTCGAGGATCTTGCCCTTACCGACGGCGACGACCTTGCCCTTGATGGGCTTTTCGGTCGCCGAATCCGGGATCACGATGCCGCCCGGGGAGGTGCGCTCTTCATCGAGGCGCTTGATGATGACGCGATCATGCAACGGACGAATTTTCAGCTTGTCAGCCATAACTCAAACCTCGAATAAGGTCTTGGTAGGAAAACCCAGTTGGGATAGTGCAGGGGGCGCCGTGGGCCAGAGCGGCGTTAGCACTCACCTGCGACGGGTGCTAATAATAGGGGCCGACTGTTTAATTTCAAGCCATGTTTACGAGGCCCGGCGGTGACAACCCGAACGCCGGGCAGCTGCCCTCGCACGTCACTCCTGATACCCTAACCCAATGACTGATCAGGTAATTCTCGCGCTGTCGACCTGCCCGGACGAAGCCACAGCGAGACAAATCGCCGAAACGCTGGTCACCGAAAGGCTGGCCGCCTGCGTCAACCGGATCCCTGGGATACGCTCGACTTATGTCTGGAAGGGCTCGTTCCAGGACGATGCCGAGGTCCTGCTCCTCATCAAGACGACGTCTGCCCGGTTACGTGAAGTTGAGGCACGGCTCACCGCCCTGCACCCCTACGAGCTTCCAGAATTCGCTGTCCTGCCCGTCGAGGGCGGGAACGAACGGTATCTGGAGTGGGTCCGATTGGGCGTTGCGGATAAGGACGGAAGATGACCAAGACTTGGCGACTGGCTACGGACCACTGGCAGCTGGCCAGAATCGGATTGGTGCTGCTCGCGCTGAGCGTCATCGCCGGACCCACATGGGCGAAGGATGAGTTCCTTCCGCCGACCCAGGCTTACAAATATTCCACGCGCGTCGAGAACGACCAGCTCATCGTCACGTGGAATATCGAGAAGGGTTACTACCTCTATAAGAAGAAGATGGGCGTCGCTTCCACCATGGCGACAGTCCAGCTCGGCGAGCCCCTCTGGCCGAAGGGCGAGTCGCACAGCGATGAGTATTTCGGCGAACAGGAAATCTATCGCGGCAAGGTCGACATCCCGGTTCCCGTTACCTTTCACGGTGGCCGCCCGCCGAAACTCGCGTTCGAACTGAAGCTGCAGGGCTGTGCCGATGCAGGTCTGTGCTATCCGCCGCAGAAATGGACGGCCGAAGCGATTGTTCCTGCGGCAGCCGCCGCCAGCAGCGATCTGCGCTCATTCCTCAAACCGAAGGGCAACAGCCAGGATGATTTCCTGCCGCCGGACGAAGCTTTCAAGTTCGGCGCCGGCATGGAGCGGCCCGATTCCGTAGCGCTGACCTGGATCATCGCCGAGGACTACTACCTCTATAAGCACCGCATTTCGGTCACGACCGACTCGACGCAGGTCCAGCTCGGCCAGCCCGTGCTGCCGAAGGGCAAGCCAAAGCACGATGAGTTCTTCGGCGATACCGAGGTCTACTACGAGGTGCTGGAAGCCAGCCTTCCTGTCGCACGCGCCGCGGGATCGACTGGCACGCTCACACTGAACGTTACCTATCAGGGCTGCGCTGAAGACGGGCTCTGCTACAACCCGATCACGAAGACGGTGTCGCTGGAGCTGCCGCCGACGGATGTCGCGACGGAGTTGCCGGAAGCAGCGGCGCCTTCCGCGTCGACAGGCAGCGGCGCTCCGGTCGCTGAACAGGATCGCCTCGCGGCCGCTCTGGCCGGGGGCAATCTCGCATACGCACTGCTGACGTTCTTCGGCGCGGGACTGCTGCTGTCGCTCACCCCGTGTGTATTGCCGATGATCCCGATCCTCTCCGGCATCATCGTCGGTCAGGGCGAAAACGTAACGCGTCGTCGCAGCTTCACGCTCGCATTCACGTATGTGCAGGGCATGGCGCTTACCTACGCCGCCGCGGGCGCAATCTTCGTGCTCGCATTCAAGCAGGCGCCGCAGGCGTTCTTCCAGCAGCCTTGGATCGTGACGTTGATGGTGCTGCTGTTCGTTGCACTGGCTCTTGCGATGTTCGGTGCTTACACACTGCAACTGCCTGCGTCCATGCAGACGCGTCTCACCGACGTGAGCAACCGTCAGAAGTCGGGCACGTACATCGGCACGTTCATCATGGGCGCACTGTCCGCGCTGGTAGTCACTGCCTGCGTCGCTCCCGCGATCATTGCGGCGCTCTCGGTGATCAGTCAGTCGCGCGAGATCGTGCGCGGCGCGCTGGCGCTCTACGCGACCGGCCTCGGCATGGGCGTGCCTTTGCTGATCGTCGGGGCCTCCGCGGGTACTCTGCTCCCGAAGGCGGGGCCGTGGATGGACGCCGTGAAGCAACTCTTCGGCGTGCTGTTCCTCGGCGTCGCGATCTATCTTGCGCAGCCACTGTTGCCCGACACGTTCACGATGCTGCTGTGGTCGGCACTGGCCGCGATCTCAGGCTTCTGGATTTTCTCGCTGAAGGGTCGCAGCGGCGCACCGATCGCCGCACCGGTTCGCGCTGTCGGCCTGATGTCCCTCGTCTACGGCATCCTGTTGCTGATCGGCGCGGCTTCGGGCAGCCACGATCCGCTGCAACCGCTCGGCCACCTGCGCAGCGTTGGTGGCACGGCGGCGGCAGAGCAGCATGGGCTCGCGTTCCAGCGCATCAAGACCCTCGCCGATCTGGATCGACAGGTAGCCGCGGCTCAGGCGGCCGGCAAGCCCGTCATGCTCGATTTCTACGCGGACTGGTGTGTGTCGTGCAAAGAGATGGAGAAGTACACGTTCACCGATGCCGGGGTGCAGGCCGCACTGGCCAACGCAGTCCTGCTGCAAGCTGACGTCACCGCGAATGACGATGCCGACAAAGCCCTCCTCGCCCGCTTCGAGATATTCGGCCCGCCCACAATCGCCTTCTTCGATCACGCCGGGGTCGAACTGAAGAACTTCAGGCTGGTAGGATTCGTGCCCGCCGAGCGCTTCCGCGATCATGTCGCAGCAGCGTTTGGAGCGACTTAAAGAGGTCGAAGTGAAGGCAGTCGTCTATGGCGCCGTTGCGGTCGTGGCCGCGGCGGTGGGATTCGGCATCTATCGCTACGCGCTGGCACCCCACGTCCCGGCGCCTCCAGCTGAGCAAGCCGCGGGCGCTGCCGCCGGGCCCCCGGCCCCCGAACCGGCTGCAATTCCGGCCAACCTCCCGGATTTCTCCCTCCAGGATCGGGAAGGCAACCTGCGATCGATCCGCAGCTGGCAGGGAAAATCGATGATCGTGAATTTCTGGGCGACCTGGTGCGCGCCGTGCCGTCGCGAAATCCCGTTGCTCAAGGACATCCAGAAGACCCAGGGCGGCAACGGCTTCCAGGTAGTCGGCGTCGCGGTCGATTTCCGTGAGGATGTTCTGAAGTACGCCGAGGAGATCGGGATCGACTATCCGATCCTGATCGGCGAACAGGACGGGCTCGACGCGGTGACGAGCTTCGGGATGGGCTCCCTCGGGTTCCCCTTCACGGTGTTCACGGACAGCCAGGGCCGGATCGTGCTGACCCACCTGGGCGAACTGACGCAACCCCAGTCCGTGATCATGATCGACGCGGTAAATCGGGTGAACCGGGGCGAGCTGACGCCGGACGCCGCCCGGGCCGTTGCAGCGGGACAACTCGAAGAGATCGAGGCGCCCGAAGCCTGATCCGGTCCCGATCCGGCGGCCAACGGGACTGCTTTTCCCCGCTGATTCCGCGCTTCGGATAGGGCAAATCGGGTTCGATCTGCGCCCCATCGCCTGGCGACAGGGGTGGCCGTTGTTGCGGATTTGCCCTGAATCGGCAACTGTCAAGTGCCGCTGCTGCCGCGAAAGCATCGCTAAAGCATTCGAAAACTGATACAACTCGCCGCCATCTCCGGCTAAGTAACTTATCGAGTCCGCGTCCAAAACGGCTTATGGCCCATCTGTTGCTCCTGAACGGCCCCAATTTGAACCTGCTCGGCACGCGCGAGCCGGGACTTTATGGGGCGATCACGCTGGCGCAGATCACGGCCCGGCTGACGCAGCTGGCGGCAGAGGCAGGGCATCACCTGTCGGCCTTCCAGAGCAATTCGGAAGCGGAGCTGATCACGCAGATTCACGAGGCTCCTGGCACGCACGTGGCGTTCATCATCTTCAATCCAGCGGCACTGACGCACACGAGCATCGCTCTGCGCGACGCGTTGCTCGGAGTGAGGATCCCGTTCATCGAGGTGCACTTGAGCAACGTTCAGGCGAGGGAGCCCTTCCGGCATCACTCGTATTTCTCCGACATTGCTGTCGGCACCATCACCGGCCTCGGCGCGGTGGGGTATGAGCTGGCGCTGCGCGCCGCGACTCACCATCTCACCCAGACCGCCGTTCCGGTCCGCAAGTAGGAAAAGAACAAAGAGGACATCGCATGGATATCCGCAAAGTAAAGAAACTCATCGAGCTGCTCGAAGAATCCGGCATCGCTGAAATCGAAATCAGCGAAGGCGAAGAGTCGGTCCGCATCAGCCGGTATCCCCCGGGTGGTGCAGCACCGGCGCCGGTCGTGCACTACGCCCCTGCACCCGCTGCCCCGATTGCAGCCGCCGCACCCGTCGCCGCGGCCGCTCCGGTCGCCGCCGCTCCCGCTGCGGCACGCAACGATCACACGGTCACTGCACCGATGGTTGGCACGTTCTACTCGGCACCCACGCCCGGAGCGAAGTCGTTCGTGGACATTGGCAGCGAGGTGAACGTCGGCGACACACTCTGCATCATCGAAGCCATGAAGATGATGAACCAGATCGAGTCGGACAAGGCCGGCCGCGTGACCGGAGTGCTGGTGAAGAACGGCGAACCGGTCGAGTTCGGCCAGCCGCTGTTCATCATTGAGTGACGGCGTACGCCGTCACGTCTAGCTGGCCAACCGGCTAGCTGGCGAGCTCGCCAATCAGCGAACCGGGCAGAGCGCACCACGGCTGGCCCTTCGGGAACCAAGTCAGAACAACCATGCTTGAAAAAGTAGTCATCGCCAATCGCGGCGAAATCGCGCTTCGCATCCTGCGAGCGTGCCGCGAGCTCGGCATCAAGACGGTGGCCGTGCATTCGACGGCCGATTTCAACCAGAAGCACGTGCTGCTCGCGGATGAATCGGTGTGCATCGGACCGCCGCCGTCCAAGGAAAGTTACCTGAACATGCCGGCGATCATCAGCGCCGCCGAAGTCACCGACTCGGTCGCGATCCATCCCGGCTATGGCTTCCTCTCCGAGAACGCGGATTTCGCGGAACGCGTGGAGAAGAGCGGTTTCATCTTCGTCGGCCCGAAGCCCGAAACCATCCGGATGATGGGCGACAAGGTTTCGGCGATCCGCGTGATGAAAGCGGCCGGCGTGCCGTGCGTGCCGGGCTCGGATGGTCCGCTCGGCACCGATCCGGATGAAACATTCCGCATCGCGCGCGAGATCGGCTATCCGGTCATCATCAAGGCATCGGGCGGTGGCGGCGGCCGCGGCATGCGCGTCGTGCACAGCGATGCGACGCTGATCAACGCCATCAATGTGACGCAGGCGGAAGCCCAGGCGGCCTTCGGGAATCCCGAGGTCTACATGGAGAAGTTCCTCGAGAAGCCGCGCCACATCGAGATCCAGGTCCTTGCCGACCACTACGGCAACGTCATCCACCTCGGCGAACGCGATTGCTCGCTGCAGCGCCGTCATCAGAAAGTGATCGAAGAAGCGCCCGCACCGGGCATCTCGCCGAAGCAGCGCAAGGCGATCGGCGATCGCTGTATCGCAGCCTGCCGCGACGTCGGCTATCGCGGCGCCGGCACGCTGGAGTTCCTGTTCCAGGACGGCGAGTTCTACTTCATCGAAATGAACACACGCGTGCAGGTCGAGCACCCGGTCAGCGAGCTGGTGACGGGCATCGACATCGTGAAGGCACAGCTGCGCATCGCCGCCGGCGAACAACTGCCGTGGACGCAGAACGACATCACGATCCGCGGCCATGCGATCGAATGCCGCATCAACGCGGAAGATCCGAAGGGATTCATTCCTTCGCCCGGTCCCGTGAAGCTCTTCCATCCACCCGGTGGTCCCGGCATCCGCGTCGACAGCCATCTCTACAGCGGCTACGTCGTGCCGCCGTACTATGACTCGATGATCGGCAAGATCATCGCTTACGGCGAAGACCGCGACACCGCGATCGCCCGCATGAAGAACGCGCTGTCGGAAATGGTGATCGAAGGCATCAAGACCAACATCCCGCTGCACCAGGAAATCTTCAACCACGCTGCGTTCAAGGCCGGTGGGCTGGACATTCATTACCTGGAGCGGAGACTGGGGATCAAGTGATCCCCGGCTGCTGGCGACTGGCTGCCGGCAACTGGCCAGCAGCTGGCGCGCAATGGCCAGCCTCATTCCCTCTCGCCAGCCGCCGGTAGCCAGCGGCCACCAGCCTTCGTCCTCATGCCTTTCCTCCAACTCACTCTCTGCGTCGGTTCCGCCGATCCCGAGCCGTTCGAAGACGCGCTGCTCGGCGCAGGCGCGCTGTCGATCACGCTCGAGGACGCCGAGGACAATCCCGTCCTGGAACCCGCACCAGGAACCACGCCGCTGTGGCCCAGCGTGCGGATCAAGGCATTGTTCGACATTGCCTCCGATCCTCTGGTCATCGAGGCGCTGCTCCAGGCTCAGCTTCCTTCCGCGTTACCGGCGCTCGAGTTCGAGCGGCTCGACGATCGTCCGTGGGAACGCGAATGGTTGAAGGACTTCCGTCCGATGCGATTCGGCGAGCGCCTCTGGATCTGTCCTGATGGCCAGCGCCCTGACGACACCGCGCCTTCCGGCTCAAAACCCACCACCCACCGCTCATCGCCTGCCGTCTTCATCGACCTCGATCCCGGTCTCGCGTTCGGCACCGGCACCCATCCCACGACGGCGCTGTGCCTCACCTGGCTCGACGGCGCCGAACTGCATGGCAAGACAGTGATCGACTATGGCTGCGGCTCCGGGATTCTTGCCATCGGCGCACTCAAGCTCGGAGCGGCAGCGGCGCTCGCCGTCGACATCGATCCGCAAGCGATCCTCGCGACGAAGGAGAACGCTGCGCGTAACGATGTGGCCGATCACATCGAGGCATGCACGGTCCCCGAAATGGATGCGCGGCCCGCGGACATCGTGCTGGCGAACATTCTCGCTGAGCCGCTCATGACGCTCGCGGCAACGCTCGCGACCCTCGTGAAGCCCGGGGGCCGGATCGTGCTGTCGGGGTTGTTGACGGAACAAGCAACGCAAGTGGCGGCCCAGTACGCCACATGGTTTCATATCGCTCCCGTGAGCGTGCGCGATGGGTGGGCACGCATCGACGGTACCCGAAAGGAAACTGCTTGCTGACCCAGTGCCCCAGTTGCCAGACCACGTTTCGCATCACCAGCGAAATCCTGCGCGTCGCGCATGGTCAGGTGCGCTGCGGACGCTGCCATACCCAGTTCGATGCGCTCGAGCGGCTCGTCGAAGAACAGGACTACGAAGAGACGAGTTCCGGCCGGTTCGTGAAGCCAGCGCCGCCGACCCAGATCGAGGTCGAGGAGCCGCAGCAGCAGGAAGACATCACGCTCGAAGGCCGCCACATCGAAATCACCGGCACGTATCGGATCATGGACGATCCGGATCAGCCGGAGGTACGCCAGGAAGTCACCGAGGAATGGGTCGAGATCGACGATCTGGACCACGACGAGATCGCGCCGACCGACACCGGCGGCATCGAAGTCGACGAGGGCGATCTGCGCGCCGAGGACGAGGCGATCTTCGAGCAGTCGCAGGAAATCGTCGAAGACGAAGAATCCGAACACGACCGCTTCGCGCGCCGACTGGCGGATCAGCGCGAAAGAACCGCGCAGGCCGAAGCATCCGAGGAAGAACTCGAGGGCATCGCCCAGCGACGCGGGGAGGGCACGGCACTCGTGTGGAAGCTGCTCGCGGTGCCGCTGGTGCTGCTGCTCGTCGCGCAGATCATCAACCACTATCGCGCCGATCTCTCTCGTCATCCAGGCATCGGCTCCGCCGTCGTCAGCGTCTACGACGCGCTGGGAATCGAGCTGACTCCCGGCTGGGAATTGCACTCGTACGAAATCAAACAGTGGGGCGTCCTCTCCGATCCCACTCACCCGGGCACATTGAAGGTCCGCGCAAGCATCACGAATCGCGCGGGTTTCCCGCAGCCCTACCCGCTCCTCAAACTGGTGCTCGAGGATCGCTGGGGCGACCAGGTGCGCGCCCGCGAGTTCGAACCGGCGGAATATCTCGACCCCGGCACCGCCTCGAATCGCCTGCTGACCCCCAACGAGCCGATCAACGCCACCATCGCGATCGTGGACCCCGGACCTGATGCGGAAGGGTTCCGCTTCGATGTCTGCCTGAAGGGGAAGGCGCCGGCGCCCGTGTGCGCGGGTGAGATACCGCAATAGCGAGGGCGCGGGGTGTCGGGCTCGGGTGACGGGCCAGAGATATTTTCTTCGCGTTTGGTGATCGATCTTATTGGATCGGCGCACGGTCCCCGTGCAAACTCGCCGCCCCGGAGTGGTTTTCGAACTCCTGCCCGAGCCCCAGGCCCCGACACCCGTGCCCATCTCCATCGGCCCCTACAAGTTACCCAACAACCTCGCTCTCGCCCCCATGGCCGGCGTGACCGATCTGCCGTTCCGGTTGTTGTGCCGGCGCATGGGTGCGGGAATTGCTGCTGGAGAAATGCTCACTTGCGATGTGCGTTTGTGGCACACGGAGAAGTCGCGTCGCCGCATGGATCACAGCGGCGAGTCGGAGCCGCGAGTCGTGCAGATCGCGGGCGGTGATCCGCAGATGATGGTCGAGGCTGCACAGCGCAACGTCGAAGCAGGCGCACAGATCATCGATCTCAACATGGGCTGTCCCGCCAAGAAGGTTTGCAACAAGGCAGCAGGCTCCGCGCTGATGCGAGATGAAGTCCTCGTGCGACAGATCCTGGAAGCGGTTGTCAAGTCGGTAACAGTGCCGGTGACACTGAAGATGCGTACAGGATGGGACGCGACTCAGAAGAATGCCGTATCGATTGCACGCATGGCGCAGGACATCGGCATTCAGGCACTTGCAGTGCACGGGCGCACGCGCGCGTGCATGTATCAGGGAAATGCCGAATACGAAACGATTCGCGCCGTCAAAGAAAGCGTTGCGATTCCCGTTTTTGCCAATGGCGACATCGACTCGCCGCACAAGGCGAAGTTTGTACTTGAACAAACCGGTGCAGAGGGCCTGATGATCGGACGCAGCGCACAAGGACGTCCGTGGATCTTTCGCGAGATCGAGTCTTATCTGCGCGATGGAATCGTATTGCCCGAGCCTTCCATCACGGAAGTACGTGATATCATGCTCGCCCATTTGCGCGACCTGCATGCCTTCTATGGGGAAGACGCCGGAGTCCGGGTCGCGCGCAAACACATCGATTGGTATGCGAAGGGCCGCGCAACTGCGCACGCCTTGCGACATGCCTTGATGCAGGCGACAGACGCGCGATCACAACTCGATCAGGCCCGGGCGTATTTCGATGCGCTCGCGGATGCTGAGGGGAACCTGCTGAACGACGCGGCCTGACTCCTGCAGTTCCTGGAACGTACTGGCGGAGAGCCCATGGCCCCGAAGAAAAAAACGAGAGCTCGAAGAGAGCCCATTGCCAGACCCGCTTCGCGTGCCGTCCCCTTGCGCACGATGACCGCCGAAGCCCTGAATTCCTACTTCGAATCCCTCAACGGCCACAAGCCCGGCCAGCTCTACGATCTGGTCCTGCGTGAAGTGGAAGAACCGCTGTTCAAAGCCGTGCTCGATTACGCGGCAGGCAACCAGAGCCGCGCCGCGGATATTCTCGGCATCAATCGCGGCACGCTCAGGAAGAAGTTGAAGACTTACGGGCTGGCGAACTGAAAGGCCGTCCTCGTGATCAAGTGATCGGGTGATCAGGTGATCGCGAGAAGCTCCCGATGCGGCGAGCTGTTTGCTGGTTCTCGTCTTTGCGTCATCACTCGATCACCAGATCACCGGATCACCATGACTCAAGTCCGCCGCGCCCTCCTCTCGGTCTCCAACAAAGATGGTCTCGTCGACTTCGCCCGGGCGCTGCATCAGCGCGGTGTGGTGATTCTCTCTACGGGTGGCACGGCTTCGCTGCTGGAGAAGAACGGCGTGCCGGTGACTGAAGTCTCCGCGCACACCGGGTTTCCCGAGATCATGGATGGACGCGTCAAGACGCTGCATCCGAAGATTCATGGCGGACTGCTCGGCCGGCGCGGCGTCGACGAAGCAGTCATGCAATCCCATGGCATCGAAGCCATCGACCTGCTGGTCGTGAATCTCTACCCGTTCGCCGCCACGATCGCGAAACCCGACTGCACGTTCGAGGACGCGATCGAGAACATCGATATCGGCGGTCCGGCGATGGTGCGCGCTGCAGCCAAGAATCACGATCGCGTTGCTGTCGTCGTCGACCCCCTCGACTACGCATCCATCACGGAAGAGATTGCCGCAAACGGCGGTGTCTCGGCGACCACGCGCAAGCGCCTCGCCGCGAAGGCCTTCGCTCACACAGCCACCTACGACTCGGCAGTGGCAAGCTATCTCGGCCGCGTCACCGAAAGCGCATCCGCGGAATTCCCGCAGTCCCTCGCACTGCATTTCCGCAAGCGCATGGATCTGCGTTACGGCGAGAATCCGCATCAGAGCGGCGCCTTCTACACCGTCGCCGACGCGCAAGGCTCGAGCATCGGCAGCGCGACGCAACTGCAGGGCAAAGTCCTCTCGTACAACAACATCGCCGACGGCGACACCGCGTTCGAATGCGTGCGCCAGTTCGATGAACCGGCCTGTGTCATCGTCAAGCACGCCAATCCCTGTGGCGTCGCCATCGCGGCGGACACGCTCGCCGCGTACGACAAGGCATTCAAGACCGATCCGACTTCCGCGTTCGGCGGCATCATCGCGTTCAATCGCCCGCTGACCGCCACCACGGCTCGCGCCATCGTCGAACGCCAGTTCGTCGAACTGATCATCGCGCCAGAAGTGGAAGCCGAAGCGCTCGAAGTGTGCGCACGCAAGGAAAATGTCCGTGTGCTGTCCACCGGCGGCATGAAGCCGAGCAACATCCGCCACGAGTACCGCAGCGTCAACGGCGGGCTGCTCGTCCAGACGCGCGATGAAGGCATGATCACGAAGGCCGATCTGAAGATCGTGACGAAGCGGCAGCCCACGCCCGCGGAACTCGAAGACCTGCTCTTCGCCTGGCGCGTGTGCAAGTACGTCAAGTCGAACGCCATCATCTACGCCAGGGACCGCCTCACGCTCGGCATCGGCGCAGGCCAGATGAGCCGCGTCGTTTCGAGCCGCATCGCAGCCATGAAGGCCAAAGACGAAGGCCTCGAAGTGGCCGGCGCCGTCATGGCCTCCGACGCCTTCTTCCCGTTCCGCGACGGCCTCGACGTTGCCGCCGAGTTCGGCATCAAAGCCGTCATCCAGCCCGGCGGCTCGATGCGCGACAACGAAGTCATCGCCGCCGCCGATGAACATGGCATGGCGATGGTGCTGACGGGGATGAGGCATTTCAGACACTGAGAGAGTGGCCAACCGGCTGGCTGGCCAACTGGCCAGAATTCGATATGTTTCCGCGCGACTGCCAGCGAGCAACCTTATGACTGTTCCCTCAGAAAACTCGGGCCGGCTAGCCATCTGGCCAGCCAGCCGGTTGGCCAACGCAGCGCGGAGCGCGCAGTGAGAGTCCTCATCATTGGTTCCGGCGGCCGCGAGCACGCGCTCGCGTGGAAGGTCGCGCAGGCTGCGCGAGTCGATCAGGTTTTCGTCGCGCCGGGCAACGCGGGCACCGCGACTGAGCCGCGGGTTCGCAATGTCGAGATTGCTGTGGATGACATCCCCGCGCTCGTCAATTTCGCGAAGTCGGAGAACGTCGATCTCACGATCGTCGGACCTGAGGCGCCGCTGGTGCTCGGTGTGACGGACGCGTTCGAGTCCGCGGGCCTCAGGTGCTTCGGGCCACGCAGGATGGCCGCGAGGCTCGAAGGCTCGAAGGCGTTTACGAAGGACTTCCTGACGCGCCATCGCATTCCCACCGCGGCATTCGCCACATTCACGAAGTCGAATTTCGATCCCTCGTGGGTGCGCGCGCAGCGTGCGCCGCTTGTCGTGAAGGCGGACGGTCTCGCCGCGGGCAAAGGCGTGATCATCTGCGCAACGACCGAAGAGGCGGTGCAAAGTGCACAAGCGATGTTCGACGGACAGTTCGGGACCGCCGGCGACAAAGTCGTCATCGAGGAATTCCTCGAAGGCGAGGAAGCCAGCTTCATCGCCATCGTGAGCGGCACCGACATTCTTCCGCTCGCGACCTCGCAGGATCACAAGCGGCGCGACGACGGCGATCGGGGCCCGAATACCGGCGGCATGGGCGCGTACTCGCCCGCTCCAGTCGTCACGCCCGAGATCCACGCACGCGTCATGCGCGAAGTCATGGAGCCGACGGTGCGCGGCCTCGTCAGCGACGGCACTCCGTACTTCGGCTTTCTCTACGCGGGACTGATGATTGCGGCCGACGGCACGCCCAACGTGCTCGAGTTCAACTGCCGCTTTGGCGATCCGGAAACCCAGCCGATCATGATGCGACTGAAATCGGATCTGACGGAGCTTTGCGAGGCAGCGCTCGATCAGCGACTGCGCCAGGTCGAAGCCTACTGGGACGATCGCGCGGCCGTTGGTGTCGTGCTCGCCGCTGGCGGCTATCCGGACACCATTCGCAAGGGCGATATCATCAACGGTCTCGAAGCTGCTGCATCATTGCCCGGGAAGGTCTTCCACGGCGCCACGAAGCTCGTCGGCAACGACGTGACCACGAACGGCGGCCGCGTTCTTTGCGCAGTGGGCCTCGGCAAGACCGTGTATGAATCGCAGCAGGCCGCTTACGCGCTGGCCGATCGCATTCACTGGGACGGGATTCAGTATCGCCGCGACATCGGCTATCGGGCGATCGAGAGAGAGAAGGCCAGGAGCTAGCTCCCTTCGTCATTTCCGCGCAAGAGGGCATCCATCTTTCCGCCGGATGGGCCCCCGCTTTCGCGGGAGTGACAGAAACAGCTCACCGATCCTTCACGTCGACTTCAAAGCTGACCGCGATCTCATCGCCATTCGGCAGCTCGAACGACTTCTCGAGCCCGTCCCGACTCGGCAGGGACTCCGACAGCGCTTCGAGCTCAGCGCGGGGAATCGCGATCCACAGTCCCGTGGGATCGCTGTCGAGCGTCCATCCGCCTACGGCAGCAGGACGAACGTTCAATCGAAAGACGTGATTGCGCGGCAGCGCCACTTCGAGAGTGACTGCGCGCGATGAGAGCAGCGTCTGCAGCTCCGCCCTGCTCGCCCTGACGCGAATCCCACCCTCTGCAAGCCTGACGTTCATAGCACCCTCGGCAGTGGATCTCTGTCGGGTTCGCTCCAGCTTGTGGGTCCGGCTTCAGCCGGACGTTATCGCCGCAGGCGATGCTTCGCTGACGTCCGGCTGAACCCGGACCCACACGAAGGCCGGACTATCCGCCATCTGCTTCTTCTTAGTCGTCATCGACGACGATCACCGCCGCGCGCGACAGCTCGCCCAGTTCCGTAGTGTCGTCTGCGGGGCTGATCTCCGCCAGGAACAGCTCCGTGCTTTCCTTGAGCGAGTCGGAAACGAGCGGCACGATCAGCGCGACCGAATTGGCGCCCGCGGGAATCGTCTCCACACCTGGACCGATCGCCGCGAAATCGCCGCCGGCCTCGGCCGAGTTCGGCATCAGCTTCCAATGGAATGTCACGGCGTTGCGCGAACTGCCTGACCGGCGCACGGTGAGCTTCACCGAGCCGTCGCTCTCCGTAGCGACGAACGTGTCTTTGTCGAAGGAAATGCGAGCAACGCCACCGCCTGCGGGCTTGGCGACAGCTGGCGCCTGCCGCTCCGCTGCAGCCACCTGCGGCGGAGTCTTGGCGTCCTCCGGTTGCGCAGCTGCGGGTGGCGGTGCAGCCGCCCCCATGGCCGGTGCCTGCTGCACAGGCGGAGGCTCTGTTGCGACCGTCTCAGGCGCGATATCGGCCTGCGGCAAGTCCGGTGGCGTTACAACCGCTTCGGGCTGCTGCGCTGTCGTGACCGGCAGCGCGAAATTCAGTCGATCGCGGAACGCAAGGAAAGCAGCACCCGCAGCGACCAGCACGAGGAGGGCGATGGAGAACTTGCCGAATGTCCCGAACCGGCGTGGAGCGTCCCCGGCGACGATATCCTGCGGCGGCGCGAGGCGCTGCGTGATATCCGCGCATCCGAGGCCCGCAACGAGTTCGACGACGTCGATCTTGCGATCGGCCCTCGACCAGCGCAGTGCCGTCTGCAGCGCACTCCATTGCCTGCCTGTGAGTCCCGGAATCCTCTGCGGCGCACGTCCGTGCGCGCGTGCCAGCGGCGCTGAGCGACCGCCGTACGGATGTTGGCCGGACAGTAGTTCGTACGCGATGCAGGCCAGGCTGTAAACATCGTCCGCAGGGTCCGGCGATTCGCCGTTCACGCGCTCTTCACTCGCGTAAGCGAGATTGACGCCGGGCTTGCCGCCCAGCGCGGGATCCCCGATCCAGGGCTCGAAGCGCTGGGGATCGGCGTGCGTGCGCCGCACGAATCCGATGTCCATCACTTTCACTTCGCCGTTGGCGGCAATCATCACATTGCCCGGCCGCAGGTCCGAATGGACGACGCCGCGTCGATGCGCATGCGAAAGACCCGCGCCGATACTGCCGATGATCGCGAGCGCACGATCGCGCTGCATCGGTTCACGACGCAGACGATGCAGGATGTCCGACAGCAGCTCTCCTTCCAGGAACTCCATCACGAGGAAGTAGGTCCCGCCGTCGCGATCGAGATCGAACATGTTGACGATGTTCGGGTGCGACAACGACTGCGCCTGATGGAATTGCCGCTCGAGCTCCGCGAGCGCATCGGGACTGTCGCGATAGTTGAGCTTGAGAACGCGCAGCGCCACGCAACGCGAAGAGGGATCGAGACGAGCCCGATGACGATCGAGCGCCTTGTAGACGGTACCGTTGGGACCGCGCCCCAGGATCGTCAGGAGCTCGTAGCGATCGCGCAGGACGCTGCTGGCTGCCGTGCCGTCGGTGGCATTCGCACGCCGCGGAATTTCAGGGGGCGGTGGCCGCGTCGGCAGATCCATGTCGCGGCGGAACTGGACGGGATCGACGAACGACTGCTCCGCCTTGCCTCCGGGCGTATCGCGTTCGGCTGCAAGCCTGCGCCATCTCGTGCCGGTGGTGTCGCCGCTGGCCGTTTCCAGCTGATCGGAGGGAGGCGCCTCGGGCTCCTCCCCGGATTGATTGACGACACCGAAGACGAGTTGGGCGATATCGCTCTTCAGAGAACGTGCGAGGCCTGCATCGACGCGCCCACGCCTCTGGTACTGATCCAGCAGCGCCAGGGCGTCCCAGGGCGCCTCGGGGTTGCTGCGGCAGATGTCGAGGAAGGAGGATTGCATGCGCGCACGGTCGCACCGTCCGGCTGTGTAATCGTCCAGCCAGACCGCAAGGTCGCCGCGGGCATCCGCAGCATCATCCTCAGGGCCTTCTCTCATCGACACGCTCATTTTGGACAGTCTATGCATCGGGCTGCCGCCGAAACACTGTCGCCCCGCCACGACTGTCCCTGACGAAAGGAATGTTTTTCGCTAGCCGAGCACCTTCTGCATCCGGTAATCGTCCATGACGAATCCGCCCCCGATATCCATCACGATCGGCTCGGCGATCTCGAATCCCAGGCGCTCGTATGCCTGAACCGAGGGATTTCCCTTGTTCACTGTCAGCCATAGCCGAGTCAGACCCCGTTCACGCGCCCATTCCTCGATGAACGTCATGACGGCGCGGCCGGTTCCGGTCCCGCGCTGGGCCTTCAGCAGGTAGAGCTTGCTGATGAACAGGCTGCCGGCAGGTTCTTCCCGGATCGCGGTGTAGCCGACGGGCTCAGCGCCGTCGACGACGAGAAAATAGTGATATCCGGCCTGTACTTGCTCGTACATGGCCGCCTGGCTCTGGAACCGCGCCACCATGTAGTCGACCTGAGCACGCCCGATCAGGGGAACGTAGTACTCGTACCAGATCTCGCGGGCCAGGCCCGCTATGACTGCGATTTCGGCCTCGGTGCGGGCCGGCTGAAACGATGGCATCGCACAAGGCTACCGTCTGGACCTGGGTACTGCCACCTGCCCGCAGGACCTAAGTCGTCGTGGAGTCGAGTTCTTCTCTGAGTTTCTTCTCATCCAGGGCCCGGCACCATTTGGCGACGACGACTGTAGCGACGCCGTTGCCCACCAGGTTCGTCAGCGCCCGCGCCTCGGACATGAAACGGTCGATGCCAAGGATAAGGGCCAGCGCGGTGACCGGCAGTGTACCGACGGCCGATAGAGTGGCCGCGAGGACGATGAACCCCGAGCCGGTCACGCCCGCGGCTCCCTTGGAAGTCAGGAGCAGCACCGCGAGCAGGGTCAGCTGGTCCGCGAAGGTCATGGGTGTATTCGTCGCCTGGGCGATGAAGACGGCGGCCATCGTGAGGTAGATCGAAGTGCCGTCGAGGTTGAACGAGTACCCGGTCGGGATGACGAGACCGACGACCGGCTTCGAGCAACCCACTGTTTCCATCTTGCTCATCATCCGCGGCAGCACCGATTCGGACGATGAAGTGCCGAGCACGATGAACAGCTCCTCGCGGATGTACTTCACGAACTTCCAGATGCTGAAGCCGTGCAGCCGCGTGACCGCGCCGAGCACGACGAAAATGAACAGCAGGCAGGTTGCGTAGAAGCACAGCATGAGCCACGCGAGCTCACGCAGCTTGCCGATGCCGTACGCGCCGATCGTGAAAGCCATCGCGCCGAACGCGCCGATCGGGGCGAGCCGCATGATCATGCCGATGATCCGGAACAGCACGAGCGACACGCGATCGATGAAGTCGTACACGAGCCGGCCGCGTTCGCCGACCATGTGCAGCGCGAAGCCGAACAACAGGGCGAACAGCAGGATCTGGAGAATCTCGCCTTTCGCGAAGGCGTCGAAGACCGTCGTCGGAATCACGTGCAGCAGGAAGTCGATGACGCTCTGTTCTTCCGCCGCGTGCGCATAGCCTTCGATCTTGCTGGCATCGAGCGTGGCGACGTCGATGTTCATGCCGGCGCCGGGCTTCACCAGGTTCACCACGACGAGGCCGATGACGAGCGCGACGGTGCTCATGATCTCGAAGTAGAGCAGCGCCAGCACGCCGGTCTTGCCGACGGACTTCATGCTCTCCATGCCCGCGATGCCGGAGACGACGGTACAGAAGATGATCGGCCCGATCATCATCTTCACGAGCTTGATGAAGCCGTCGCCGAGCGGCTTCATCTTCGCGCCGAGCTCCGGCGCGTAATGACCCAGCGCCACGCCGATCACGATCGCGACGAGCACCTGGAAATAGAGCGAGCGGTAGAAAGGTTGCGGGGCGGCGCCGTCGTTCGTCATGGCCATGGCGGTCGTTGTTGTGCGGCTGGCGACAGGCTACAGGCGACGCCCGCAGTTGCAAGCGGCAAACGAGCGGTCCGTGTGAAGAAACGGGAAGTCCGTCGATCGTCGTACGCGGATTCCGCGCCGCGAACGGGTCAGGCGGCGGGCGCGGCGAACCTGGCGCCGTTGCCGGTGCCCGGTGTCCCGTTCACCCAGATGCGGCCTTCACGCGCATGCAGACGAACGATGAGTCCGAGGGGGCGGACACTTTCCTTGCATTCGACCGGCAGACGACCATCTCCGAAATAGGCCTTGGCGAGATCGAGCACCGTCGCCGCGGGACCGGCCATCGCCGGCGTATCGGGCGTGTGTCCGAAGATACTGACACGCCAGCTCTGCTTGCGGCCGCCCGCCGAGCGCAGCTCCTTGCAGAAACGATCCATCAGCAGCAGACCGGAGCTGAGCGTGTTGTCGGTGAGATCGAGCGGCTGATCGTTGTTCGTCGCGACGTAGCGAAGATGCAGCAGGCCGGCCACGGGCTGCGTATCGTCGTAGACGCAAACCGCAAGCGCAGCCGTCAGCTCCGCGACCAGCAGCTGCTCATCGCGCGAAACTTGGTAGGCGTCGGGTTGAACGAGGATTTCCGGACGGGATGCGGACATTCACACTCTCTCGCAAAACGCGGTAGCGCGTTCGCCCGGGCATATTGCCGGGTCGGAAGCGGGTCACGTTGAGGAGTGCATCACGGAAATGGCCGGCCTCCGGACCGTTCGTCGGGCCGACTGACACGTTTGGTTGGAAAGTGTCATTGGATGGCGACGCCGAAGGCGATCCGGTGATCGGTGGTCAGGCGATCGCGTCAAAGACGCAGCGTGCCGACCCGCCGGCTCGATCACCGGAGCACCCGATCACTTGATCACTTCCTTCTCTTTTCTCGCCCCTCCGAAGGTCGTCGATGCCGTGGCGATGAAGACTTCGCGCAGGAAGAACAGCAGCGCGGCTGCGAGACTCAGCAGCGCAACGACGAATGCCACGGCGATCGGCGTCGCCAGGTCGACCCGCAGCGATGAACTCACGAACAGCGCAGCCACCACCAGCGAGACCAGCAGCGAACACAACACACACAGGGCGATGGCGCGATTGATGAGCGTCGCGCGACGCGACAGCACTCTCAGCCGGACATGGAGGTCTGCTGCCAGCTCGGGGCCCGCGGTCTCGAGCCGCTCCTCCATCAGGCGCGCCCGGTCGATGATGCGACCGATACGAGACGCCAGCACGTTCAGCGTGGCAGCGACGCCGGCCAGCAGGAACACCGGCGCGACAGCGAGCTGGATGACCTGGGCAAGGCTGGCGACGTGAGAGGCGGAGTCCATGGGGATCACGGTATCGCTGGCGGCCGTCAGGCCCCTTCCTCATTTGGCGGGTTTCTTGGGAGGCATTGTGCCCGCCCGTGGGTCCGCGACCTAGTACTTACGCGCTTTCTCGCGGCACTTTTCGGACCGTTGCAACCCCCGGCCCTCCTGCCGCGTCCAAAGGTCATCGCATCGCCAAAGGCACGTGACGAAAGGAGACCCCATGAAGAAGTGCTGGTATGCCCTGCTGCTCATCCCGTTGATGGCGTTCGCCGATGGGGACATCTCGAAGGTCAACAGATCGATCCGCGTCGATGCGGGCGAGGTCGTGGGGGATGTCAGCTCAGTCAACGGCTCGATCACGATCGAGGACGGAGCGACGACTCAGGACGTGGAAACGGTGAACGGCTCGATCACGATCGAGGATCGCGTCAGCGTGCGCGGAGTCGATACCGTCAACGGCGGCATCCGCCTGGGAGATGAGGTCAAGGCCGAGTCGGTCGAAACGGTCAACGGCAAGGTACGTTTCGGCGCAGGGGCACAGGTTGCGCAGGGCGTCTCCACGGTGAACGGTTCGATCGAACTCGCCAAGGGCGGTGAAGTCCGCGGGAGGATCGAAACCGTGAACGGCAGCATCAGCCTCGAAGCAGCTCAGGTCGGCGGCGGCCTGAAGACGACCAACGGCAATATCACAGTCGGCGCGAACTCCCGCATCGACGGCGGCATCCTCGTGGAGAAGCCCCGCGGCAACTGGTTCAACAGTCACCGCAAGCGCCCCACCATCACGATCGGCCCGGACGCAGTCGTCAACGGCACGCTGAAGTTCGAACAGGACGTCGATCTGTTCGTCAGCAATCGCGCGAAGATCGGCCCGGTCAGCGGTGCCACGGCGATCCTGTTCTCCGGTGACGAGCCGTCGAGTGCGGATCGGGAGAAAGTGGAGAAATGACGCGGAGAGCCGGTAGCTACTAGCCCGCGACAGGTGGGCCAGAGCGGAGCACCGGTCCTTCAAAGAGAATGCTTCGCATGACGTCCGACTGAAGTCGGACCCACAGGAC